>LNFM01015965.1_pt1 | contig 16987 bp, 12 predicted proteins | sample 596031 | NCBI WGS metagenome assembly LNFM01 (sample SAMN04254537, study PRJNA301005) | activated carbon metagenome | isolation source: dual media filters at the Ann Arbor, Michigan drinking water treatment plant | place: USA: Ann Arbor
ATGGCCAACGGTGGCGGCAAGGCCGGCATCATCGAGACCAACTTCAAGGAAGAGACCGAGACCGACCTGTTCGGCGAGCAGGCCGTGTTGTGCGGTGGCGCGGTCGAGCTGATCAAAATGGGTTACGAGACGCTGGTGGAAGCTGGGTACGCGCCCGAGATGGCCTACTTCGAATGCCTGCACGAGCTCAAGCTCATCGTGGATCTGATCTACGAAGGCGGCATTGCCAACATGAACTATTCGATCTCGAACAACGCCGAATACGGCGAGTACGTGACCGGCCCCGAAGTGATCAACGCCCAGAGCCGCGAAGCCATGCGCAACGCGCTGAAGCGCATCCAGTCGGGTGAGTACGCCAAGATGTTCATCTCTGAAGGCCGCACCAACTACCCGAGCATGACAGCCCGCCGCCGCCTGACCGCCGATCACCAGATCGAAGTGGTCGGCGCCCAGCTGCGCGCCATGATGCCCTGGATCGCCAAGAACAAGCTGGTGGACCAGACGCGCAACTGATGAGCGGCTCTCCCAAAGGCCACTTCGGTGGCCTTTGTCGTTTCTGCCCGCAGTGTCACTGCCGTACACTGCAACTTTGCACCATGCAAGGGTGTCCCCGGGCATCCTTTCAAACACACCTCATGCACGACGGCACCGATCCCCAGCCCACCCACCACGAAGACAGGCCCAAGCGTTCCAAGGGCATCTACATGGTGCCCAACATGATCACCTTGGCCGCCTTGTTCGGCGGCTTCTACTCGGTGGTGATGGCCATGAACGGTCGTTACGACCTGGCCACCGTGGGCATCTTCGTGGCCATGGTCCTCGACAGCCTCGATGGTCGCGTGGCGCGCATGACCAACACGCAAAGTGCATTTGGTGAGCAAATGGACTCGCTCTCCGATATGGTGTCCTTTGGCGCAGCGCCGGCGCTGATCGCCTACGAATGGACCTTGCGCGACCTCGGTCGCTGGGGATGGATCGCTGCCTTCGTTTACTGCGCCTGTGCCGCCCTTCGCCTCGCGCGTTTCAACGTCAACACCGGCGTGGTGGACAAGCGCTACTTCCAGGGACTTCCATCGCCCGCTGCTGCCGCCTTGGTGGCGGGCTTCATCTGGCTGATGACAGAGCTGGAGATCCCGGCACAAGACGTGACCTGGTTCATGTTTGCGCTCACGCTCTACACGGGCCTGACCATGGTGACGAATGTGCCGTTCTACAGCTTCAAGGAGCTGAACCTGCGCAAGAGTGTGCCGTTTGCAACCATCGTGCTCGTGGCACTGGCCATCGCCGTGATCAACATCCACCCCCCCACCGTCTTGTTTGCCTTGTTCGTGGTTTATGGGCTGTCGGGGTACGCGGTTTACTTTTGGCGCAAGGCCAAGGGCCGCCCGACCAGTGTGATCAGCACGTCCACCGACGAACCTGATGAGCGCGGCTTGCACGACGACTGAGTTCGCATCGACCCGATCACCTTTGCCAATGGCCCGCCGAGAGGGCTTTGTGCTACATTGCGGCCCATGTCCAAGATTTTGTTCTCGCTACTACTGGGTGTCTTTCACGGGCAGGTTCGGTAACGCGAGAGCGATTCCTTCACAACGGCCCGTTTGCACCCGCAGCGGGCCGTTTTTGTTTTGGACTGCGGGTTTTTGAAGCGCTGCCCACGAGGCATCCCACTGGAGCATTGAGATGAGCGACAAACTGATCATTTTTGACACCACCTTGCGCGACGGCGAACAGAAAGCTGCGCATCGCACGCCAGTTGGAGCGCCTGAAGGTGGACGTGATCGAAGCCGGATTTGCTGCCAGCTCCAACGGTGATTTCGAGTCTGTCAAGGCGATCGCTGATGTCATCAAGGATTCCACCGTGTGTTCGCTGGCCCGCGCCAACGACCGAGACATCTCGCGTGCTGCCGAGGCACTCAAGGGCGCGCACCGCGCCCGCATCCACACCTTCATTGCCACCAGTGCGCTGCACATGGAAAAGAAGCTGCGCATGACGCCTGAGCAGGTGCTGGAGCAGGCCAAACAGTCGGTGCGTTTTGCACGCAACCTGGTGGACGACGTCGAATTCAGCCCCGAAGACGGCTACCGCAGCGACATGGACTACCTGTGTCGAGTCCTGGAAGCAGTGATCAAGGAAGGCGCCACCACGCTCAACATCCCCGATACGGTGGGCTACGCAGTGCCCGAGCTGTACGGCGATTTCATCCGCACCTTGCGCGAACGTGTGCCCAACTCAGACAAGGCGATCTGGTCGGTGCATTGCCACAACGATCTCGGCATGGCGGTGGCCAACTCCCTGGCTGGCGTGAAGATCGGCGGTGCGCGTCAGGTGGAGTGCACCATCAACGGCCTGGGCGAGCGCGCCGGCAACTGCTCGCTCGAAGAGATCGTGATGGCGGTGCGCACGCGGCGCGACTACTTCGGCCTGGACGTGGGTGTGGACGCCACGCAGATCGTGCCGGCCAGCCGCATGGTGAGCCAGACCACCGGCTTTGTGGTGCAGCCCAACAAGGCGGTGGTGGGCGCCAACGCGTTTGCACACGCCAGCGGCATCCACCAGGACGGTGTACTCAAGGCGCGGGACACCTACGAGATCATGCGTGCGGAAGACGTGGGTTGGGCTGCCAACAAGATCGTGCTGGGCAAGCTCAGTGGCCGCAACGCCTTCAAGCAGCGCCTGCAGGATCTGGGAATCCAGATGGAGTCCGAAGGCGAAATCAACACCGCGTTTGCTGCCTTCAAGGAGTTGGCCGATCGCAAGAGCGAGATCTTCGACGAGGACATCCTTGCCTTGTGCAGCGACGAAAGCGTCACTGCCGAGAAGGAGCAGTACGGCCTGGTGTCGCTCAAGCAGCGCAGCGAAACCGGCGAGCGTCCGCATGCCAGCGTGGTGTTCACGGCGGATGGTCAGGAAATTCAGGTCGAGAGCGACGGCAACGGACCGGTGGATGCGTCGTTGAAGGCGATCGAGATCCATGTGAAAAGCGGGGCAGAGCTCGTCTTGTACTCGGTCAATGCCATCACGAGTGGCTCGACCGAAAGCCAGGGCGAAGTCACGGTTCGTTTGCAACACGGAGGACGCGTCGTCAACGGTGTGGGGGCAGATCCCGACATCGTGGTTGCATCTGCCAAAGCCTACCTGAGCGCCTTGAACAAACTGCACAGCAAGTTCGACCGCGTCGCTGCACAGGGATAAAGTTGAGCAAAATCAATGACTTGGGACGCCCAGTGTTTTGAACTGCAGAAATGACACCAAAAGTAGCACCTGTTCTACCGATCATTTAAGACAATTTCCCAAGCAATTGATATTGCTAGTTTTTTTCTTTGTGCATACACTTCACTCCAGCGCAATTCCTGTTGCTGGAGTGAAGTGATGATCAACGGCGTTTTTCGCATTCGAAAACTGGTTCTGGCCGCCACAGTCGCCGCCTGGATGGGTGCGAGCGTTTTGCCTGCGGTGGTGAGCGCGGCCACCAGCCCGGCCAAGGTGGCCAAGACGCAGAAAGCCCAGAAATCGTCCTCGGCAAAAGCGCCGACCAAACATTCCGCGGCTTCGGCCAAGACCGCAACCCGCAAGGTGACGACGGCCAAGAACTCCACGAAGAAGGCCGTCATCGCCAAAAAGAGCGCCTCTCGCGTCAAGGTGCAGATCGCCTCGGGCAAGAAACCCGCGGCTCGCCAGCAACTTGCGAAGAGTCAGTCCCGCAAAGTCGTGAGAACCACGGTGGTGCGGGTGGCTGCGCCAGCCCGTCTGTCCATGGGTGAACAACTGGGTCTGCGCGCCAGCAACGACCGCCTGGACCTGAACTCCAGTGTGGCACTGGTGATCGACCAGGAAACCAACGAGGTGCTGTTCAGCAAGAACGACGCAGCGGTCCTGCCGATTGCTTCGCTCACCAAGCTCATGACCGGTCTGGTGATCGCCGATGCGAATCTGGACATGAACGAGCTGATCACCATCACCCAGGACGATGTGGACACCCACAAGGGCAGCAGCTCGCGTCTGGCCGTGGGCAGTACCTTGTCGCGCGGTGAAATGATGCATCTGGCCCTGATGTCCAGCGAGAACCGGGCGGCCAATGCACTCGGACGCACTTACCCAGGTGGCCTGAGCGAATTCGTGCGTTTGATGAACGGCAAGGCCAAACAGCTTGGCATGGCCGACACCCGCTATGTTGAACCCACGGGCTTGTCGAGCCTGAACCAGTCCAGTGCGCGCGATCTCGCCACGTTGGTGTCCGTCGCTCACGACCGGCCTATTCTGCGCAGCCTGTCCACGTCGCCCGGCCACGAAGTCGAGCTGGGTCGTCGCACGCTGCACTACAACAACTCCAACCGGCTGATCAAGAACCCGGATTGGGACATCGGACTGCAAAAGACCGGCTACATCTCGGAGGCGGGTCGTTGCCTGGTGATGCAGGCCAAGGTGGCGGGTCGCCAGCTGATCATGGTGTTCCTGGATTCGACCGGCAAGCTGAGCCGCCTGCAAGACGCAGAGCGGGTGCGCCGTTGGGTGGAGGTGCAGACCGAAATGGCCCGCCCGGCGGTTCGTCCTCAGGGCTGATCGAGCTTTGCTCTCCTCACAAAAAACGGTCCTTTGCGGACCGTTTTGCATGGGCGCTTGACTCTTCAGCGGCCTGGTAAACCCGCTGGACGCGAGCACCCCAGCGCCGACGAAATTTCAGCGGCGGTGCTTCGGAGCTTCGACACCCAGCTCTCGTCGATGCGGTCTGCCGGTGCCGAGATGGACAGCCCCGCCACCAGCCTGTTCTGGTCGTCGTAAATGCCCGCAGCCATGCAACGCACGCCCAGTTCGAGCTCTTCGTTGTCCCGGGCCAGGCCCGCTTGCCGACACTGGGCGAGTTCGCGCTCCAGGCTCGGCAGTTGGGTGAGGCTGTTGCGCGTGTTGCCGGCCAGCCCGGTTCGCGTGGCGTAGGCGCGCACGCGCTGCGGTTCGTCGTCGGCGAGGAAAAGCTTGCCCACCGACGTGAGGTGCAGCGGCGCACGCCCGCCGATGGCGCGCACCACCTGCATGCCCGAGCGTTCGCTGTAGGCCCGTTCGACGTACACGATCTCGTCACCCTGGCGCACGCTCAGATTGACGGGTTGCTGGATCTGCTTGTGCAGCTCGCGCATGGGTAGCAGGGCTGCGTCGCGCACGCTCAGTCGGGCCTTCACCAGATTCCCCAACTCCAGAAGCCGCATGCCGAGGCGGTAGCTGCCGGCCTCGGGTCTGTCCACGAAACGACCGATGGTGAGATCGTTGAGGATGCGATGCGCCGTGGACGGGTGCAGCCCGGTCTTTTCGCTGATCTCCTTCAGCGACACCGGTTCTTCCTTGGAAGCCAGCACCTCCAGCAGGTTGAACATGCGTTCAATGACCTGGACCGTGGGCGTGGCGGGGAGGGAGTCGGAGCGTTTGGTCATGGGGTGAGTGTGACCGAAATTTTACGAGGTGAAATATGAAGCCGTGTTGCGCACGTGTGACGCGTTCACAATCCGCGCGCTTCATGCACCAGGAACCCAGCGCCCGTCCAGCAGCAACTCGTGCGGCTGGAAGCCGGCCTTGTAGTTCATCTTGCCGCTCTGGGCGATCCAGTACCCCAGGTAAATGTGCGGGAGGCCCAGCGCCTGGGCTTGCTCGATCTGCCACAGCACGCTGTAGGTGCCGTAGCTGGCTTTGTCGTCGGGTTCGTAGAAGGTGTAGACCGCCGACAGGCCGTCGTTGAGCACGTCGACGATGGAGACCATCTTCAGACGCGATGCTTGTCCATCGACCCCAGGTTCGTGGAACTCGATCAGGCGCGAGTTCACCCGGCTCTGCAGCAAAAACTGGGTGTATTGGTCGATGCTGTCGTGGTCCATGCCGCCACCGGCGTGGCGGCTGTTCTGGTAGCGCAGGTAGAGCTGGTAGTGCTCAGGGACAAAACACAATTTGAGCACACGTGTCTGCAGGTTGGCGTGCTGTAGCCTGGATCTGCGCTGGCTGCGACTGGGCTTGAAACTCGCGACGGGCACACGCAGGGGCACACAGGCCTGGCACCCATCGCAGTAAGGCCGGTAGGTGAACATGCCACTGCGGCGAAAGCCGTGCGTGACCAGATCGGAGTAGGCGTCGTTGTGGATCAGGTGGCTGGGCGTGGCCACTTGCGAGCGGGCCTGGTGCCCTGGCAAATAGCTGCAGGGATAGGGTGCCGTCGCGTAAAACTGCAGTGCCTGAAGCGGGAGTTCTTTGAGGTGTGTCACGCTGGCCGACGGTGTTCAGGGATGACGTTTTGCCAGTATATGGGCTGGAATTCCCACCGGGGCGCGGGGCGCGACATGGCCTCGTGCACGTGTCGGCAGAAGGCCACTCGCTGCATCAATTGGCCACCCAGGCTGGCGAGGTGCGGCGTGTTCTGCTGGCAGTCGATCAGCGGCAGATCCTTGGCTCGGCAGAAGCCCACGAGCGCGGCCAGGGCGATCTTGGAGGCATCGCTCTGGCGGCTGAACATGGATTCGCCATACACCATGCCGCCGAGGTTGATGCAGTAGAGACCGCCAGCCAACTCGCCATCGATCCACGCTTCCACGCTGTGCGCCACGCCGGCATGGTGCAGCCTTGTGTAGGCCTGGACCATGGCAGGAAGGATCCAGGTGCCGTCCTGACCGTCGCGCGGCGTGTGCGCGCAGGCCCGGATCACACGTTCGAAGTCGTGGTCGAAGCGAATGTCCACCCGGCCTTCAACTCGCAGCTTCTGGATCGTCTTGCGCAGCGAGCGGTGCACGCGAAACGCCCGCGTCTCAAGCACCATGCGGGGGTCGGTGCTCCACCACAGGATCGGCTGCCCGGCGCTGAACCAGGGAAAGATGCCGCGGGAGTAGGCAGCAATGAGGGAGGGCACGTCGAGCACGCCGCCTGCAGCCAGCAGGCCCGGCGCAGGGTCGCCCGGGCCCCACGCCGTCTCCACCGGGGGAAACGGTTGGCCCGGCTCCAGCCAGGGCAGGGCGCGGTTCGGTGGAGCGTGTGACATGCCGCTATTGTGCGGCGGGCCTCAGGTCTGCGGTGTTGAAAGGCGTCGCACGACGAGCCAGATGGCCGCGCCGATCACCACACCGATGCCATCGGCCAGGAAGTCCAGCCATTCTCCGTAGCGCCAGCCCGTGGCAGCCTGCAGCAGCTCGATGACGCCGCCATACGCCAGCAATGCAATGACCATGGTCCAGGGCTTGTGGCTGTAGGCCAGCAAGCCAAGCAGGGCCAACCAACCAAAGCCGAAGGCGTGCTGTCCCTTGTCCCAGATGGTGGCCGCTTGCTGCGGCAACAGGTCCACAGGAACCAGCGAGGCGACGGCCAGCACGATGACGCTGCACCAGAAAGCGATGCGGATCAGTTGGATGCCCGTTGGACGCATGGATCACTCAAAGAAGAGAGAGGCAGAAACAACAAAGGCCTTCGCAAGAAGGCCTTTGAGTGGAATTAGGGTGGCTCCCCGACCTGGACTCGAACCAGGGACCTGCGGATTAACAGTCCGTCGCTCTACCGACTGAGCTATCAGGGAAAAGGCTTAGATCGTTGATTTTATTGGGTTTTCTTTGCCACTACTTGCCGTTGGTTTCCACTGTTTGCCGTTGTCGCGTAGCCTATACGTAGCCTAAAAACGAGTCTACGATCTGCTGTAGCCTAACAACGGACTACGGTGGATCAAGCATGCAAGCCCTGGAAGTCATACCAAAGCGAATCAAACTGACCAAAGCGATCATAGACGCTCTCCCGCTGGCCTCTGACGGCAAGCAGCAGACAGTCATGGACACCGATTTGAAAGGCTTTGGGCTGCGCATTGGTGCCACCAGTAAGACCTTCATCGTCTACAAGCGCCTGCCCCATGGAGCACCACAGCGTGTCACCTTGGGCAAGTACGGCCATCTCACCGTTGACCAAGCCCGCAAGAAGGCTCAGGAGCAGCTTTCTGCACTGGTCCAAGGGGTTGATGTCAACGCGCAGAAGAAAGCCGTCAAGATTGAGAAGAAGAAAGAAGAGGCGGCCAACAGTCAGACCTTTGAATGGTTGCTTGACCTGTACAAGGAAGAGCACCTCATCAAATACAAGGGCGGCAGTGAAGGCACCTTGAGAAGTTTTAGAGACACAAAGAACTTCATGGAGGAGCGTGAAGTCATGCTCCTCAAACAGGACAAGACTGGCAAGTGGATGGAGGACGAAAAAATTGTCCTCAGTGACTGGCTGAGCAGGCCATTCCGTGACATCAAGCCTCGGGAAGTTCTTGAGCGTCATGACTTCTTTGCCGTGGCAAAACCTCAGCGGCTCTTGGGAGGGGTTCTTCAGCCCATGTGCCGAACCCACCAGATCGCATTCAAGTTCGCACAGGCTGCGTTCAACTTCTACATCCCGCGCGCCTTTGAGGAGACTGGCGAGGAGTTGCGCAACCCTTTTGACATCTTGAAGACCTACAAACGCTGGAAAGAGGTCAACAAGCGTGAGCGGCATATCAACTTTACTGATGAAGATGAAACCGGCGCCTGGATGGAGGCGTTGCTTCAGTACAGAAAAGTGGCTCAAGTTCCGGCAGACTTCATCCTGTTCTCTTTGCTGCAAGCTGCACGAGGCATTGAAGTCAGAACGTTGAAATGGTCTGATGTTGACCTTCAATCACGTGATGTGATTTATAGGAACACAAAGAACAAGAAGGACTACAAGTTTCCTCTGTCAGAAGCAGCCTATGAAATCTTGGTGCGCAGAAAAGAAAATAATCCAAAGGATACGGAATGGATTTGGCACTACGCAAAATCAAAAACTGGACGGATTCCTGACGACGCCAAACATCACTTTCACGCCATCGAATCCTTGGGAGGTAAGTATGTTTCCTCCCATGACTTGAGGAGAACTTGGGCTACTGCTGCCAACACTCTTCAGGTAGACATGAAGCAGATTGATTATCTTCTGAAGCACAAAATCAATGATGTCAATGAACACTACATCATCAGGTATCGCCCCAAGATTTTGAGTATCCTACAAACCGTTGAGGACGTTCTTTTTGAGCGTCATGCTGCCTACTTGAAGAAAAACCCCAAGGACACTGAAAAGAAAGTTGAACCGTGAACGAGGCCATTTACCGAATCAAGCAGCTACCCAAAGAGACACCGCTGACGGCAGAACATGTTCTGGCGATTCTTGAGTGGGCAGAAAAGTCAAGGCAGGAGCCTTCCAAATCTGAGAGCAAGCTACTGGACGAGAACGAGCTTGCCCAGTGGATTGATGAGCCGGTTTCTTCCATCCAGAAGTGGAGGGTGAGCGGCAAAGGCCCGAAGTTCATCAAGAAGCCGAAGGGGGTCGGCTACCGGGTTTCTGATGTAGAGAAGTGGCTTGACGAGCGCACTGTCTCTTCGACCTCGGAAGCCAGCATGCGCGGCATAGGCTTCTTGACCACCATCCCGGTCTTCACGCACATGGTTGAAGGTCTGCCGAAGCAACTCAGCCTGGTGAAGTCGCTTGCCACAGAGCAAGCTCCCGAGTCCTTCAGCTTCCTTGAGTTCAGCGCCACGAAGATGACTGCTGCGCATGAGCCTCTCATGCAGAGTTTGGCTGTGACCAACGATGAAGCGTCAAGGCTTGCCACCAAGGAGTTGCTGGCTGACTTCAACGTGGGCTATTGGTTCTACACCTATTGCCTCAACAACGGCTTCTGTAGAGGGGACAAGGGCAGGTTGCTGGAGGCTCTGGAACTCCTGATTGACAGGGGTGCAGACATCAACTCAACCTTCCAAGGCGCACAGGCAAGCTACACCTTGGCACATGTCATGGCAGACTGCCATGGCACGAAGTTCTTTGTTGACTTCACTGGTTGCCATCGCACCTATGAAGAGGTGCTCATTTTTTTGCTGGACAAGGGACTTGACCCCTACAGCAAAGACGAGAATGGCACGACACCATTGGACATTGCTGAAGAAATTGAGAGCAACACAGGTCTTGGCACAAGCATGTTCAGACGAGTCTTCAAGTCATGGGACTTGAATCGAAAGCTGCAAAAAAAGTTGCCTCAAAAATAGAACTCTAAAGGGAAGTTGCAAATGATGAAAACAGCAGAGGCAACCAAGAAAAGTATTGGTCTCATCGCAGAACTTGCTAGAGCGAAATCAGAAGAAGACGTAAAAGACGCCTACATCAAGGCTCTTGGACTGAAGTCCTACACGAAAGGACTGATTGATATTCAAACCAGTGAGATATGGTTTGAGGCAAAAGAGTCGACGACACCACCAGTGTTGATGTTCGCTCAGTTGCTATTTTATGTACGTGACGCGTTGAAGAAGGGGGATCACATTCCCCCATTCTTATCTGTGATTGACCGTGAGAAAGCGGCAATCATGGAGACAACCAAGGCGCTGCCAATTATCTCGGATACCACAATCAAGTGGCCGAAGTCTGCCTCAGCAGTGGACAAGAAGATTGCTGCACAGGTTGCTCCATACATTGAGACTCACTTTGTTGTCTACAAGCTGGACAGCCACGAAAAAGAATTTGTCTCAGCAGTAAAGACGGCCATCACCCCAGACAACTTGCGCCAGGTCTTTGACAAGTGGGTGGAACTCATTGGCCGTGAGATTGAGGGAGTCAGTGAGGTTGACTATGCCTTGTTGTTCTTCGCGGACATCATGCATGACGGCAAGAATGCCGCCATCAAGAACCTTCCTGCAAGGCTGGTGCATGAAGGCGACAAGCCACTGTTCTTGCTGAACGGTCAGACGTACGAACTCTCCAGTGAACGAGGCTACAGGAGCTTCTGGGCCATCTACCACCGTCCACCAGATGAAGAATACCGAGGCTACCTGTTGGAGCGCAGGGACAGCCTGTTGCCGCTGGATGAGCGAAGCTTCAAGGGTGCCTTCTACACACCCCTGCACATCGTTGACAAGTCCTACGACTTTCTTGCAAAGACACTGGGAAAGAACTGGCAGCAGAACTACATCGTCTGGGACATGTGCTGTGGAGTAGGGAACCTGGAGGTGAAGCATTCCAACCACCGCAACATTTTCATGAGTACCTATGACAAAGCGGACATTGAGATCATGGCTGCAAGTCACACATGCGTTGCTGCTACAAAGTTTCAGTATGACTACCTGAACGATGACATCACAGATTTTGGTGACATAGATTATTCACTCACAAATAAACTTCCTGCTGAACTGCGGCAAGTGATAGCAGATTCAAAAGAAAAGAAAAAGGGTGCAAAGAAGATACTAGTCCTTATCAATCCGCCTTATGCGGAGGCAATGAACGTAGACAACATCACAGAGTCATCAGGAAAGAACTCAGAACAAAAATCTGGAGTAGCAAGCACAAAGGTCGGTTCTCTGATGGATGACCTTGGATATGCTGCGCGTGAGTTGTTCGTACAATTCTTGGTGAGAATAAAGAAAGAACTGCCTAATTCAACCGTTGCAGTGTTTAGTAAGCTCAAGTATGTAAATGCACCGAACTTCAAGGAATTTAGGGCGCAATGGCAAGCGAAGTATCTTGATGGCCTAGTAGTTCACAGCAAGGCTTTTGATGGACTGAAAGGAGATTTCCCAATTGGCTTCTTGGTTTGGGATCTCAGCAAGACGGCACCTGTTGATGTCATCACCACTGAAGCACTTGATAAAACCGGCTTGTCTCTTGGAGAGAAGAAGTTCTACAGGGAAAATGACCAACTACCTTTGAGTGAATGGTTTGTTCGTCCAAGATCGAACAAGCAAGATGCCATTCCTTTGAAGAATGCCATCACACCAACAACAAGTACAAAAGATGTGCGCGGTAGCAAGTGGGCTGATGGAGCCATCGGTAGCATGATTGTCTTTGGGAACGATGTACAACATGCGTCACAGGGAACCGCACTGCTTTCCTCAGGCTATGGGAACGCTGGTGCCTTCTTTGTCACTGAAGATAATCTATGGAAGTCTGCGATTGTTTTCACGGTAAGAAAAATCATCAAGCCGTTCTGGTTGAATGACAGAGATCAGTTTCTTCAGCCTACTTCTGATGTGTCAGCAGATTTTAAGTCTGACTGTCTCATGTGGATGCTCTTCAACGGAAGCAACTTGAGCGCAGGAGCTAACGGCCTGGAGTGGAACAGCCGTAAGTGGTCGTTGGTAAATCACTTCATTCCCTTTACTGAGACCGAGGTAGGCGCCAATGGCAGGTTTGAATCTGACTTCATGAGTCGGTATCTTTCCAAGCTCAAACTTTCACAAGAAGCGAAGGATGTTCTTGATGAAGGCCGTAAGATTTGGAAGGCTTTCCATGCCACGCAGTTTGAGAGAAAAATTCGTGAAGAGTTTAAACTCAATAGACCAGATGTGGGCTGGTATCAAATTCGCAGAGCCATTGAAGCAAACAGTGATAACCAGACTTTTGACTTCACGCCCTTCAAGACTGCTTACGATGTATTGACTGCCAAACTCAGACCACAAGTGGATGAGTATGGATTCTTGAAATAGTTCGGTAGTCAAAAAAGCCACCATATGGTGGCTTTTTGCATAACAGCACTATGATTGCTTCTTTGCGTCAAACCGAAGCACCTCTTCGAATACCCTGTTCCTTGCTTTGGCCTCCTTGATTAGTGCTGAAGCTGGCATGACATACAGATGTAGAGGGATATCAAAGTTTTTACCGATGTGAAAATCCTTGTAGACAACGCGATCATTCAGCGAGAAGACATCCATGAATTCTGTTTGCTTTAACTCCCTGTAGAAATCATCATCGATATCTACGATAGAGAACGCAAAGACCTCTCGCACTGTTGGTATGTGATCGGCCAACTCACTGGCATACAGCCTACATTGCGTCAATGCTTTACTGTTTTCGAATACATCGGCGCCTGGCTTTTTGAACTCAATGATCACCAATTTATTAGGTTGTTTCTCAGAGTCTTTCGAGAAAAACGCGGCTACGTCTGGCTTTCTCTTCTGCTTTGCCTCAACCGATTTTCCTACTTCTTTTACGATTATTGAGAGCGCCTGATCGCTGTAAATGTTGGAGTATGACAAAAATTTGTCATCTACCAACCAGACGTTGTTTTCTCGAATTTCTACGCCGTTGCTTTTCTTAGGAAGAATTGCATTGTGGATAGCGTCCTCTGCACTGGTGGGGGGCATGTTCGCCAGCGATTCAATAACTAATGCGCGGTGAATAATGAACCTGGCCAGGTCTTCGCTTGCTAGATGAGAAACATCATCCCAAGAGACAGCTTTTCCAGCCTCAAGAGCTTCAACCACCTGATCTTCTCTTCTGGCCTGCTGCGCTCTGTAGGTCTTCACAACCTCATCAGCGTCAAGCAGGGCTGCATTGCCTCCTAGAGACTCGACCTTGATGAAGGGGTAGTACTTCTTGAGCTTCTGGACATTGTCATTCTTAAACTGATCAATGTCCCCTTCAGCAGACTCATCAATCATTGACAAGCATTCTTGGTGAATGCGAGGCATCAATTTTTCACGACTGATAGGTGACATCATGTCCACCTGATCCTCGGTCTTGGGAATTTTCAGGCTCTGCCGTTCAATGTCGGAGTTCCGATTGAAATAGTCTGAAGTGACGAAAATTAGATGTCTACACACATCAAAACGCCTGCTGATCACATACTCTTCAATACAGATCTCATCTGCACACAACAAAGCAACAATGCCTTTCCGTGGCGCCTCATCCCTGAAGGCGTAACACTTGAACTTAACACCGTCAAGTTCAAATTCTCGATCCAGTTCTGACTTGATGTCGTCACCAGAGAAGGTGAACGAGTCATCAAACGGTTGCCTTGAGTTATGGGTGAACTTGAGCTTGATTGTCTGTCCAGCCTGGTGCTTTAAGAATAAAAGAAGTCTTAGATCGTCACAGATGGAGTTCACCAGCTTAGTCACCTGCGTGTTGATTTTCTCTTTGAGTTCTCGAAGGGTGATAACTGTTGAGGCAGAGCCAGATACAGCAGTTTTCTTTACATCCTCAAGCTTGAACTCTGGTGTATAAACGAATTCAACCAGCTCTGAAGCTAACTGACTTCTCACTTCAACCTTGTCGGCGTATTTCAAAAATGCCAGACGTCCAACGCCTTTGCCGCCGATATTGTCTTTGTGGCTTGTACAGATTTCATCAAAGAAATCGAGATTTTCAGCAGTAAATCCCTCGCCATCGTCAGAAATGGCTATTTGTTCAAGAACTCTTCTTTCGCCGTCAGCAACACCTGCACCTATTTCTGACTGCCTTTCCGAAAAATGCAGATCTACCGAAATAGATCTTGCACCAGCATGGATCGAGTTTGTTAGCGCCTCACGAATAACGTCGCGCGCCGAAACACCACCCTTGTAGTGCTCCGCAATAAACTTTCGAAGGTTGATTTTCGCCATCGTTTCAGTCTAGCAGGGGGTGAGACAGTGAATGGAACAGTCAGTGACGCGTCGCAGCAAGCGGAGGTTGCCTCGCGCCGATGGTGACACACTTGGAGGACACAGGACTGCTGACGCTGACAAGGTTGCTGACGACCGTGTCAGCACTCTAAGTAGATGATACGCTTCAGATTTTTGGCGTTTGCTGACATGCTGACGCCCGCCCCACATCAATCACTCACACGATGACGAACAAGCCATCCTATGACGAGCAGTACGGAGAGATTCCGAGGATCTCCGCAGAGGAGATGATGAACCTCTACGGCTGGGACCCAGACCTCCAAGACGCAGCAGATGAAGAGGGGAGCCTGGTCAGAGGCTCCATCGGCAGTATCGGAAGCGGTCAGTGGCCATCGCTGGATGACTGTATTCCTGAAGGCTCTTTCCTTGCGTTGATTGACGAGGCTTTCAGAGAGAAGACTGACGTCCCAAGGGAGTTGGCCTTCTGGGCTGCACAGCACTACCTCTCAGCCTTCTTGCTTCAGCGTGGCTCTTCCATCCGAGTGAATGGGCACAACACCCTTCCTGACTTTTGGTCCATTGCTCTTGCTCCCTCAGGAGCAGGCAAGACCTTCACACAGAACACGATTGCCAAGGCTCTTGCAGGTCAGGTGATGACCTTCCCTGATGTCGCTTCAGCAGCAGCATTCGTGGAGGCAATGCAGGAGAGCAACAAGGGAATCTGGTTGCGCGATGAGTTTGCTCAGTTTCTCAAGCAGTTGAATGTGCAACCGAATCTGGGACAAGTCAAAGACTACCTGCTTCGCACTTATGACAACAACAAAATTGAGCGGATTACAAAAGCGGATTCAATCGTCATCCAAGAACCGGCCCTGACTATTTTCGGTACCACACCGATTGCAACCATCAAAAATTATCTGACAGCAGAAGACCTGGTGGATGGCTTTGCACAGCGTTTCGCCTTCATATTCGCTGAGCGAGATAAACGAGAACTTGTAGCTTTCTACGATCTGAGTGAGTACATCCCAAGAATAAATAGCGCCTGGTTGAGCGCTACCGAGGGGGGCTTGCACAATGTGTATGAAATAAAAAGTGATGGCGTTGCACTCTTCAGTGAGGCATTCCAAATCATCACCAAACAGAGCGCACTACTAGGTATTGACGCAAGCTTTTCACGTCGCTTGATGTGGAGAGCACACAAATATGCACTGCTGTACCACGTGATTTTGGGTGATACGAGCGACACCATCACTCCACAAGACATGGCCTATGCCGTGAAGCTTGTAGCCCTCAATCTCAAGGATCTGCGCCGACTTCTTGACTTGTACGAGTCCCCGGAGAGCGACGCGCTATTGCAGAAGGTTGCCGTGTTCGTCCGCAGAAAGTACAACGAGACTGGACAGAAAGTTTCCCCAAGGCTCTTGGTGGCAGGGGTGCGCGGCGTAGGAAAGTCGAAGGCAGCAAGGGAACTTCTTGAGACATTGTCTCAACAACAACCCGATATGGCTGTGATGATTGAACTGTAGCCCTTGAAGAATGTTGTCTAGAAGACGCGCAAATATATCTTCACAATATTTTTTGAGAAGTTCTTGACGCAAAGAATAAGAGACCATAAAGTCTCTTCATCAACAGGCACTACCTAGAGTTTGTTGAGCAGTGCATAGCACTATCATTATCAACATTCCACCAGGAAACATCATGGCAAAGCCCTCTTTCTCTGAACTCCAGAAAACGCAAGCTGAGGTTCTTCAGTCACTTGCTGACATCAAAGACATCAAAGCAATAGACGCACTGATGTCCAAGCTCAAGAAGGTCAAAGAGGATCTTGGTAAGTACGAAGAAGAGCGCGCTGCCACCGTTGCAGAAATCAGCGCTGCCATCGTTGACAACGAAGTCAAGTTCACGGAACTGACCGAAGCGGCAAGGCAAGTGCTTGATGTCGTGACCAAAGCTGCAAAGCCAGCTAAGAAAACCGGCGCCACAGCTACCACCCAGAAAAAGGCAGGTGAAGTCCTGATCAAGGTAAAGGCCAGTGCGGGCCGTCCTGCGGAGTACAACAAGGGGCAAGATATTCCCCAGTATGTTCCGCGGACCTTCAAGGCTCTGTATGAGGCGAACAAGGACACGTTCGACGCGAAGCTGGCTGAGTCGTTCACCGAGGCTGGCAAGGCCTACTTCGCCACTCCTGAGGGGGCGGCTGAACTCAAAGCACTGGTCGAGTTCGTGAAGACCAAGAAGGCTCAGGCCTCCGATAAAAAGAAGTGATCCCTCGATCCCCAGAAAGCCCTCCCTTCGAGGGCTTTTTACGCGCGCTTCACTTTTCAAAGCCCCATGAGGAGCACACCAGATGACGACGAATGAACTGACTGTGGACGTGACCGTTGACAGGATCAAGCTGGAGATTGAGGAGTACATGCGCACCGGCAGAGTCCCGCGCCAGGTCTCCAACCTCGCACAACTGGACGACTACATAGACATGAACACCCTTGGAGGGCTGTGTGAGGACGAGATTTTTGACGGTCTCATCGCTCAGTTCGGTGGACGTGACGAGCACGAAGGCATGCCACAAGGAATGATCGACTTCTTGAACGAGGTGCAGGAAGCAGTCAATCAGTGGTTG
>LNFM01009533.1_pt1 | contig 16986 bp, 16 predicted proteins | sample 596031 | NCBI WGS metagenome assembly LNFM01 (sample SAMN04254537, study PRJNA301005) | activated carbon metagenome | isolation source: dual media filters at the Ann Arbor, Michigan drinking water treatment plant | place: USA: Ann Arbor
TTCGGATGAAATCTTAAAACGTGTGGCCGAAAGCTATCGCCGCATTCGCAATACCATGAAATTTTTGTTGGCGAATTTGGCCGATTTTGACGCCGGCAAAGATTTGTTGCCAGTAGACCAATGGCTAGAAATTGACCGCTATGCGCTGCATTTGACCGAAAAACTGCAAGCAGAAGTGTTGGCCGATTATGACCGCTACGAATTTCATTTAGCGGTGCAAAAAATCGTGAGTTTCTGCTCTGAAGATTTAGGCGGTTTTTATTTGGATATTTTAAAAGATAGACTGTATACCGCTGGTGAAAATTCGCATGCGCGCCGCGCTGCGCAAAGCGCGTTGCACCATATTACGCATGCCTTTATGCGTTTAATCGCGCCGATTTTAAGTTTTACTGCAGATGAAATTTGGCAAATTTTAGAAGTGAATAATCAAAAATCAGTATTTGAAGATGTTTGGTATGAGCTACCTAAACATTGTTTAAGTGAGTCAGACGTTGTAAGTTGGCAAAATATTTTTGGATTGCGTATTTTGGCGAATAAGGAAATAGAAGAATTGAGAATGCAGGGCTTAGTGGGCTCATCTTTGCAGGCAGAACTAGACGTTTATGCTTCAGAGGAGATGCTTGTTAGCCTTGAAAAATTCGCTGATGACTTAAAGTTTGTTTTCATCACATCTAAAGTAACTTTACATGTTTGGACTGACAATAATGGTAGTGCGGCAAAAATTCATGTTAAAGCCAGTGTGGAAAAGAAATGTGACCGTTGCTGGCATTACCGCGCAGATGTTGGCTCTCACGCAGAGCACCCAACAATTTGTGGCCGCTGCGTGAGCAATCTATTTGGCGCAGGTGAAGTGAGAAAGTATGCCTAAAAAATTTCACCTTTTTAAGTGGTTAAGTATTAGCGCGATTGTGGTTGTGCTGGATTTATATAGCAAACATTTAGTACAAAACGCGTTTGAATATGGCGAACATTTAACCATCACCCGTTTTTTTGATTTAGTGCGCTATCACAACGAAGGCGCAGCTTTTAGCTTTTTGGCGGATGCAGGCGGCTGGCAAAAGTGGTTTTTTAGCGGTATTTCAATGATTGCCATATTCATGATTACTTATTTACTGAAAAAACATCAACATCAAAAACTTTTTTGCCTTGGCTTGGCCTTAGTGTTAGGTGGCGCGATTGGCAATCTGTATGACAGGCTCACTTTGGGTTATGTGGTGGATTTTTTGTCATTTCATGTAAACGATTTATTTTGGCCAGCCTTTAACGTGGCCGATAGTGCGATTTGTGTTGGGGTTGCGCTTTTATTGATTGATAGTTTTAAAAAGCCTGCGGTATAAAAATCTAAAAATAGCAGTGCCTTAAGCGTGAGGAGATTGCAGTGCCAGATTGGAAAAAGCTGATTGCGGGCAAGATTGCGATTGCCAAAAAGGGTAATAGTCCAGGCAAGGTTAATGCTGATGTTCGCGTACCTGCGGGTCAGACAGAAGTTAAAAATTTTCCGATTCTCGATTTAGGCATTCTGCCTGATATTAATAAGCAAAATTGGCAGCTGCGCGTATATGGCTTAGTTGAAAATGAGCTAAAGCTGGATTGGGATGCTTTTCAGGCATTGCCACAAACGACGGATGTTTCAGATTTTCACTGTGTCACGCGCTGGACGCGTTTGGATATGGATTGGGAAGGCGTTAAAGCGCAAGATTTATTAATGCTGGCCGAGCCGCTGGAAAATGCACGCTATGTGACTTTACATGGTTATGATGGCTACACCACCAATTTACCGCTTGAGGCATTATTGGATGACGATGTGATGGTGGCGCACTCGGTACTAGGCTACCCGCTAACCACCGCGCATGGCGGCCCAGTGCGCATGATTGTACCAAAACGCTACGCTTGGAAAGGCGCAAAATGGCTGAAAGCAATTGAATTGCATGAGCATGATAGGCGCGGTTTTTGGGAAGTGCGCGGTTATCATAACGAAGCCGACCCGTTTAAAGAAGAGCGTTTTTCCGATGATGAGTAGTTGCCTGAGTTTGTTATTGTTAATCGCTACACTCAATAGATAATCAACGACAATAGGTTTAACTGGCTTTTGCGCCCACAACAATTACTGCCGCACCCACCAAGCAAATACTAGCCCCCAGCCAATCGGTCATGGTCGGCTTAATCGAATCGACCAGCCACAACCAAACAATAGCAACCCCAATATAAACGCCGCCATAAGCTGCATAAACGCGGCCTGCGGCGGTGGGGTGCAGTGTAAGCAGCCAAGCAAACAAGCCTAGACTAAGTGCGGCGGGTAGCAATAACCAAACCGAGCCATTATGTTTTAGATACAGATAGGGCAGGTAGCAGCCAGCTATTTCGGCTACGGCAGTGATCATAAAAAGCGCTAAAAGCTTGCTGGTATGCATCTTTAGCCTGGATGTAAATTGGGGTTTAGATTGAAATTAATGCTTTTTAGGCAATATTTTTTTAACCAACTCAAATACCGCAACACAGATTGCACCTACAATTAAGCCGATAATCGCATCCACTAAAATCGGCGAAATAAACGCCAACGTGCTTCCTACTGTTGGTAAGTTCTGCAAATAGGCAGCTATATTCTCGCTAAAGTGATGTAACGCGGGTACGCCGTGCCCAATAATACTGCCACCCACCATAAACATGGCAGCGGTACCCACTACCGATAAGGTGCGCATTAGAATGGGCGCAAAGGCTAATAATTTTTCACCAATTTTTCGCTGTAATTGCCTGTATACACTTTGGCCTTTTTTCAACATTAAATGCAAGCCAAAGTCATCTAGCTTAACAATGCCTGCTACCAAACCGTATACGCCCACTGTCATGACTAGCGCAATCAATGATACCACCGTGACTTGTTTGCTAAAGGCCGCGGTGGCAACCGTGCCCAGCGCAATCACAATAATTTCGGCCGATAAAATAAAATCAGTACGAATCGCACCCTTAATTTTATCTTTTTCTAAAGCGACTAGATCTATTTTGGGGTCGGCAACGGCTTGTGCGATAGCTTTGGTATTAGACGCATCTTCTTCTTTATGCAAAAATTTGTGTGCAATTTTTTCAAAGCCTTCAAAACACAAATACGCGCCCCCAATCATTAACAGTGGCGTTAATAACCAAGGCAGAAAGTAGCTAATTGCCAATGCAGCTGGCACTAAAATCAGCTTGTTGATAAGCGAACCTTTGGCAACTTCCCATACAACAGGCAATTCACGCTCCGCTTTAACGCCAGCAACTTGCTGTGCATTTAAGGCCAAATCATCGCCTAGAACCCCTGCAGTTTTTTTGGCAGCGACTTTGGTCATTGCTGCAACATCATCCAAAATGGTTGCAATATCGTCTAAAAGTGCAAGTAAGCTGCCTGCTGCCATGATGCGTTTCCCAATTAAAAATAATGCTCAGATTTTAACCTACTTTATGACACATCTGATTGCTCGCTAAAAACCATAACAGAAAATGCTATTTGCACAGATTAAATTGAAAAAGTACAATGCGCGAATGTTGTCGAAAAAAATATTTCGTTTTATGCACCATATTGCATTGTTTGCAATCGTTTTTGCGTCTGCTGCACCTAGCATTTCGCACGCGTTGGCTGCAAAAAACAACGTGAATAGTTTTGCGCAAGAAGTCTGTACCAGCACGGGTGAAAAAGTTGTTATTCAAGTAGTTACCACAAAAGGCAAGCAACTAGCCACCGAATTCATCGTGACTAAATCATCGCCTAAAACAATGCCCATGCATTTAGAGCACTGTCCATTTTGCGGTAGCGCGGCAACGGCAGCTAGCTTGCCAGCCACCAACACGCTCATCATTGCCGTATTGGAACAAGTCGCACAACAACTTGCACAATATAGTGCACCAACAGTATTCACACAGCCCCACGTTTCTCCTCCCTCGCAAGCCCCGCCCAATACACTCTAAAAATATTAGTTTTACTACCGCAATCTGTTTGCGATAAATATTATTTTTTTGGAGTTTTTATATGATTAAGTATTGCTATTTGTGCGTATTGAGCGCATTGGGTGTCATGTTTTCGCAAAGTACTTTTGCTCAGCATGACGAAACGATTCATTTAGATGAAGTAGGTGTGGTGGCCAGCAAGGTAAATACCCTAACTCAGCCAAATATAGAAGAAGCCCGCGAAACAATTAATAAAACCGCTGGCGGCGTTACCGTAGTGGATATGCAGCAAGTGCGTGAAGGCCGCGTTTCAAACTTTACTGATACATTAGGATTAGCTACTGGCGTGTTGGCGCAATCACGTTTTGGTGCAGAAGAAACGCGCTTATCGATTCGTGGTTCTGGCTTGCAACGTACTTTTCACGGACGTGGCATTAAATTGCTACAAGATGGCGTTCCCGTCAACCAAGCCGATGGTGGGTTTGATTTTCAGGCAATTGAGCCGATGGCAACACGTTATATTGAAGTGTATCGCGGTGCGAACGCATTGCGTTATGGCGCCAGCAATTTAGGTGGCGCGATTAACTTCATTTCGCCTTCTGGTTACGATGCAGAAAAACTGACCGTTCGTGCTGAAGCAGGCAGTTTTGATTATCGCCGTTTGGGGATTAGTTCAGGTGGCGTAATGGGCGATTTTGACTACTTTATCAGCGGTAGTACGTTTAATCAGGATGGTTTTCGCGACAATGCGGTTCAGGATGCTGAACGTATTAACGCTAATTTTGGTTACAAAATCAATCAAGATATAGAGACGCGTTTTTATATTGGCTATGCTAAAAGTGACTCAGCCTTGCCTGGTAATTTGACTAAAGCGCAATTAAGAGACGACCCAAGTCAATCCATTTTAAGCACAACAGTCGGCCAGCAAAGGCGTGATATTGATTTAATCCGTGTTGCCAACAAAACCAATATTCGGCTTGGTGAGCAGAGCAATCTACAATTGAGCGCGTATTTTTCACACAAAGATTTATTTCACCCCATTTTTCAGGTGCTAGATCAAGACACCAACGACTATGGTTTTGAGGCGAGATTTTCGCAGCAAGGTGAGCTTTTTGGGCATAAAAATGAGCTGATTGTAGGCATTAACCCTAGTTATGGTGTTGGCTATGATGAGCGGTCAGTGAACAATTTAGGTGTGAGAGGGGCAAGAACAAATAAACTAGAAAATCGTTCTAAAAATATGGAGGCGTATGCAGAAAATCGTTTTTATGTATTGCCTGAATTTTCACTGATTACTGGTTTGCAATACACACACTCAGAGAGAAAATTAACCGATAAATTTTTTGCGAACCCCGCGCAGGACGAAAGTTTTGATGCAACATATGTACAAACCAATCCTAAAATTGGCGTTTTATACGATTATCAGCCGCATGCTGATAGCCCAACAAAAGCCCAGTTTTATGCCAACGTATCACGCAGTTACGAGCCGCCTTCGTTTGGTGAGTTAGCTGGCGGTATAAGACCCAATATTGTGGATGCACAAGATGGTACGACATTTGAAATTGGTACACGTGGAAATAGCGAGAGTATCGATTGGGATGTATCTGCTTATTATTCAAGACTCAACAATGAACTGTTGCAGACAGCTGTTTTTGCTGCAGGTAATAACCCAGCCGCAGCCGTGCAAACCACGAATGCGGATAAAACGGTGCATGCAGGTATTGAATTAGGGTTAACCGCAAGATTACCTTGGAACTTAGAATGGCGCCAAAGCTTGCTGTTAAATAAATTTCGATTTGATGACGACGATACGTTTGGTAACCGTAACTTGCCAGGGCTACAAAAAACTTTATTGCGTGGCGAGTTGATGTATCGCAACAATGGCTTCTACGTTGGCCCAACTGTTGAGTTTTCGCCTCAGCGTTATGCGGTTGATTTTGCAGAAACGCTCTATGTGGATAATTACACATTGTTCGGCTTTAAAGCGGGTCAACAAGTGAATCAGCATTTTTCATGGTTCTTAGATGTGCGTAATTTGAGCGATAAAAAATACGCCGCAACAGCATCTGTCATCTTAGATGCATCAAGACCAGGCACAAATCAATCACTATTCTTACCTGGAGATGGCCGCTCAGCATACGCGGGCATTACTTGGAATTATTAATTTCTGATTATGAATCTGTAGCGAGTATTTTCGCTACAGATTTTTTGTGTAAAAGGATTAATATGAATAAGTATAGATTTTTCTTGCCAATTGGATTCTTTATCTTTTTTGCGGCAATCACGTTTTATGCGGCAATGGTAGTGGCGGATACGGCACATCAAATTGCGATTGCAGAAACAATTAAGCAACAATGGCAGAAACCGAATCGAGCAGTCAGTGTTCCGGCTGTAGCTGTGAGTCATGATTACGCCATTGCCGATTGGATTCAAGAGCCTAAAGGTGGCAGGGCGCTATTAAAGTTTGATGTTGGGCATTGGCAAACATTAATGTGTGGTGATGTGAATTTAATGCGGCAAAAGCGTTTAGAAGAAGCGGGTGTTCCTGCAAAAGATGCTCAACAATTAATTTCGTCATTAACACAATCTGAAATGCAGTTAACTGTCGATCAGCAGACAACAATCAATAGTTTTCAAGGCATTGTCGACTTGCTGATAACGCCACATCAACACACAGAAGGCCGCTAAAAAGTGATGCGCAAAATTAAATTTAATTGGATTTTTTGGCATCGCTGGCTTGGAATCATCACGTGCGTCGGCATTTTAATGTGGGGTATTTCGGGCATTTCTCACCCCATCATGTCGCGCATTCAACCCAAGCCAGTGGCTTTTTCTGCGCCACCAGTGAATGTTGCGTTGCATCATGCAAAAGCAGTTGATATTGTGTTAAATCAACATCGTATTGCGCGCTTTAGCCATGTCAGCCTTGCACAATTTTCAGATCAAACTTATTACCGCGTTGCGCATGAGGCTAGTGAACCAGCGCGCTATTTTGATATTGAAACTGGCGAGGAGTTAGCAGAGGGCGATGCCAAATATGCTAAAAGTTTAGCCGCGCATTTTACGGGTAAAGATGTCAGTGAAATCACAAAAACTGAGTTGATTACCGCATTTAGTCACGATTATCACTCGGTCAATCGGTTGTTGCCAGTGTGGCGCGTGGAGTTTGATGATGGCCAACACTTGCGGGCATTTATCGATACTGAACAATCACGCTTATCTACACTGGTGAACGATACGCGGTATTGGCTGACGCGCTTATTCCAGTTTGGGCATAATTGGTCATTTTTAGAATTTGCACCAACATTACAGTTAAGTATTGCGGGTTTGGTACTTGTCACTGTGTTAACTTCCGCCATTTCTGGCCTCTATTTATATATTAAGTTAGGTCAGCCAAAACAACGTTTAGCTAATCAGCCGATGCGACGCTGGCATCGTCGAATCGGCTTAATTGTGTCAATTGCCGCATTGATTTTTGCTTCTAGTGGCTTGTTTCATTTGATTATGAGCGACCAACAACAAGACCAGGCTTTGAAAATTGAGAGAGAATCGATGCAGACAGCACAACTTAACCCTCAAATTTGGGCAAAAATTACCGCCCAACATTTGGTTAAGTTGGATTTGATTGCTTACGCAGGCGTGCCGTATTGGTATGTGTTAAATGCATCAAATTCAGGCGAAAACCAAATGCCTGTTGCGCAAGTTGGCGTGTTGGCAAAAGAGGCAGAACACGCTGAACATCACAATCATGATGACCACGAAAACGCAAAGCAAAAACCGATTTTGCCTTATGTTGTGCGCGCAGATGTTGGACAACAAGAAACATTAATCACAGAAGTTAGCGAAACAAATAGCGTCGAAAATTTAGCTAAACAACAAGTCGCTGCATTAACCAAACAACCTCTTGCCGATATCGTCAGTACGCAATGGATAACCAAATTTGCCAATGAATATGGCTTTATTTTTAAACGCTTACCTGTAGTGAAAGTGCAAATGCAGGATGCAGATAATACGCGCTATTACGTGGAGCCAGCCACAGGAGCGCTGGCGTCACAAGTGCGCGACATTGATGGATTAGAAGGATTTGTATTTGCTTATTTGCACAAATGGAGTTTTGAAAGCCTCAACAAAGATTTGCGCGATGTGTTGGTTTCGCTGTTCGCTTTGGGCAACATTGTGGTGGCTATTATGGGATTAATACTTTTTTTACGTCGCAATCCACGTTAAATTAATTCATTTACATCAAGTTCGATTACGATAACCCGATGAAAATATTTTTATTGTTATGTTGGTTCTTCATCGCGTTGCATATCAACGCACACGAAGCACATGTGTCAAAAGCTGCTAGCAACTTGGCTGTTTCAGTCGCGTTCGATCAACAAGGTAACCTGTGGCGCATATCGGCTAAAAATGGGTTTGTGCAAGTAGATAAAAGTATGGATTTAGGTAAAACATTCTCTTCGCCAATCACAGTGAATCCAACGCCACAGAAAATTGGCGCAACGAATGAAGCGCGGCCTGAAATTGCGTTAGATGCTGACAATACCATTTATGTGAGCTGGACGCAAAACTTGAGTACGCGATTTGCGGGTTATATTTGGTTTGCACGTTCAATAAATGGTAGTAAAAGTTTTGAAAAACCATATATCGTGCATCAAGATCGTGCAGAAATCACGCACGCATTTAATGCATTGAATGTTGCGCCTGATGGCAAAATTACCGTCACTTGGATTGATAAGCGCGATGCACTTAACGCTAAAAAAGCAGGTAAAAAGTACGATGGCGCAGCGATTTACTATGCTGTTTCGGATAATAAAGGCGCGAGTTTTGCGCCAGAGCAAAAGTTAGCAGATAGCAGTTGCGAATGCTGCCGCATTGTGACCACTAATAAGCCAGATGGAACAGTAGTTGCCATGTGGCGGCATGTGTTTGAAGGCAGCGAACGCGACCATCATATTGCGGAAATTCCGAAAGCAGACGCAAAACCAGCGTTGCATCGCGCGACTTTTGGGCATTGGAAAATTGATGGTTGCCCGCATCATGGCGCAGCGCTTGCAGCTGGCGGCGAGGGAAAAGATTGGTGGGGCTACCATATGGCCTATTTTGATGGTAATGACGCTAACCCTGGCTTGTATTACAGCCGCATGGATGGTGTCGCTTGGGCATCGTCACCTGCCAAAAAATTTGGTAATAATAAAAATCAGGCGGGACATCCTGCGATTTTGAGTTTGTCTGGTCAAAAAGATGAAGAGCAAGTATGGCTGGTGTGGCGCGAGGTAGAAGCCAAAAACACCAAAATTATGGGCATGGTTTCAGATAATGGTGGTAGAAATTGGCATGACGCAAAAGTGCTTGCCAACTCAAGTGTTAAAGCCGACTACCCTGCTTTAATCAGCCAAGGCAAGCAGGTCTATTTGTCTTGGAATACCTTAGCGGGTTACACATTAATTCCGCTTAATTAACGCATTGAAAATGACAAAATTCGCCCCACCTTAAAGGTAACTAGACTTTTAAGGAGGCGATAATGCGTTTCGATAAATTAACGACTAAATTTCAGCAAGCCTTAAGCGATGCGCAAAGCATTGCGGTGGGTGCTGACAATACGGCGATTGAGCCGCAACACTTGTTATTGGCTTTGTTGCAAGAAGATAACGGCGGCGCAGCTTCATTACTATCGCGCGCTGGCGTTAACTTAACCCCACTTAAAGCGCAATTAAATAGCGCAATCGCCAATCTATCAAAATCAACGGCAAGTAATGGCGAAATTGCGATTTCGCGTGATTTAAATAATCTGCTGAATGTCACCGATAAACTCGCGCAAAAACGTGGTGATGCTTATATTGCTAGTGAGATGTTTCTTTTAGCTTTGGCAGAAGACAAAGGTGAAACAGGAAAATTACTCAAACAAAACGGGTTAACTAAAACTGCACTTGAAGCGGCTGTGACCGCGGTGCGTGGCAGTGAGCAAGTGAACGACCAAGAGGGCGAAAGCAATCGCGAATCGCTCAAAAAATACACCGTAGACTTAACTGAGCGCGCTCGCTCAGGCAAGCTAGACCCAGTGATTGGGCGCGATGACGAAATTCGTCGCGTGATTCAAGTATTAATGCGTCGTACCAAAAATAACCCCGTTTTAATTGGTGAGCCAGGCGTGGGTAAAACCGCGATTGTAGAAGGTTTGGCACAACGGATTATTAACGAGGAAGTACCAGATTCGTTAAAAGGCAAAAAAGTTTTAAGCCTAGATATGGCTGCACTATTAGCGGGCGCTAAATACCGCGGTGAGTTTGAAGAGCGCTTGAAATCGGTGCTAAAAGAGCTTTCTCAAGATGAAGGCCAAACCATTGTGTTTATTGATGAGCTGCATACCATGGTGGGTGCTGGCAAAGCAGAAGGCGCAATGGATGCAGGCAATATGCTGAAACCTGCCTTGGCGCGTGGTGAGTTGCATTGCGTAGGCGCCACTACTTTAGATGAATATCGTAAATATATTGAAAAAGACGCGGCCTTAGAGCGGCGCTTTCAAAAAGTGCTTGTTGATGAGCCGACTGTGGAAGCGACGATTGCGATTTTGCGTGGCTTGCAAGAAAAATATGAATTGCATCATGGCGTTGAGATTACCGACCCTGCGATTGTGGCGGCGGCAGAACTTTCACACCGCTACATTACAGACCGCTTTTTGCCTGACAAAGCCATCGATTTGATTGATGAAGCGGCATCTAGAATCAAGATGGAAATCGATTCAAAACCTGAGGTGCTGGATAAATTAGAGCGTAGAACGATTCAACTCAAAATTGAACGTGAAGCGGTGCGCCGCGAAAAAGATGAAGGTAGCCGCAAACGCTTTGGTTTAATTGAAGAAGAGATTGAAAAGCTTGAGAAGGAATATGCCGATTTAGAAGAGATTTGGACCTCTGAAAAAGCGCAAGTCCAAGGCACGAGTCACATTAAAGAAGCCATTGAGAAAGTTAAATTCGAAATGGAAGAGGCGACGCGTAAAGGGGAGTGGCAAAAAGTATCTGAATTGCAATACGGCAAATTACCTGCGTTAGAAGCGCAATTAAAAGAAGCGTCTAACTCGGAAGCGAATGCAACGCCAAGCAAAAATAGAATGCTACGTACCGAAGTAGGCGCAGATGAAATTGCTGAAGTGGTCAGTCGTGCTACTGGGATTCCTGTTAGCAAAATGCTCACAGGCGAACGCGAAAAATTGCTGACCATGGAGACCAAGCTTCACGAACGTGTGGTTGGTCAAGATGAAGCGGTGCGCTTGGTTTCAGATGCGATTCGCAGGTCGCGTAGCGGCTTAAGCGACCCTAATCGGCCTTATGGTAGCTTTTTGTTCTTAGGCCCAACAGGTGTGGGTAAAACCGAGTTATGTAAAGCATTAGCTGGATTTTTATTCGATTCAGAAGAGCATTTGATTCGTATCGACATGAGCGAGTTTATGGAGAAACACAGCGTGGCACGTATGATAGGTGCGCCGCCAGGTTATGTGGGTTATGAAGAGGGTGGTACGTTGACCGAAGCCGTGCGGCGTAAGCCATATTCAGTCATTCTGCTGGATGAAGTGGAAAAGGCGCATCCAGATGTATTTAATGTGCTGCTACAAGTGCTGGATGATGGCCGCTTAACCGATGGCCAAGGCCGCACCGTGGATTTTAAAAATACGGTGATTATTATGACTTCTAACTTGGGTAGCCAGATGATTCAAAGCATGGCCGACCAAGACTATCAAGTGGTGAAACTGGCGGTAATGGGCGAGGTTAAAACGCATTTTAGGCCAGAGTTCGTCAACCGTATCGATGAAGTAGTCGTTTTTCATACTCTAGGTGAAGCGCAAGTGAAATCGATTGCGCAGATTCAGATCCAGTTGTTGGCTAAGCGTTTAGCGGCAATGGACATGACTTTGGATATCACGGAATCGGCGATTGCCGAAATCGCCAATGCGGGTTTTGACCCTGTTTATGGGGCAAGACCGTTGAAACGGGCGATTCAAAGTGAGATTGAAAACCCGCTGGCGCGTGAGATTTTGGCAGGTAGTTTTATGGCAAAAGACACCATTTTGGTCGATTATAAGGGCGGCAAGATGACGTTTACAAAAGGCTAATTAGCGCGCAAGCTAACACGGATGAAAACACTCATTACTATTTTTTTAGTCACAACTTTAAACCTAGTAATGGGTGTTGGCAGTAGTGTGGCTTATACACAAAACGAGCTTGAGATTTTTGATAATGAGCCACCAATTATCAAAGATTTGCTAGAACGTGCCAGCGTATTATTGACTGATGCAGACAATACAGACTCCGCTTGGAAAGCGGCCAATTTATATTGTGAAGCCGCGCGCTATGGCAGTGCAGAAGGCGTGTATCGCTTAGGCATATTGTATGCGTTTGGGCGTGGTGTGCCAGCTAATCGTGACTACGCGTCCAATCTATTTGGCATCGCTTCAACGCATGGGCATTTTGAAGCGCAGAAAATGCTGGAAACGATTGAAATTAAAACTAACGATACGCCTATTTGCGTGTTGGAAGCGGTAGCGCCAGAAAAAGGTTTTGAGCAAGATTATGCGGATGTGCAATCGCCCAAAATTGAGGCTTATATTGCCAGCCTACCCAAAAACAAACGCTGGGTGGTGGATTTAGTGGGCACGATTGCCGATTGGTACAAAGTAGATGAAAAGCTGGTGCTGTCTATTATTACGGCTGAATCTAACTTTAAGGTTTCAGCCAAGTCCAATAAAGAAGCGCAAGGTTTGATGCAATTAATACCCGCCACGGCTGACCGCTTTAATGTAAAAAATGCGTATAGCGCCAGCCAAAATATTAAGGGCGGCGTGAAATATTTGCGTTGGCTATTATCTTATTTTAGAGGCGATGTAACGCTTGCTGTTGCTGCCTACAACGCAGGTGAAGGTGCAGTTGATAAATATAAAGGTGTGCCGCCTTATAAAGAAACACGCCTGTATGTGAAAAAAGTGTTGGGCTTATATCAAGCCAAACGTCACGATTTTGATGCCAGTATTGCGCAGGCATCGCCCGTCATTAAGAAAGAGAGTGCAAAATGAAAAATCTATTTGTTATCATGAGTTTAATGCTGATTACAGCTTGTGCCAGCACGCCAACGCAACAGCCACAAGTCAAGCGGATTACGCCAGAAGAACTAGCCAAAATATTGCCACCAGCAGTCGCTACAGTAAGCTTGAATGAGATTGTTAATGATACTAAACAAGGTAAAACAGCAGATGAAATCATCACAAAAATCCAGACAAGCAATTCGCGTTATGAGTTGACGCCTGCGCAGACCTTAGATTTAAGCAAGCAGGGTGTCGATACCAAAGTGTTAGATTATATTCATCAAAGCAATGAATTAGCCAAACAAAATGCGATGGCTGATGAAATTAATAAGCGCGAAAAAGAGCGTGCGGCTGCCGAAAACATACTGAAACGTGAGCGTGATTTTGCCCGCAATCGTTACTATAATCCATTTTGGGGTCCACGTTTTGGTGGGTTTTATGGACATCCATTTTATGGTTACAACAGAGGTTTTGGTAGTCGCTTCGGCTATGGCTTCGGAGGTTATCCATTTTGGTAGAAAAATTGCCCTTAAATAGGTGTTAAGTCTACTTGGTGAGTATTAGGTTATACCGAGTTGTCACTTGTGAGTAGCATGAGAAATGATGATAATGACATCAATGGCTTGTGTGCTTAGGCCAATAAATTGAGTCGTGAATAGGCCAGTAAATGCAACAATCTACACAACAAATCAGCATTAAAGCGCAAGGCCGTAGGCTTTACGATATCACGCCGCAAGTGTTGAATTGGGTTAATGAACTCGGTTTTACAACTGGCTTACTCACTTTATATATTCAGCACACATCAGCTAGTTTACTCATTAATGAGAATTACGATTCGGATGTGCTAGTGGATATGGAAGCGTTTTTCAATCGCTTAGTGCCTGATGGTGATGATTTGTTTATTCATACCGTAGAAGGCCCAGACGATATGCCAGCACATGTGCGTAGCGCGCTAACCCAAACCAGTTTGTCGATTCCTATCTTAGAGGGCAAGCCTGCGCTGGGGCAGTGGCAAGGTATTTTTCTGTTTGAACATAGGCATATGCCAGCAACAAGACGCATTATTTTGCATGCTTTAGGTGGTTAAGTTAGCCCTTATTTCGCGCAGATTGTCATCCATGAAGCGCGTATTGTTGATGGCAGTTTTGGTGGTAAGGTGCCTTTTTGGTTACGACGCAATATGTGTGCAGTGGTGCTAGGGCGCACTATTTATTTTCGTGCAGGCGCATATCAGCCAAATACCAAGCGCGGTGTAGACTTATTAGGGCACGAATTAACCCATGTTTCACAGTTTTTACATGGCATGACTTTGTTAAAATATGTGTGGTCTTGCCGCAATGGCTACTATAAAAGTACCTACGAAATCGAGGCTTATGCAAAAGGCCAGCTAATCGCTGCTAATTTCGCAACAAACCCTTCAGTTTTAATGCATTAAAACAACACAATTCGACAGGATGTATGACATTAGTACGAGTTTTGATATGATTGCAGATGTAGGTTAAATTTAACCTTTTTTAGAACAACTCAGGGGTATAAGATGAAATTAAACGCAATGTTAGTCGTTCCAGCTTTATTAGGCGCTTTATTGTTAACAGCATGTGGTGAAAAAGCAGAAGAAGCAGCACCAGCAGCTGAAGCGCCAATGGAAGCAGCACCAGCAGCTGAAGCGCCAATGGAAGCAGCACCAGCACCAACAACAGCAGGCGGCTATGAGCCAACAGCTGAAGAACGCGTTCCTGGCATTACAGTTGATCCAGCCGCCGCACCGGCTGAAGCGCCGATGGAAGCGCCGATGGAAGCAGCACCAGCAGCAGCTGAGTAACTTAGTTTAGTATTGCAACACAACAAAAAAGCGTACTTTAGGTACGCTTTTTTGTTAGCAGTAGTTTTGCTCATTCTAGTCTGTTTTCATGAGCACAAGTTAACACCTTAACATTAACGAATCACACTCCAGCTTAATGGATCGAATGGTTTACTTGCCCGTCGCAATTCGTAATATAGGCCATGACTTTCATTACCACCACTATTGCCAACCGCTGCAATATTGTCGCCTGCATCCACTTCATCGCCTACTTGCTTTAGCACGGCTTGGTTGTTGCCGTATAAACTCATATAGCCGCTACCGTGGTCGACAATAATCAAATTACCAAAACCGCGCATCCAATCGGCAAATACAACACGCCCACTGGCGACCGATTTCACGTCAGAGCCTTCATTGGCACGAATAAATAAACCTTTCCATGAAACACCAGTATCGGTGCGGCTAGCACCAAAACGATTAGTGACATCGCCACGCACAGGTAAATTGAGCTTTCCTTTTAATGCAGAAAAGTGACTGCCAGCGTAGGCGTTAGTTGGCGTTTCTTCATTTTTTGCAATGGTTTGATTGTTAGATTTTGTGGCTGAATCATCCGACTTTTTAGGGGTTATTTTACGGTTAACTATTTTTTTGGGTGGCTTTTTGGCGACAATTTTAGCCAGGCGTTGCACTAAATTTGACAAGTTTTGCTCATCACGTTTCAGCTTTTTAATCTCGTTGCGTTGCGTCGCAATTTGGTTGGAAAGCGATTTGACCACCTTCGATTTTTCTTGCTTTTGTTGAACGAGTTCTTTGCGTTCAGCTAATTGCTTTGCTTTTAAATCAGCAACCGCTTGCAAAGTGGCCGCAGTCTCATTGTTCAAAGCCTTTACTTTTGCAAGGCTTGCTTGCATTTCGTCAATCAATTTTGCATGCGCTTTAGCAATATAAGAATAGTATTGAATATCGCGCGAAATTTGGCTGGGGTTTTGATTCTGCAATAATAGTTTCGTGTAGCTTTGATTGCCATGCACATATTGTTGCCTGACTAAGTGACTCAATTGCTTTTGCTGCACCGTCAGCTTTTCATTTAACGTAAGCGATTCTTTTTTGAGTGAAACTAGCGCACTTTTGTTTTGCTGCTGTTTTTGGTTAATCTCAAATAATTTTTTATTGGCTTGGCTAATCGCAGTTTCAGAGTCTTTTAGCGCATCTGCCGCGTCTTTGTGTGCCGCTTGGTTGCTATCTAATTCTTTTTTTAGCGCTTGTATTTTTTGTTGCAAGTCACCCAAATCTTCTTTGGCGGCATCTATTTTTTTTGCTGCAAAAGCGTTGCCAATCAGGGTGCTATTCAGCAATATAAATGCAACAAAAACAATTGAAATGCGTGATAACTTAACCATTAAATTAAACTAAATTTTTTACTAAACCTGAAAGTTAAGCAAGCTTTTGCCTGTCATCTCAACCGGTTGAGGCAAGCCCATCATCGCCAATAAAGTGGGCGCTAAATCTGAAAGCGCGCCTGAATCAGCTAATGTGGCTTTACGCCCCACATAAATCATGGGCACTAAATTGGTGGTGTGTTGCGTGTGCGCCTGATTATTAATGCCGTCAAACATCATTTCGGCGTTGCCGTGGTCAGCCGTAATAATCACTTCTGCGCCATTTTTTCTGGCAGCTTCTACCACGCGGGCAACACAGGTATCCAGTGTTTCTACCGCTTTAATGGCCGCCGCCAAGTTGCCCGTGTGGCCAACCATATCGCCATTGGCATAATTGCAAATAATGGCGCTGTATTGTTTGCTATCAATTGCGGCAACCAATTTATCAGTTAATTCTGGCGCGCTCATCTCTGGCTGTAAATCGTAAGTAGCGACTTTTGGCGAAGGCACTAGAATGCGGTCTTCACCTGTAAACACTGCTTCATCTCCACCATTAAAAAAGAAGGTCACATGCGGATATTTTTCGGTTTCGGCAATACGCAATTGTTTTAAACCCATGCTGGATACATACTCACCAAACGTATTCGGTACGCTGGTTGCCGCAAAAATCGGCGTGGCTTTTTTCTGATTTTGGTCGTATTGGGTTAAGGTGAAGTAACCAGAAAGTGTTGGCACACGGTTACGCACAAAACCTGCAAAATCATCATTTAACAAGGCATCGGTTAATTGGCGCGCGCGGTCGCTTCTAA
>LNFM01007534.1_pt1 | contig 16985 bp, 11 predicted proteins | sample 596031 | NCBI WGS metagenome assembly LNFM01 (sample SAMN04254537, study PRJNA301005) | activated carbon metagenome | isolation source: dual media filters at the Ann Arbor, Michigan drinking water treatment plant | place: USA: Ann Arbor
AGGAGGCCGGCCCGGCGCTGAACTGGCCCGCGCCGCCCCGCCTCTCCGCGCCGGAACGTCCCGCCGGTCCCGTGCCCGTCGCCGCCCGCACCATGCCCGGCTGTTCCCTCCTGCCCGCCGACACCGACGAGCATCGCTGGCACCGCCGCATCACCTTCAGCAAGACCGGAGCGGATGAGACGGAACGCTTCCAGATGGGCATGCGGGTGCTGAACCAGCACGGCCAGGAGTTTTCCGCCCTCTTCCCCGATGCCAGCGGCCCGATCGGCCGCGGCTGGGAGCCGGAGGCCTGGGAGCCGCATGGCAGCGCCGCCGGCCAGCACGCCCCCCCGCACAATCTGATCTGCCCCGTGCTCGGCCGCGCCGAGGTCTGGGTGGTGGCCAATGCCAGCCCCGAGCTGCACAACCTGCACCTCCACCAGGGCCGCTTCCGCCTGGCCCGCCCCGCCGACCCCGGCGCGCCGGAGAGCCTGGCCGCCACCGGCCCGGTCACCGACCCGACCGGGACCCTGGCCGGCCTGTTCAGCCCGGCGGCGGCGGGGCGGCTGGCCTGGCATGACAGCCTGCCCGTGGCGCCCTACAGCCTGCCCGATGCGGCCGGCGCCCGGGTCGATGGCACCACCACGATCTACCTGCCCTTCTTCGCCGCCGAGCAGGAGGGGCTCTACCCCGTGCACTGCCATATCCTGGAGCATGAGGATAAGGGTATGATGGCGGCCATCATGGTGCTGCCCGGAAAGGCCGCGCCGGTGGAGGGCAATGCCGCCGCGTCGTCCGACGACGCCGCCGTGCTGGCCGCCCTGCTCGACCCCAATGGGCGGCTGCCGGCGAATTGCGTGGCGCCGTGATCTGGCTGCTGGCGCTCCTCATCCTGCTCGCCAGCCCCGTCCTGGCCCAGCCCGTGACCGGCTTCACCGGCGAGGCGCGGACCGGCGCAGATATCCGCCCCGCACGTTTCGTCTTCACCTGCTCGGCCCATGGCCGCAATGCGACCGGCGTGCTGGGGGTGAGCATCGCCCTACCCTGGCATGACACCCTCCGCCCGCTCTTCGACTTCCAGCGATTCGAGGGGCCGGACGCCAATGCCGGTCGGCTGACGCGGCTGGAGAGCAGCGTGGGCGGTTCCAGCATCGCCAACCGCTTCGTGGTCAGCGGCTCGATCAGCGCGGAGGATGACCGGCCCTTCGTCTTTGCCATCTACGCCGCCAGGCGCGGCGATCCGGCACGGCTGCATGACCTCGCGCGCAGCCTGCGGCCGCTCCTCCAGGGGCCGCCGCCGGCCCGGCTGGTCTGGCAGCAGCTCAACGTGCTGCGCGGCGGTGTGCCGATCATCGCCGAGCTGGAGCTGGGGCCGGCCGAGACCGAGCAGTTGCGCGGCCTGCTCGGCCCCTGCCTCACGCTCTGAGCGGCTCAGGCATTCCCGGCGAGGTAAGCCATCGCCGCCTGCACCCCGCCCGGCTTGTAGGGCACGCCCGCCGCGGCCAGGCCCATTTCCACGCCCCCCAGCGTCGCCACCAGGTCGAGATCGCCGAAATCGCCGAGATGGCCGATGCGGAACACCCGGTCATTGAGCTGACCCAGCCCATTGCCCAGGCTCATATTGTGCTTCTCCAGGATGGTCGCGCGCAGCGCATTGGCGGAATGGCCTTCGGGCAGGCGCACCGCCGTCAGCACCGAGGAATAGTGCCGGGGGTCGTCGCATTGCACCTCCAGGCCCCAGGCGCGCACCGCGCGGCGGGTGGCCTCGGCATGGCGGTCATGGCGGGCGAAGACATTCTCGAGCCCCTCCTCCGCGAGCATGTCGAGCGCGGTGTCCAGGCCATAGAGCAGCGTGGTCGCGGGCGTGGAGGGGAAATAACCGGTGGCGTTGGATTTCAGCATCGGCCCCCAATCCCAGTAGCTGCGCGGCAGGGCGGCGTTTTTGCTCGCCGCCAGCGCCTTGGCAGAGACCACGTTGAAGGAAAGGCCGGGCGGCAGCATCAGCCCCTTCTGGCTGCCCGAGACGGTGACATCCACGCCCCATTCATCATGCCGGTATTCCATGCTGGCCAGGCCCGAAATGGTGTCGACCAGCAGCAGAGCCGGGTGGCCCGCGGCATCGATCGCGGCACGGACCTCGGCGATGCGCGAGGTGGCGCCAGTGCTGGTCTCATTGTGCACCACCGCCACGGCCTTGATCTCGTGGTTGCGATCCTCGCGCAGCCGGGCCTCGATGGCCGCGACATCGGCGCCGCGCCGCCAATCCGTCCGGATGAATTCCGGCCGGATGCCCAGCCGCTCGGCCATTTCCTGCCAGAGATGGGCGAACCAGCCGGTCTCGCACATCAGCACCCGGTCGCCTGGGCTGAAGCAGTTCACCAGGGCCGCTTCCCAGGCGCCGGTGCCGCTGGCGGGGAAGATGATGACATCGCCCTTGGTCTGGAAGACGAACTTCACCTTCTCCAGCAATTGGCCGGCGAATTTGCCGAAATCGGGCCCGCGATGGTCCATCACGGCATTGTCCATGGCGCGCATGATGCGGTCGGGCACGCTGGAGGGGCCGGGGATCTGCAGGTAATGCCGGCCAGCGGTGCGCTTGGATTCGAAATAGGCCATGGGTGGTCTCCGTGTGTGGGAAGACTTGTGGCCCGATAGGCACCCGAAGCGCCAATGAGTTCGGCATCTGGAATTGATAAGTCTTATGCATGCCGCAAAGCCACGCGGCCGGGCTAGAAGGTTCGCATGAACGCCGTCACCAAGCCCTCGCCCGCGCATGGCCACCTCTCCTCGCGGCTCAGCCGCCATATCGAGGGCGAGGTGCTGTTCCACCCCGGCGATCGCGGCCGCTACGCGACCGACGCCTCGATCTACCAGGTCATGCCGGTGGGCGTGGTGGTGCCGAAGAGCATCGAGGATGTGCAGGCAGCACTGGAGATCGCTCGCGAGGAGGGCGTCTCCATCCTGCCGCGCGGCGGCGGCACCTCGCAATGCGGCCAGACCGTCAATGACAGCCTGGTGCTGGATTTCACGCGGCATCTGCGCGGCCTCGTCAGCGTCGAGGGCGATGTGGCGCGGGTGCAGCCCGGCATCACGCTCGGCGCGCTGAACGAGGCCTTGAAGCCGCACGGAAAATTCTTTCCGGTCGATCCCTCGACCTGGCAGCGCTGCACCATCGGCGGCATGGCCGGCAACAATTCCTGCGGGTCCAAATCCATCCGCTACGGGCTGATGGCCGACAACACGCTGGGCATCGACGCGCTGCTGGCCGATGGCAGCCGGCATTTCTTTGGCGAGGGCGAGCCGAACACCGATCTCGTGGCGCGGCTGCTGGCCCTGGGCGAGCGCGAAGCGGCGGAAATCGCCGCGCGCTTCCCCGAGCAGCTCCGCCGGGTCGGCGGCTACAATCTCGATGCGCTGACGCCGGCCGGGCGCGCCGCTGGGCGCGGCAACCTCGCCCGGCTGCTGGTCGGCTCCGAGGGCACGCTGGCGGTCTCCACCGCGCTCGACCTCAAGCTCTGGCCGATCAAGCCGCGCAAGGTCGTGGGCATCTGCCAATTCCCCACCTTCCGCCAGGCCATGGCGGCCAGCCAGCACCTCGTCACCCTCGACCCCGAGGCGGTGGAGTTGGTCGACCGCACGATGATCGACCTCGGCCGCTCCATCCCGATCTACCGCGCCACCATCGACCGCATGGTCATCGGCGAACCCGACAGCCTGCTGATCGTGGAATTCCACGGCCATGATGACGGCCCGCTGCTGCGCGCGCTCGACCGGCTGGAGGAGATGATGGCCGATCTCGGCCTGCCGCATGCCGTGGTGCGGGCCACCGATGCCGGCTTCCAGTCGCAGATCGCCGAGGTGCGCGAGGCCGGGCTGAACATCATGATGAGCATGAAGGGCGATGCGAAACCCGTCTCCTTCATCGAGGATTGCGCCGTCGCCCTGCCCGATCTGGCCGATTACACCGAGCGCCTGACGGCGGTCTTCGACAGCCATGGCGTGAAGGGCACCTGGTACGCCCATGCCTCGGTGGGCTGCTTGCATGTCCGCCCGGTGCTGAACATGAAGGATGGCGGCGATATCCGCAAAATGCGCGAAATCGCTGAGGAATGCTTCGCGCTGGTGCGCGAATACAAGGGCAGCCATTCCGGTGAACACGGCGACGGGATCGTGCGTTCCGAATTCAACGAGACGATGTTCGGCCCGCGGATCGCCCGCGCCTTCGAGGCCGTGAAGGACGCCTTCGACCCCGGCGCCACGCTGAACCCCGGCCGCGTCGTCCGCCCGCCGAAAATGGATGACCGCAGCCTGTTCCGCTACTTCCCGGATTATGCCGCAACACCCCTGACGCCCGCACTCGACTGGTCCGCCCACCCCAATGGTTTCCTGGGTGCTGTGGAGATGTGCAACAACAACGGCACCTGCCGGAAATTCGACGCCGGGGTGATGTGCCCGAGTTACCGGGTGACGCGGGACGAAAAACACCTCACCCGCGGCCGCGCCAATACGCTGCGCCTCGCCCTGACCGGGCAACTGGGGCCGGAGGCGCTGGCGAGCGACGAGCTCGCGGAGACCATGTCCCTCTGCGTCTCCTGCAAGGGCTGCAAGCGGGAATGCCCGACCGGCGTCGACATGGCGCGGATGAAGATCGAGGTGCTGCATGCCCGCGGCCAGAAGCATGGTTTTTCCTGGCGCGACCGGCTGGTGGCGGAACTGCCCCGCTATGCGCCCTGGGCCGCCCGCGCGCCCTGGCTGGCCAATCTGCGCAACCGCATCCCTGCTTTGGCGCGGCTGATGGAGCGCGCCACGGGGTTTTCCGCCAGCCGCGCCCTGCCGGAATTCGTGGCCGACCCGTTCCGCGACAGCGAGGCCATGGCGCCCGGCGGGCGCGAGGTGATCCTCTTCGGCGACACCTTCAACCGCTATTTCGAACCCGAGAACCTGCGCGCGGCCACCCGCGTGCTCGCCGCGGCGGGCTATGCCGTGCGGCCGGCGGGCGATGGCGGCCGTCCGCTGTGCTGCGGCCGCACCTACCTCGCCGCCGGCATGGTGGAGCGCGCGCGGGCCGAGGCCCAGCGCACCCTGGCGGCACTCAGCAGCTCCGACGCGCCGGTCGTGGGCCTCGAACCCTCCTGCCTGACCACGCTGCGCGATGAATTCCTGGCCCTGCTGCCAGGGCCGCAGACCGAGGCGCTGGCCGCCCGCGCCATGCTGCTCAGCGAATTGCTGGAGCGGGACAGGCCAGACATGCCCTGGCAGGCACACCCCGTCACCGCGCATGTCCATGGCCATTGCCATCAGAAGGCCTTTGGCGCCTTTCCGCCGGCCATCGCGGCGCTGGGGCGCATCCCGGGGGTGGAGGCCAGGCCCATCACCTCCTCCTGCTGCGGCATGGCCGGCAGCTTCGGCTATCTGGCGGCGAACCAGGCGGCCTCGCGCGCGATGGCCGAGGCCGCGCTGCTGCCGGCGGTGCGCGCCGCCGGCGCCGGGGACCTGATCATCGCCGACGGCACCTCATGCCGGCATCAGATCGAGGGGCTTTCGGGCCGCCGCGCGGTGCATTCCGTGGTCGTGATGGATCGGGCGCTGCGGCCGGGCTAAATCCCGAGCAGCCGCCGGGCCTGCGCCGCATCCAGCGCGATCTGCGCCACCAGCGCATCGAGCCCGGCGAAGCGCTTTTCCTCGCGGATGAAGGCCAGCAGCGACACCCCCACCTCCTGCCCATAGAGGTCGCCGGCGAAATCGAAGAGATGCGCCTCGATGCGCGAGATCGGGTCGCCGCCCAGCGTGGGCCGGCGGCCGAGATTGGCCACCCCCGGCACCTCCTGGCCCGAGGGCAGCCGCACCCGCACCGCATAGACCCCGCGCGCCGGCTCGATATGGCGGCCGAGCGGCACATTGGCGGTGGGGAAACCCAGGGTCCGGCCGCGGGCATCGCCATGCGTCACCTCGCCCACCACGGTGAAGGGCCGCCCGAGCAACGCGCTGGCCCGCTCGGGATAGCCGCCCTGCAGCTCGCGGCGGATGCGGGTGCTGCTGATCACGCCCTCCGAATCGGCCAGCGGCGGCACCACGGAAAGCCCGATCCCCGCCGCCTCGCAGGCCTGGCGCAGCCAGGCGACATTGCCGCCGCGGCGATGGCCGAAGGCGAAATCCGGCCCGCAGGCGAGGTGGCGGGCACCGATTCCGTCGCGCAGCACCGTGTTGAAGAAAACCTCATGCGGCATATGCGCCCAGCCGTCATCGAAGGGCAGCGCGTAGGACAGGGAGGCGCCGGCCCCGGCCAGGGCGGTGGCCTTGGCCGGCAGCAGGGTCAGGCGGAAGGGCGGGTCGTCGGGGCGGAAATGCTCGCGCGGATGCGGCTCGAAGGTCAGCGCCGCCAATGGCAATTCGGGCCGGGCCTGATGCGCCGCCGCGAGCACGGCGCGATGGCCGAGATGCACGCCGTCCAGATTGCCCAGCGCCACCGCGGCACCCCGCGCGTCATCCGGCAGGCCCGCGAGATCAGAAAAAACCCTCACGCCGGCCAGCGCGATTCGGTGCTGGGCGCCCAAGCCAGCAGTGCGTCGATCGCGGCATCCGGGGCATGCGCACGCACCGCGATGGCGCGATGCGCGGGGCGCAGGAAACCGCCCTCAACCATGCGCTGGGTCAGGTCGAAAAACGGGTCCCAGAACCCATCCTCGTCGAGATAGACGATGCCCTTGCGGTGGAAGCCCAGCTGCGACCAGGACTGGATCTCCACCGCCTCCTCCAGCGTGCCGATGCCGCCGGGCAGCACGATGAAGCCATCCGACCACTCATTCATTTGCGCCTTGCGGGTGTGCATGTCGGGCACCACAGAAAGCCGGGTGATGCCGGTGTGCTGCAATTCACGCTCCTGCAAGGCCTGAGGGATGACGCCATAGACCTCGCCGCCCACCTGCAGCGCGGCATCGGCCACAACCCCCATCAGCCCGGCCCGGCCGCCGCCATAGACCAGACGCAGGCCGCGCCGGCCGATCGCGGCGCCGGTGGCGGCGGCAAGCCTGGCATGCGCCGGATCGAGCCCCGGCGAGGCCCCGCAGAAGACGCAGACCGCCTGCATCGCCTTCAAGCCCGGCTGGGGACCATGACGCCGGCCTCGCCCTCGATCACCGGCTTGCCCGCCACGGTGCAGATCGTGCTCAGCGTCACCCGCTTCTTCGCCGGGTCGAGCGCGGTGATTTCCACCGTCGCCGTCACCGTGTCGCCGATTTTTACCGGCGCGCGGAATTTCAGCGTCTGGGAGAGGTAGATCGTCCCCTCCCCCGGCAGCCTCGTGCCCAGCACGGCGGAGATCAGCCCGGCGGAGAGCATGCCATGGGCGATGCGCTCCTTGAACATCGAGGCGGCGGCCACCTCGGCATTGATATGCACCGGGTTGGTGTCGCCGCTCACGGCGGCGAACATCAGGATGTCCGCCTCGCCGATCGTCTTGCCGAAGCTGGCGGTCATGCCCACGGAAAGGTCTTCGAAGAACATCGGCTGGCCCCTGTCTTGCTCCCCTCGCTGTAATCCAGAATTGCCGGCAACGAAACCGGCGCGGCGGCGTTTGGCGGGTGTCGAGGAGTTTCGCGCCGCATGTTTCGTCTTTTGTTTCCGCCAGCCCTGGCCTTGCTGTCAGCCCTGGCCCTGCTGCCATCCCCGGCCTCGGCGCAGGAAGTGCGGCTGGCCGCCGGTGCCACCGACCGCGCGCCGCCGCCGGATTGGCGCGGCACCCTCGCCTTCTCGGCGGAGAATGACAGCTTCGCCCGCAATGGCAGCGACAAGAACTACACCAATGGCGTGCAGGCGAGCTGGCGCAGCCCCTCGGCCGCGCTGCCGCAGCCGCTGGCCTGGCTGGACCGTCAGCTCGGCTATCTGATGGGCCCGGGCGACCTTCGCTGGGGCCTGGCCATCGGCCATACGCTGTTCACCCCGCGCGATACCAGCACCCGCAACCCCGATCCCACCGACCGGCCCTATGCCGCCAATCTCTTCGCCGGCGTCTCGCTCAGCCGCGCCAGCGAGCATGCGCTCACGGTCGTCGAGCTGCAGGGCGGCATGGTCGGCCCCTCGGCGCTGGGCCGGCAGGTGCAGAACGGCTTCCACCGCATCATCGGCGCCGAGCGCGCCTATGGCTGGAGCCGGCAGCTGCGCGATGAGCCGGTGTTCAACCTGGTGGCGGAGCGCAAATGGCGCCTGCCGCTCGGCCATCTCGGCGGGCTGGAATTTGAGGCGATGCCCTCCGTCACCCTCTCGCTCGGCAATGGCAATATCTATGGCGCGCTGGGCGGCACGCTGCGGATGGGCCAGGGGCTGCTGGCCGATTTCGGCCCGGGGCGGATTCGCCCGGCCCTGGCCGGCAGCAACTACTTCCAGCCCGAGGCCAATCGCAATGGCCGCAGCTGGGGGTGGTATGTCTTCGCGGGCGTCGAGGCCCGGGGTGTCGCGCGCGACATCGCGCTTGACGGCAATTCCTGGCGGGACAGCGCGCGGGTCAGCCGGCGGCCCTTCGTCGGCGACGGCCAGGTCGGCGGCGCGGTTTTCTGGGGCAGCTATCGCCTGGCCTATACCCATGTCGTGCGATCTGAGGAATTCTATGGCCAGCGCGGCGGGATGCAGCAATTCGGCAGCATCAACCTGGCCGTTCGTTTCTGAAGGATTTTTGTTCGATGCCCATCGCGATGCCGAGCAGTGAAGCGCTTCTTGAGGAACTGCGGACATGGGTGGAGATCGAGACGCCGAGCGCCGACCCGGCGGCGGTGAACCGGCTGGTCGACCTGGCCGAAGCCGGGCTGCGCGCGGCGGGTGCGACCATCGAGCGCGTGGCCGGCCATAGCGGGCGCGGCGATACGCTGATCGCGCGGACCAATACCGGCACCGGCAATGCGCCGATTCTCATCTCGGGCCATCTCGACACCGTCTGGGATCATGGCCAGTTGCAGAAGGACATGCCCTTCCGGGTCGATGGCGACCGCGCCTATGGGCCGGGCATCTACGACATGAAGGCCGGCTCCTTTCTGGCCTTTCACGCGGTGCGGGAAATCCTACGCCAGGGCGTGGCCACCAACCGCCCCATCACCCTGCTGCTGACCCCCGATGAGGAGGTGGGCAGCCCCACCTCGCGCGCCATCATCGAGGCCGAGGCGGCGCGGGCCGCCGCCGTGCTGATCCCCGAACCCGCCGGCGGCCCCACCGGCTGCGTGGTCACCGCGCGCAAGGGCACCGGGGGTTTCACGATCACCGCAAAGGGCAAATCAGCCCATGCCGGCGGCAATTGGACCGAGGGCAAGAGCGCCGTTGTGGCCTTGGCGAAGATCATTCTGGCGATCCACGCCATGACGGACCTCGAGCGCGGCATCACCACCAATGTGGCGCCGATCTGGGGCGGCACCCGGTCCAACGTCATCCCGCCCGATGCTGGCTGCCGCGTGGATTTCCGGGTGGCCGAGGCGAGCCAGGCGCCCGAGGTCATCGCCGCCATCAAGGCCTTGGCCGGCGAGCATGACGGCGTCACCATCACCGTCGAGGGCGGCCTGAACCGCCCGCCCATGGTCGAGAGCGAGGCCGGGCTTGGCCTCTACGCGAGGGCGAAAAGCATCGCCGCGGGCTTCGGCTATGACCTGCCGAAACAACATCGCGGCGGCGGGTCGGACGGCAATTTCACCGCCGCCATGGGCATTCCCACCCTCGACGGGCTGGGCTGCACCGGCCATGGCGCCCATGCGCCGGAGGAGCATATCCGCTGGCGCGACCTCGCCCCCCGCGGCGCCACGATCGCGGAGCTGCTGTGCCGGCTCTGATCGCGGGCCTGGTCGCCCTCATGCTCTGGGCCGGCGCCGCGGCCGCGCAGGGCATTGCCGCCCATGGCGGGCCGGTGCGCGCGCTGGCGGTCGGCCCCGCCGGCGCCGCCTCGGGCGGGCTCGACCAGGCGGTGATCTTCTGGGGGCTGGATGGCAGGCCCAGGCTGGTCGCGCGCTGGCACCGCGGCGCGGTCGAGGCGCTGATCGCCATCCCCGGCGCCGGCTTCGCCAGCGCGGGCGAGGATGGCCGCGTGGCGATCTGGCCGCCCATGGGCGCGACCGAGCCCGATATGGTGCTGCTCGGCCATGAAGGCCCGGTCACCGCACTGGCCAGCAATGGCGAGGCCGTCGCCTCCGGCGGCTTCGACGCCACGGTGCGCGAGGCCGATGGGCAGGGCGCGATGCGGGTGCATCAGGGCCATCGCGGCCCGGTGTCGGCGCTGGCCTATACCCCGCAGGGCCTGGTCAGCGGCGGGCAGGATGGCACGGTCCGGCATTGGCCGTCCGGCGCGGTGCTGGCGGAATTCCTCTCCCCCGTCACCGCCCTGGCGGCGACACCGGGCGGGCTGGCCGTGGGCCTGGCCGATGGCGGGCTGCAGCTGCTCGGCGCCACGCCACGGGAATTCTCCACCGGGCCGCGGCCGGTGGCGGCACTGGCGGCGCGGGGCACTATGCTGACCGTGGCCGGCACCGGCGGCGATGTCGGCCTTTGGGACCTCGCTTCGGGCCGGCTGCTGCGGGTGCTGGAAGGCCCGGGCCTGCCGGTCTGGTCGGCCGGCTTCGGCCCCGACGGCACGCTGTGGACCGGCGGCATGGACAGCCAGATCCGCCGCTGGAACCCAGGCTCCGGCCGGCCGCTGAGCGAGAGCGCCGCCCTGCGCGTGGCGATTCCGCAGGGCGCGGACCCGGATGGAATGCGGGTCTTCCGCGCCTGCCAGGCCTGCCATGGCCTGGGCGCCGATGCCGCGGAGATGGCCGGGCCCAGCCTGCATGGCATTTTCGGCCGCCGCATGGGCAGCCTGCCGGGCTATGCCTATTCGGCGCGGCTGGCCCAGGGCGACATCATCTGGAACGCCGAAACCCTGGCCGATCTCTTCACCCGCGGCCCCGATGTGGTGACGCCGGGCACCCGCATGCCGGTGCAGCGCCTCTCCAATGCCGAGGACCTCGCGGCGCTGCTGCGCTTCCTGGCGGTGGCGACGCGGTAGACGGCGCGATGTGGCCAGGCCCTGCGATCGGTTCCAAAAGGTAACATGGGATGCCCTGAATGCCGGCGATGAGCTTATACAGGCGCGTGATCACATCTGACCTCTCCCGACGCGGCCTGGGTGGGCTGGCGCTGCTCAGCGTGGCCGGCTGCGGCAGCGTGCCCAGCCCAGGCTCCGGCATCGCCCTGCCCGACCGTTTCAGCGCCGCCCCGCCGGCACCGGCGAATTGGCCCGATGCGGCGTGGTGGCAGGGCTTCGGCTCGCCCGAGCTCGATGCGCTGATGCAGGCCGCACTCGGCGGCAATTTCGATGTCCGCGCCGCCGAGGCCCGCGTGCGCCAGGCCGATGCGCAGCTGCGCGTCACCGGCCAGCGCCTGCTGCCCACCGGCAACCTCATCGCCAATACCCAGCGCACCCAGACGCCGACGCAGACCGCCACCGCAGCCAATATCGGGGGCCGCAGCCGCTACATCCAGCGCGAATTCTTCCAGACCCAGCTGCAGGCGAGCTGGGAGGTGGATTTCTGGGGCCGCAACCGCCGCGCGGTGGAAGCGGCCGAACGCACCGCCTCGGCCGCGCGCTTCGAGGTGGGGGCGGTGCTGCTGACCACCCAGGCCTCGGTCGCCAATACCTATTTCAACGTGCTGGCGGCGCGCGAGCAGCTCGCCATCCAGGAGGCCAACCTCGCCTCCGCCCAGCGCATCCTGGCGCTGTTGCGGCAAAGGCTTGCGGTGGGCACCGCCGATGGGCTGGATGTCGCGCAGCAGCAGACGCTGGTGGAACAGCAGCGCGCTGCCGTGCCGCCGCTGCGCCAGAGCGCGGAGCAGAACACCTATTCGCTCGGCACGCTGACCGGCATTGTGCCTGAGAATGTGCCCCTGCCGCGCCAGCAACTCGGCGATATCCGCATTCCCATCCCCAGCCCCGGCCTGCCGGTGGAGGTGCTGGTCCGCAGGCCCGATGTCTGGCAGGCCGAGGCCAGCCTCGCCTCCGCCCAGGCCAATATCGAGAGCGCCCGGGCGGCGCTGCTGCCGACCATCCAGCTCACCACCACCGGCGGCTTCCAGAACATCCTGCTGGAGAACCTGCTGCGGCCGGGCTCGGCGCTTTATTCCTTGGCGGCGGGGCTGACCCAACCCATCTTCCAGCTCGGTCAGCTCCGCGCCCAGGTCCGGCTGACCGAGGCCCAGGCGGAGGAGCTGCTGGAGATCTACCGCCAGTCCATCGTTGCCGCCCTGGTGGATGTGGAGAATGCCATCGTGGCGCTGCGTGAGACGGGCGAACAGGAAACCCTGCAATTGGCCCAGCTGCGCAGCGCCGAGCGTGCCTATGCCATTTCCGACACGCAGCTGCGCGCCGGCACCATCGACCTGATCACCGTGCTGAACACCCAGTCCAGCGTCTTCGCCGCCCGCAATGCCCTGGCCCAGGTTCGCTTGGCCAGGCTGCAGGCGGCGGTGGGGCTGTTCCGGGCGCTGGGCGGCGGCTGGGCCTGACCATGAGGATATCGAACCATGCCTGATACCCCCATGCCGATCGAACCACCGCGCGGGCGGGACATCGCGGCCCCGGCCCTGAGCATGGCCGCCCGGCCGCGCCGGCGGCGCTGGCCCTGGCTGCTGCTGGCGGTGCTGCTGGCCGGCGGCGGTGCCGCCTGGTGGTACTGGCCGCAGATCACCGGCCAGGGTGCTGCGCCCCAGGCCCCGCAGGCGCGGCCGGGCGGGCGTGGCCGCTTCCAGGGTGCCGTGCCGGTCACCGCCGCCGCCGCCGCGCGGGCCGATATCCCGGTGCTGGTCGATGGGCTGGGCACGGTGCAGGCGCTGAACTCCATCACCATCCGCAGCCAGGTCGACGGAATTCTGACGGCGATCGCCTTCACCGAAGGCCAGGAGGTGCAGGCCGGCGACGTGCTGGCGCGCATCGACCCGCGCACCTATGCCGCGGCCCTCGCCCAGGCCGAGGCCAAGCGGGCGCAGAACGCCGCCCTGCTGGCCAATGCCCGGCTCGACCTGCAGCGCTATGTCGACCTCGCGCGCAGCAATGGCGCCTCGCGCCAGCAGCTCGACACCCAGCGTGCCCAGGTCGCGCAATTCGAGGCGCAAATCCTGGCCGATGAGGCGGCGATCGACACCGCGCGCACGCAGCTCGACTTCACCACCATCCGCTCGCCGATCGATGGCCGGGTCGGCATTCGCGGCGTGGACCGCGGCAACCTCATCCGCGCGGGCGATGCCAATGGCATCGTGCTGGTGAACCAAGTCGCACCCATCTCGGTGCTCTTCACCCTGCCGCAGCAGGAATTGCCGCGGGTGATCGCCGCCATGCAGGCCGGCCCGGTGGTGGTGCAGGCGCTGGCGGGCGATGGCTCGGTGCGCGCCACCGGCGCGCTGCTGACCCCCGACAACACGGTGGACCAGACCACCGGCACCATCCGCCTCAAGGCGACCTTCGGCAATGAGGACCGGATGCTCTGGCCCGGCGCCTTCATCAATGTGCGCATCCAGCTCGGCACGCTGCGCCAGGTGCTGACGGTGCCGCTGGCGGCCGTGCAGCGTGGGCCGGACGGGCCTTACGCCTTCGTCGTGCGGGCCGACAGCACGGTGGAGCAGCGGCCGCTGGTCCTGGGCCTGATCACCCCGCGCGAGGCGGTGGTGACGCGCGGCCTCATGCCTGGTGAGCGGGTGGTGACCTCGGGCGGGCTCAGGCTAAACAATGGCTCGGAGGTGAATGTGGCCGAGCCGGTGCGTGCCGCCCCGGTGGCAGCGCCGCCGGTGGGTGAGGGCCGCAGGCGTGGGCCGCGGCCGGAAGGGGCGCCGGCCCCAGCCGCGCCCGCCGCGCCACCCGCGCCGCCGCAATGACGGCCGCGGCGTGAGCGTCTCCTCCCCCTTCATCGCGCGGCCCGTCGCCACCTCGCTGCTGGCGGTGGCCATGCTGCTGGCCGGACTGTTCGGCTACCTCAAGCTGCCGGTCTCCGCCCTGCCGGAGGTGGATTTCCCCACCATCGAGGTCACCACGCAATTGCCCGGCGCCTCGCCCGAGACGGTGGCGGTGCTGATCACGGCATCCCTCGAACGCCAGCTCGCGCAGATCGCGGGGCTGGTCGACATGATCTCGGTCAGCAGCCCCGCCACCTCGCGCATCACCATGCAGTTCAACCTCGGCCGCGACATCGACGACGCGGCGCAGGATGTCCAGGCGGCGATCAACGCGGCGCGCGGCACCCTGCCGCTGAACCTTCCCTATCCCCCCACCTACGCCAAGGTGAACCCGGCCGACCCGCCGATCATGACGCTGGCGCTCACCTCCAACACCCTGCCGATCCACAGGCTTTCGGATGCCGCCGATACCCTGCTGGCGCAACGGCTCGCCCAGGTCTCGGGCGTGGGGCGCGTCACGGTGCAGGGTAATATGCGGCCGGGCATGCGCATCCAGGGCGATCCGCGCCGGCTGGCCGCCTATGGCCTCTCGCTCGAGGATATCCGCGCCACCGTCATCTCCTCCAACCTCGCCGGCCCCAAGGGCTCGCTGGACGGGCCGCGACAATCCTCCACGGTGATGGCCAATGACCAGGTCGGCTCGGCCGAGGGCTTCGCCAATCTCGTCATCGCCTGGCGCAATGGCGCGCCGGTCAGGATTTCCGATATCGGCGAGGTGCGGGAGGATCTGGAGAACACGCTCAACGCCGCCTGGTTCAATGGCAGCCGGGCCGTGCTGCTGGATGTGCAGCGCCAGCCCGGCGCCAATATCGTCGAGACGGTGGACCGCGTGCGCGAGCAGCTCGAACGCCTTCAGGGCGCATTGCCCGCAGGCATCGCGCTGACCGTGGTGGCGGACCGGACCGAGACCATCCGCGCCTCGGTGCATGAGGTGCAGTTCACGTTGGTGCTCTCGGTCGTCCTGGTGGTCGCGGTCATCTATATTTTTCTGCGCACCGGGCGCGCCACGCTGGTGCCCGGCGTGGCGCTGCCGCTGTCCATCATCGGCACCTTCGGCATCATGGCGCTGTGGGGTTTTTCGCTGGATAACCTGTCATTGATGGCGCTGACCATCGCGACAGGCTTCGTGGTGGACGACGCCATCGTGATGATCGAGAACATCGTCCGCCTGATCGAGGAGGGCGAGAGCCCGCTGGCGGCCGCCTTCAAGGGTGCGAAGCAGATCGGCTTCACCGTCGTCAGCCTCACCGTCTCGCTCGTCGCGGTGTTCATCCCACTGCTGTTCATGCCCGGCGTGGTGGGCCGGCTGTTCAGCGAATTTGCCATCACGCTGAGTATCGCCGTGGTGGTCTCGATGGTGGTGTCGCTGACGCTCACGCCGATGATGACGGGGCGGCTCATGCGCGCCCATGGCGTCGATCGGCCGGGCTGGGTCGCGCGGGTCTGCGAGCGCGGCTTCGACTGGCTGCTGCGCCACTACGCCACCAGCCTGCGCTGGGCGCTGCGCCACCAGGGGCTGATGCTGGCGCTGACCTTCGCCACGCTGATCGGCACGGTGGGCCTCTACATCATCATGCCCAAGGGTTTTCTGCCGGCGCAGGATACCGGCCTGCTGATCATCACGACCGAGGGGCCGGAGGATGCCTCCTTCTCCCGCCTGGCCGCGCTGCAATTGCAGGTGGCGGAGCTGGTCCGCGCCGACCCCGATGTGACCGGCGTCACCGCCATCGCCGGTGCAGGCACCGTCAATGCCGCGCAGAACAATGGCCGCATCACGGCCGTGCTGCGGCCCAGGGGCGAGCGCGCGGCCTCGGCCCAGCAGATCGCCGCCCGCATGGCGCCGGTCCTGGCGGCCGTGCCGGGCGTGGTGTCGCAGATCAGCGCGGTGCAGGACATCCAGATCGGCGCGCGCGTCACCGCCACCCAGTACCAGTACACCCTGACCGATTCCGACGCCGGACGGCTGCGCGAATGGGCGCCGCGCCTGCTCGAGGCGCTGCGCGAGGAGCCGGGCCTGCGCCAGGTCAACAGCGACCAGCGCGATGCCGGCCTGCGCGTGCATGTCGAGGTCGACCGCGACATGGCGGCCCGGCTGGGCGTCACCATGCAGGCCGTCGATGACGTGCTGTATGATGCCTTCGGCCAGCGCCAGATCAGCACGATCTATGCCCAGACCAACCAGTACCGGGTGATCCTGGAAGCGAGCCCGGAGCTGCGCGACGACCCCAGCCTGATCGGCCTGCTGCGCGTCCCCGGCGCGGTCAGCAACCAGGGCGCCGGGGCGGCGGCGACGACGGTGACGGCCGGCGCCACGGTCGGCGCCACCTCGGCCAGCGCCTCGGGCAATTACCAGGTGCCGCTGGCCGCCATCGCCACCATCACCCAGCGCGCGGGACCGCTGACCGTCACCCGGCAGGACCAGTTCCCGGCGGTGACGATCGGCTTCGACCTGGCACCCGGCGTCTCGCTCAGCCATGCCGTGCGCGACATCCGCGCGGCCGAGGCGCGGCTGGGCATGCCCGAGACGGTGGCCGGCGAATTCTCCGGCGACGCGGCGGAATTCAACCGCTCGCTCGCCTCCACGCCCTGGCTGATCCTGGCCGCGGTGGTGGTGATCTATCTCGTGCTGGGCGTGCTGTATGAGAGCGTGGTCCATCCCATCACCATCCTCTCCACCCTGCCCTCGGCCGGCATCGGGGCGCTGCTGGCGCTGTGGGTCTGCGGGCTCGATCTCTCGGTGGTGGGGCTGATCGGCATCGTGCTGCTGATGGGCATCGTGAAGAAGAACGCGATCATGATGATCGACTTCGCCCTCGAAGCGCAGCGCGACCATGGGCGCTCGGCCGATGAGGCGATCTACGAGGCCTGCGTGCTGCGCTTTCGTCCCATCATGATGACCACCATGGCGGCGCTGCTGGGGGCGGTGCCGCTGGTGATCGGCCATGGCGCGGGCAGCGAATTGCGGCTGCCGCTGGGGGTATCGGTCATCGGCGGGCTGCTGCTGAGCCAGGTCATCACGCTCTACACCACGCCGGTCATCTACCTCGCGCTGGAGC
>LNFM01012139.1_pt1 | contig 16984 bp, 13 predicted proteins | sample 596031 | NCBI WGS metagenome assembly LNFM01 (sample SAMN04254537, study PRJNA301005) | activated carbon metagenome | isolation source: dual media filters at the Ann Arbor, Michigan drinking water treatment plant | place: USA: Ann Arbor
ATGCGGGCGTTGCCGCCCGTCGGCACGGTGATCGTGGTGAGCATCTTGACGAGCGTGGATTTGCCGGCTCCGTTTGGACCAAGCAACCCGAAAATTTGTCCCTGCGGAACCGAGAACGATATGCCGTCGACCGCGTGGACCGGATTGGGTCCGTTGAAATAGGTTTTTCGAAGATCCTCAACGACAATCGTGAGCCCGCCTGTCTCCGCCAATGGGCGCACGGCTCCAGAACTGTTCATCGCCCACCGAGCATCGAATCGCCGAGACAGCCAGGCCCTCATGATCCCGCGTCGCTTTCTCCAGGACGGTGTTCCGAGATCCTGGGCGATCCGTCCCTGCTTCGCCCTGAGAGAATCGTATAAGCTGCAGGAACAAGAAACAATGTCACGATCGTCGAGACCAACAGTCCGCCGATCAACACGACTCCGATTTGACGCCGGCCGGCAGCCCCGGCACCGGTCGCCAGCGCTAAGGGCAATGCGCCGAGAATCGTGGCTGCGGTCGTCATGAGGATGGGACGCACCCGCAACACCGCAGCTTCAACGACGGCATCGGCTAAAGGCATCCCGCGCTCCCGAAGCTGATTGGCGAACTCCACGATCAGGATCGCGTTCTTGGTTACAAGCCCGATCAAGATCACCAGGCCGATCTGACTGTAGATCGAGAGCGTGCCGTGGGTCGCGGTCAACGCGATCACGGCGCCGGAGACCGCCGGAGGAACCGCTGCCGAAAGCTCTCGAACTGGGCCGACAGCACCAGAAAGATGACCGCCAGCGCCAAGGCAAACGTCACATAGAGATTGGCATTGCTCTCGACGAAGGTCTTGGACTCTCCCGCGTAGGTCGTCCGCATAGTCGGCAACAGTATGTCTTTCGCGGCTTCGTTGAGATAGGCCAGCGCCTGCCCCAGCGTAAAGCCCTCGGCCAATCCGGCGCTGATGATGACCGCCCGCATGCGATCGACATGGTTGAACGATTCCGGCGCGGATTCTTCCCGCACCGTGACGACATTGCTGAGCTGTGTGAGGTCCCCTTCTTTCCCGCGAACGTACAGTCCGCCGATGTCGGCCGGCCGCTCTCGCCGTCGATCATCGACCTTCACGATCACTTTGTACTGACGCCCATTCTGAGTGAACGTCGTCACCGGCCGTCCGCTGAGCAGGGTTTCCAGCGTCCGTCCGATCGTGGCTACCGGCACCCCGAGGTCGGCGGCTTTGTCCCGGTGCGCGTCGACGGCCACATGCGGCGTATTGAGCCTGAGGTTCATATCCGGATTGACGAAGCCGGGATGCTGGCTGAGCTTGGCCATCAAACGTTCTGCGGCCTGTTCGAGGTCCCGATAGTCCAGCCCGCCGACCACAAACTGCACCGGAGTATTTTCCGACCATTCCTCGAAGATAGGCTTTGACCCCGGTCAAACTGCCGAGCTGGCGATTCAAGTCCGCGACGATGTCTTGCTGGCTCCGGCTTCGATGATCCCAGTCCCGCAGCGTGACCCAACTCGCCGCCCGGTTCACGATAGTGGGATTTTGCTCGCGGCCCACTACCGTATAGATCGTCGCGACTTCCGGCACCGCAGCGATCTTCGCTTCCAATTCCTGGGCATAGGTGTCGGTGTAGCGGAGTGTCGCCCCTTGCGGCGCCGTCAGAAATCCGGAAAATAGACCGGTGTCTTCAAGCGGGGCCAGTTCCGCGGGAAGCTGCGTCAGCAGCGCCAGGCTCCCCAGACTCGCGCCTACACCGAGGATCAGCACCACAATCCTTCCTTCGATCATCCGTCCCAGCAGGCGGCGATACCACGGCAGTACGCAATCCGATACCTGCCCCGTAAACCGGTTCCAGGCCGAATGGGCGCCATCCGCTCGAAGCAACCGTCCGCACATCATCGGCGTCAGCGTGAGCGCGACAAAGCCGGAGATCAGGACGGCAGAGGCCACGGCAATAGCCAATTCGGCGAACAGCTTGCCGACGAGGCCGGAGAGAAACGCGATCGGGACAAACACCGTCACGAGCGAAATCGTCGTGGCAAGAACGGCGAAAGAGATTTCGCTCGTGCCTTCGACCGCCGCACGAAGCGGTGCCATCCCCCCGACGATACGCCGATGGATGTTTTCCAACACGATGATGGCGTCGTCGACCACCAGGCCTACGGCCAGGACCAGCCCGAGCAGTGTCAGGACGTTGAGCGAACAGCCGGTCACGGCCATCACGGTAAAGGTTCCGATCAGCGAGACCGGAATAGCCACGGCCGGAACGAACGTCGCCCGTGCGCTGCCGAGAAACACGAAAATCACCAATATCACCAGGACCAGCGAAAGGCCCAAGGCCACGTAGACTTCGTGCAGCGACCGCTCGATCGGCATCGAACTGTCCCAGGCGATCGTCAGCGTCATCCCGTCGGGCAGGCCGGCCGCGATGGCCGGCAGTTGCGCTTTGATCGCGCGCGCAACGGCCAGCGTATTCGCTTTGGATTGCCGTGAAACGGAGATGCCCAGAGAAGACCGGCCGTTGAAACGTCCCAGCTTGCGGGTGTCTTCGGCGCCGAGTTCCACCCTTGCGACGTCCTTCAGGCGGACCGGATAGCCCTCGCGATACGCGACAATGAGCGACTCGAACTGCTCCGGCGTATGCAAGGTGCCCTTCAGCGACACCCCGAATTCCATCTGCTCGCTCTCGATGCGCCCCGCAGGAATCGAGGCGTTCTGATTGCGAATGGCCTCTTCAACATCCTGAACGGTCAGGCGGCGTGCGGCCAAGCGATCGGGGTCCAGCCAGATTCGCATCGCATACCGCCGTTCCCCGTCGAGATAGGCGGCCGACACACCGGGCACCATCACCAGCCGTGTTTTGATCAATCGGTCGGCCACATCCGAGAGCTCCAGTTCAGAATGGCGGTCACTGGAGACGGCGATCCACAACACTTCCGTATTATCCGCCGCCGCCTTCGCCACATGCGGCTCTTGAATGCCCAGCGGCAGCAGCGGTCGGATCAGGGCGACGCGGTCCCGCACATCGTTCGTCGCGCCGTCCAAATCCCGATTCAGTTCGAATTCCAGCGTCAGCGTCGAGACTTCTTCCCGGCTGGATGACGTGATGGTTCGCAGCCCTTGGATCCCGCTGAGCGTATCCTCCAGAGGCGTCGTCACATCCGTTTCGATGACGGAGGTGCTGGCGCCCAAATATGCCGTCCGAACCGACACAATGGGGGGCTTGATATCGGGGTACTCCCGGACAGAGAGACGCAGGAAGCTCAGCAAGCCGAACAGGACCAACAACAGCGTCATTACGAGCGCAAACACGGGCCGCTGAATGGAGACATCCGACAGCTTCATGCCGGTTTTTGGTGCGGATGTGTAGGTGGACTCAGCATGTCAGGCATGAACTCGCTCAACATCGGATTACTTGATAGTCACACGCAGGCCGTCGTGGAGCTTATGGGTGCCGGTCCGAACCACGCGATCCCCCTCTTTCAGACCGGTACGGATCTGCACCATACCCTGCTCGCGAGCGGCCACAACGACCTCCGTCAATCGGACGATCTGATCGTCCACACGAAAGACCATCGCTTTGTCCCGTTGCAGAAACACCGCTTCCTCTGGAACCAGCAAGGCATGGGCCTCTTGGCCCAGCGTCAGCCGCACGGTTGCGAACAAGCCGGGACGGAGCGTCCCGTCAGAGTTGGGAACCGCCGCGCGAACGGCCACCGTCCGGTTGACTGCATCGACGCGCGGATCGATCGCGGAGACCTGCCCGTCGAACGGCACATCGGAAAACGCATCCGTCGTGACGGCCAATCGTTGGCCTACAAACAGCCGGCCGAGCCACACTTCCGGAATCTTAAAGTCCACATGGAGGGTGTGAAGATCTTCGAGATTGACGATATCCTGTCCGGGCTGAACATAATCCCCGACCGACACATGCCGCAGGCCCAGGGTACCGGCGAACGGTGCGCGGATAACGGACTTCTTCAGACGCACGGTGTACAGCACATTGTTGGCGGCGGCGGCCTGCAGGGCCAGTCTCGCTTCATCCACTTGCTGCGCCGGGACGATCGTGGTCTGTTGGCCGGACAGCCGCTTCAGCCGTTCATACGTCACCTGGGCGATTTTTTCCTGAGCCGCAGCTTGATTGGCCTGCGCTTGCAGTTCTTCCTGATCCAGCTCGATGAGCGGAGCCGCGCGCTCGACGGACTGGCCGTCTGAAAAATCGATCCGGCGAATGACCCCGGGTATTTCCGGACGCACCGTGATAGACGCGACCGCTTGCAGCGTCCCGACCGCCTGAATCGATTCCGTAATCGAGCCGACGGTGACGGTCGCAGCGTCCACCATCATCGGCCTTTCTGCTTCTTCCTTCGGCACCACCGACTCAAGCGTGGAGCGATCCCATAGTTTGAGCATGACGATTACCGCCACGGCACACAATAGGACGGCGACCGCGACGCTTCTTGTTTTTCCCTTGAATATCATCAGCCTATATTAGCCATTGGAGCGATCTGATCGAACAGATCCGCCGGACAGACCAAACCATGTCATCTACATAAGACGGATGAAGCGCACAGAACCTCACCAGCAAGCCGGGACGTATGACCAGAAAGGAACTGGAAGGGTTGCGTTAGCGGTCAGGGCCTGAAGACTGCCCGCGTGACTCGTACGCAACCACGGATGAGGGAGAATCGGGCGAGAGAATGGGCGCCCCTCTGCCTGCAATGACGGGAGGACGGCGGCGAGCGCGCCGTTTCATGAGCCAGCTGCGTATCGCCGTGATATAAAGAACAGGCAGCGTAAACCCCACGAGGCACACCGCCATCCGTCCCGGCATTCCCAATCCCTGCCCATTGTGCAACACCATCATCGCCGAGAGAACCTTATCGGCAGGCGTGAATGTCTGCCAATCCCGCTCCGCCAGGATCTCACCGGTATACTGCTCGACCCACAACCGTTCGCTCGCGGCATATCCGGAGCCAGTCAATTCGTGCGGACTGTGCAGCCCGACACGGAATACGTCGGTCTTGTCTACCGGAAAGTCCATCCAGCGCAGCTCCGAATTCGGGAAACGCCCGGCGGCGATCTCAGCGACTTGCGAAGCGGAGAGAGGTACCGCTGCAGGTCGCAACATGGATTCCGGCTCAGCCGGCCACGTGTGGGCGGACATCACCGTATTCAATAGAGCGGGAATCTCGTCGCGAAACACGAGACAGACCCCGGAAACAGCCACGATGACCAGTAGAAGAAGAGAACCGATGCCGGTAAGGCGATGAAGGTCCAGCTGGCGCTGGATGGGACTGGGTCGTGTCTGGAAGCGGAACGCCTGCCCTATCGACCCAGGCTTGGGCCACCATAGATAGGCTCCGGATAGGAGCGAGAGTACAAGGACAACTCCGCTCAGGCCTACGACGAACTCACCGGTCCCTCCCAACATGAGAGACTCGTGAAATTCATAGATAAACCCGGTGAGATGGCCCGTATAGGGTCGCTGGCCCAGCACCTGCCCGGTATAGGGATCGACATCGACCTCAAACCATTCGGCCTCCTCACCCATTCGGGCGGTCGAGGGATGTTTAAAATAGACCACGAGCACCCCGCGAGCGTCCGCGGGAAGCTCCACGGCCGCAGGCCCCATTCGCCCAGGCTCGCTGGCCTGTACGCGGGCCACCAGTTCGTCAAGGGACTTCCGTGCTCCTCCGTGATTCGTCCTCAGCTGCGCGGGATTCAGCCATTCGTCAAGCGCTTGATGAAACACCAGCACGCTCCCGCTGAGCCCCAGAACGACAAAGATCCCGCCTGCGGCCAGGCCGATGATCAGATGAATCTGAATCCAGATTTTGCGAAACGACATACGCATTCGCTCCACCTACATGGGGTCAAGGAGATCGTCCCAATTTCTGACGAACCCCGACCCGAGTCCTTCACCCTGCTCCGTCAGGACTTGCGGGTCATGAAAGGGCCGCACGGGAAACAACAGGGGACCGAACTCCCGCCCGGAACGATCCGGCCCGGGCCTCCGATCGCGCAGAAACGTGATGCCGAATGCCTCCTTAGGGCGTTCGCTGCAACGTCCGTTCGATCAGCGCAACAACCTGTTCATCCAGCGGATCGAAACCGCCCCGCCACTGCTGCACGATCACGCCGCCGCGATCGATGAGGATCGTCTGCGGCACACCGATCGCACGAAACGCGCGAGCAAACCGGTTCTGAGGATCGAGTAGAATTTCATACTGAATACCGAGGCGCTCGAGCATGTCGGCGATGCGCCCCCGATATCCCGGCGCTTCCGCATCGACATTGACTCCGACGATCTGCAATCCCTGCGCTCGGAACTTTCCATACAGCTGCTGCAACGAAGGCATTTCCTTGCGGCAGGGTTCACACCAGGTCGCCCAGGCATTGAGCAAGATGACCTGGCCAAGCCGCTCATGCAACGCGAGAGGCTCGCCGGTCAGCGAGAGCGCCGAATACACCGGCATGCGGTTCGGTTCCGCCGCCAGGGTGTGATACCCGAACGCGACCAGGCCTGCGAACAGGATGACGACCAACCTAATCACGGACTACCGTCTCCCTAGAAATACGCGGCCATTGTGGGACCACACGAGATACGCATTCGACCCCGAGGAAGCGACTTGCGGCATGATGCCCGCTCCGACCTCGCTCGTCTCGACGAGCTCCAGGCCGTCAGCATCAATCCGGCCGACTCGAATAAGCGCCGACGAGGCGTCGATGATGCCTTTCGTCTCCAACGTATAGTAGCCGTGATCGGATCGATCCTCCCAAGCCACCCACGCCCGGTCGCGGTCGTCCAACGCCAGGCTCACTTTGGAGGGAGGCACAAAGTCCCCTGTGGTCAAGGAGATGCGCTTGAGATATCGGCCGGCCTCCTTCTCGAAGAGCGCGTAATGCGTCCCCTGGAAATCGGGGCGGCCGCTGTAGTAGGCGACGTGGAGCCGATCGTGGCGATCCACGGCCAGACTCGTGGCCGTATGGGTGCACGTTGCCACGTTCCAGCCATTTACCGGCACCGGAAGCGCCTCCGTAAACGTCACGCCGTCATTCCTCGTCGACCGAAACTTAATGTCCCTGATATCGGCCGTTTCAGGCGCGCCCGGAGCGCGATCGATGTCGCGCCAGGCGACGAACGTCTCGGAGCTTCGGCTTGTCGCGACCGCCGGACCGCAGCACCCGCATACCACACGGTCGACCACCGCCGGCGGTGAAAAGCTGCGCCCGTGATCGACCGAGGCGCTCATGTGGACATCGGACTCGATGATGCCCGGTCCGTAGGTCAGCCAGGCGAGAATGATTTGTCCGTTCTGGTTCACGGCCAAGCTGGGAAAGTCTTTGGCGTGCGGAAATCCGGCAGCCACCTCGATCGGATCGCTGAACGTCTGTCCGCCGTCCGTAGACCGGACAAACAGCAGCCGCGTCAGCCCCCATGGGTACGCCTTCAAGACTTCGGGAGCCATGTTCTCTTGCCGCCATACGAGGTACACATTTCCCTCGGGTCCCACCGTCATGCGGATCGGAGCCGAGTGAATGGGATGGGCCGCGTCGCCTTCACCGTTTACGCGCACAGGTGCGCTCAACTCAGGCCGATCGGGCAGCCCCCGTCTGAGATACACATCGTATCCGCCGCTTAAGCGGGGCGACGCGTACACGACATAGATAACTCCGCGTCGCCGGTCCATGGCGATCGCGGGTGTGAAAGCCCCGCCGGCCGCGATTTCCTGAACGCGCCACTCGCCGGACACGTCCCTGTTATGGCCGGTTACGCTGCCCGGTTCATGCACACAAGCCGCCAGAAGGCAGGCCAGTAAGAACCCACCAGCGAGTCGTTTGGAATTCATCGATCCTCCGGCCATAGGCAAACCCAGCTTCCCCTCTAGTACTCGAATCGAACCTGCCCCAGCACGGTAATCGGTTCGCCCGGAAAGACCGATGACCGATTTCTTGCGGCCATGAAATATTCCTGATTCAGCATATTTTGTATGTTTAAACGAAAATGCACCTTTGACTGCTCCATCCGATGGACATAGTGAAGCGCCGCATCCACCCGGGCATATCCCGGCAAGGTAATCGTATTGTCACGGTCTCCTTGCCGATCAGTCATTGCATACACCCCGATGCCGGCTCCTAAATTCGGCATGCCGAGTTCCGTGAACTGATGGTTGAGCCAGAGGCTTCCGGAGTTGCGCGGTACATTCGGCAAACGATTGCCTTTCGTCACCGTGTCCTCGGTAATGCGCGCGTCGATATACGAGTAGCTGCCCATGAGACTCCAGGACTCGTTCAAATCTCCCTGCACATCGAACTCCACACCGCGGCTTCGCGCTTCGCCCGCCAGTTCGACCACGCCTTGGCTCGACAAAAACGCGTCCGGATGCGGCGTCGCCAGATTTTCCTTCGTCAACTCATACACCGCCGCCGTCGCGCGCAGTCGATCATTCAGCCACGACCCCTTGAGCCCGGCTTCATATTGCGTCGATCGCTCGGGCTTGAGCGCCTGTGTCCCATCGGCCAAACGCCCGGAGTTCTCTCCATTGAACCCGCGCGTATAGCTCGCATAGACCCCGAGCCAGGAGATCGGCTGATACAGCACGCCGAACCGCGGGCTGAACTGGCCGTTCACCGTTCGCGTAGGGTTCGACCGATCTTCGTTGAAGGACGTCGATGTCTTGGCATTGTCGTACCGGATACCGCCCAGCACGTGCCAATTGTCTCCGATTTTGATCTGGTCCTGGGCATAGACACCGTACCAGTCGTCGCTGTATTTGAAGAAATAGTTGAAAGGTTGTCCGGCCGAACTGAGTAAGCCCTGGCCGAACTGCGGATTGAAAATATTGACGGTGCTGATGTCGTCCAAAAAGACTCCGTCATTCTTGATCTGGAGGTGATAGTAGTCGGTGCCGAACACGACTTGGTGCGCGAGAGGACCGGTCGCAAATTTCCCTGACAGATTGAGGCTGACGACGGTGGAATCGTACCGGTACGGCGTATCCGAAAGAAACCGGTGCAGATCGCCGGTCGATTCGTCCAGGAACGAATTGCCGACATCGTTCCAGCGGCCATAGTTGACGTATTTGAAGACCCGCCCCTGAATCTTCCAATCGTCGGACAATCCCTGCGTCACCGTCATACCGGCGGCATGGACACTTGTTTTGACAAAATTACTCGGCTCAATAAACGATCTGGAAATCGGAACATTGGCAGGACGATTGCCGATGACCGGAGTGCCCCAATCATTTTTCGTGCGCTGACTGGTATAGAGATACTCAAAGTCGATTTGAGTCCGCTCGGCTGGGCGCCATTGTAACTTCGGCGAGACGAACCCCAGTTGATTGTCCATGAAGTTCCGAAATGATTTTTGCTCGGTGTATTCGAAGTCCACCCGGTAGAGGAGAGAGCCATCCTTCGTCAACGGACCGGTCGCTTCTCCGGTTGTCCGATACGTTTGATAGGACCCGAACTGCTGTTGGAGCGCATAGTGCGCTTCCTTCTGCGGCTGCTTGGTGACGATATTGACCATGCCGCCCGGCTCAACACGCCCGTACAGCACGGCAGCCGGCCCCTTTACCAGCTCAATACGCTCGACATCGGCCATGGAGATGACCGACCCGACCATGAGATTGCCGTTCCGATACGTTTGCGGCAACAGAAAGCTCTTCTGAACATTGTGAAACCCTCGGATTTGAAAGGTGTCATACACGAAGCCGAGGCCAGATCCGAACCCGGGCTGGACTCCGCTGACGTTCTTCAGCGCTTCACGTACGCGCAAGACCTGCTGGTCTTGCAGAATCTTTTGCGGCACCACCTGAACGGACACCGGCGTGTCTTTGATCGGGGCATCCGACCGTGTGGCTGTGTAGGCATCATCGACCGCATATCCACGCTCTTTCACTTCTTTGACGACGATCTCCGGCACCTTGATGGGCTTCTTCTTCGATTCCACTCCTGACTCATGCTCGGCCGTTGGGGACGAGGCGGCAGAAATTCCCGGTGCCGTACCGGCCGTCGTGAGTGACCCGGCCGCTGAAGACTCCTTCATCAGCGTGACCGTGCGCGCGGCGGTCATGCGATACGTAAGCCCGGTCGCGGTCAACAGGCGTTGCAAGGCCGCTTCCGCCGTCGCCGTCGCCGACAATCCGCTCGAATTCACCCCGGCTGCCAACTCAGCCGGATAACTCACTTGCCATCCGGACGCTTCCGCAAACATGTTCAACGCCGAGGAAAGCGATTGCGGGGGGATGGAAAACTCGATCACGCCCGGAGTCTCTTCAGAGCCTTGCCCCAAAGGCTGTGCCGACACAGACGCGGTGGCGTGACACACGATGACCGCCAGGAAGAGAGCCGCCCACGTATGGCGATGCACACGCTTACCAGCACGACCCCTCGCATTCCCATCGAACAGCGTGCATCCGAACATGAAATTCCAGTGCATGCGAACCTCCCTGCGATTTCGGTACAACCGGCGCTGAACACGTTTGCGCCGGCCTTCCCTTAGACGAAACGTACCGGGAGGTCCCTCACATCTATGCTGATATTTTTTGAACTGGTGTCAGAAAAGGATAATGATTCGATCCGTCAGGCTGGCCATACGAATCGGGAGCGTTTGCGCCAGCGCAGTGAGCACCCCGGCGGGATCGGAGAGGTCGTAACTTCCGCTGACCCGGATATTCCGCACGGCGGAGCTCCACACCCGAATAATTCCAGGATGGTATCGACACAACTCTTCGATCACCTCTCCGAGGGGAACGTTATCGACCACGAGGCGACCTCTGAGCCATCCCGTGACCTGAGTGAGATCGACTTCTCTAACGGATTCCGGCCCATTTGATTGGACGAAGACTTGCTGTCCCGCCGTCACTTGAACGGGCAACCAACCCGGCCGGCTCGGCGCTAATTCCACAACACCTTCGGTGACGGTGACGCGGATGCCATCCGGCTCTTCGCGCACGAGGAATGCTGTGCCGACCGCGCGCGTCGTCATGCGCCGGCTGTCCACCAAAAAGGCTTTCTGCTTATCGGGAGCGACTTGAAAAAAGGCTTCGCCCTTCAGCAAATGCACCCGGCGGGACGTCGCATCGAACTCCGTGCTCATGGCGCTATGCGTATTCAACGTGACCGTGGACTGATCGGGAAGTCGAATGACCTGCTGCTCTCCGGTCGAGGTGCGGTAGTCCGATGCGAACCGGAGCAGGATCTCCAGTTGCAGACCGACGATGATCAGAAGGCCCGCGACTGCAGCAGCCATCGCGAGCCGCGCCACACGGCGCGGAATTCCGACGGGGATTGTATTGGATCGGGCCGCGGGCCTGGATGCGTGAGCCGCTTCGACTGCGGCTCCGCGCAACGCTGGATCATCCCAGAGGGCGCAGGCCTCGTCGAATGCGAGCGCATGAGCGGGGCTTTTCATTCGCCAGGCTTCGAACGCCTGCCGCTCCTCAACGGAGCAATGCTCCGACCGGAGCCTGGCAAACCAGGCGATCGCTTCCTCGGAGAGCAAGGATTCCTGACCGGTTACAGCCTGATGGATGGAGCGGTCGTCGCAGTCGGACATGATCGCAGTCTGACAATTCCCATCTCAGTAGCAATGCGGAAAAAGACACGACTATACCTTGTGACGGATCATCCGGCCAATCCCTCACATCAGTCCGCGTCATGTTGTCGAAGAGTAGCCCGGCAATAGAACAGCGCCCGCATGATGAGCTTTTCCACAGCGCTTTCTGAAATCTCCAGGCGGGCCGCGATATCCCGGTAGGAACAGTCGTGCACGCGATGCAACAGAAAGGCTTCCCGGCAGCGCGGGGAAAGGGTATCGATGGCTCGCAGAAAAATCTTGAGCCGTTGTTTGTCCAACACCGCACGCTCGGCTGACGGCGCGCCTGAAGGCACCTCCACAGCCGCGTCCAAGGCATCCCCGGACTGCCGTTCGGATTTTCCCTTACGCAGGTAATCGATCGCAAGGTTCGTGGCGGTGCGGAAGAGCAACGCGCGCGGGTATATGACCGACGTCGTCTGCGCCAGATTGACCAGCCGCATATAGGTTTCCTGTGTCAAATCCGCCGCCGCCTGCTCGCATCGAACGATCCGGTAGAGACACCGCGTCAGCTCGTGCCGATGCTCGTGAAAGAGATGCTCAATATCCTGACAGGTCAGATTCATACGGGAGACTCGGTGAACGGCCAATAAAAAAGCCCGGCGCATCGCGAGATGCGTCGGGCTCTGTCCTCGAAGACTTTGGCCTCTGGAGACGCGCCTCCCTGATTTTGAGAAGCGCTATCAACTAAGGAGTATACGCCGCCAAAGAGGAGAAAGTCGAGCCCCTGTTGCATCGTTCCTTGAGAGGCCCTGCACAGCGACCGGAGTATCCCGCGATCACGCCGGTAAGGATCGCGGGGCTTCGGCCAATTGCCGTCGATGGGCCTGCCGTTTGAGCCACCACATGCGCAGCGCCGTGATGTACAGAACGAGAGGAAGGAATCCGCTTACGAAGACGATCCAGCGGCCGGCGAGTCCAAAGGCTTCGCCGTTGTGAAGAGGAAAGAGCCAGGCCAGCACTGTCTCGCCGGCGGTAAACTCCCGCCAATCCTGTACGTGCAACACCGCCCCGCTATGTTGATCCAGCCAGACGATGCTGTCGCTGCTGGTGCGACGGACTTCTTCGGGCTGGCGCAGACCGATCTGAAATGCGTCGCCCACTTGCTGCGGCGTCCGGGAGACGTTGCCTGGCGATGGCCACCGCCCGATCGACAGGAATAGGCCGGGTGCCCAAAGTCACGGTCGAATGCCACTCCGTCTCAACAGGAACCGGCAACGCGGCTTTCACGAGAGGAACGATATAGTTGGGAAATTCGAGATAGAGGCCGGTGAAGGCGAGAACGAGCAGCACGAGCGAACCGGCAACTCCGCTAAGCTTATGAAGGTCATAATATCGGCGGATGCGGGTTCCCCTCGGATTGAACGTGATTGCTTGCCGATACCTCCCCGCCTTCGGCCACCACAGATACAAACCGCTTCCGATCGACAGCACCAGCAACAGCCCCACACAGCCGACAACCGCTTCGCCGACCTCATCCAGCAACCAGTCTTTGTGGAACTCATAGATGAAGGAAACGAACGTCCGGCCCCAGGTCCGATCCCGACTTAATACTTCTGCACGGTACGGATCGATCGTGACTTCAATATCCTGAATATGACCCGTTTCACCGGCCGGCGCCTTGAACCAGGCCTCCACGACGCCGGTACGGTCCCCTGGCAGGAACAGCCCGTAGGGCCCCGGAAGATCGGGCCGGGCCGCTCGCGCGGCGGCCACCATATCCTCGAACGACCGGTATGGACCGCTGCCCACAACCGTGCGTCGTTCGGGATTCAGCCACTCATCGATGGTCTGGTAGAACACCAGCGCGCTGCCGGTCAGGCCGATCAGTACAAACACACACCCGGCCCACAGACCGAGCCACCAATGAACCGACCGCCACAGTTTCTGCCGGGCCTTGCGGCTCACGGCCTAGTCCAACCAAAACCGGGCGGCGTGCTCTCCGCAGGACATTTAGTTAAACTCCAGCTTGACCGAGCCGATCACCGTAAACGGGGCGCCGGTGTAGATGATCTCCCTGAAGTTTTGTGTGCCGGTAAAGTACCGATGATCCAGAAGATTCGTGAAATTGATCGCCGCGAGAAGATTCGTCTTCTCGAAGAACTCAGGTTTGCGATAGTACAACGCCGCATCCATCCTGGCGTACCCCGCCAACTCGAACGGCGCGGCACAGTTGGCCGGGTCTTGGCATTCGAACACCCCGTTCCGCTTGCCTTGCGCGAACATGCCGACTCCGGCGCCAAACCCTTTCACAACACCTTCCTGGAAAAAATAGGTCGTCCACAGGCTGCCCTGATGCAAGGCGGAGTTGGACACCCGGCTCCCTTCACGAAACAACAGGTCATTTTTGACCCGCGCATCGATATACGCATAGTTGGCGATGATGTCCCACCCCGGCAGAATTCTGCCCGCCACGTCGAACTCAATGCCCTGGCTGCGCTGTTTGCCGGTTGCCACAGAGAACAGAAAGCCGTTCAGCGGATCGTTCGTCAAGACGTTTTTCTTGGTGACATCGAACACCGCGACGGTGGAACGCAACCTTCCCTCAAAGGCCTGAAGCTTGACGCCTCCTTCATATGATTTACCGCGCTCGGGATCGAACAGCTTTCCGTCGATACTCCTTGACCCGACGCTTTGCGGGGCAAACGATTCGGTATAGTTCGCAAAAATCGTAATCGGTTTCACCGGTTGATAACTCAATCCGATAGAAGGGCTGAATGCCGTATCAGTTTGGTGGTTCGAGCTGCCGGTCGGCGTCAGATCATCGGGACGGTTCGTATTATGCTGATCGAACACATCGAATCGTCCGCCGAAATGCATGTGAAGATTTTCGAGAAGATCGACTTGATCGCCGACGTACACACCCAGGATGTTGTTCGTTGTCGTCGAGTCGCTGAATTTCGTCAGGGCCTGGCTGAGAAACAACCGGTCGCCGGTGTTGAAAATATTGATAAAGCTGAAGGCGCCCGGCGTGGAGGTATCGCCGCCGAAATCGCCGGAAACCGTGGCCGTCGAATGCTCTCTTCCCAATTCAATGCCGAGGATGGTCTTATGCTTCACAGAACCAGTTGCGAACGCTCCGTGCAACTCGTTTTGCCAATAGTGACTTTGCACCACCGTCGGAATCTCATACCTCGCCAGGTTGAGGATACCGTCGTTTTCATCACCGACAAGAAAATTGGATTCAAGGCTGGAATACCGCGACCGCGTGACAGCGGCTCGAAAGGCACTCCGGATCTTGAACATGTCATTGAGCTCATGCACCAACGTCAATGTGGCTTTCCCATGATTCGTTTCATTTTTTCTCGCCGGATCGCCTAAGAAGCTGTTGATAGAAATCGGCGCAACCCTATTGCCGATGGCGACCAAGCCTCGATCGATGGGTACCTTATCGTAGAGGTATTCTCCTTCGAACCGGAACGTGGTCCGCGGTCCGATCTCCCATCCGAGTGTCGGCGCGAGGAAAATGCGTTTCGAATCTACCCCGTCTCGATAGCTCCCAGCCGATTCGTACATGCCGTTGAACCGATAGGTCAACGACTTGCTCTCATTCATCGGTCCGCCGATATCGAACGTCGGACGATAGAGTCCGTAACTGCCGATGATCATCTCGCCTGAATAATACGCATTCTTCAAAGGAGCCTTGGTAATCTGATTGATGACACCGCCCGGATCGGTCCTCCCATACAGGAAGGACGCGGGGCTCTTCACGACTTCGATGCTCTCGATGTTGATGACGTCGCGCTGGGCGCGGGCGCTGAATGTACTGTCGTCACGGAAGCCGTTCTTGAACACATTCAGATCGGACGCAAATCCACGGATCATGAAGCTGCCGCCTTGACCGCCCTGCGTGCTGAACTGCGTGGTGCCGCTCACATTGCGCAACGCATCGCTCATGCGGATGACTTTCTGATCCTCGATGACCTGGCGGGTCACCACTTCAATCGAACGCGGAATATCCTGGATCAGCGCAGGAATTCTCGTGGCGCTGGCGGCTTCATCCGCGGTATAGCTGTGCGGATCCCGCGCTTTCACATCCTTCACGAGAATCTCCGGCACCTTGATCGGCTTACTCTTCGGAGCTGCGACCGCCTCGCCGATCGAGTCGACCGATGCCGCCTGGGCAAGAAGCGGAGCAGCAATGCCAGCAGGGGCGGCGGACGGCATAGAACGGGTCAGCGTCACGGCATGCTCACCGGTTATCCGATACTCCAATCCCGTCCCCGCCAGCAGCGCCCGCAACGCCGCTTCCGGCTTATGGATGCCGTTGACCCCCGATGAATGCGCATCGGCGGCGAGTTCGGTCGGGAAACTGACCTGCCACCCGGCCGCTTCCGCGAACGCGTTTAACGCCGCTCCCAAGGGTTGCGCGACGATATTGAAATCGATCGCGGGCGCCTGTTGAACCGGCGCGGCCCCTTCCTGAGCATGAACGATTGAGACCATCTGACCGAGACACCCGACGAGCAGACAGACTCCGGCTATTACTCCGACCCGCTTGTGTCCATTCCGCTGTACGATACTATCCCCGTGCTGCACAATTCCTGCTGTTGCCCGATCGCCTGTCTGCATGTCATGCCTCCTTCGAAAGTCCATGACTGCGTAGACGGACGGCTGCCAACATTTCCTCACCCCTGCCAGGCGAGTCATGCGAGAGAACGGTTAAAAGAGGATCGCGAGACGATCGGAAAAGCCGATCATGTGGACAGGAACGGTTTTGACGAGAAGGGATAGCACGTTCGCAGGATCGTCCACATCGTAGGTGCCGGTCACACGGATGTCTCCGGCGCGTGGATTCCACAGTACGATCGTCCCGGGGTAGTATCGCCGCACTTCGTCGAGGACCTGCGCCAGCGGAACGCCGTCGACGACCAGCCGTCCGCGCACCCACGCCGATGCCGTCTGGAGATCGACCGGATGAGGTTGCCCTACCAGGCCCGCTTCCGCGTCAATTTGCGAACCGGCGCCCACCCGCGCCGCCGCGCCCGCGCCGCCGGAGGCGCCGACCTCAACCACGCCTTCCAACACCGTCACCTGATCGCGCTCCGCCTTGGCCCGGACGACAAACGCCGTACCGACAGCACGAGTAAATGATTGCGCGCTTTCAACAATGAAGGGCCGGTCCGGATCGTGCCGAACCTGAAAGAGCGCCTCGCCTTTGAGCAAATGGATTTGTCGCGACATTCCGCCAAACGACAAGGCCACGGCCGATTGCGTATTGAGCGTCATGAGCGAATGATCGGGCAACTCAATCGTCCGGCGTTCCCCGGCCGCTGTCAGATAGTCAGCTTGCAACCGTGTAGTGACATCGCCGTACAGCGCCGCCATGACGAGGAGAACCACAGAGGCCGCAAGCGCCGCCGCACGGGGCGCCCATCGACGAAAGACGGCGAGCC
>LNFM01007535.1_pt1 | contig 16983 bp, 14 predicted proteins | sample 596031 | NCBI WGS metagenome assembly LNFM01 (sample SAMN04254537, study PRJNA301005) | activated carbon metagenome | isolation source: dual media filters at the Ann Arbor, Michigan drinking water treatment plant | place: USA: Ann Arbor
CGAGGGGCGAGTGAAAAACGAAAGGCCCGAACCGGAGCCGGAGTGTCGACTTTCACCCCTCGCCCCTCGCCCCTCGTCCCTCGCCCCTGACTTCATGTATTCTGAATCACAATCTTGGGAAACGCGGCGCTGTGGTCCTTGCCCAGCTCGGAAATCCGGGCGGCAACCTTGCGGGCGATCTCCTTGTAAATCTGCGCCGAGCGGCTGTCCGGTTCGGACACCACCGTCGGCTTGCCGGAATCCGCCTGCTCGCGGATCTTGATGTCCAGCGGCAGCGCGCCCAGGACTTCGACGCCGTAATCCTTGCTCATGGACGCGGCCCCGCCCTCCCCGAAAATGTGCTCCTCGTGGCCGCACTTCGAGCACACGTGGATGCTCATGTTTTCCACCAGCCCGAGGATAGGCACGCCGACCTTCTCGAACATCTTCAATCCCCTGCGGGCGTCGAGCAGGGCGATGTCCTGCGGCGTGGTGACGATCACCGCGCCGGTCAGCGGCACCTTCTGCGACAGCGTCAGCTGGATGTCGCCGGTCCCGGGAGGCAGATCCACCACCAGGTAATCCAGGTCCTTCCACTGGGTATCGCGCAGCAATTGCTCCAGGGCCTGGGTCACCATCGGCCCGCGCCACACCATCGGCGTATCCACGTCGATCAGCAGGCCCATGGACATCGCCTGCACGTCGTAGCGAACCATCGGCTCGATGGTCTTGCCGTCGGTAGATTCCGGCCGGCCCGAGAGCCCCAGCATCATCTGCTGCGAAGGGCCATATATATCCGCATCGAGCACGCCGACGCGGGCGCCCTCGGCCGCCAGCGCCAGTGCCAGGTTCACCGCGGTGGTGGACTTGCCCACCCCGCCCTTTCCGGATGCCACCGCGATCACGTTCTTGACCCCCGGCAGCAGCTTCAGTCCCCGCTGCACCGAGTGCGCCACGATCTTGGCTTGCACGTTGGCGCTGACGTTGCCCACGCCTGGCAATGTCTTGAGCCGCGCGATCACATCCTTGCGGATGCCATCGATCACGCTCTTCGCCGGGTAGCCCAGCACAATGTCCAGGGAGACATCGGTGCCCTCGACCTTGATGTTGCGGGCCTCCTTGCCGGTCACGTAATCCTTCCCGGTGACCGGGTCGGGAAGTTGCTGCAATGCCTGTCTGACCTGCTCTTCGGTGATTGCCACGCCTGCTGCCTTTCGCTTGAAGGGGCGAATTTTAAGCCTAATTCCCGGCACGTAAAGGGCTTTTGCGGGGGCCATTTGATAGAATCCGGGCTTTTCCGCGTCCCCTGAAATGAAGCGCAGGATTCTCGTCACCTCCGCGCTGCCGTACGCCAACGGCAGCATCCACCTCGGGCACCTCGTCGAGTACATCCAGACCGACATCTGGGTGCGCTTCCAGAAGATGCAGGGCCACGAGGTGCATTACGTCTGCGCCGACGACACCCACGGCACGCCGATCATGCTGCGCGCCGACAAGGAGGGCATCACCCCGGAACAGCTGGTCAGCCGCGTGTACGGTGAGCACACCCGCGACTTCGCCGGTTTCCACGTGGCGTTCGACAACTACTACAGCACCAATTCCGCCGAGAACCAGGCGTTCTGCGAGGACATCTACCGCCAGCTCGACAGCAAGGAATTGATCGCCCGGCGCTCGGTCGAACAGTTCTACGACCCGGTCAAGCAGATGTTCCTGCCGGACCGCTACATCAAGGGCGAATGCCCGAAATGCCACGCCAAAGACCAGTACGGGGATTCCTGCGAGGTCTGCGGCAGCACCTATGCGCCCACCGACCTGATCGAGCCCTACTCCGCAGTCTCCGGCGCGAAGCCCGAGCGCAAGGCCTCGGAGCACCATTTCTTCAAGCTCTCGGACCCGCGCTGCGAGGCGTTCCTGCGCCAGTTCACCCAGCAGGGCGAGCGCCTGCAGCCGGAAGCCGCGAACAAGATGAAGGAGTGGCTGGGCGAGCCCGGCGACAGCAGGCTCGCGGACTGGGACATCTCCCGGGACGCGCCCTATTTCGGCTTCCCGATCCCGGGGACCAACAACCAGAAATTCTTCTACGTCTGGCTGGACGCGCCGGTTGGCTATTTCGGCAGCTTCAGGAACTACTTCGAGAAGACCGGCCGGTCGCAGCAGGAGATCGACGCCTTCCTGCGCCCGGGCAGCGACACCGGGATGCCGCAAACCGAGATGGTCCACTTCATCGGCAAGGACATCCTCTACTTCCACGCATTGTTCTGGCCGGCAATGCTGAAATTCGCCGGCTACCGTACCCCGAGCAAGGTGTTCGCCCACGGCTTCCTGACCGTGGACGGGCAGAAAATGTCCAAATCCCGCGGCACCTTCATCACCGCTGAGAGTTATCTCCAGCAGGGGCTGAACCCGGAATGGCTGCGCTACTACTATGCGGCGAAGCTCAATTCGACCATGGAGGACATCGATCTCAATCTTGAGGACTTCGTGGCAAGGGTCAACAGCGACCTGATCGGCAAGTACATAAATATCATTAGCCGATACGCGTCCATTCTTGAGAAAAATTTCGGCGGAAAAATACTTGCAGAGAACAAGGAGGCTTTAGTCGCATCCCGCGGGTACTCGATGCGTGCTTATGACGCAGAAGAGCGAGTTCTCGAGGCGTTCGAGTCGCGAGAGTTCGGCAAAGCCACGAAAGAGATCATGCGCGTGGCAGACGCCATCAACCAATTGGTTGATCAGCATAAGCCTTGGAATATGGCGAAGGATGAATCCAAACGCGAGGAACTTCACCGCATCTGCTCGGACGCTGTGAATGCATTCCGGATTCTCACCTATTACCTGGCGCCGATCCTCCCAGAAACAGCCAAGAGAGCGGCGGAGCTTCTTGGATTGCCCTACCCGCTCAAGTGGAAGAATTTGAGCTTACCTGCTACCCAATTGAAAAAGTATGAGCACCTCATGACCCGCGTCGACCCCAAGCAGATCGCCGCGCTGGTCGAAGCCAACAAGGAAAGCCTGCAACCCGCGGCGCAAAGTCACTCGCCGCAGCGCCATGCCCAGCACCAGGAGAAAACCGTGGAAAAGAACATCACCCCCGCCGCGACCGCCAGTGGCGGCGAGGCGGCCAAGCCCGCCATGATCACCATCGACGATTTCAACAAGGTCGACCTGCGGGTCGCGCGGATTGTCAGCGCCGATCACGTTGAGGGTGCGGAGAAGCTGCTCAAGCTGCAGCTCGACATCGGCACCGAAACCCGGCAGGTGTTCGCCGGTATCAAATCCGCCTACGACCCGGCGAAGCTGGTCGGCCGGCTCACGGTGATGGTCGCCAACCTGCAGCCGCGCAAGATGCGCTTCGGCGAATCCCAGGGCATGGTGCTCGCCGCCAGCGGCGAGGGTCCGGGCATTTTCCTGCTGTCGCCCGACGACGGCGCCCAGCCGGGCATGAAGGTCAAGTAAGCCGGATTCACCGCGGAGGACGCAGAGGACGCGGAGGAAAAAAAGGGAGGACCAGACGACACATGAGAAGTTGGGCCGCTCGCAACGGATTCGCAGGCAGGTTTATTTTGACCCGTGTTCCATTTTCCTTCTTGATCTTCCTCCGTGTCCTCCGCGTCCTCCGCGGTGAAATGCTTGAGAAAACCACGTCCTCATGAAAATTTCGAGACGTCTCCGCATCCACGGCCGGGTCCAGGGCGTGTTCTTCCGCGAGTCGATGCGCCAGCGCGCCGAACAACTTAAGGTGACCGGCTGGGTAAGGAACCGTTCCGACGGCAGCGTCGAGGCCCTGGTTCAGGGCGAGCCGTTTGCAGTCGATGCCATGCTGGAATGGGCGCGACGCGGGCCGGATTCGGCGCGGGTGGATTCAGTTGATGTCGAAACCGCCGACGACGAGGGCGATTTCCATATCTTCGACAAGCTGGCGACCCTCTAGTCGGCCAGTTGGAAATCGAACAGGCTGCGCAGTTTCTCCAGATACGCCAGCGCCGCGGGATCGTCCTCTGCCGGTGCCCAGGGCGCAAACTCGCTGCGCGTCAAAGGCACATAAGGCCCGGCCTTCGCCTCGAACAGTACCGATCCGGAATCCAGGGACAACAGCGTGTGGTAGAGCCCGTGCGGCACGTTGACGCCCATGGTCTCGCCGCCGGCACGAATGATCAACGCTTTGGTAACGCCGCCCTGCTCGTCGAAGAACACCGCGCCGAAGCTGCCTCGCACCGCGATGATGGTTTCGTCCTTGCTCGGCTCCAGATGCCGGTGCGGGCGCAGGTAGGAATCCGGCTCAATCGCATTGAGCATTCGATTGCTGGGATCGGTCTCCCGGGCATGGAAGTTGTGATTCATGCGCAGGCGTTTGCTGTCGCGGGCCCGCCGCCAGACCTCGTCCAGCAACGCGGGGCCGATGATGGTCGGTTCGCTCACTGGTAAACGATCTGCACGTTGTTCGGCTTCAGCCAGTCGCCCAGCGAAGAGATCAGGCCATCGTCGAGCTTGACCCGCCAGGTGTCACCCAACTCGATCTCTGCCACCGCCTTGCCGTTGGTGTACACCACCGATACCGGACACCCACCGTTGCCGCCATTGCGGTACGGCCCCAGCAACTCCTTGAGCTTGCTGCCGCTGGATTGGCCGTTGCAGTGCAGCCGCACTTTGCGCGCGAACCGGTTGCGCGCACTTGTCAGGTCCAGCAACCGCTCCGCGGTCAGGCGCAGGCTCTGGGTAAAGTTGTCGAAGCTGGCCTTGCCTTCGACGATCAGCAACTGGTCTTCCTTGAGCCAGTTGCGATGGCTTTCGAACAACTCGTTGAAAACCGTGAGCTCTACGCGGGCCGTGCCGTCATCGAGCACCACCACGGCCATGCGCCCGCGCCGGGTCTGCTGCAGCCGGATGCTGTAGATCACGCCGGCGACGATCACCGGCTGGCCCTGCGGCTGGATGCTGCCCAGTCGCGTCTTCGAGAAGCACTGCACTTCTGTGGCGTAGGCTTCGAACGGATGGCCGCTGTAGTAATAGCCGAGCGCCAGCTTTTCGTTTTGCAGTTGCTCCGTCAGCGTCCAGCGCGCCGCGTCGTTCAGTTTCGGGCCCTCAGCCGCCGTGCCGCTGTCCCCGCCGAACAGGCTCACCTGCGAAGCGGCGCGGTTCTCCTGCTCCGCCGCCTCCATGGCAATGCCTACCGAAGCCAGCAGGCTGGCGCGATGATCATTAATAGCATCGAAGGCGCCGGCGCGCACCAGCGACTCGATAACCCTGCGGTTGACGATGCGCTTGTCCAGGCGCCGGCAGAAATCGAACAGGTCCTTGAACGGTCCGTCTTTTTCCCGCGCCTCGATAATGTGCACGATCGCCGATTCTCCCGTGCCCTTGATCGCCCCGAGTCCGTAGCGAATGCGCTGCGCATCCACCGGGGCGAAGCGATACTCCGAAGCATGAACATCCGGCGGCAGCACGGCAATGCCGTTGGCGACCGCATCCTCGTAGAACTGCTGCACCTTGTCGGTATCGTCCATCACCGCCGACATGTTCGCCGCCATGAACGGCGCAGCGTGGTGCGCCTTGAACCAGGCGGTCTGGAACGCGACCAGCGCGTAGGCCGCGGCGTGTGACTTGTTGAAGCCGTAGCCGGCAAACTTCTCCATCAGGTCAAACAACTGCTCGGCACGGTGCTCGGATACGCCGTTCTTCATCGCGCCAGCCTTGAAGATGTCGCGCTGCTGCGCCATCTCCTCCACCTTCTTTTTACCCATCGCGCGGCGCAGCAGGTCGGCGGCGCCAAGGCTGTAGCCGCCGATCACCTGCGCGATCTGCATCACCTGTTCCTGGTACACCATGATGCCGTAGGTCGGCGACAGAATCGGCTCCAGCCGTGGGTCGAGATAATCGACACGCTCCTGGCCGTGCTTGCGCTTGACGAAATCCGGTATCAGCTCCATCGGACCGGGACGGTACAGCGCCACCAGCGCGATGATGTCCTCGAAGCGGTCGGGCCGCGCCTGCTTCAGCAGTTCGCGCATGCCCCGCGATTCAAACTGGAACACTGCGGTCGTATTGGCGCTGGCAAACACCTTGTAGGCGGCCTTGTCGTCCAGCGGCAGATTCTCCAGCTTGATGTCCGACTGCGGATCGAGACGCCTGATGAAGCGCAAGGTCCAGTCGAGGATGGTGAGCGTGGTCAGTCCGAGAAAGTCGAACTTCACCAGACCGATCGCTTCGACGTCGTCCTTGTCCAGTTGCGAAACCGGGCTCTCCGCCCCCGAGGCGGTATAGAGCGGGCAGAAGTCGGTCAGCTTGCCCGGCGCGATCAGCACGCCGCCCGCGTGCATGCCGACGTTGCGGCTCAGGCCTTCGAGCTGCTCCGCGAGCGCCAGCAGTTCGCGCGTTTCCTCCTCGGTCTCTTCGCGTTCCTTGAGCCGTGGCTCCATCTCGCGCGCCATCTGCAGCGTGATCAGCTTGCCGGGCTGGAACGGGATCAGCTTCGCCAGTTCGTCGGTGCGGCTGTAATTCCACTCCATCACCCGCCCGACGTCGCGCACGACGGCCTTGGCGGCCATGGTGCCGAAGGTGACGATCTGGGATACCGAATCGTCGCCGTACTTCTGCCGGACGTAGTCGATCACCCGGTCGCGCCCGTCCTGGCAGAAGTCCACGTCGAAGTCGGGCATCGAAACCCGCTCGGGATTCAGGAAGCGCTCGAACAGCAGATCGTAGCGCAGCGGATCGAGGTCGGTGATTCCCAGCGAGTAGGCCACCAGTGAGCCGGCGCCGGAACCCCGGCCCGGCCCGACCGGCACGCCGTTGGTCTTGGCCCAGTTGATGAAGTCGGCCACGATCAGGAAGTAGCCGGGAAAGCCCATCTGCACAATGGTCTTGATCTCGAACTCCAGTCGCTCGCGGTAGCGCACCAAGTTCGCCGCGCGCGCCTCCGGATCCGGATACAGGGCCGCCATGCGCAGATCCAGCCCGGCCATCGCCCTCTGATGCAAATAGTCCTCGAGCCCCATGCCATCGGGCGTGGGGAACAGCGGCAGCCGCGACTTGCCGAGTTCGAGCGTGAAATTGCAGCGGCGGGCGATCTCCACCGCGTTTTCCAGCACCTGCGGCATGTCTGCGAACAGTGCCGCCATCTCGTCCTGGGACTTGAGATATTGCTCCTCGGTAAAGGTACGCGGCCGCCGCTGGTCGGTGAGCACATAGCCTTCTGAAATGCAGACCCGCGCCTCGTGCGCCAGGTAGTCATCGGGCTTGAGGAACTGCACCGGATGCGTGGCCACCACCGGCAGCTTCAGGTCGGAGGCCAACCGAATGGTGCGCTGGACCAGATGCTCGGCATGGGGATGGCCGGCGCGCTGCACCTCAAGATAGAAGCGCTGCGGAAACAATTGGCCCCAATCACGCGCCAGCTTGTCGGCCTGAGCCTGATGGTCGGCCAGCAGCGCATGGCCGATGTCGCCCAACTGCGCGCCGGACAATGCGATCAGTCCCTCGGTGCCGGATTCCCGAAACCAGTCCTTGTGCACCTCGGCGCGGCCGCGATGCTGGTTGGCGCGGTAGGCGCGGGTCAGCCAGTCGCAAAGCCGCAGGTAACCCTCGCGCGAGGCGCACAGCAGCAACGCCCGGAACGGTTTATCCCGGTCGGCATCGTTGCTGATCCAGACATCGCAGCCGACGATCGGCTGTAATCCCGCGCCACGTGCCGCCTGGTAGAACTTCACCATGCCGAACAGATTGGCCAGATCGGTCAGCGCCAGCGCCGGCATCCCGTCCGCCACCGCTGCCGCCACTGCACCATCGAGCCGGACGATGCCGTCGGCGATGGAATATTCACTGTGCAGGCGCAGGTGGACGAACTTCGGTTGCATGGTTTTATTTTACGCTCTCATTTCATTCGCGTAACGGCAGCATTCACCACAGAGACACAGAGGCACAGAGAAAATCAGGTGGGAATGCCAACCCGGAGAGAACGGGGAACCGGAGCCGCTTCTCTGGCGCTGACATGTGTCCTTGTAGATCCGGTCCCGTCTTTACTCTGCCTTTCTCGGTGTCTCTGTGTCTCTGTGGTGACCGGCTTTCATGCTTCGAGTCCTGCCTTGGTAAAATGCACCCCTTCTACCTCTCACTCGAAGCCGCATGCAATTCATCAATCTGGCCGGTTACAAATTCGTCGCACTCGACCGTCTGCCGGAACTCAAATCCGCGCTCACCAGCCGTTGCCGGGCGCTCGGGCTGAAGGGCACCATCCTGGTGAGCCCCGAAGGCATCAACATGTTTGTCGCCGGCACCGCGGAGGCATGCGCACAGTTCCAGGCTTTCGTTCGCGAAGACCCACGGCTTGCCGACCTGCATTTCAAGGAAAGCCTGTCGGACTACCAGCCGTTCCGGCGGATGCTGGTCAAGATAAAGAAGGAAATCATCACCCTGCGCGTGCCGGGCGTCGATCCCGCCGCGCGAAGGGCGCCTGCGGTTGCGCCGGCGGAACTGAAGCGCTGGCTGGATGAGGGCCGGGACCTGGTCCTGCTCGATACCCGAAACGCCTTTGAAGTCGAGGCCGGCACCTTTCGCAATGCGGTTCACCTGGGCCTCAAGTCCTTCGGCGATTTTCCAGGTGCCGCCGACCAACTTCCGTCAGAGTTTCGGGACAAAACTATCGTGACCTTCTGCACCGGCGGCATACGCTGCGAGAAGGCCGCGCCGGTGCTGATCGGCAAGGGCTTCCGCGAGGTCTTCCAGCTCGACGGCGGCATCCTGCAGTACTTCGAGGACTGCGGCGATGCACATTTCGAAGGCCGCTGTTTCGTTTTCGACCAACGCAACGCACTCGACGGCCGGCTGCAACCCGAAACCGCGAACGGACAATGACCGGCGCCCGCGAGACCCGACGGGCCGTGATTGCGCTTGTCGTCCTGGTCGTCCTGTGGGGCTACGCCTGGATCACCTCCAAGATTGGTCTGTTCTACGCCAGTCCAATCGACGTCGTTGCGCTGCGCATCGAGCTGGGCATCCTGACGTTGTTCGTCGGCATGCTCTGGACCCGCACCTCGTTGCGCCCGAAGCACTGGCCGGCGCTGATCCAGATTGGACTGATCCAGACCGGCGCCTTCCTGTTGCTCAATACCTGGGCACTTTCGGATGGCGACCCCGGCAAGACCTCGGTACTGGTGTTCACCATGCCGTTCTGGGTGCTGGTGTTTGCCTGGCCGCTGCTGCACGAACGCATCCGCGGCCTGCAATGGATATCGGTGGCGCTCGCGGTAGTCGGCCTGGTGTTTATTCTCGAGCCTTGGCAGATGGCCACCTCACTGTTCAGCAAGACACTCGCGGTGATGGCCGGAATGTGCTGGGCGATTGGCGTGGTACTGGCCAAACGCCTGCACAACCGCGAGCCGGTGGATGCCCTCTCTTTCACCTTCTGGCAGATGATCGTCGGACTGGTGCCGATCCTGATCGCGCAGGCGCTGATCGACCGGCCACCGATAATCTGGTCCAATACTTTCATTCTGGTGACACTCTTCAACGGCGTGCTCGCCACCGGCATCGGCTGGCTCACCTGGCTGTACGTATTGCATCGCCTGCCGGCCGGCACCACCAGCCTGGCCTCGCTTGGAATCCCGGTGATCGCGATGCTTTCGTCCTGGATCCAGCTCGGCGAGGAGCCGGGCGGCTCGGAGTTGATCGGCATGCTGCTGATCGGCGTCGCGCTGGCGATCCTGTCCTACCTCAGCATCCGCCGGCACGAACAACCCGAACCAATGACCGGGCAGGAATAGACAATGAAAACTCTCGATTGGTACTACGATTTCATTTCGCCTTACGCTTACCTACAGTGCGCGACCTTTCCGGCGCTGTCTGCGGGCGTACTGGTACACCTGAAACCGGTGCTGTTCGGCGCCCTGCTTGATCGGGCCGGCACACGCGGACCGGCCGAGATTTCTGGAAAGCGCGAACACACCTATCGCCAGACACTCTGGCTCGCGCAGTGTCACGGCTTGCCGATGCGCCTGCCGCCGCGGCATCCCTTCAATCCACTCTCCGTGCTGAGACTGGCCGTCGCCCTGGACGCGCCTCTCGCGACCGTGCGCAGGATTTTCGACTTCATCTGGGCCGAAGGCCGTGATCCATCCGATCCGGCAGAATTTGCTGCACTTGCCGATTCCCTCGGCGTCGCCGACGCGGAGGCGCGCATCGCTGACCCGGCGGTCAAGGCAAGACTCAAAGCAAACACCGACGAAGCCATCGCAGCCGGCGTCTGGGGCGTGCCGACTTTTGCGATCGACGGTTTTTGTTTCTGGGGATTCGATTCCGGCCAGATGATGCTGGACTATCTCGCCAATCCCTCCACGTTTGCGAACGGCGAGCACGCCCGCATTGCCGGCCTGCCCTTCGGCATCCGCAGGAAGCACTGAGCCGTGAAAAGCAGCCGCTCGCAGTTTCTCGACGTCCGCGGCCTGCGCTATCACGTGCGAAGCTGGGGCGACCCGGCCGCGCCAAAGCTGTTCCTGCTGCACGGCTGGATGGATGTCTCGGCGGCCTTCCAGTTCACCGTCGACGCCCTCGAACACGAATGGCATGTATTCGCGCCGGACTGGCGCGGCTTCGGTCTCTCGGCCTGGGCCGAAGGCGGCTACTGGTTTCCGGATTACATCGCCGACCTGGACGCCTTGCTCCAGCAACTCCAGCCGGATTCGCCGGCCTTCCTGGTCGGCCACAGCATGGGCGGCAATGCCGCCGGGCTCTACGCCGGCGTGCGCCCGGAACGGGTGGCAAAGCTGGTGCTCGCCGAAGGCTTCGGCTTGCCACGCGTTCTGCCGGACAAGGCGCCGTCACGCTATGCACGATGGCTCAACGAACAGAATGATTCACCGGGCTTCAAGCCCTACACCTCGTTCGCGGAAGTCGAAGCGCGCCTGAAGCAGAACAATCCCCGGCTGAGCGACGAACGCGCGCGCTTTCTCGCTTCGCATTGGGCGGAACAGAAGGCACCAGGCGACATCCGGCTGCGCAGCGACCCGAAACACAAACTGGTAAACCCGGTAATCTACCGGCCCGAGGAAGCCATCGCCTGCTGGAAGAGCATCAGCGCGCAAGTGCTCTGGCTGCAGAGCGACGGCCCTTGGCTGCGGAACTTCATGCGCGGAAACGAATCGGATCTGGAAGCCTACCGCGCGGCGTATCGCAATCTCAGCGAAGCTACAATTGCGGAATCGGGCCACATGATGCATCTCGATCAGCCGGAGCGCTTCGCCCGCGCGATCGAAAGCTTTCTTCTCGACGAACCAACCGGATGACGACTGCGATGCCCTGGGTTCTGCGACTCATTATTGCTTTCCTCGGTTGCCTGCCGGTGCTTGCCCAGGCCGACCTGCTGGCGGATATCCGCGCGCGGGGCGAAATGGTCGCAGGCGTGAAAGATTCCCTGCCGCCATTCGGCTTCATCGATCCGGAAACCCGCGCCATCGTCGGCTACGACATCGACATTGCCGGCGCGATCGCAAAGAGTCTGGGGGTCAGGCTCAAGACGGTACCGGTTGCGACCGCGACCCGGATTCCGGAACTGGTTCAAGGCAAGATCGACCTGATCGCCGCGACCATGACCCATACCAGGCAGCGGCAGGAACAGATCGACTTCAGCTACACCTACTTCGTCACCGGCCAAAAGGTTCTGGTCCGTACCTCGAGCGGAATCGATTCGATCGAACAGCTCGCCGGCAGGAAAGTCAGTTCGGTGCGCGGCTCGACCTCGGAGCAGAACATCAAGGCCGCAGTGCCGGAAGTCAGGGTCCTGGCGTTCAATGATTACCCGATCGCTTTCCTGGCCCTGGCGCAGGGCAAGGTCAAGGCGATGACCACGGACGAGGCGATCCTGATCGAGCTCGCGCGCAAATCGCCCCGCCCGGACGATTTCACGCTGCTGGATCAATACATCAGCAAGGAACCCTACGGCCTCGGCATCCGCAAGGGCGAAGAACCCTTTCGCAAGGCGGTCAATCGCATCCTCGCCGAACTCGAGAAGTCCGGCGAGGCCGCCAGGATTTTCGATAAATGGTTCGGCCCGGACTCGCCTATGCCGCTGAAGCGCAGCTTCAGGATCGAGACCGACCGGATCTGAATGCGTACATGCTAACCACCAAGACACCAAGGCACCAAGAAGAGCGATGGAAACAACGGCGAGATTTTGAGGTGGAATGTTCGGGCACACCCTTGAGGGTGAGGAGCCATGCGTCTCGCCCAAGCCAGCACCAGATTTCGGTTTGCCGAGAAACTTCGCGTTTATGGCTTTCTTGGTGCCTTGGTGTCTTGGTGGTTATCGGTTTTCATGCGCGGTCGACATGAACTACGACCTCGACTTTTCACTGATCCTCACCGGTGAGTACCGGGACGCCCTGATCGAGGGCACGGTCATGACGCTGCAGCTGGCCGGCGTTTCTCTGGTCCTGGCGCTGCTGCTCGGCGTTACCGTGGCGGTCTGCCGCCTGGCGCCGTTCAAACCGCTGAACTGGCTGGCGGTGTGCTACGTCGAGTTCGTGCGCAACACGCCGCTTCTGGTGCAGATGCTGTTCTGGTATTTCGGCGCCACCGAACTCCTGCCCGAGACACTGACCGCGCGACTGTACGAGGGCAATTTCGAATTCGTCGCTGCGGCGATTGCATTGATCATGTACACCGCTGCATTTATTTCCGAAGACGTTCGCAGCGGCATCCGTTCGATCCCGCGCGAGCAGATGGAAGCCGCCCGCGCCAGCGGGTTCACCTTCCTGCAAGGCATGCGCCATGTGGTGCTGCCGCAGGCGCTGCGGATTACGGTACCGCCGCTGATCAACCAGGCGCTGAACCTGACCAAGAACTCCAGCCTGGCCATGGCGATCGGGGTCGCCGAGCTCACCTACCGGACCCGCGAGATCGAGAGTTACACCTTCAAGACTTTCGAGGCTTTCGCAGCCTGCACGCTGATCTACCTGGTGCTGTCTCTGGCGATCACCTTTGCCGGGCTCGCCTACGAGCGCCGCGCCAAACTGGCAACCCGTTAGCCCGCAGATGATCGAGATACTCAGGGAAAACTGGCTCTACCTGCTGATCGGACAGTACCCCGAGGGCGCTCTCGGCGGGCTGGCGCTGACGCTGGTGCTCGCCAGTTGCGGTCTGGCGCTCGCCATTCCCGGCGGCGTGCTGCTGGCGCTGGCCCGTGTCAGCCCCTTCGGGTGGCTGCGCTGGCCGGCAACCGCATTCGTCTATTTCGTGCGTGGAATGCCGCTGATCATGGTGATCTTCTGGGCCTACTTCCTGGTGCCACTGGCATTGGGGCGGGCGGTGCCGAGCTTCATCACCATGATCTATGCGCTGGTGTTCTTCCAGAGCGCCTATCTGGCCGAGATCATTCGCGCCGGCATCGGCTCGGTGCCGAAGGGCCAGGTCGAAGCCGCCCGCAGCCTCGGCCTGACCTACCTGCAATGCATGCGCCGCATCATTCTGCCGCAGGCGCTGCGTAACATGATCCCCAGCCTGATGAACCAGTTCGTGTCGCTGATCAAGGATACTTCCCTCGCGTTCATCGTCGGCATCAATGAGCTGACTTATGCCGCCTCGCAGGTCAACAACCGCACGCTCATCAATACCGCGGAGATCTTCATGATCGTCGCCCTGATGTATTTCCTGATCTGCTTTACCCTCACCACGCTGGCGCGCCGCTACGAACAGCGCCTGGCCTGGGGCCGGGGGTGACGCGCCATGGTAAATTTCACCAATGATTGAGTTTCAGAACGTCAACAAGTGGTACGGTGATTATCACGCCCTCGCGGATGTCGACCTCAAGGTTGCCGAAGGCGAGCGCATTGTGGTCTGCGGGCCCTCGGGTTCCGGGAAGTCGACCCTGATCCGCACCATCAACCGGCTCGAACCAATCGACAAGGGTCGGATCACGGTCGAAGGCATCGACGTCAACGCCCCAGGCACCGACATCAACCGTCTGCGCCAAGGCATCGGTTTCGTGTTCCAGCAATTCAACCTGTTTCCCCATCTCACGGTGCTGGAGAACATCACGCTGGCGCCGATCAAGGTGAAGGGCGAAGCGTTGGAAGAAGCCGGCAAGGTTGCGCGCTCACTGCTCGAGCGGGTCGGACTCGCCGACAAGTCGGACGTCCACCCCGCCCAATTGTCAGGCGGACAACAGCAGCGCGTGGCCATCGCGCGCGCGCTGGCGATGAAACCGAAAGTCATGCTGTTCGACGAGCCGACCAGCGCGCTCGATCCGGAGATGATCGGCGAGGTGCTGTCGGTGATGGAGGATCTGGCGAAGGACGGCATGACAATGATGGTCGTCACCCACGAAATGGGTTTCGCCCGCCACGTGGCCGACCGGGTACTGTTCATGGATGCCGGCCGGATTGTCGAGCAGGCGCAGCCGGATCAGTTCTTCAACGCGCCGCAGACGCCGCGTGCGCAGCAGTTCCTCAGGCAAATCCTGCGGCCGCAGACCTGAAGCGCCGCAGCCCTGTGAAGTTCAGCGGCGCCGGCCGACCCCGGAATGCGTCAGGCTGCCTTCTCGTCGCGGAAAAAGTACGAGCCTCGCCATAACGTGAACAGTCCGATCGCCACGAAGGCAATCGCATAGCTGTCGCTGGTATAAACGATCAGCCAGAACACGGTAGGAGCGAAAACCACGCCGGCATAGGTCATGGCCAGCGACGCGCCGGTTGCCGAACCCGCCCTTCCGGGCGGTGCGATCCGCGCCACTTCCGAGAGATACACTCCATTCCAGCCGATCGCGGTAGCGCCGAACACTGCACTCACCAGGAAGATCATTGCCAGCGGCCAGGTCTCGCCGATGCTCGCCGTAACAAACGATGCCGTCGCCATGCTCACTCCCAGCACGCCCAGCAGCCTGCGCGGCGTCACCCAGTTGTCGGCAACGACGCCCCAGGATATCCGGCCGATGCTGCCCGCGATCATCGCAACCGCCAGTGCGGCACCGGCGATGGCGACTGAAAAGCCGATCTTGTCGGCCAGGAACACCACCAGAAACGAACCCAGGCACATCTGCATTCCGGAATAGCTGAACGAGGCCAACGCCATCTCGCGCAACCGCGGCTGCGACAGCACCATGCGCAGCGGCTCGAGCAAACTCGCGGGAGCGGGCGGGCGCGGCGCATGCACGGCGAGATCGACGCTGGCGCGGTAGGGCTGGATCGCCAGCGCCAGCACAATGCAGCCGGCACCCGCAACCAATGCCGCCACTTTCCAGCCGAACCCGAGCATCAACACCGGAAGGATGGCGCCGGCCATGGCGCCGCCGACCGGCACGCCGGTCTGCTTGAGCGAAAAGATGAAGGCGCGCATGCGCTCCGGCGTGCGCTCGGCGAGGATTGCCGAACTCGAAGGCGTTACCGGCCCGTATCCTGCGCCGATTACCAGCGCGCCGAGCGCGACCAGCCAGGGATTTGCGGTGGCGATCAAGGCCATGCCGATGCCGGCCAGTATCAGCGACAGCTGACTGACCCGCAACGCGCCACAGCGGCTGATCCAGCCCCCGGCAAAAAGCGCGGCAACAGTCGCAGAAAAGTACAGCAGGGCGGTAACGATGCCGACTGCGCTGGCCGAGATCCCGACATCGTTCTGCGCGATTGGCGCCAGCACCGGCGGCGCGAACACCACCATCGACACCAGCGCCTGGATCGCCATGGTGACGATCAACGGCCAGATCACGCCTTTCATTCTTAGCTCAAGCGTTCACCGCAGAGGACGCGGAGGACGCAGAGGGAAGACAACAGGAGAGGAGCAATGCGTACAGATGTGATGCGTTCATACTTTGAAGTTGGCGGAACCGGACTTGTCACCATGGATAGGCGTACTCCGGCCCCGAAAGGCTCGGTGACAAATGCTCCATTTTCCTGGGCTCCTCCTCTGCGTCCTCCGCGTCCTCTGCGGTAAAACTGACATTCGCCCTTATGTCTTGGACTGAGCAAGGGCCTGGTCGAGATCCCAGAGGATGTCGTCGATGTCCTCGATGCCGATCGACAGCCGGATCATGTCCGGACCGACACCGGCCTTGATCTGGTCTTCCTCGGACAGCTGCCGATGGGTGGTCGAGGCCGGATGGATCACCAGCGTCTTGGCGTCGCCGACGTTGGCGAGGTGCGAGAAAAACTGCAGCGCCTCGATGAATTTCACCCCGGCGTTCATCCCGCCCTTGATGCCGAAGGTCATGATCGAACCGGATCCCTTGGGCAAATACTTTTGTGCCAGCGCGTGATACTTGCTGCTCTTCAGGCCCGGATAGTTCACCCAGGAGACCTGTGGATGGCTCTCGAGGAAATTCCCTACTGCCACCGCGTTCGCCACATGACGCTCGACGCGCACATGCAGCGTCTCCAGTCCCTGCAACAGAATCCAGGCGCTCATCGGCGAGAGCACCGGCCCGAGCGTGCGCATGGTTTCCATCCGGCATTTCATGGTATATCCGAAATCGCCGAAGGTCTCGTAGAACATTACCCCGTGATAGCCGCGCGAGGGTTCGGTCATCATCGGAAACTTGCCGTTGTCCCAGGGAAACTTGCCGGACTCGACCACCACGCCGCCCATGGTGGTGCCGTGACCGCCGATGAACTTGGTGGCGGAATGCACCACGATGTCGGCGCCGAACTCGATCGGCCGGCACAGATAGGGCGAAGCAAAGGTGTTATCGATGATCAGCGGCACGCCGGCTTCCTTCGCAATCTTCGCCACCGCCTCAATGTCGAGCACGTTGATCTGCGGGTTGCCCATGGTCTCGGCGTAGATCGCCCGGGTCTTCGGCGTCAGTGCCTTGCGGAAATTCTCCGGGTCGTCAGGACTGACGAACACGGTATCGATGCCGAACTGGCGGAAGGTCACGTCAAACTGCGAGTAGGTGCCGCCGTAGAGCGTGCCGGCCGATACAATCTGGTCGCCCTGGCGCAGGATGGTCAACAGCGCGCACATCTGCGCCGCCTGCCCGGATGACGTCGCCATCGCCGCCCGCCCGCCTTCCAGCGCGGCCATGCG
>LNFM01011485.1_pt1 | contig 16981 bp, 17 predicted proteins | sample 596031 | NCBI WGS metagenome assembly LNFM01 (sample SAMN04254537, study PRJNA301005) | activated carbon metagenome | isolation source: dual media filters at the Ann Arbor, Michigan drinking water treatment plant | place: USA: Ann Arbor
TCAGCTTCCACACCCACAGCGGCGTCATCCTGCGGCCCATGGGCATGCAGAGCGACGACGACATGACGCCCGAAGACCTGTGGATGTACAAGCGGCTGTCGGACATCGGCGCGAAGCTCACCGGTTACCCGGCCATCAGCATCTGGCACGACTTCAAGTACCACCCCAAGGAAGTCGTCACCGGCACCCAGGACTGGGTCTACGAACACCTGGGCGCGCTGTTCTGGACGGTGGAGATCTGGGCCCCGAACAAGGAAGCCGGCATCACCGACTACAAGTGGATCGAGTGGTACCGCGACCACCCGGTCGAAGACGACCTGAAGCTGCTGAAGTGGAGCGACGAGCAGTGCGCCGGCCTGGCCCACGTCGACTGGTACCCCTACCGCCACCCGCAGCTGGGCATGGTCGAACTGGGCGGCTGGGACCGCATGAACTTCTGGCGCAATCCGCCGCCGCACCTGCGTGAGCGCGAGGCCGCGCGCTTCCCGGCCTGGTTGCTGCAACTCGGTCTCTCCTTGCCCAGGCTGGAAGTCTTGCGCACCGAGGTGCGCGCCCTGGGCCCCGACACCTGGCGCGTGCGCTTCGCAGTGGCCAACGCCGGCTACCTGCCCAGCTACGTGAGCAAACGCGCGCTCGAACGCAAGACCGTGCGCGGTACCGTCTTCAGCATCCACCTGCCGCCGGGCGTGACGCTGGTCAGCGGCAAGGAACGCGAAGTCGCCGGCCACCTCGAGGGCCACGCACCCAAGACCAGCCTGCAGGCCTTCGTGCCCGGGCGCGAGATCACCGGCGACCGCGCGGTGGTGGAGTGGGTGGTCAACGGCACACGCGGCTCCCGCATCGCGCTCACGGCCACGGCCGACCGCGCCGGCACCGTGCGCACCGAAGTGGCGCTGGATTGACCACGGGCTCGGCGATGGACGCGGTCGGGTCTGCAGGCGACATGGCGGCCGACGACTTCGCCTCGCTCTTCGCCTTCCTGCCCATCGGCGCCTACCGCTCGCGGCCCGACGGCCGGATGGTGCGCGCCAACCCGGCGCTGGTGCGGCTGAACGGCTTCGACAGCGAAGCCGAACTGCTGGCCGGCGTCAGCGACATCGCTGGTCGCTGGTACGTCGACCCGGCGCGCCGCGCCGAATTCCTGCGCCTGATGGCGCGCGACGGCCGCGTCATCGGCCTGGAGTCCGAGGTCTGGCGCTACAAGACGCGTGAACGCATCTGGATCAGCGAAAACGCGCACACGGTCCGCGACGCCGCGGGCCAGCTGCTGTTCTACGAAGGCACGGTGGAAGAGATCTCCGACCGCGTGCGCGCCCGCGAGCGGCTCGAACGCAGCGAGGAAGACCTGCGTGCCATCACTGCGCAGGTGCCGGGTGTGGTCTACCGCGTCGTGCTGAGGCCCGATGGCACGCGCCGCATCGACTTCCTCAGCGACGGCGTGCGCGGCCTGTTCGGCGTCGGCCCCGAGGCCGCGTTGCAGAACAACCGCCTGCTGGCGCAGTTCCGCCACCCCGAAGACCGCGCACGTGTCGAGGCCGAGATCGCGGCCAGCGCCGAGGCGCGCACGCCGCTGACCATCGAGTACCGCGTGCTGCTGGCCGACGGCACCGAGAAATGGGTGCAGCAGACCTCGGTGGCTGCGGCCGACACGGCGCAGGGTCAGCTGCGCGTGGGCGTGATGATCGACGTCAGCGAGCGCAAGCGCGCCGAACTGGCGCTGCTGCGCAACAGTGAACTGTGGAAGCTGGCGCTGGAGTGCACCGGTGACGGCATCTGGGACTGGCACGTGCAGGAGGGCCGTGAAGTGCTGTCGGCGCAGTGCAAGGCCATGTACGGGTTTGCGCCCGACGAGTTGCCCGACACGCCCGACGTGCTGGACAGCCGCACCCACCCCGACGACCTGCCCGCGATGCGTGCGGCACGCGAGGCGCACTTCGATGGCCGCACGCCCACCTACGCCAACGAACACCGCGTGCAGTGCAAGGACGGCCGCTGGAAGTGGATCCTGTCGCGCGGCATGGTGCTCGAGCGCGACACGCTGGGCCACCCGCTGCGCATGATCGGCACCCACACCGACATCACCGGCCGCAAGCAGGCCGACGAACTGCGCATCGAGCGCGACCTGGCGGCCGCGGCCGACCGCGCCAAGTCGGCTTTCCTCAGCCGCGTCAGCCACGAGCTGCGCACGCCGCTGAACGCCGTGCTGGGTTTCAGCCAGCTGCTGGAGCTGGAACCGGGCGATGGCGAACGCCAGCGCCGCTGGGTGGCGCAGGTGCTGAGCAGCGGCCGCCACCTGCTGGCGCTGATGGACGATGTGCTCGACATCAGCAGTGCGCAGACCGGGCAGCTGCCGATGGCCGTCGAAAGCCTGCCGCTGCAGCCGCTGGTTGGCGAGGTGGTGGCGATGCTGTCGGGCGCCGCCACGGCCGCCGGCGTGCGTGTGCACGACGACACCTGGCATCGCGCGGGACGTACGCCGGCGCTGACGGTGCGCGCCGACCGCAAGCGCCTGCTGCAGGTGTTGAGCAACCTGCTGTCCAACGCCATCAAGTACAACCGCCCCGGCGGCTGGGTGCGGCTGCAGGCCGAGACCGACGGCGACACCCTGGTGTTGAGCGTGGCCGACAGTGGCCCCGGCCTGGACGCCGCGCAGCGCGCGCGCCTGTTCCAACCCTTCGAACGTGTCGGCGCGCAGCATGGCGCCGTGCCGGGCACGGGGCTGGGCCTGGCACTCAGCCGCCAGCTGGTGGAGGCCATGGGCGGCGGCATCACGGTCGACAGCACGCCGGGCCGCGGCAGCACCTTCCGCGTGCACCTGCCGGCGGCCCGAGCCGCCCAGGGGCGGCCGGCGCGATAACGCCACGCTAACGGCGCGGCGGCTAGCCTGCGGTTTCGGCATCGTGTCCGGGCAGCCCGCCCGCCGCCGCTGAACGGGAGATCGCCGCATGCACCACGTCAACTTCACCCGCGCCGTTGCCGGGCTCGTGCTCATGGGCGCAGGGGCGTGCGCACCGGCGCTGGCCCAGACCTGGCTGCAGTCCACCGTCGTCGTCGACGCCAAGCACTTCGTCGTGGGTGTGGACGACCCATTCACCGACAACGACTACATCGGCATCGAAAGCGCCACGCCTTTCGGGCGCATCGGCGCGCTGGCCGACTCGGACCACCAGGCGCCGGTCTACCACGGCCTGGCCATCGCCTGGTCGCAGGTCGGGCTGGGTGGCGTGCATGTCTATGCCCAGGCGCAGTCGGTGGCCTCTGGGCCCGACCTGCTGCGGGTCACCGGCAGGAGCGATGCCTCGGGCTTCATGTCCGACTTCTTCACGCTCAGCGTGCCAGGTGCCGCCAGCGGCGCCAGCTTCACCGTCACGGCGCAGGTGCAGGTCGATGGTTCGGCCTGGGCGGAGACGGTGCCCGGCTGGACCGCGGCCTACCAACCCGCAGGCCAGCTGGCCGCCTTCAGCCACTGGGAGAGCTGGGTGCGTGTGCTGCGGGGCGACAGCGGCACCACGCTGGCCGAGCTGCGCGCCCGCGAAGACTGCGACGCGCGCACCAACACCGGCTCCGGCCCCTTCTGCCAACCCGGCGGCACGCCCGGCCTGCAGGTCATCAGCTTCACGATGGTCAACAACGGCACACCGGTGCAGTTGGACATGCGCGGCTGGGCCAGCGCGGGCACCTCGATCTATCAACCGACGCAGCTCACCACCGCCGACAGCCGGGCCGACATGGGCCACACCATCGCCTGGGGCGGCATCACCGAACTGCGCGACGCCAGCGGCGCCCTGGTAGCCGACTTCGCGGCCGTCAGCGCGAGCTCGGGCTTCGACTACCGCAACGCCTACGTGAGCGCGGTGCCGGAAGCGCCTGCCAGCTTGCTGCTGCTGGCCGGCCTGGCGATGCTGGGCACGGGCTGGCGACGCGGGCTGCGTCTGTCCGCCTGAACCAGCAGCAACTCAGCCGGCCCCGAAGCGGAACACCGCCACGCTGGCGCGCAGGTTGGGCCAGCGCCGCACGACTTCACCGGCCTGCAGACCGAAGCTGTCGCTGACGGCCAGCCCGCAGCGCCGCGCCAGCACCTCGAAGTCGTTGAACGTGGTGACGCGGATGTTGGGCGTGTCGAACCACTCGTAGGGCAGCGCGCGGGTCACCGGCATGCGCCCGCCCAGCACATGCAGCCGGTTGGGCCAGTGTGCGAAGTTGGGGAAGCTGACGATGCCGATGCGCCCCACGCGTGCCGTTTCGCGCAGCATGCGTTCGGTGTTGCGCAGGTGCTGCAGCGTGTCGAGCTGCAGCACGACGTCGAAGCTGCGGTCGTCGAAAAGCGCCAGGCCGTCGTCGAGGTTGAGCTGCACGACGTCGATGCCGCGCTTCACGCAGGCCTGCACGTTGGCGTCGTTGATCTCGATGCCGTAGCCGGTGCAGCCCTTGTGGTCGCGCAGATGGGCCAGCATGCGGCCGTCGCCGCAGCCCAGGTCGAGCACGCGGCTGCCGGCCGGCACGAGCTCGGCGATGAGTTCGAGGTCTTTCCTTTCGCTCACCCTTGAATCTCCGCCGCGATGCGTTCGAAATAGGCGCGCATCACGCCGTGGTAGCGCGGGTCTTCGAGCAGGAAGGCGTCGTGGCCGTGCGGTGCGTCGATCTCGGCGTAGCTGACACCGATGCGGTTGTCGACCAGCGCCTTGACGATCTCGCGGCTGCGCGCCGGCGAGAAGCGCCAGTCGGTGGTGAAGCTCACCACCAGGAAGCGGTTGGCGCGAGCCGCGGCGAACGCGCGCGAGAGGTCGCCGCCGTGGGCGCTGGCCGGGTCGAAGTAGTCCAGCGCGCGTGTGATCAGCAGGTAGGTGTTGGCGTCGAAATACTCGCTGAACTTGTCGCCCTGGTGGCGCAGGTAGCTTTCGATCTGGAACTCGATCTCCTGCGTGCTGTAGGCCAGCTCGGCCGCACGCAGCGCACGGCCGAACTTGGCGTCCATCGCGTCTTCGGCCAGGTAGGTGATGTGGCCGATCATGCGCGCCACGCGCAGCCCGCGCTTGGGCACCACGCCGTGGGCGTAGAAGTGGCCGCCGTGGAAGTCGGGGCGATGTTCTGCGCCGACAGGTTCGGTGCCGTGGCCACCGCGATGCAGTGGCGCAGTTTCTCGGGGTGGCGCAGCGTCCAGTCCAGCGCCTGCATGCCACCCAGGCTGCCGCCCAGCACGGCGGCCAGCTGCGTGATGCCCAGGTGCTGCACGAGCCGCACCTGCGCGTCCACCCAGTCTTCCACCGTCACCACCGGGAAGTCGGCACCCCAGACGCGGCCCTGTTCGGCGAACGCGGGGTTGACGTGCATCGGCCCCGTGCTGCCGAAACACGAGCCCGGGTTGTTGACGCCGATGACGAAGAAGCGGTCGGTGTCCAGCGGCTTGCCCGGGCCCACCAGGTTGTCCCACCAACCGCGCTGGCCGTTGTCGTCGAGCCCGGCGACATGGTGGCTGGCGTTGAGCGCGTGGCACACCAGCACGGCGTTGCTGCGCTCGGCGTTGAGCGTGCCGTAGGTTTCGAAGACGAGCCGGACCCCGGGCAGCACGGCGCCGCTCTTCAGCGGCAGCGGCTCGCTGAACTGCATCTGCTGCGGCGTGACCTGACCGAGGGAAGCCATGAACCGACCCGACAAACAAAAACCCGGTGCCGCAGGAAGCGGGCACCGGGTGCGGTGTCCCCTCTTAGCGGCATTTGTTGAAGCGCCCGCAATCGGAACAAATCGGCGCTGTGGACGGAAAGTATAGCCAGCCGGGCCGGCTGCGTTCGCGCGCTTCCCGGCGTGGGCCGCGGCCACCTCGGCGCAAGGACGGCCGGTGAAACACGGGTAACTCGGAGGATGGCACCGGCGCGGGCTGGCTAGCATCGCCGGTCAACGCGGCACTGCGCGCGGCAAACTCCGAGGCTCATCGACATGCACGAGTGGCTGCACAGGCTCGACCAGCATTTCCCGGTGCGCTACACCGTCTGGCTGCTCTGCGGCGTCGGGCTGCTGCTGTTCAGCTTCACCTACGTCGCCTTCGGCTGGGGCGGCTTCGCGGCACTGGCTTGCCTCTTCCTCGTCGGCCTGGGCTGGCGCGACACACGCCAGCGGCGGCATTCGGTGCTGCGCAACTACCCCGTCATCGGCCACCTGCGCTTCCTGATGGAGTTCGTGCGCATCGAGATCCGCCAGTACTTCATCGAGGCCGACAACGAGGCGACGCCGTTTTCGCGCCAGCAGCGCAGCCTGGTCTACCAGCGCGCCAAGGGCCAGGCCGACAAACGCCCCTTCGGCACCCAGCTCGACGTGCACGCCTCGGGCTACGAGTGGATCAACCATTCGATGAACCCCAGCGTGCTGGCCACGCACGACTTCCGCGTCGCCATCGGCGCCGGTGGCACGTCGTGCACGCAGCCTTACGAAGCCAGCATCTTCAACATCTCGGCGATGAGTTTCGGCGCGCTGAGTGCCAACGCGATCCGCGCGTTGAACGCCGGCGCGAAGAAAGGCGGCTTTGCACACGACACGGGCGAAGGTTCGATCAGCGAGCACCACCGCGCCCACGGCGGCGACCTGATCTGGGAGATCGGCAGCGGCTACTTCGGCTGCCGCAACCACGACGGCACCTTCAACGAAGAAAAGTTCGCCGCCAACGCCGCCAGCGCGCAGGTGAAGATGATCGAGCTCAAGCTCAGCCAGGGCGCCAAGCCCGGCCATGGGGGCGTGCTGCCGGGGGCGAAGGTGACGCCCGAGATCGCCGCCGCGCGCGACGTGCCGGTGGGCACCGACTGCGTGAGCCCGGCGCGCCATGGCGCCTTTTCCACGCCGGCGGAGATGCTGCATTTCATCGAACGCCTGCGGCAGTTGTCCGGCGGCAAGCCCACCGGCTTCAAGCTCTGCATCGGCCACCCCTGGGAGTGGTTTGCCGTCGCCAAGGCGATGCTCGAAACCGGCCTCGTGCCCGACTTCATCGTCGTCGACGGCGGTGAGGGTGGCACCGGCGCGGCGCCGCTGGAGTTCACCGACCACGTCGGCGCGCCGCTGCAGGAAGGCCTGCTGCTGGTGCACAACACGCTCGTCGGGCTGGGCCTGCGCCAGCGGGTGCGCATCGGCTGTGCCGGCAAGGTGGTGGGCGCCTTCGACATCGCACGCGCCATGGCGCTGGGCGCCGACTGGTGCAATGCGGCGCGCGGTTTCATGTTCGCCCTGGGCTGCATCCAGGCGCAGACCTGCCACAGCGGTGCCTGCCCCACGGGTGTGACGACGCAGGACCCGCAGCGCCAGAAGGCGTTGGTGGTGGTCGACAAGACCGAACGTGTCTACCGCTTCCACCAGCACACGCTGGAAGCGCTGAAGGAACTGGTGCAGGCCGCCGGGCTGCACCACCCCAACGAGATCACCGCCGCGCACATCGTGCGCCGCCGCGCCGACCATGCCGTGCGCCTGCTGGCCAACGAGCTGAAGTTCGTCAAGCCGGGCGAGTTGCTGGCCGCCATCGAAGGACGCGCGGCCTGGCCGCACAGCGTGTTCGAGCTTTACTGGCCGCAGGCGAGGGCAGACAGCTTCGAGCCGGCGCGGCCCGGCAGTTTCGAACCCGCGCGCCAGGCCGTGGCGGCCTGATCCTCAGGGACGGCGCATGCGGAAACGGGTCGCCGCGGTGATCTCGAAGTAGTCGGCCGGCCCGCCGCCGCGCAGCACCGGGTGCGCCGCGGCGGTGTCGTAGACGCCGTCCACCAGCAGTTCACGCGCGATGTGCACGGCCACCACCTCGCCCAGCGTGAGCCAGGCCGGCGTGGCCTGGCCGTCGGCGCCCTGCAGCTGGATGATCTGCGTCACCCGGCATTCGAAGGCCACGGGGCTCTCGCCGACCCGCGGCACCATCACCAGCTTCGAAGCCACCGGCGTCAGCCCGGCGAGCTGGAACTCGTCGACCTCGGGCGCGACCATTGCGCTGCTGGCGTTCATGGCCTCGGCCAGCGGGCGCGTCACCAGGTTCCAGACGAACTCGCCCGTGGCGCGCGCGTTGCGCAGGCTGTCCTTCTCGGACGTGCTGCTGAAGCCGACGATGGGCGGCGTGTAGTTGAACGCGTTGAAGAAGCTGTACGGCGCCAGGTTCAGCCCGCCCTCGGCGCTGCGCGTGGCCACCCAGCCGATGGGCCGCGGGCCGACGATGGCGTTGAAGGGGTCGTGCGGCAGGCCGTGGCCATGCCGCGGCTCGTAGCTGTGCAGGTCGAGATGCAGCACGCGGTGCCGCTTCAGGCCGTGGGCGGCGCGGTGTCGACGAAACTCGGCCGTGCGGCCAGCTTGTCGTAGAGCTTGTGCAGGTTGGGGTGCGCGCCGCGCCAGTCGATGTGCGCAAAGCGGAAGTCGAGGTAGCCCAGCGCCACGCCCACGGCCACGTCGGCCAGCGTGAGGTGGTTGCCGCCGCAGAAAGGTTTGTCGCCCAGGCCCAGGCTCATGGCCTTCAGCACGTTGTTCACGGTGCGCATCTGGCGGTCGATCCAGGCTTGGGAGCGCTGTTCGGCGCTGCGCCCGTTCCAGTTGGCTTCCAGGCGCGCCAGGATGGACGCGTCGAGCAGGCCGTCGGCCAGCGCTTCCCAGGTGCGCACCTCGGTGCGTTCACGTCCGCTGGGCGGAATGAGCTTGCCCACCGGCGACAGCGTGTCGAGGTATTCGACGATGACACGCGAGTCGAACACCGCCTCGCCGCCGTCGAGCACCAGGCAGGGCACCTTGCCCAGCGGGTTGCTCTTGACGATGGCGTCGTTGCCCCACACGTCTTCCAGGTCGAGCTGGCAGTCGAGCTTCTTCTCGGCCATCACGACGCGGACCTTGCGCACGTAAGGGCTGGTGAGTGAACCGATGAGTTTCATTTTTTGCCGCGCCTGTGCCTGCCCTGGTGTCCGATTCATTCTAGCGACCGGCCCCGGCAGGCGCCGTGGGGGTCTGTCGTGTGAAATCCACGTGCGCGGGGCGGCCGGGCAGGCACAGTTCAGCGGTGGCGGGCGCCATGCGCGCGACCACGTGGCCGCCGCGCAGCACGCACAGGCGCTGGGCGCGCAGGCGGAGGGCCTCCTCGGGCGAGCGTGCCTGGAGCAGCACCGCATCGGCGCGGCAGCCGACCTCCAGGCCGTAGCCTTCCAGCCCCAGGATGCGGGCATTGTTCACGGTGACGGCGTCGAAACACTGGCGCTGGCCCTGCAGCGAGGTCATCTGTGCCACGTGCAGGCCCATCGCCGCCACTTCCAGCATGTCGGCCGAGCCCAGCGCATACCAGGGGTCGAGCACGCAGTCGTGGCCGAAGCCGACGTTGACACCCGCGGCCAGCAGCTCGGGCACGCGTGTCATGCCGCGGCGCTTCGGGTAGCTGTCGTGACGGCCCTGCAGCGTGATGTTGATCAGCGGGTTGGCCACCGCGTGCACGCCGGCTTCGGCGATCAGCGGCAGCAGCTTGCTGACGTAGTAGTTGTCCATCGAGTGCATGGAGGTGAGGTGCGAACCCGTCACGCGCCCCTGCAGCCCCAGACGCTGCGTGTGGAAGGCCAGCGTCTCGATGTGGCGCGACTGCGGGTCGTCGCTCTCGTCGCAATGCATGTCGACGCGCAGGCCGCGTTCGGCGGCCAGTTCGCACAGCAGCCGCACGCTTTGTGCGCCTTCAGCCTGGGTGCGTTCGAAGTGCGGAATGCCGCCCACCACCTCGACACCCAGATCGAGTGCACGTTTCAGTTTGGCCATCGCGCCGGGGGCGCGCAGCAGGCCGTCCTGCGGGAAGGCCACCAGCTGCAGATCCAGATACGGCGCGACGCGGCGCTTCACCTCCAGCAGCGCGCGCACCGCCAGCAGGCGTTCGTCGCAGACGTCGACATGCGAGCGGATGGCCAGCAGCCCGCGCGCCACCGCCCAGTCGCAGTACTGCAGCGCACGGTCGGCGATGGCCTCTTCGGTCAGCAGCGGCTTCAGTTCACCCCACAGCCGGATGCCTTCGAGCAGCGTGCCGCTGGCGTTGACGCGCGGCAGGCCATGGCTGAGCGTGCTGTCCATGTGGAAATGCGCGTCGACGAATGGCGGGCTGAGCAGCCAGCCGCCGGCATCGAGCAGCTCGGCGCCGGCCGGTGCGGGCAGCGCCGGCCCCAGCGCGCTGAAGCGGCCGCCCTCGACCAGCAGGTCGACACCGCAGCGGCCGTCGGGCAGCGTGGCGTTGCGGATGAGGAGGGGCGGCGGGTGGTCCATGGGGCGCTTTCTGGCATGCAAGCCGGATGCCAGGATACGGCCCGGGCGGCCCGTCGCTCGACAGGCGCGGGGCCTTCGTGCGGGGCCGCACGAACGCAAGACCCCCGGCACGAACGGGGCTGGGCCGGCCGCTTGTCACCGCGCGCCAATGGGAGCAAACTGGCTTCGACGGCGCTCAGCCGGTCTGTTTCGAACAGTGCTTCTCCCCGCTCTTGTTCTCTCTTTCCCCACTCCCCCAGTGTGCTTTTCACCCCCTGCGGATCCCCCCGCCGGCGGCTTTGCTGTCGGCTCTTCGCACCATCCTCGCAAAGGAGGCTTTATGAACTTGACGATCAGTGGCCATCATCTCGAAGTCACTCCCGCTCTTCGCGAGTACGTGCTCACTAAGCTGGATCGCGTGACGCGGCATTTCGACCAGGTCGTCGACGTCACCGTTCTGTTGACCGTGGAAAAGCTCAAGGAGAAGGAACGCCGTCAGAAGGCCGAGGTGACCCTGCACGTCAAGGGGCGCGACATCTTCTGCGAGCAATCGAACGAAGACCTTTATGCCGCCATCGACCAGCTGATGGACAAGCTCGACCGCCAGGTCGTGCGCCACAAGGACCGCCTGCAGGACCACCACCACGCCACCGCCAAGCGGCTGGACGTGGCACCTTGATGCCGGCGCTGCCCCGATGAACCCAACGGCCCCTCGGGGCCGTTGTGCATCGTGGCCGCAGTGTTGCTGCAATGCCGCATTTCTGCCGGCTTCCACCTGATTCAGGGCCGGTTGCCGGGTGTCCCCGGGTGGCCCGGGGTCTATGATCCGCGCTCTCTCAAGCAACAGCTTCTGTCACAGCCCGGTCTGCTGTCCGGGTTGAAGAGGAAGGTCCCGATGAACCGTCTCGCCGCGATCCTGCCGCTCAGCAACGTGCTGGTGAATGTGGATGCGACCAGCAAGAAGCGCGTCTTCGAGCAGGCCGGGCTGCTGTTCGAGAACCAGCACGCCATCGCGCGCAGCATCGTCACCGACAACCTCTTTGCGCGTGAGCGCCTGGGGTCGACCGGCCTGGGCCATGCGGTGGCCATCCCGCACGGCCGCATCAAGGGGCTGAAGAACCCGCTGGCTGCCGTGGTGCGCGTTCAGCAGCCGATACCCTTCGACGCCCCCGACGACGAGGCCGTGGCGCTGCTGATCTTCCTGCTGGTGCCCGAGGCGGCGACGCAGCGGCACCTGGAGATCCTGTCCGAGATCGCCGAGATGCTGAGCGACCGCGAACTGCGTGAACGCCTGAAGACCGAGCCCGAGGCCGCGGGCGTGCACAAGCTGATCTCCGATTGGGAACCCCTCAAGTCCGTCGCGTGACGCGTATCTCTCACCAAGGCCTTGCACGGGGCCGGCTCCGCCGGACGGTAGCAAGAGCCCCCTTGGGGAGTAGCGACCGAAGGGGGCTTGGGGGCCAACAATGAAGCCGACCTCGATCAGTGCCGAGGCGCTCTTCGAAGCCCACCGCGAGACCATGCGCTGGGAGTGGGTGGCCGGCCATGCCCACCCCGAACGCCGCTTCGACGACGCCGCCGTGCTCGACGCGCGCAGCGCCGCCGACCTGGTGGGCTACCTGAACTACATCCACCCCTACCGGGTGCAGATCGTCGGTCGGCGCGAGGTGGCCTACCTGCTGGCCAGCGCGCCCGACGACATGGAGCGCCGCATCTCGCGCATCGTCACGCTCGAGCCGCCGGTGCTCATCGTCGCCGACGACCAGGTGCCGCCGGCGCGTCTGGTGGCGATGTGCGACCGCGCCGAGATCCCGCTCTTCGTCACGCGCGAATCGGCCGGCCACGTCATCGACGTCGTGCGGGGCTACCTGGGCCAGCACTTCGCCGAGCGCACCACACGCCACGGTGTCTTCATGGACATCCTGGGCCTGGGCGTGCTGCTCACCGGCGAGTCGGGCCTGGGCAAGAGTGAACTGGGGCTGGAACTCATCAGCCGCGGCCACGGCCTGGTGGCCGACGACGCCGTGGACATCTTCCGCATCAGCCAGATGGACCTCGAAGGCCGCTGCCCCAAGCTGCTGCAGAACCTGCTGGAAGTGCGCGGCATCGGCCTGCTCGACATCAAGGCCATCTTCGGCGAGACGGCGGTGCGCCGGAAGATGCGCCTGAAGCTCATCGTGCACCTGGTGCGCAAGGAGACGATGGAACGCGAGTTCGAGCGCCTGCCCTACGAGCCCCTGAACGAAGACGTGCTGGGCCTGCCGGTGCGCAAGGTGGTGATCGCGGTCGACGCCGGCCGCAACCTGGCCGTGCTGGTGGAGGCCGCGGTGCGCAACACCGTGCTGCAGCTGCGCGGCATCGACACCTACCAGGAATTCATCAAGCGGCACCAGGCCGCGATGGAGCAGGGCGAGGCGGACTGACCGCGCCCGCCCCTACTTGTGGCGGTGCGCGCAGTCGGGTTTTGTACAGCGCGCGTAGAGCGACAGCGAGTGTTCCTGCAGCTCGAAGCCGCGCGTGATGGTCACGGCGCGCTGGCGGGCCTCGATCTCGGCGTCGTAGAACTCCTCGACGCGGCCGCAGTCCAGGCACACCAGGTGGTCGTGGTGCTGGCCCTCGTTGAGCTCGAACACCGCCTTGCCGCTTTCGAAGTTGCTGCGGCTCAGCAGGCCGGCCTGCTCGAACTGCATCAGCACGCGGTAGACGGTGGCCAGGCCGATGTCGGCGCCTTCGGCCAGCAGCGCCTTGAAGACGTCTTCGGCCGTCATGTGGCGGCGCTGGGTGCGCTGGAAGACCTCGAGGATCTTGATGCGCGGCAGCGTGGCCTTCAGGCCGCTGCTCTTCAGTTCGTCCACGTGCGTCATGGCGGTTTCCTCGGTCACCACGGCCGGGGCCGGGTTGAGCCGCGCTTCGGGCCCCTCGCTAGAATGCGCGCATCATAGCCAGCCAGGCTAAACCCACGTGCGGCGTGCCAGGTCCGCCGCGCACCGGGGCTCACCCATCCCTGCCCGTGCTGCCGCCCATGCGTCGATCCGTCCTTCTTTCCTGCGCCCTGCTCGGCGGCCTGCTGCTCTCGGGCTGCGAATCGCTGCAGCGCACCGACAGTCTGTTCGGCCTCATCACGCCCTACCGCATCGACATCGTGCAGGGCAACGCCGTCACGCAGGAACAGGCCGCGCTGATCAAGCCCGGCCTGAGCCGCCTGCAGGTGCGCGACGTGCTGGGCACGCCGCTCATCGCCGACCCCTTTCACGCCGACCGCTGGGACTACATCTTCACGCTGCGCCGGCCCGGGGCCGAACCCCAGCGCCGCAGCGTCGTCGTGCTGTTCGAGAACGACGTCGTGAAGTCCATCGAGGCGCCGCCGCTGCCTTCCGAGCGCGAGTTCGTCGCGTCCATCAGCCGCTTCAAGGACATCCGCGCACAGAAGCTGGAACTGTCGCAGGAAGAGCGTGCGGCACTGCCGCTGCCCGTGAAGCGCGAGGCGCCACCGGCCGAGCCCATGGGACCGATCCGCGACTATCCGCCGCTGGAAAAGTCCTGAGCTGCCCATGCTGAACGTTGCCGTTGCCAGCGGGACATCATGCTGAACATCACCGTGGCCGGCGGGACATCATGCTGAACATCGCCGTCGCAGGCGCCGGGGGCCGCATGGGCCGCATGCTGATCGAGGCCGTGCTGGCCAGCGGCGACTGCCGCCTCAGCGGTGCGCTCGACCTGCAGGGCAGCGCGGCGCTGGGCCAGGACGCCGGCGCCTTCGCCGGGCGCGAGACGGGTGTGGCGGTCACCGCCAACCTGCATGCCGGCCTGGCGGGCGCCCACGTGCTGATCGACTTCACGCGGCCCGAGGGCACGCTGGCCCACCTGGCGGTGTGCCGCGAACTCGGCGTGCGCGCCGTCGTCGGCACCACCGGCTTCACGCCCGAGGAGAAGACGCAGATCGCCGCCCACGCGCAGCAGGTCGCCACCGTCTTCGCCGCCAACATGAGCGTGGGCGTCAACGTCATGCTCAAGCTGCTGCAGCAGGCCGCGCTGGCGCTCGGCGAGGGCTACGACATCGAGGTCGTCGAAGCCCACCACAAGCACAAGGTCGATGCGCCCAGCGGCACCGCGCTGGCGATGGGCGAGGTGCTGGCGCGGGCGCGCGGCACCGACCTCGACCGGGACGGCGTCTTCACGCGCCACGGCCACACCGGCGAGCGTGTGCCGGGCAGCATCGGCTTTGCCACCGTGCGCGGCGGCGACATCGTCGGCGAACATACCGTGCTCTTCTGCGGCACGGGTGAACGCATCGAGATCGCGCACAAGAGCAGCAGCCGCGCCAACTACGCCGACGGCAGCCTGCGTGCCGCGCGTTTTCTGGCCGGCCGCGCGCCGGGCCTCTACGGCATGGACGACGTGCTCGGCCTGAAATAGCCGCGGCACGATGGAAGGCCTCGAGAAATTCTGGAGTGCCACCGACGGCGTCGGCCGCGCCGTGGCGCTGCTGCTGCTGGCGATGTCGGTCTCGGCCTGGGTGCTGATTTTCTGGAAGGCCTGGCTGCTGCGCCGGGCCCAGGGTGACATCGCACGCGCCGTGCCGGCCTTCTGGGACGCGGTCTCGCTGGACGAGGGCCGCGCGCGGCTGGTGGCCTTCGACCGCGAAGGCGTGCTGGTGCCGCTGCTCGACGCCGCGCTGGCGCGTCCTGCCGGTGGCTCGCTCGAAAGCCAGGGCCAGCCCGAGGCGCAGCTCACGCGGCGCCTGCGCGACGCGCTGCACCGTGGCCTGGCGCACCTGCAGTTCGGCCAGGTGCTGCTGGCCAGCGTGGGCAGCACGGCGCCCTTCGTCGGCCTGTTCGGCACCGTCTGGGGCATCTACCACGCGCTGGTGGGCATCGCCGCGGCGGGCAGCATCAGCCTGGACAAGGTCAGCGGCCCCATCGGCGAGGCGCTGATCATGACCGCCGCCGGCATCGCCGTGGCCGTGCCTGCGGTGCTGGCCTACAACGTCTTCGGCAAGTGGGTGGCGGCCTGCGAGGCCGAGCTCGAAGGCTACGCACACGACCTGCGGCAGATGGTGCTCGACACCACGAAAGCCTGACATGGCCTTCGGCCGCCTTGAACGCAACCCCGGCGCGCAGCCGATGAGCGAGATCAACATGACGCCGCTCATCGACGTGATGCTGGTGCTGCTGGTGATCTTCATCATCACCGCGCCACTGATGGCCAGCAGCCTGAAGCTCGACCTGCCCAGCACCGAGGCCGCCAGCCCCAGCGACGCGCCCGCCTTGCTGGCCCTGGCCATCGACGAACAGGGCGCGCTCTACCTGGGCGAGCAGAAGCTGGACCCTGCGCAGGCGCAGGCGCTGATCACCCAAAGCGCCCGCGAAGCCGCGCAGCGCGACGCCGGCACCGAGGTGCAGCTGCGCGCCGACCAGCGTGTGCCCTATGGCCGCGTGGCCGAGGTGATGGGCTGGGTGCAGGGCGCAGGGCTGAACCGCATCGGCCTGGTGACGGCCGCCAGCCCGGCGGCGGCCAAGTAGCGCGCGGCACAGCCTCGGCGCCGGGGCCGCTTCGTAGAATCGGCCCATGAACGACAAATACGTCCCTGCCGAGATCGAGTCGGCCGCGCAACTGCACTGGCAGGCCAGCGGTGCCAACGCCGTCAGCGAAGACACGGCGCGCCCGAAGTTCTATGCCTGCTCCATGCTGCCCTACCCCAGCGGCAAGCTGCACATGGGCCATGTGCGCAACTACACCATCAACGACATGATGGCGCGCTACCTGCGCATGAAGGGCTACAACGTGCTCATGCCCATGGGCTGGGACGCCTTCGGCCTGCCGGCCGAAAACGCCGCGATGGCCAACAACGTGCCGCCGGCGGCGTGGACCCGCGCCAACATCGCCGACATGAAGGCGCAGATGCAGCCCCTGGGCCTGGCCTTCGACTGGAGCCGCGAACTCGCCACCTGCGACCCCAGCTACTACAAGTGGAACCAGTGGTTCTTCCTGAAGATGCTGGAAAAGGGCATCGCCTACAAGAAGACCCAGGTCGTGAACTGGGACCCGATCGACCAGACCGTGCTGGCCAACGAGCAGGTGGTGGACGGCCGCGGCTGGCGCAGCGGCGCCATCGTCGAGAAGCGCGAGATCCCGGGCTACTACCTGGCCATCACGCAGTACGCCGACGAGCTGCTGAGTGGCGTGAACGACAGCACCGTGCCGCACTACCTGGAAGGCTGGCCCGAGCGCGTGCGGCTGATGCAGGAGCACTGGATAGGCAAGAGCGAAGGCGTGCGCTTTGCCTTTCCGCACCACATTCACGGTGACGACGGCGAGCTGGTGCAGGGCGGCAGGCTCTACGTCTTCACCACGCGCGCCGACACGCTGATGGGCGTGACCTTCTGCGCCGTGGCCCCGGAGCACCCGCTGGCCGCGCTGGCGGCCGCCACGCAGCCCAAGGTGGCCGCCTTCATCGAAGAGTGCAGACGAGGCGGCACCACCGAAGCCGAGATGGCGCTGAAGGACAAGGCGGGCCTGCCGCTGGGCATGCACGTGACGCACCCGCTGACGGGCCAGGACGTGCCGGTGTGGGTGGGCAACTACGTGCTGATGGGCTATGGCGACGGCGCCGTGATGGGCGTGCCCGCGCACGACGAGCGCGACTTCGCCTTCGCGAAGAAGTACGGCATCCCGATGCTGCAGGTGATGCACATCGACGGCGAACACTTCAGCTACGACCATTGGCAGGACTGGTACGCCGACAAGACGCGCGGCGTCAGCATCAACA
>LNFM01007537.1_pt1 | contig 16980 bp, 15 predicted proteins | sample 596031 | NCBI WGS metagenome assembly LNFM01 (sample SAMN04254537, study PRJNA301005) | activated carbon metagenome | isolation source: dual media filters at the Ann Arbor, Michigan drinking water treatment plant | place: USA: Ann Arbor
GGAATCGCGAGAAGGCGGCCAAGATTCGAAAGCATCTCAAAAGTTCAGCATCCCCATGCCCTGCTCAAAGATTCACAAGCTCTCAGGATGAGGGTGGTGTGTGGATGAACTTGAAGCGGAAAGACCCTAGCCGGGCGCGCGGACGTCAGCGCAGCTCGAACGGGTAGATCACCTTCCAGTCGTTCTTCATGTCGACGATGGTCCAGTGGCGGCGCAGCGCCTCGTCCCACGCCTTGTCGAGCTGGCCGACCGCGGAGGGGCGATCGTAGGCGTATTCGCGGACGGCGTCGGTATGGTGCACGAGGCCCATGAAACGCGCGCCGCTGCCCGCCGCGGTCCATTCGAGCATCTGCTGGTCGCCGTCGGAATTGCCGAAGGCGAAGACAGGGCGCCGGCCGATGAACTGGTTGATTCCTTCCGGCTTGCCCGGGCCGTCGTCGATGAACATGACCTTGGCCTCTTTCACCAGCTCCGGGCTCCCGTCCGGCCGCAGCCGGTAGCGGGTGACGCCCGAGGAGCCCACGACCTGCTCGGGCGGAATGCCGTAGATGCGCTCCGTCCACGGTCGCATGAACTCGATGCCGCCGCCGGAAACGATGAAGGTCTTGAACTGCTGGGCGCGCAGCAGGGCCAGCAGCTCGAGCATCGGCTGGTAGACGAGATCGGTATAGGGCCGCTGGAAGCGCGGATGACGGGCGGTCGCGATCCAGTCGGCCACCGCCTTCGCGAAGGCCTCCGTCGTCAGGCCGCTATGCGTCGCCGCGATGATCTCGAGGAAGCCCTTTTCGCCCAGCGCCGCCAGGGCGGCCCGGTCGTCGGCCAGTACCGACCTGAAGGGCTCCAGGGTGCGCCATTCGGGATGCTGCGGCGCCAGTGCCTTCACGCGATCGACGGCGAAGGCGATCTGGACGTAAATGGGCTGCTCCGTCCACAGCGTGCCGTCATTGTCGAAGCAGGCGATGCGGCCCGGCACCGGCACCCAGTCCGGCCCGCCCAGGGTCGTCGTGCGCGCGATGAAGTCGAGGATCGACCGTTTCACGGGCCCGTCGTTCCAGGAGGGCAGCGCGTCGGCCTGGGCGAATCCTGGCCGGACGATGCCCCCGGCCGCCACCGCCCCGGCGGCCGCCGCCATACCCATCATCAACGACCGACGCTTCATAACAGGCTCCAGAATTTCACGGCGATCCTACTTGGCCAGTCGTTCCGACGCGACACGGATACGTCCGCTGCGGCGGGCCTTGTCGAGCGCTTCGTGATCGCGCTCGGTCTGCCGCGCATAGGCGAGGGAGAAGCTGGCGATGGCCTCGTCGAGGGCCGCGCTGTTGCCGCAATAGCCGGCAATGGCGGCGGCATCGCCCGACTTCGCATGAGCCAGCGCCAGCGCCCAGCCGCACAGCGTGCAATATTCCTGGAAGCCGGCGACGCCCCGGGTGTTCCCTTCCTCCATTTCGATGCCGCCCTTCATGTCGGCGAGCTGGCGGACATAGAAGTCCCGGTCGTTCAGCTGTCCCCAGCCCAGGAAGATGTCGGGCGATCCCTGGATCATGCGCTGGCCGACCACGACGCGGCGGCCCTGATTCTCGAACGGCATCCGGTAGTCGGAATAGGCCGCCAGCACGGACGGCTGGGCCTGCTTCACTTGCAGGAACAGCGGATCGTCGCCGTCGTTGCCCATGAGCAACACGACCCAGCAGCCGGTGCCGACGCTGCCGACGCCGACGACCTTGCGAGCGACATCGACGATGCGATAGCGCGACAGGAGGCGGCGGCGATCGTAGGTCAACGACTCGAGATACGAACTGAGCATCGCATCCAACGCCTGCTCGATGGGGGTCCCGTCTTCGGTGTGGCTCTCGCGAACCACGAGGGGAATGGATTCGACGATGCGATGCTCCCCCTCCACGAGCTCGGCCAGCTTGCCGAGAACGCGCTGGTGTCCCTTGGCACGGGCCTTGTCGATCAGCTTTTGCGCATTCTTGCGCGCCCGGGGCGACAGGCTGGCGAGCACCGCGTGCTCGTCGATCCTGTCGTACCAGGTGGCGAGATGGCCCATCTCCGCATAGCGGGCGATATGCTCGCGATAGGACCTCACGGTTTCCGCCGCAGCGTCCGAGGCCTGTTGCTTGTCGCCCCCCATGAAGCGCACCGCCACGGCGGCGCTGGCGGTCAGGCGCTTGAGGTCCCACTCCCAGGCGCCGGGGAAGACCTCGTCGAAGTCGTTGATGGCGAATACCAGGTCGCGCTCGGCCGAGCCGAAGACGCCGAAGTTGGAGACATGCATGTCGCCGCAGGCGTTCACCTGCAGGCCGGTCACCGGCGTCGTGGCGAGGTCCGAGGCCATCACCGCAGCCGAGCCGCGCAGGAAGGCGAAGGGCGAGGCCAGCATCCGCGCGAAGCGCACCGGCACGAGCTTCTGGGCACGGCTCAGGTTCTGCGCTTCGAGGATCGCTACGGGATCGGGTCGATCGGCGCTCTCGTGAAAGGTGGCGTGGCTCTCTCGCGGCACCACCTTGCGCAGGCTCTTGCCGGCTGCCTTGCGTTCGCTCACCGACCGTCGCGGCGCGGCGAACCGGCCAAGGGTCTCGCCGGGCGAGGCCGATTTCTTGTCGTTGAAAGGCGCATCGATGTCCGGTCGTGCGGCTGCCGTGCTCATGTCGAAACTCCAGGCGGCCCGTCGCCGCGTCTGCCAGACTAACCTATCGATGGATGCGCGAAGTGGACGAGGTCGATACGGATTGTGCATCGAGTTCTTCGCGGCCACGCCTAACCGGCGTAGAATTCGCGCCCACGCACAGGGAGACGAACATGGGCACCAAGATCCGGACCACGGCGGGACGCGGCCGGCTTTACGACAATGTGCTCGACACGATCGGCGACACGCCCTGCATCCGCATCAACGCCCTCGCCCCCAAGGATGTCACGATCTACGTCAAGGTGGAGTCCTTCAATCCCGGCGGCTCGGTGAAGGACCGCCTCGCCGTCAACATCATCGAGGCGGCCGAGCGCAACGGCACCCTGAAGCCTGGCCAGACCGTGGTCGAGGCGACCAGCGGCAACACCGGCATCGGCCTGGCCATGGTCTGCGCCCAGAAGGGCTATCCGCTGGTGGTCACCATGGCCGACAGTTTTTCGATCGAGCGCCGCAAGCTGATGCGCATGCTGGGCGCCAAGGTCGTCCTGACGCCGCGCGCCCAGAAGGGGCTCGGCATGTATCAGAAGGCGGTGGAACTCGCGAAGGCGAACGGCTGGTTCCTGGCCCACCAGTTCGAGACCGAGGCCAACGCCGCGATTCACGAGTCCACGACGGCGCGCGAGATACTCGCCGACTTCGAGGGCAGCCGGCTCGACTATTTCGTGAGCGGCTACGGGACCGGCGGCACGGTGACCGGCGTGGCGCGGGTGCTGCGCCAGGAGCGGGCGGAGACGAAGATCATCCTGACCGAGCCCGCCAACGCCCAGCTCCTCGGCAGCGGCAAGGCGCAGGAGCGGGCGGCCGACGGTTCACCCGCCGTCAGCCATCCCGCGTTCGAACCGCATCCGATCCAGGGCTGGACGCCGGACTTCATCCCGCTCGTGCTGCAGGAGTCGATCGACAAGAAGTATTACGACGAGCTGCTGCCGGTCGTCGGGGCCGAGGGGATCAAATGCGCCAAGGCGCTGGCGCAGAAGGAGGGCATCTTCACCGGCATCTCCGGTGGCTCGACCTTCGCCATCGCGCTCCAGGTGGCGGAGAAGGCCGCGCCCGGCTCGGTCATTCTCTGCATGTTGCCCGACACCGGCGAGCGCTATCTCACGACGCCGTTGTTCGAGGGCATCATCGACGACATGGACGAGTCCGAGATCGCCATCTCGAAGTCCACGCCCGGCTATCAGATGGGGTAGGGGCAAAGACAAAGGTCCCTCGCTTACGCTCGGGATGACAACATTCCTTACATCGGCGCACTGCGTCGATCACAGCCCTATTGTCATCCTGAGCGAAGCGAAGGACCTTTAGGTTCTTTCGGTTGGACCCGAGTCACTCCCGATTCGTGAACCGGGCATTGCCCAGGCCGGTGCCGATCGTCATGACGCCCCAGTGCTCGACGTCCTTCATGTTCGGTACTTCGCTGAGGCCTTGAACGACGGCGTCGTTGTGGATCTGGATGAAGATCTCGTGACCGTCGATCTTGGGCAGATGAGTCGACAGGGCAGCGGCGAGGTTGAACGACTTGCCTTCCCAGTTGCCCGGCAGGTTCTGGCCGCCCTTCAGGATGGAGCCGTGCTCGTCGATCAGGCCGGGGCAACCGATTCCCATGAACGGCGCGAGCTTGATCTTTTCCTGTTTCGCGCGGTCGATCAGCTTGTTCAGCATCGCGGCGATCTTCTCGATGGCCTCGTCGCGGTCGGGCTCGTCGTCGGAATGCCGCCAGACCTGACGCTTCCAGACATCTGCTTCCTCGACGTCGCCGCGCTTGCCCGAATTGAGCTCGACAACGCCCACCCGCACGTTGGTGCCGCCGATGTCGACCGCGAGGATGGCGTCGTGCCCAGCCATCACCCAGCTCGGGGCCAGGTGCACGGCGCCGATCAGCCCCGCCTCGTCGGGATCGTTCTGGATGGCCGCGAGTTCGATCTTGATGCCGTCGGCCGCCAGCATGATGCCGGTTCGTCCCATCGCCAGTTCGCCGATCCGGCTGCCGATCATGCCGCCGCCGATCACGATGCGCTGCGTGTCCTTCCACGTGTCCAGCCGGAGGAAGCGGCGTATCACCGTCGTCAGCTCGCCAGCGAACTCCTCGACGACGGTGTGGACCAGACCCGCTGAGACTGCGTCGCCGCTGGACAGCATCTTGTCGAGCTTCGATTTCGAGATTTCCTCCATCGGCACGTCGCCGAACGGGTCCTCTCCGCGCTCCTTCAAGCGGTCCCGCCAATCGGCCAGGATGGCATGGAAGGCCCGGCGACTGGCGCGATCGCCGATGAAGCCCTCCTCGTCGCGCAATTCCTCGTTGTAGGTATCGACGGTAACGGCGGGCAGGACACGGCCGCCATGAACGAAGACGGAGGGAGCCTCGACGGACTCCCCGGCAGATGCGGCAGTTTCGGTTCCGGTCCGGGCGCTCATGCGCATCTCCCCCCTGTAAGGCCTCATGAACGGCCGGGGCGGGGTGAAAGTTCCTCAACCTCGCTTTCCTCCCCCTTCCTGCGGCAGGAAGACATGGCAACAGTTGGGCCATGCTCCGCGTTACGGGCGCGATGAAACTGTTCAAGTGCCAGAGCTGCCAGCAGATCCTGTATTTCGAGAACGATGTCTGTGTGAAATGCGGACACAAGCTCGGATACGTCCCCGAAGTCGCGACCGTTTCGGCGCTCGAGCCGGAGGGCGAGTTGTGGCGTGCCCTTGCGTCGCCAGACGTGCTCTACCGCTTCTGCGCGAATGCCCAGCACGCTGCCTGCAACTGGCTGGTCGAGTCCACGTCTTCCGAGGCCTTCTGCCTGTCCTGCCGGCACAACCGGACGATCCCCGATCTCACCCACCCCGACAATCTGGCCCACTGGCAGAAGATCGAGATCGCCAAGCACCGGCTCTTCTATTCGCTGCTGCGCCTGAAGCTACCGGTACCGACCAAGGTCGAATCGCCGGAGGAAGGGCTGGCCTTCGACTTCCTGGCCGAGCTGCCGCAGTCCAATGCGCCGCGGGTCATGACGGGTCACGACAACGGGCTGATCACCATCGCCCTAGCCGAGGCCGACGATGCGGTGCGCGAGCAGAACCGGGTCGCCATGCACGAGCCCTACCGGACCTTGCTCGGTCATTTCCGGCACGAGATCGGGCACTACTACTGGGACCGGCTGGTGTGCAACGGGGGCCAACTCGACGGCTGTCGGAACCTCTTCGGCGACGACAGCCAGGAATACGCCCAGGCGTTGCAGGCCCATTATGCCAACGGCGCCCCGCCCGACTGGCAGGCGAACTTCGTCAGCCATTACGCGAGCTCCCACCCGTGGGAGGACTTCGCCGAGACCTGGGCGCACTATCTGCACATCGTCGATACGCTCGAAATCGCGCGGGCCTTCGGCCTGTCGACCCAGCCCCACCTGGCCAAGGGCGAGGAGCTGGATGCCACCGTCGACTTCGATCCCTATCGAGCTTCCGAAATCGGCCAGCTCATCGAGAGCTGGACGCCTCTGTCGCTGGCGCTGAACAGCCTCAACCGCGGCATGGGTCAGCCGGACGTGTATCCGTTCGTGCTGTCGCCGCCGGTGATCGAAAAGCTCGGCTTCATCCACCGGCTCGTCCACCCGGCCCCGTAAGCCGGACTCAACGGTGCTTCTGCTGGCGGTAGTGATCGGCCAGCGCGTCATGGCCGAAATCGGCGGCGAGGTCGCGCCACACGGCGTGGACGTGATTGGCGCCATTCTGGGTATTGTCGTGCTCGATCAGCGTCACCGGACCATGGACCCGGAAATAATGGGCCTCGCCCGGCGTCAGCGATCCCGCCCAGGCGAAGCGGAAGGTGGCGAGCCCCTGCTCGCGGACGCGCTGCTCTTGCTGGGCCAGCAGGTCGGCCGCGAGCGTGCCGAGGAAGCGGTCCATCAATGCCTCGATCAGGGTGCGCTGGGCGCCCGTCATTTCGCCCAAGGCCACGCCTCTGGGATTGCCGAGATCCCGCTCGCGTTGCGGGCTGGCCACGATCTCGCCGAACGAGCGGTTGGCGATGATCGCCGCCTGGCGCTGCGGGTCGGTGAGGCTTGCCATGATCTGGCGGGCGAGATCCTCAGACGGTCCCAGCAGTCGGAAGCCACGATGGGGTCCCTCGCGCACCGTGGCGGGATTGGCCCCGGTGAAGAAGGGCGTCACCGCGACGTGCCCGGGGGCGGGCAGCGCCACGTTCAGCGACAGGTGATGGCCCTCGAAGCGCCAGCCCCAGGGAAAGCGCCCGGGCGTGCCGAACACCGAGACATAGTAGCGGGCGGGATCGCGGAAACTGCCCTGCTGTTCGCGCAGGACGCCTTCGAGCAGGCGCACGCCATCGAGCAGTTCGAGACCGCGCTGGTTCAGCACCGAGGCGAAGAGCGCGCGGGCGGCGTCGGCCTGGTCGGGGCGCAGTTCTCCCAAGGCGAGGCCTGCGCGGCTGCGAGGAATGTAGTGCCAGTCGAGGCGATTGCCCGAGTCGAAGGCGATCAGCGTCTTCCGGCGCTGCCCATCGTCGAGGGATACCAGGAACCGATTGGCGGCCTCGGCGATGCGTTGGGCGGCATCGACCGTCTGCGCGCTTGCGCTGCCGAACGGCAGCAGGGCTGCCGCCGCCAGCACGGTCCGCCGGGTCGGCGGGCCGTGGTGATGGTGGTGGTGAGGGGCGGACTCGTCGTGCGGATGCCAGCCGTCGTGCGGCATGGCCGGTCCGTCAGCTCGAGGTCTTGGGGTACTTCAGCGAGCAGCCATAGGCGCGGGTCGAGGCGTCGGCCACCGGCTTGCCGGCCAAGACCTGGTCGAGCGCCACGCGGACATACTGCGTCGCCTTGGGAATATCGGCCGCGCTCGACGAGGGGATCGAGTCAATGCCGCCCTTGTAGACCAGGATGCCGTTGGCATCGATGATGTACATGTGCGGCGTCACGGTGGCGCCATAGGCGCGCGCGACCTTGCTCTGCGGGTCGATCAGCACCGCGGCGGGCGCGGCATTGCGGCTCTTGGTGAGGTCGTTGGCCTGCGTGGCCGTCACATGACCCTGCTCGCCGGTGGCCGAGGAGGCGACGGTCAGCCAGACCACGCCCTTTGCGGCGGCTTCGCGCTGCTGGTCCTGCATGTTGTTGGACGTGTAGTGCTTGCGCACGTAGGGGCAGTCGTGATTCGTCGTCTCGAGGACGACGACCTTGCCCTTGAGGTCGGCCAGCGACCAGCTCTTGCCATTGCTGTCGACGGCGGTGAACTGCGGTGCGGGCTTGCCGACATCGGGGCTCGAGCTTGCAAAAGCGGCGGCGGGGGCGAGGGCGAGCGCGGCGCCACCGATCATCAGGGAACGACGGGGAACATTCAGCTTCGACATGACTGCCTCCTAACGCTTGGCTTGCTGGATTGACGACAACTCCGACAGGATCAGCGACTCGGTGAGGACCTGCGGCAGGATCTTCGGCCGATCCGCCCCCGGCGCCCAGAACAGGTACAGGGGCACGCCGGCACGGCCGAGTTCCTTCAGGACGCCGGTGATCTCGGCGTCGCGATTGGTCCAGTCGCCCTTGAGTTTGACGACGCCTGCCTGCTCAAACGCCTTCCGGCTGGCCGGCGTTTCGAGCGCCACCCGCTCGTTCACCAGGCAAGTAATGCACCAGGCGGCAGTGAAGTCGACAAAGACCGGCTTGCCGGCGGCCACGGCCTCGGCCATGCGGGCGCGCGAGAAGCGCTCCCAGCCTTCGAAGCTGACGCCGGCGGCGGGGCCCCCCGAAGCCGAGGCGGCGGTCGCGGGACTGTCGTCGAGCTTGAGAGTGGCGGCAAAGGCCAGCAGGACGGAAGCGGCAGCCAGCCCGCGGCGCAGCCACGTGGCCGCCGATGCACCGCTGCCGATCCGCAGCAGCCAGATGGCGAAGGCGATCAGGATCATGCCGCCCAGCGCGTAGAGCACGCCGTCCGCGCCGGTCTGCTGGGTCAACACCCAGATCATCCAGACGGCCGAGGCAAACATCGGAAAAGCGAGGAACTGGCGCAGCCGGTCCATCCACGGGCCGGGCCGCGGCATCAGCCGCTGCAGGGCGGGCGTCATCGACAGAGCGAGATAGGGCAGAGCGAGGCCGAGACCCATGGCCAGCAGAACCGCGATCGTGGCGGGTGCGGGCTGGCTGAGCGCAAAGCCCAGCGCGGCGGCCATGAAGGGCGCCGTGCAGGGTGTTGCCACGATCACCGCCAGGACGCCGGTGAAGAAGGCGCCCGTGGTACCGCCGCGAGAGGCGAGGCCCTGACCGACGCCGGCCAGCCGGCTGCCGACCTCGAACACGCCCGAGAGGTTGAGGCCGACCACGAAGAACAGGTAGGCGATCAGCAGCGAGAAGACCGGCGACTGGAACTGGAACCCCCAATTGACCTCGCCGACGCTCGAGCGGATCGCGATCACGATCCCGGCCATGACGGCGAAGGAGGCGAGGACCCCGGCCGTATAGGCCAGCCCGTCGCGGCGCATCTCGCTGCGCTCGTGGCCGGCAAGCCGGGCGAAGGCCGCAGCCTTCATGGCCAGCACCGGAAAGACGCAGGGCATCAGGTTCAGGATCAGGCCGCCCAGCAGCGCAAACAGCAGCGCCTGCACGAGCGAAAGCTGCTCGGCGCCCACCGCGTTGGCCAGAGATGCCGTGGCCGCCGGCACGAACGCCGGATCGAGCCTGGCCGAGAGGTCGAAGGCCTGCCTCACGTTGCCGTCGGCCGTCTTCTCGGTGAGGACCAGTGTTCCGGCAAGGTCGGCGGGCAAAGCGGTCTTGGCGTCGCCCTTCTTCAGGGGAATGCGGATGCCGTCGGCGGTGATCGAGGCGTTCTGCCTCGCCATGGTGGCGATGGGGCCCCATTCGGCGGGGAAGAAATAGACATCGCTGATGGCGTCGGGTTTCAGGCCCCTGGCCTCGACCAGCAGCGTCGGATCGCCGGCCTTTGACAGGCCATACCGCGCAGGCCAGGGGCTGGCGGTCGGCACGGCACGCCGCGCCTGCTCGAACAGAGTGCGCGTGGCCGGCGGCGCCGGCGCTACGGCGTTACCCGAGGGCAGCACCAGTTCGAACTTGCCCTCTTCGGGGATGCAGACATCCTCGCAGACCAGCCAGTTGGCGTCGGCGGCCAAGGTCAGCGGACCCGCGAGATCGGCCGGCGGCGTGATGCGCACCAGCAGCACCGACTCGTCCTTGAAGCCGTAATTGGTAATGCCGCCGATTTCGAACAGGGTCGGGGCCGGCCAGACGATCGGATCGGCCTTGGCGCCCTCCGGCAGCTTCCACGTGATCTCGGTCGGCAGGCCGGAGTCGCCCGGATTTTTCCAGTAAGTATGCCACTTGGGCCTTATCGTCTGGCGCAGACCGACCCAGAACGGCTCGCCGGGCTTGACGGTTGCGACTTCGGACACGAGCTCGGACCGCACGTTGTCGGTCGTCACGACCGCCTGCGCAAAGGCCGGACCGGCCAGAAGCACGAAAAGAAGGACCAGAAGACGCGTCATCGACTTTCTAAGTGACCTCGGGTCGCGGCGCTTGCAAGGCAATCCGGATCAAGCCGCCGTGATATTTTGCCCGGAATTCCGTGAACGACTAAGGTCCTGGTCCGACGGGAGAATTCATGTTGCGACTGGATGATCGGCGCCTGCTCGGCGCCCTGGACGAGCTGGCTTCCCTCGGCGCCATCGAGGGCGGCGGCTGCGCCCGACTGGCGCTGACCGACGAGGACAGAGCCGGCCGAGATCTGGTGGTGGGCTGGATGACGGCGCTGGGCCTCGCCGTGACGGTCGATGCGATCGGCAACGTGATCGGCGTGCGCGCCGGCCTTGAGAACCTCGCGCCCGTGATGACCGGCAGCCATATCGACACGGTCCGCACCGGCGGCCGCTACGACGGCAACTATGGCGTCCTGGCGGGGCTCGAGGTCGTGCGGGCTCTGAACGAGGCCGGCGTGGCGACGCGCCGCCCGATCGCCGTCGCCGTCTTCACCAACGAGGAAGGCGCGCGCTTCCAGCCCGACATGATGGGCAGCCTGGTCTATGTCGGCGGCCTCGGCGTCGACGAGGCCTATGCGGCAACCGACAAGGACGGCGCCTCGGTCGGCGACGAGCTGCGGCGCATCGGCTATCTCGGGCCCTCAAAGCCGGGCGCGGTGAAGCCGCATGCCTTCGTGGAGTTGCATATCGAGCAGGGCCCGATCCTCGACGAGGAGAGGGTTCGGATCGGCGTCGTCGAGAGCGTGCAGGGCATCTCGTGGACCGAATACACTGTGACCGGCGTCTCCAACCATGCCGGCACGACGCCGATGCGCCTGCGCCGGGACGCCGGTTATCTCGCGGCATCGGTCAACCTGTTCGCGCGCAAGCTCGCCTGGGAAATGGGCGGCAACCAGGTGGCCACGGTGGGCTCGCTGGCGCTGCGCCCCAACCTCATCAACGTCGTGCCCAATCGCGCGATCTTCTCGGTCGACCTGCGCAATACCGACGAGGCCAAGCTCAAGGAGGCCGAGGCGAGGGTGGCTGCACACATCGCCGAGGTCGCGAAGGCCGAGCGGGTCGAGGTCGAGGCGAAGGTGCTGGCGCGCTTCGAGCCGGTAATCTTCGATGCCGCCCTTGTCGACCGGGTCGAGCATCACGCCCGGGCGATGTCGCTCAGCACCCGGCGCATGCCGTCGGGGGCCGGCCACGATGCCCAGATGATGCAGCGCCTCTGCCCGACAGCCATGATCTTCGTGCCGTCGGTGGCGGGCCTCAGCCACAATGTGAAGGAGCACACGGAAGCGGCCGACCTCGCGGCTGGCGCTCAGGTGCTGCTGAACGTGATGCTGGAACTGGCCGGGTAGGCGGTGAAGCAGCCCGAGAAGAACCTCGCCGAGCAGGTCATGGTACGGCTGAGCGGCGACATACGCGGCGGTCGCCTCGCGCCGGGCACGCGCCTGCCGACCGAACAGATGCTCACGACGGAGCTGGGCGTGAGTCGCACGGTGGTGCGCGAAGCCGTGGCCGCGCTGCGCGCCGACGGGTTGATCGTGACGCGTCGCGGCTCCGGCGCCTATGTCGCCGATCCCGCCGCCGGGCCCTTCCGCATCGTGCCGCCGCGCGACACGTCATTGGCCGATGTCCTGAACGTCATGGAGCTGCGCCTCGCGGTCGAGGTGCAGGCTGCCGGTCTTGCCGCCGAGCGCGCCAGCCGCAAGCAGCTTGCATCGATCCGGGCGGCGTGGCGGGCGATCGACGACGCCCTCCAGCGCGGCGAAGGCGCCGTCGCCGAGGATTTCGCCTTTCATCGCGCCATCGCCGAAGCCACCGGCAACGACCAGTTCCCCCGGTTCCTGGCCTATCTCGGCAGCCACGTGATCCCGCGCCAGAGCGTGCGGCTGGACATGGACACGCCGGCCGAGCGCCGGCTCTATCTCGAACGCATCCAGGTCGAACACGCGCGCATCGTGACGGCGATTTCGGACAAGGACGTGGCCGAGGCGCGGCGCGCCATGCGCGATCATCTCACGCGCTCGCTCGACCGCTATCGAACTCTGGCAGGAGGAAACAGGAATGGCCGACGCTAAGGACCCGCGCCGCATCGTCTTGACCGGCGCTGCCGGCGGCATCGGCACCATGACGCGGCCTTTGCTGGCCGGGCTCTATCCCGGCCTCGTACTGAGCGACCGGGTCGAGCCCAAGGACCTCCAGCCGGGCGAGACCTTCGTCGCGGCCGACCTCACCAGGCCCGATGAGGTGGCCGCCGCGCTCGAGGGCGCCGACAGCGTCATCCATCTCGGCGGCCACTCGGTCGAGGGCACCTGGGACCAGATCCTGCAGGCCAACATCATCGGCTGCTACAACGTCTTCGAGGCGGCGCGCGAGGCGGGCGTGAAGCGCGTGATCTTCGCCTCGTCCAACCACGCGATCGGCTTTTATCCGCGCAAGAAGCGCATCGGCACCGATGTCACCGTGCGTCCCGACAGCCGTTACGGCGTCAGCAAGGTGTTCGGCGAAGCCCTCGGCGCGCTCTACTCGGACAAGCACGGCATCGCCGTGACCTGCCTCCGCATCGGCAATGTCGGGCCGGTGCCTCTGGACGTGCGGCGCCTGTCCATCTGGATCTCGCCGCGCGATCTCGTGCAGCTCTTCCAGATCGGTCTCGCCCATCCCGATCTTCGCTACGAGATCTTCTACGGGGCCTCCGACAATGCGGCGGGCTGGTGGGACAATTCGCGGGCTCATCGGTTCGGCTATCGTCCGCAGGACAAGGCCGAGGATCATCGCGCCCACGCCGAGGCCGAACAGGCAAAGATCGGACCAGATCCGGTCGGCGATCTCTTCCAGGGTGGGAGTTTTTGCTCGGCAGAGTTCACCAACGACGTGAAGCGCGCCGGCCCTTAGGCGCTATACTCGCCGTCGAGAGGTGACGATGACGCGATTGTTGACTGTCGGTGCGGCGCAGATGGGTCCCATCCAGCGCAGCCATACCCGTCGTGACGTGGTGGAGCGGCTGATCGCCCATCTGCGCGAGGCCAGGCGCATGGGCTGCGAGCTCGTGGTGTTTCCCGAGCTGACGCTCACCACGTTCTTTCCGCGCTGGTGGATCCAGGACCAGGCCGAGGTCGATTCCTTCTTCGAGCAGGAGATGCCGTCCAACGAGACGGCGGCGCTGTTCACCGAGGCGAAGCGGCTCGAGATGGGCTTCTGTCTCGGTTACGCGGAGCTCGCCAACGAAGACGGCCGCATCCGGCGCTTCAACACCTCGATCCTGGTCGAGCGCGACGGCAGCATCGTCGGCAAGTACCGCAAGGTCCATCTGCCGGGCCATGCCGGGCACGAGCCCGAGCGGCCGTTCCAGCATCTCGAGAAGCGCTACTTCGAGGTCGGCAATCTCGGCTTCCCGGTCGTCAAGGCGTTCGGCGGCAACATCGGCATGTGCATCTGCAACGATCGCCGCTGGCCCGAGACCTATCGCGTGATGGGCCTGCAGAATGTCGAGATGGTACTGCTGGGCTACAATACGCCGCTGCACAACGCGCCATCGCCCGACCATGACGAGCATTCCTGGTTCCACAACCAGCTCTCCATGCAGGCCGGCGCCTACCAGAACGGCACCTGGGTGGTCGGCGTTGCCAAGGGCGGCACCGAGGAGGGCGTGCCGTCGCTGGCCGACAGCATGATCGTGGCCCCCTCGGGCAAGGTCGTGGCGCGCGCTGGCGGCGACGGCGACGAGCTGATCGTCCATCGCTGCGATCTCGATGCCGGCCGGAGTTACAAGACGACGACCTTTAACTTCGCCGTCCACCGCCAGCCCGACCAGTACCGCATGATCGTCGAGCGCAAGGGCGCGATCGATCCGGCCTGAAGCTCAGACGACTTCGCTCTTCGCGAAGTTGCCGTAGGAGCGCTCCGGCGTGCCGCGGAACAGCGACATGTGCGTGTGGGTGGCCACGAACGGGTCGCCCACCGCCTTGCGTCCCATCACCGTCGTGGTGCGACCCGGCCGGTCGAAGCGGTCGCCGTTCGGATGGAAGCCGAAGGATTGCCAGACGCCCATGCCGACGGCGGTCAGCCGGTCGGCCGAGACGATGGCCTCGATCTTCGAGAGGTCGTAGCGGAACTCGCGGATCGTGCCCCAGACGTTGCGCCACTGCTTCTGCTCGGCCAGCTCGCGGCCGATCATGAAGTCGGTAAAGGTGCCGAAGGCGATCATGTCGTCGGCGAAGATCGGTCGCGCGCCTTCGTAGTCGACGGCGCGGCAATGCTTCGACAGCGTGTCGAACCACTGGCGCACGGCGGCGAGATCGTCGGGGGTGACGGGGTTCCGAAGGTTCATCGCAAGCCTCTCCTAGAGTCCGAAACGCTGCCAGAGTGCGCGCTCCTCGAGCGCGGCCAGGGTGGCGGGGCCGATCGTGTCGATCCCGCCGCCGGTACCGGTGTGCAGGCCGAAGCGCGACAACAGGCTCCGCCGCGGGCCGATGACGGGAAGGTGCACCTTCTGGCCATAGCGGGCCTGCAGGGTGGCGCGCAGTTCGCCGAACCCGTCGACCAGGCCGAATTCGAGGCCGCGCCGGGCCGTCCAGAACTCGCCGGTGAACAGAATCGCCTCGTCGCCCTTCAGCAGCTTGCCGCGCCGCTGGCGGATCCAGTCCTTGAAGCCGTCGTGGATCTCCGCCTGCAGGCGCTTCAGGCGCTCGACGTCTTCGGCTTGCTCGGGCCGAAAGGGATCGAGCATCGACTTGCTCTCGCCCGACGTATGGACGCGGCGTTCCACGCCGATGCGGGCGATCAGGTCCTGGAAGCCGAAGCCCGAGCTGATGACCCCGATCGAGCCCACGATCGAACTCGGATCGGCGATGATCTCGTCGGCCGCGCAGGCCAGCCAGTAGCCGCCCGAAGCGGCCACGTCCTCGACGAAGGCGATGACAGGCAGGCCCTTTTCGGCGGCATGCAGCCGGATACGCTGGGCGATCAGCGCGGACTGTACGGGGGAGCCGCCGGGCGAGTTGAGGGAGAGCGCGACGGCCTTGGCCCCACGCGTCTCGAAGGCCCGCTTGAGCAGCGGCGCGACCGTTTCGATCGACAGGCCGCGGCTGCCCAACAGGCCGCCGGAAGCGATGACGCCTGAAAGGCGGACGACGGGCACGACCGACCCGCGACGAAAACGATCCCTGATCCAGTTCAGCATGCCGGGCACTGTCGCGGGCGTGCCTCTAGAAGGCAAGCGGCTGGCCGTGGCGCAGGATGGCCTCGGCCTCGTCGGTGTAGCCGCCGTCGGGTCGATGCAGGATCAGGGGCGGGGCGTCGTGCCGGCGCAAGCCATCCGCACGGCGTGCGCGGACGAGAACGCGCGCGGCCGGCGGCAGTCGCTTCACGGTGACGTCGCCCCAGCCGAGACGGACCAGAGCGCCGACGATTTCTTCCAGGCGGTCGCGGCGATGGATCACGAGCAGCGTCCCTGCAGGTTCCAGTGCGTCGGTCGCTACGGTTAGCCACCGTGCGAGATCTGCGCTCGATTCGACGGTGGCGAGCGCCTTGCTGCGATCGGGCGAAGGATCGGCGACGGCTGCCGGAAGATAGGGTGGATTGGTCACGACATGGTCGAAGGGGCCCATGCCGGGCGGCAGCGGGTGCGCCAGATCGTGAACCACCGTTCGGACCCGGTCTGCCCAGTCATTCAGGACGGCATTGCGCTCGGCGAGGGCCGCCAGCGCCGGTTGCAGCTCGATCCCGGTGATGGTGCAGCCGGGCACGCGCGCGGCGACGCAGAGACCCACGGCGCCGACACCCGCACCGAGATCGAGCACGCTTTCGCCAGGCTTCACGTCGGCGGCAGCGGCCAGCAACACCGCGTCCACGGCGATTCGATATCCGCGTCTGGGCTGCAAGAGCTTCACCCTTCCGCCCATCACAGTGTTTTCGGTCGGCGCGGATTCCGTGCTACTCATCGCTCACGACTTTGATTCGCAGTAACAGGCTTCACCGGAGAGTTTGGCCTTCGTCATGGCAACCGTCGTCTCTCTCGGAGGCAAGCGCAAGTCGCCTAGCCTCGAACCGCTCCTGGCGCTCTGCACCGACGACATGGTGCGGGTCGATCGTGAGATCGTGGTACGCATGCGCTCGCCGGTCGCTCTGATCCCCGAACTCGCCAATCATCTGGTCGGCGCCGGCGGCAAGCGCATGCGTCCTCTGCTGACGGTCGCGGCGGCTCGGTTGTGCGGCTACAGCGCGGGCAGCGATCGCCACATCAAGCTCGCGACCTGCGTCGAGTTCATCCATTCCGCCACCTTGCTGCATGACGATGTCGTCGACGTGAGTGCTCTGCGCCGCGGCAAGCCGACCGCCAACACCGTGTATGGCGACAAGGCCTCGGTGCTGGTCGGCGATTTCCTGTTCACGCGCGCTTTCGAGCTGATGGTCGAGGTCGGTTCGCTCGACATTCTCGGCGTGCTGTCGAATGCCTCTTCGACGATCGCCGAAGGCGAGGTGCTGCAGCTGGTCAGCCAGCGCGACATCAGCACGCCCGAGGCGACCTATCTCGAGATCATCAAGGCGAAGACGGCCAAGCTGTTCGCCGCGGCAGCCGAGGTCGGCGCCATGGTGGCCGGCCGCAACGGCCCCGAGCGGGTGGCGCTGCAGAGTTTCGGCATGAATCTCGGCATCGCCTTCCAGCTCGTCGACGATGCGCTCGACTATTCCGGCCGCGAGGCCAAGCTCGGCAAGACGGTCGGCGACGATTTCCGCGAGGGCAAGATCACCCTGCCGGTGATCCTGGCCTTCCTGCGCGGCGGCGCCGTCGATCGCGAATTCTGGAAGCGCACGATCGAGAAGC
>LNFM01007538.1_pt1 | contig 16974 bp, 23 predicted proteins | sample 596031 | NCBI WGS metagenome assembly LNFM01 (sample SAMN04254537, study PRJNA301005) | activated carbon metagenome | isolation source: dual media filters at the Ann Arbor, Michigan drinking water treatment plant | place: USA: Ann Arbor
CTGGTGCCCGACAGGGAAGGGGCGGGCACCCGTCAACAGGTTCGCACGGCATGATTCCCGCTTCCGTACGCCAGTGCACATACCACCGAATGATTTCCTGGACCTGGCGACACCATCCGCAATCATGAAGGGATACGCCATAACCTTATGTTGCCCCCCGCACGGACTCGAGGCAGCAGTGCCAGTAGATTTCGAAAGTCCTCATGTCATGAGCCGATAAATGAGTATTTCGATCATGGACACAAAAGAAAACAGTCTTGCCATCATGCGCCGGGAAGACGAGACCGGCCCGACACCTGGAAAAAACCGGCGTTACGGACCGCAGGCAGTACCCCGGGCTGCCGCCACTCGACCATCATCATCCCGCAAGGGCGGAATCAATCAGCACAATCTGAAAAAGATCCCCATCGTCAACATGCCGGCCAGGAGCGCCGTCACAACCGGCGGCACTGCACCTGCATTGCCCACAACCGTGAACCCCCACGCCCCCGGAAGCGCCAAAGGAAGCCCGCGCCGGCCGAAGCTTCCGCGCATACCCGCCTGAAACAGGCGTGGCTCAAATAATCCGCGCTGCGCACCAACTGAAAAAAGGATGTCTCCATGAACATGCAATTGAGCATAGGACCGCTGATTTCCCTGATTGCGGGAATTCTGATCCTGGTAATGCCACGGTTGCTGAATTACATCGTTGCCATTTACCTGATCATCATCGGGCTGATCGGGATTTTCGGTGGCCTCGGCTTCCTCCCCTGAAACCCGTTCACGAAATAAAATTCCGCAGAAAACTGTGCTGATCACGTTTCGAAGCAAGGCAGCAGCCAACATCGCCATGTTTGGTGATGTTGCGATGACATTGCTGAAAATGGCCGGGCACAGCAGCACCATTCCCGGCGCTTTTGCCAAAGATGACATTCCCCACGCGCTGGCCAGTCTTCACTCGGCACTGCGCGCAGCGAATGGAAAAAGCGGAGGCAGCCATGCGTCCGCTGGCGGCACCTCAGAGCAGGTCAGCCTGCAGCAGCGGGCATACCCTCTGATTCAAATGATGACCGCCGCTTCCGCACGTGGATGCAGTGTAGCCTGGGACCGAGAGCATCGGGCGGCCTGAATCGCAACACCTGAAATCCCTTGGCGACCGCTGCGTATCCCAGCGCACCGACCACAAACGAGCGCCGCCACACACTTCAGTCTCCCTGACCGGGCGGCTGGTGCCGGCCGAGGAAATCAGCAAGGGCATTCCAGTGCCGTTCTCCGGATCTCCGGCAACGGGCAGCAGAACGTCACAGGGCTTCAAACCACCAATGACCACCACACGAGCACCGATCGCCAACAGCCTCCTTGCAGCCCTTCCGCACAAGGACTACCAAAAACTGCTGTCTGGCCTTGAACCGATCACCCTGACTTTTGCGGATATCATCTACGAACCGGAAGCCCCCATACAGCATGTCTATTTTCCCAGCAACTCCCTGATATCACTGCTGACCCTCGTCGAAGGCCACCTTGCACTGGAAGTGGGATTGATCGGCCGCGAAGGAATGCTCGGCGTTTCCCTGGCCCTGGGCATCAACGTGTCTCCGGTTCGGGCACTGGTTCAGGGCACCGGCACTGCGCAGCGGATGAAGACAAGTCGATTCCTCCAGGAATTCCGGCACAGCCAGGCGATGCAGCGTGAAATCTACCGCTACACACATACCCTGATGGCCCAGATTACCCAGACTGCCGCATGCAACCGATTCCATGTGGTCGAGGCACGATTGGCACGCTGGCTGCTGATGACGCGGGACCGCGTGCAGTCTGATGAATTCCGTCTGACTCAGGAATTCCTTGCACACATGCTTGGCGTAAGGCGGGTCGGCGTAACCAAGGCGGCAAGCGCACTGCAAAGACAAGGACTGATCAGTTACAGCCGTGGCAACATCAGGATACTCGACCGCAAGCGCCTTGAAGAGGCCTCCTGCCCATGTTACGGGATCGTCAAGGATATGCACGACGGGATGAAGAACTGAAAACCCGAGCCAGAAAAAAGCCCGGCGCGGGGTCTCCACTGCCGGGCACCCATCACATCAGGCTCAGGTCCTGCCGTAACGCGCCTTGGCATCGGCAATGCAGCCGTCCTTGGCCTCGCCGGAAAAGGAATCACACTTCTCCCTTGCAACTGCATGGTCGGCCTCGCGCCTGTCTTCAGCAGCGTCCCGGCGCGCATCCACCGATTTTTCACGGGCGACCTGGTTGGCATCCGTGATTTTCATTTGCGCCCTGGCTTCGGCAATCGCCGAAGTTTGCGCGGCCTTGGCCTCTTTCACGCAGACGTCCTTGACGTTTCCGGCATGATCGTTGCATTTTTCCCGGGCCACTGCATACCCGGCATCCGCCCTTGCGACACGTGCATCATGTGTGTTCTTCTGGCCAGGCTTGTAACGTGCCTCGAGATCGGCGGCGGCAATCCTTTCCTTGCCTTTGGCTTCGGCCTGGCAAACATCCCTGGCATTGGCAGAATAGGAAGCGCAGGCTGCTTTGGCAGCCTTGGATTCGGCAACGATGCCGTCCTTGTGCGACTTGTACTGATCTTTCGACATCACCTGCGCAATGGCACCGGCACTGAATGCAAAACTGATTGCCACCGAAATGGCACTGATATTGAGCTTGTTCATTGGTAAATCCTTTTCTGAAATCCTGATTGAATAGGTTCGATTGGCGCACAACGCAGAATCTTCGGGGACCTGCTGGAGAGGGGACACCCCCCGCAACGACTTACAGGGGGCGGCTTATTTCCTTCTGGCCATCCTGCCAGGCAGAAAGCTGTTTTTCCGCCTCATCCTTCGAGATGCCGTACGCCTCCTGTATCCGGCCGGCGAGCTGTTTGCGTTTCCCCGCGATCACATCCAGCTGATCGTCCGTAATCTTCCCCCACTGCTGCTGGATATTGCCCTTGAACTGCTTCCAGTCACCTTCAATGCGATCCCAGTTCATGATGATTTCCTCATGGCGTTTCGTTGACTATCGGAGCCGGGCCTGAGCCCTGCTGCAATGGCGGGATTCCCCGAATACCGGCTGCAGGACATGCGGCCCGGAGCGCTCATCACAACGGCAATCATGACCCAGCCACCAAACCGTCACCGTGCGCTGGCGCGCAGAGTAACTCCCGCCCATCGAGAATCGTCGGGACGCCTCAGTCGTCCATCCCCTCCAGAAGGGAAGACAGGTCTTCCGCATGCCCTTCCTCGCTGGCCAGTATCTCCTTGAGCAGGCGCTGTGTCGTCGGATCCTGACCGCCAAGCCAGGCAATCATCTCCCGATAACTCTCGATTGCAATCCGTTCGGCAATCAGATTTTCCTTGATCATGTCCTTCAGTGAGCCGCCTTCGACATATTCGGCATGACTGCGGCCGGACATGCCATCCGGAGAAAAATCCGGCTCACCACGCAACTCCACAATACGTTTTGCAAGACCGTCGGCATGCCGCATTTCCTCGATCGCATGCTCGAGGAACTCGGCAGCCACAGGCGCGGCATGAATCCCTGTCGCCATAAAATGGTGGCGCTTGTACCGCAGCATGCAAACAATCTCGGTTGCCAGCGCCTCGTTCAACAGCCTGACAACATCATTGCGCTCCGCCGCATATCCCTCGGTTACCGCCCCTTTCTCGATATGCTGCCTTGCCCGTTCGCGCAATGTCTTTACGTCGGAGAGCGCCGGACGTTCTGCGGGCGTGTCCTTCAGCTTGGTTTTTTTCATTGATTCTCTTTTCATGCAGGCTGGTCTTTCTCGCCCAAGAGCGTGTGTCGTCAGCCCCGGAACCGGAGCCATATGCGGGAACCTACAGGGGGCTGCGACCGTTGATGACCCTCAGAAGGACAACAATGATGGCAATCACCAGCAGCACATGGATGAGCCCTCCCATGGTGTAGGAAGTAACAAGTCCCAGCAGCCACAGAATGGCCAGAACTACGGCAATCGTGTAAAGCATGTGTTCTCCTTGGATGATGGCTGCCCCGGAATCCGTCAGCGGCAACAGCGCCGACAGTGCCTGCTTGACCCCAGCAGTTCTGTACGCTGGCACACACAGGTTCAGCCGCAATCGCGAAACGTATGCGACTGGGTACTGATCACAGAAGTTACCGCAGGGGATCGTTGTTCTTGCGCCTTCAAAGACAACAGGCCATGGACATCAAGCACGGGAAATGGATTCAGAAAACCGGGCATTGGCCGCAGCGCTGCGAATGACAGCCCCCTCTCTGTCATGTCGCAAAGCGACCGGTGACTCTCTTTATCGGACGCGGACGAAATGACGCATGAAAGTTCCTTGTCTGCCAGCGAATTTACATTGCTCGCCCTTTCCGCCATCGGCGATTCGGCTCTCTGCACGGACATCGCAGGCCGGGTCTGCCATCTCAACGCAGTCGCCGAAATCTTGACCAGCTTGACTCTCGCGGAGTCGTGCGGACTGCCCTGCCGCGGCATCTTCCCCGATCTGAACGACACGACCGAAAAGCCGCGCCCACAGGACCCCGCCCAGCTTGCGTTCAGGCAAGGCATGCACTACACCTTCCGGATGAACTCTTGATCCCCCGTCGAGACGGCTCAAAGATTGCCGTGGAGGATTCCGCATTTCCCATCCGGGGAAAAGACGGCGATCAAGTCGGGCCAGGCAGCTCCCGGATCAGCACAATCGAGTTTTTCCTGGTTTTGGCCAGGTCGCTGGCAAAATCACAACCGGCCTGGCGCTCACCGAAGGAGGCCAGTGGATGCTCGAAATCGCCCACATACACATCCCACTGGCCGCCTGCCCGGGATGCAACCAGCACGAAAGGCGAAGCGTCGTGCGTGGCATGCATGGCCGGTTCGCGAACGCAGGTCTTGCCCCCCACAAAACTCGCCACTCTCGCCCCGGGTATCAGACGAAACAAATTCGCAAAACATCTCTTTATGACCGGGAAATCCATTGTTCTACCATCCCGTTACCGGCCGGAAATGTTCCACCGGCGATTGCGCCGCGCGAATTCATTGAGCTGGCGCCGCGCCTGCTCCTTGTTGACCCCGTAGCGTTCCTGCGCCCTGCCAACCCGCTGCAGACGCAGGCCTTCGTCCACCATCCCACTGTCAGATATCAGCCGCCCACAGCTTTCACGCAATGCTCCGCTGATGCGTCTCCATCTGCCCTTGATTCGATCATGATTCATGGAATCAGCATCCTCCGAAGGAACCGCTGACATCTGTACGCTGACACACGCACTCCGGGATTTCAGGCAGGCGGATCAGCTTGCGACCCAAGAATATCCGGGCCGGGATGACGGATATGTTCGGTATCGCACATACCGTCCACAGCCGCAAAACCATGCCTTACCCCTTCCCCATGGACTCACCATTCAATCAAGGCCCCACTTGCCTCCTGATGAACACCGACAGCCCCGGCGGAAGACTGCGGCAATCGCCCCCCTGCGCGCGCAAAAGGATCCATCATTTACCGAACGTTCCACCTGGAAATCGCTGCAGTTTCATTTCGAGCACAATCGAAAACTCAAGTTCCGGCACCTCTTCGCGGACGATCCGGAGCGGGGCAACCGCTTCAGCGTCGAGGCCGCAGGCATTTATCTCGATTACTGGAAAAATCTGATAACCGCCGAAACGATCAGGCTGCTCTTGAAACTTGCGCAAGAATGCGGCTTGTACAAACGGATCAATTCCATGTTCGATGGTGAAAAATAAATGTAAGCGAGGATCGAGCCGCGCTTCATGTTGCATTACGCTTCGCACCCGGGACGCGGCTGGTTGTCGATGGCAGGAACATCGTGTCTGGCGTACATGAAAATCTTCGAAGATGGCCGCATTGGCGGAAGACGTGCGGCACGGCCGCTGGCTCGGATACAGCGGAAAACGGATAAGGCATGTCGTCAATATCGGCGTTGACGGCTCTGACCTTGGACCCGACATGGCACATGAAGCACTGCGACATTACGGCCAGCCCGGGCTGGACTTTCATTTCGTTTACAACGTTGACGGAACCGACTTTGCGGAGGCAACAGGCAGACTGGACGCTGCGGAAACCCTGTTCATCATCTGCTCAAAGACACTCACGGCCCCGGAAACGCTGATCAACGCCCCCCTTCGAGCGCAACATGCCGGTACTGATGGGATTGCTCGCGGTCTGGTACAACGACTTATCTTGGCAGCCACACGACCGCCATGCTGCCTTACGATCAATATCTGAAACGTCTGCCTACCTCCAGCAGTTGGGCATGGAAAACAACGGCAAGTCCGTCACCACGGACGGCATAACCGTAAATTACCGGACAGCACCGGCCAGCTGGGGGAGAAGTCGGAAGCAATGGCCAGCATTCGTTTCACCAGTTCCCCCACCAGGTCACCACACTGATCCCCTGTGACTTCATCGGGTTCCGCCGCTCACGGAATCCGCTGCCCCACCACCATGACTTCATGATGGCCAAACTCTTCGCCCAAACCGAAGCGCTCGCCTTCGGTTCGGACGGAATGCAATCGGATTCGCGAGTTACCGGGCACAGGCCGGATGCGCATCGTCACATCGCGGGCAACCGCCCCAGCAATAACCTGCTTGCCGGAAAGCTGACCCCTGAAGTGCTGGGCGCGCTGATTTCGCTGTACGAGCACAGCATCTTCACGCAGGGCGCAATCTGGAACATCAATTCCTTTGACCAGTGGGGTGTTGAACTGTGCAAGGTCCTGGCACAGCGCATGCTGCCGGAGCTGGAAAGAACGGGGTGCGGCAGCGTACACGGCAAATGTACGACAACGCACATACCTGATTCCGGCAGATGGATAAAGTCGGGCCTCGCCCTTCGAATCATCACGGAACACATCTCCGGCAGCATCAGATGCACCCCTCGGACCAGGAAGGCTCCCGCCATGATTTCCGTTCCGCATTCACCCAGGCAAAACCGCCTGCTCGCGGCGTTGCCGGCCACCGAATATGAAGAGATGCTGCCTGAACTGGAGCTGCTGTCCCTTCCACTCGGCTGGGCCGCCCACGAAGACGGCGGAAGACAGTGCAACGTCTACTTTCCGACAGACAGTGTTGTCTCCCTGATTTACACGGTCGCCAGCGGCAATCTCACCGAGGTCGCCGTGACCGGAAATGACGGACTCGTGGGCATTCCCCTCGTGATGGGTGGCGACGCGACCCTGGGGCGTGCCGTGGTCCGCAGTGCGGGATTCGCATACCGTATGAAATATTCGTTTCTGAAAAGGAAGTTCGGGAATGGCGGACCGTTGCAGGATCTGCTTTTACGTTACATCCAGTCGTTGATGACCCAGATATCACAGAACGCCGTGTGCAACCGCCACCATACCGTCGAGCAGCGCTTGTGCCGTTGGCTGCTGATGAGCGCCGACAGGCTGCCAACCAAGGAGCTGGCAACCACCCAGGAACTGATTGCCAGCATGCTCGGTGTACGGCGGGAGGGTGTCACAGAAGCTGCGGGACGCCTGCAGGAGGGGGGGATGATCAAATACAGCCGCGGCCGCGTCACGATACTCGATCGCCCGAAACTGGAACGATGGGCATGTGAGTGTTACGCAGTGGTCAGGAGCGAAACCGATCGCCTCCTGGCGCCGCGCAGCCCGTCCGGGCGCCTGGCCATCCGGAACGTACCGGCGACTTCACGCGTGCCGGTGGCGACGCCTGTGTACGCAAGCGCACAGCCATCCCCGGGAACACGGAGCATGATCGGCAAAGCATGAAGAAACAAGTCGCCTCATCCGCGACACCGAGCCCGCGCGCAGCAAAGCGGCATACCAGTAACCCGAAATCGCCATACGGAGCAGACATGAAACGGAATACCCCCCTGACAGCCGTCGCTGCAATTCTGCTGCTGACAGCACTGCAACCGGCGCTGGCAGCCTCCATCACTTTCGACGAGTTTCCGGCAAACAACAGCAACAGCGCGCTAACCGGCCTTTACGCGCCACTGGGAGTATCTTTCGGCGGCGGCAATTCGGGCATCTGGAACGGCCTGTCCGCCGGTGATCCCGGTAACTGGGCACTCGAAGGCAGCAACGGAACGGGATTCCTGGGCAACAACGGTTTCAACAACGGTGGCTCGTATGTCACCAGCATTCACTTTGAAACACTGATGTCGGATGTCTCTTTCGACGTATCCCGGTCGAATGGGTCGAATCCCGGCCAATCGCTGACAGCCTCGGCCTACAACGGTACCGGACTGATTTCATCACAGACGATTGTGCTCGGTGCCGTGAACAGCTGGACATCCATGGCATTCGGGCATGGCAGCATCAGCAGCCTGATCATCACCGGATCGACCTCCGGCTTCTCACCTTTCGGCCTCGACAACCTGCAGTTCAGCAATACGCTCCTCAGCGGTATAGATGTCCGGGAAATCGAGGTGACGGCGATCCCGGAACCCGAAACCTACGCCCTGATGCTCGCCGGCCTCGGCTTGCTCGGCGTCGTCGCCAACGGGCGCAGGAGACGGCAACCGGACAGCGCCTGACATGCAGTCATCCGGACAGCGCGCCGCACTGCTCCTGCTGGCCTGCGTCGCCGCACCTGGCGGCGCCGCGACAACCGAAAAATTCCGTGTCACCGAAACCGGCTACGCCATTTGCAGCGCCCAGAACCCGAAGGTCGACAAGCCCCGGCGGTTTGCCAACCGGCGATATTCCGGGCTGATCGAAACGGCGGCACGCAATGCCGCGCTTGAGCCGGCGCTGGTGCATGCGGTCATCGCTGTGGAGTCAGGGTACAACCAGGAGGCTCTCTCGCCGAAAGGGGCCATCGGATTGATGCAGGTCCTGCCGGAAACGGCATCCCGCTTCGGCGTCGCCGATCCCGCCAGCTCGATGGAAGCCAATCTTCTTGCCGGTACACGATATCTGCGCCATCTGATGCGGCTCTTTGATGACCGTCTTGAACTCGTCATCGCGGCCTACAATGCCGGCGAGCATGCGGTGCTGCGTCATGGCAATCGCATCCCGCCCTATCGTGAAACACAGCAATATGTGCCGGCCGTGATGGCACGTTACCTTGAATGGCGTGACCCCGAGCCGTCGGCGATTCCGGCGGCGCCCGCCCGGACCGGCATCCTTTACATGCCCGGCACGTCTTTCATCCCGGAGGCTTCAGGAAAGTCGGCTTATCGCCTGATCACCACTCCTTTTCTCGCTTCACCCGCTTCTCCCTATTTCCCTGCAGCGCGCTAACTCCGGCCGAAAGTGTCCTCGAAGCGCACGATGTCGTCCCCGCCCTCAAGCGCGAGAAGGGCTGCCAGGGTCAGCGCCGGCGCCGGAATCCAGGCCGGGAAACCTGTTGGCGATAGCCTGCAGCATCGTGTCGTCCCCGAAAAGCGCAAGCAGCTGCTTCGGGTACTGCTCCCGGGCAAGCGGCCACAAGCGGATGCCCGAGCCGCCGCAAAGGATGACCGGCCGCAGGTTCATGGAAAGCCTGCCTGAAATGCGCACAGGCCGCTCACCGCAGGTTCTCCGCGGCCCAGCGCTGCCAGCGCCAGGTATCTGCACACATGGCTTCGATGCCAAGCTGCGCCCGCCACCCCAGTGCCGTCATGGCAACAGAAGGGTCGGCAACGTACTCCGCTATGTCACCCTGGCGCCGCGCCACCACGCGGCAGGGGACGGGCCGGCCGCTGGCCTCGGCAAACGCACGAACCATTTCCAGAACACTGTGGCCGCGGCCAGTACCCAGATTCACGGCAAGCAGGCCGCCTTCCGATTCCAGTGCATCCAGGGCGGCAAGATGGCCGCGCGCGAGGTCGGTAACGTGCACATAGTCGCGAACCCCGCTCCCATCCGCGGTCGGATAATCGTTGCCGTAAACGGACAGTTCCTTGAGCCTGCCGATCGCTACCTGGGCAATGTACGGCATCAGGTTGTTGGGCGTTCCGTTCGGATCTTCGCCAATCAATCCGGAAGGATGGGCGCCTACGGGATTGAAGTAACGCAGCAATGCGACGCGCCACTCCCTATCCGCCGCCGCCAGGTCCCGGAGTATGAGCTCAACCGCCATTTTTGAGCGTCCGTAGGGATTGACGGGAGACAATGGAAAATCTTCACTGAACCTTGCGAACGGCGGCTCCCCATAGACGGTTGCCGACGACGAGAACACCACGGTCCTGATCCCGGCTTCCGCCATGCATTCGAGCAGGACGATGCTGCCCGAGACGTTGTTGTCGTAATACTCGAGCGGGCGGACCACCGACTCGGCGACCGCTTTCAAGCCGGCAAAGTGGATGACCGCGCTGCAGCGCAATTCGCGCAGCAGATCGCGCAAGCCGCCGCGATCACGGACATCCATCTGCGCAAATCCGGGCCGCCGTCCGGCTATCCGTTCGATGCGGTCCAGCACCGAGGACTTGCTGTTGCAGAGGTTGTCGACGACAAACACCTCGCGCCCGGCCGCGAGCAGCGCGACGACTGCATGGGACCCCACATAACCGGTACCTCCGGTCACCAGTATTGCCGGACGGGTCGTGTTCATCTCTCAGCGGTCCGTCAAATGCAAAATTCGGTCACAAACGGGCTGCGGCAGAAGCGGCTGCCCGCGCGACCTCTGCCGCTTCACCGGCGACGAGATTGCGCGCGGGAACGCCGACGCGCGCATCACGCCAGGTCTGGCGGCCGCTTGCATCGGCCACATGCACTGAATTGCCGTGACGGTCGGCCGCATAGTTTCCGCAAACGATCATGTCGTCAAATTCGCTTGCTGGCGGCACGCAGGTGTAGTCAAACAGCACGCTGCGAGAAAGCCGGCTGCCTGCACACACACGGCTGCCATGTCCGATCCAGGTCGGCCCGATAATCGTCACCCCAGCCTCGATTTCGCAGCCCGATCCGATATACACCGGCCCGCGGATGTTCGTTCCGCTCCAGTCAATGCGAGTGTTCAGTCCGGCCCAGACACCCCTGCGGATCTGCTGTCCCGGCATGCTGAATTCCGGCATACCACCCTGCATCACCCGCTGCAGCGCCGACCAGTAGTCGGAGACCTTGCCGATGTCGATCCAGCTGAAATCACGCTTCTGCGCAAAAAACGGCAGGCCGCGCTTGACCAGCAACGGAAACAGCTCGGAGCCGATGTCGTACGACTGTCCTGACGGAATCTGCTCCAGCACAGAAGGCTCGAACAAATAGATACCTGTGCTAGCCCAGCGTGACAGCGCAGCCGAAGGCGCGGGTTTTTCCTGGAAAGAGGTGATGCGGCCGCTGTTGTCGGTAACCACAATGCCGTAATCGGCGACCTGCTCCGGCCGCACCGCCTTTACGATCAGGCTGGCCTCGGCACCGCTGAGGCGGTGCTCGGCCAGCGCAGAACGCAGATCGAGATCGACAACGGCATCACCGCAGAGGACCAGGGTCGTATCATCGAAAAATCCGCTGAAGTCCTGGATCTTCTTCAGCCCCCCGGCAGACCCCATGGGTTGCGGCACGATGACCCCGTCAACCATCGTTCCCTCGAACGAATATCCGATCTGCACGCCGAAGCGTCGACCGTCCCCGAAATACTGTTCGATCTTTTCGTGCAGGTAACTGACGTTGATCATGATTTCCCGTACACCGTGGCGCGCCAGGTATTCGATCAGGTACTCCAGCACCGGCTTGCCCAGTATCGGTATCATCGGTTTGGGCATCTCGTACGTGAGCGGCCGCACCCGGGTGCCTCTTCCGGCTGCGAGAATCATCGCTTTCACCGCATCTCTCCCTGCCTGTTTTTGTCCACGATCATGCGCCGGCATTCCTGTTCAGCCACGGGCGGCAATCCATGCGGGATTCAGCGTTGCGGCGCGGCTGCCGCCGGAGAGGAGTTCCGCCATGCACAGCTGCATGCCGACATGCCAGTGCTGCCTGCGCAGGCCGTAGCGCTGCGCAAGCCTCGCACAGTTCAGCCTCGAATTCGCCGGCCTCGGCGCCGGCAACGGAAAATCGGCGGTGGCAATGGGGAGGACATCCCTGCAAGGCAGCGCTGCGGAAGCGGCGCCGGACGCGGCAGTAACAATGGCACTGGCAAAACCATGCCAGCTGGTCGCGCCGGCGGCCGTCAGATGAAACAGGCCACTCTCGAAACAGTTCAACCGGCGGCGGGCGATGTCCTGACGCAGGATCATCGCCGTGGACTCCGCAACAAGGCGGGCGGAAGTCGGCGCGCCGAACTGGTCCGCGACCACGCGCAGTTGAGTGCCTTCGGCGACAAGACGCAGCATCGTGCGCAGGAAATTCCTGCCGTGCGCCGCATAAACCCAGCTGGTCCTGAGTATCAGGTAATCCCCCCCGGCCTGATGCACCGCGCGTTCTCCGGCCAGCTTGCTGCGGCCGTAGACGCTCAGGGGATTCACCGGATCATGCTCGACGTAAGGGCCGTCCTTGTAACCGTCAAACACGTAGTCCGATGAATAATGCACAAACAGCGCGCCCTGGCGTCGCGCCTCTTCCGCCATGACCCCCGGCGACTCGGCGTTGATGCGCATGGCCAGAGTCTGCTCGGTCTCGGCCTTGTCCACGGCCGTGTAGGCGGCCGCATTGATGACGATCGTCGGCCGCACGATGTTCATCACGTTGAGCAGCGACTGTGGCCGCGACAGGTCGCACTGCGCGCGATCGACGACATGAAGATCCCCGAGCGGCGGCAACACTCTTGCCAGCTCGCGGCCGATCTGTCCGGTGCTGCCAAAGAGCAGTATCTTGCTCAAGCGAACACCTCCGCGACGCCGAGCGCCAGCCCCTGCGCATCCTTGGCCGACAATCCCGGAACCCCCTGCAGCGGCCAGCCGATGGCCAGCTGCGGATCGTCCCAACGGATGCATCGCTCATGCTCGGGCGCCCAGTAATCTGTTGTTTTGTAGAGAAATTCAGCCACTTCGGAGAGCACCAGAAAACCGTGCGCATATCCTGGCGGCACCCACAGCTGCCGCTTGTTGTCGGCCGACAGCCTGACGCCGGTCCAGCGACCGAAAGCAGGCGACGAGCGGCGCAAGTCGACGACCACATCGAACACCTCTCCCGCGATCACGCGCACCAGCTTCCCCTGGGGCTGGCGGATCTGGTAGTGCAGTCCGCGCAGCACGCCCCTGACGGACCGCGAATGGTTGTCCTGCACAAAATCAGCCTGGGTGCCCGTGATCTGTTCGAAACGCCGGGCGTTGTAACTCTCGAAAAAAAAGCCGCGCTCGTCGCCAAACACCTTGGGCTCGATGACCGTCATACAGGGAAAATCCGCTTCGGCAATATCCATTTCAGAACACCTTTTCTCGGGTCAAGCCCGCCAGGTAACGGCCGTAACCGTTCTTGGCGAGCGGCTGTGCCAGGGCAAGAAGCTCGTTGCTGTCGATCCAACCGCTGCGCCAGGCTATTTCTTCCGGACAGCACACCTTGAGTCCCTGCCGTTTCTCGATGGTTGATATGAACAGCGAGGCATCGATCAGTGAATCGTGGGTCCCGGTGTCGAGCCATGCATGTCCGCGCCCCATCACCATCACCTCAAGCTTGCCGCGCTCGAGATAACATCGATTGACATCGGTGATTTCGAGTTCGCCCCGGTGGGAAGGTTTGAGTCCGGCGGCAATATCGATCACCTGCGGGTCATAAAAGTACAAGCCGGTGACCGCATATCGCGACTTGGGATGTTCGGGTTTCTCTTCAAGGCTGACAGCTTTGCCGGCCTCGTCGAACTCGACCACCCCGTAACGCTCGGGATCCGCCACCGGGTAGGCAAACACTGTCGCACCTTCGAGGCGGGCGGACGCGGCGCGCAGATCGTTGGCAAATTCATGTCCGTAAAATATGTTATCGCCCAGCACCAGGGCCGAATGGCGGTCACCGACAAAATCACGGCCTATGACATAGGCCTGGGCAAGCCCGTCCGGGCTCGGCTGCACCGCATACTGCAGGCTGATGCCCCATTGGCTGCCGTTGCCCAGCAACTGCCGGAATCGCGGCGTATCCTGCGGCGTCGAGATGATCAGGATGTCGCGGATTCCGGCGAGCATAAGCGTCGCCAGCGGGTAATAGATCATCGGTTTGTCGTGGATCGGCAGCAGTTGCTTGGATACCGCGATGGTGACGGGATACAGCCTTGTGCCTGAACCCCCGGCCAGGATGATGCCGGCACGCTGGCTCATCCCCTCGCCCCGTAATTGCGGACGATCCGGTGCTGGTACGCCCCGCTTTGCACGTTGTCCGACCATTTCCGGTTCGCCAGGTACCACTCGACCGTCTTGCGCAGGCCGCTCTCGAAGGATTCCACCGCCCTCCAGGCCAGCTCGTATTCGGACTTGCCGGGATTGATCGCATAGCGGCGATCATGTCCGGGCCGGTCCTTCACAAAGGCGATCAGTCTCGAATAAGGTCCGGCCGGGTCGGGATGCAGCTCATCAAGCAGTCCACAAACTCCCTTGACGACATCCAGCGCGGACATTTCATTGCGGCCGCCAATGTTGTAGACCTGTCCCGGCACACCGCCTTCGAGCACGGCCTGCAGAGCCGCGCAGTGATCGCCGACATAAAGCCAGTCGCGCACGCTCAGACCGTCGCCATAGACCGGCAGCGGCTTCCCGGCCAGTGCGTTCGCAATCGCGAGTGGTATCAGCTTTTCCGGAAACTGCCGCGGACCGTAATTGTTCGAACAGTTGCTGACCAGTACCGGCAGGCCATAGGTGTGATGCCATGCGCGCGCCAGGTGATCGGCAGCAGCCTTGGATGCCGAGTACGGACTGTTGGGCCGGTAACACGAATTTTCGGTGAATGCCGGATCATCTTGCCCGAGCGATCCGTAAACCTCGTCTGTCGACACATTGAGAAAGCGGAAATCATTCCTTCCGCCTCCGCGCAGCCCGCCCCAGTAAGTGCGCGCGGCCTCGAGCAGCGCGAAAGTTCCGCAGACATTGGTCTGGATGAAGGCGTGGGGACCGTGTATCGATCGGTCAACGTGGGATTCCGCCGCAAAGTGCACGACAGCCCGGGGCGCGTAGCTGCCGAGCAGACGATCAACCAGCTTGCGATCCTTGATGTCGCCGCAGACAAATTCGTATCGTGCATCCCCTCGCAGGGAGGCCAGATTATCCGGGTTTCCGGCGTAAGTCAGCGCATCGAGATTGACCACGGCCTCATCACCCCTGCGCATCCATTCGAGGATAAAGTTGGCGCCGATGAAGCCCGCCCCTCCGGTTACCAGTATGGTCATGCATCGATTCCTGAACTAGATTCAAACAGCGCGGACGAACGCGCGGTTGCCATCGGCACTGCGGCAAACAGCACAGGGCCTGGTCTGCGCGGATTGTCGTGGTGTGGACCCGGAATTTTCTGTTCGCTATCGCACATACTTGGAAGTCGGGCCTGCCATACTGCCGCCATTTCCAGCGCAGATACCCACCAATGAGCAGGCTGCCTTGCAGCCGGAAAGCTGTTACCCGAACATGTTCATGACGCAGATGCCAGCACATTCCCCTGCGCCCGCGATACCCGCGGACCCGGGCTGCCCGATCGCAGGCTAGATCATGGATCACGCCCTTGCATCGGCCAGGCCGGTGAACCATGCCGCGGTCAGGATCATCCCCTTTGCCGCATTCATTGCATTCATCATGCTGGGTTCCGCGGCTGGCGAATGGCTGCAATCACAGGGCCTTGACACGCGCTGGCTTTATGCCGCGCGGGCTGTTGCCGTCGGCTGCCTTCTGATCTTTTTCTGGCGCCACTACACGGAACTCCATGACTTCAAGAGCATCAGCACAATGCAGATCCTGGCGGCAACTGCCGCCGGCATCGTGGTGTTTGTATTGTGGATCAACCTCGACCAGCCCTGGGCAAGCACCGGCCAACCCGCCGCCTTCAATCCGGTCAGTCCGGAAGGCACCGAACTCAACTGGACACTGGTGTTCTTTCGTCTGCTGGGCATGGTTGTTGTTGTGCCGGTCATGGAGGAACTGTTCTGGCGGTCGTACCTGCTGCGCCGTGTCGATGCCCAGAATTTTCTGGCAAGCAATCCGGCCAGCGCCAGCGTCTGGGCAATCCTGATCGGTTCGGCCCTGTTCGCATCCGAGCACAACCAGTGGCTGGCCGGCCTGCTGGCCGGACTGGTGTACACCGTCATCTACATGCGCACCTGCAATCTATGGCTTCCGGTCATCAGTCATGCCGTAACCAATGCCCTGCTGGGCTGGTGGATACTCGCAACCGGCCAGTGGCAGTTCTGGTGAGTTTCCGCGACTCGGTTCCGGTGGCCACCTGCCGGCGGGTCATGGCGGCTGCCTGCGTCGCAGCGGTGGCACCAATGACGCCTTCTGCCGTCGCGCAGACCGGCGGCGGATCGGTGGACTCCACGGGCGATACCATTGATGTGGTACTGGGCACCGACATCAGCCAGGACTCGAATCTGTTCCGTCAACCGACCTCCGCACAGCGAACCTCCGACACGATCGCCGTATCGTTCATCGGATTGCGACTCGACAAGCAGTACTCCCTGCAGCAATTCCAGTTCGACATCACCGAAACCGCTCGGCGTTACTCGCGCACCTCTTATCTCAACTTTGAATCCCTGGACTATCGCGCCAAATGGCTGTGGCAGATCGGCTCACGGATATCAGGCACGGTCAGCGCCGACCGCATGGAATCCCTGGTTCCATTCGAGGACGCCCTGAATCCCGGAAAGCCCTCGCGCAACGTGCGTATCGGAGAAAACCGGGTCATCAACATTGATACGCGCGCTTTCGCCGACTGGCATCTAATGCTCGGCGTCACTGATTCATCGCAAACCAGCGAGAAGGCCATAGAAATCCAGCCCGACTTCAAAGCGACAGGACGCGAAGCCGGTATCCGGTATGCCCCGCCCTCGGGAAGCGCCATCACCGTCATCCGGCGGTCGATATCCGGCGATTATGTGAACCAGAGCAGCGATCTGGTCCTAGGCACCGGTTACCAACAGAATGAGACCGAACTGAAGGTCCAGTGGAACGCGACCGGCAATTCAAACCTGAATG
>LNFM01007539.1_pt1 | contig 16973 bp, 12 predicted proteins | sample 596031 | NCBI WGS metagenome assembly LNFM01 (sample SAMN04254537, study PRJNA301005) | activated carbon metagenome | isolation source: dual media filters at the Ann Arbor, Michigan drinking water treatment plant | place: USA: Ann Arbor
TCGACGACGTGATCCTGGTCGGCGGCATGACGCGCATGCCCAAGGTGCAGGACAAGGTGAAGGAGTTCTTCGGCAAGGAGCCGCGCCGCGACGTGAACCCGGACGAAGCGGTGGCCGTGGGTGCCGCGATCCAGGGCTCGGTGCTGGCCGGTGACCGCACCGACGTGCTGCTGCTCGACGTCACCCCGCTGTCGCTCGGCATCGAGACGCTCGGCGGCGTGATGACCAAGATGATCCAGAAGAACACCACGATCCCGACCAAGTTCGCACAGACCTTCAGCACCGCGGACGACAACCAGCCGGCGGTGACGATCAAGGTGTTCCAGGGCGAGCGCGAGATAGCCAGCGGCAACAAGCTGCTGGGCGAGTTCAACCTGGAAGGCATCCCGCCGGCACCGCGCGGCCTGCCGCAGATCGAGGTCGCCTTCGACATCGACGCCAATGGCATCCTGCACGTGGGCGCCAAGGACAAGGCGAGCGGCAAGGAGAACAAGATCACGATCAAGGCCAACTCCGGCCTGACCGAGGCCGAGATCCAGGCGATGGTGAAGGATGCCGAGGCGAACAAGGCTGAGGATCATCGCCGCTTGGAACTGGTGCAGGCGCGCAATGGTGCCGATGCCAGCGTGCATCAGGTCAAGAAGGCGCTCGCCGAGCATGGCGCCTCGCTCGATGCCGGCGAAAAGGACCAGATCGAAGCTGCGGTCAAGGACGTCGAGGAAGTGCTGAAGGGCGACGACAAGGACGCGATCGAGGCCAAGACCGCCGCGCTGATGACCGTGAGCCAGAAGCTCGGTGAGAAGATGTATGCCGGCATGCAGGGTGGCGCCGGCGCCGAAGCGGCTGCGCAGGCGGCGGCCGGCGGGGCGGCAGCGGGCGGCGCCGAACCACAGGGTGGCAAGAACGACGATGTCGTCGATGCTGACTACAAAGAGGTCAAGCGCGGCTAACTGCGTCACCGGCTTGACCTCGCCGAGTTGGAGCGGACGACGACAGCGTCGCCGCTCAACTCGGCGTTTGTGCGTTTGAGGTTGTTCGAGTTTCTGGCAGTTGAGTCCAAGGGGCAGGCGATCACGCCATGGCAAAACGAGATTTCTACGAAGTGCTGGGCGTCGCCAAGAACGCCTCCGAAGACGAGATCAAGAAGGCCTATCGCAAGCTGGCGATGAAGTTCCACCCGGACCGCAATCAGGGCAAGGGTGACGACAAGTCCGCCAAGGAGGCCGAAGAGAAGTTCAAGGAGGTCAAGGAGGCCTATGAAGTGCTGTCGGACGCGAGCAAGCGTGCCGCGTACGACCGCTTCGGCCACGCCGGCGTCGATCCCAACATGGGTGGCGCGGGTGGTCGCGGGCAGCCGGGTGCGGAAGGATTCGGCGGCTTTGCCGACGCCTTCGGCGACATCTTCGGCGACATCTTCGGCGGCGCGATGGGTGGTCAGGCCGGGCGCGCGGGTGGCCGTGCCGCTTATCGCGGCGCCGATCTTCGCTACAACATGGAGATCACGCTCGAGCAGGCTGCCAAGGGTTTCGGCACCGACATCCGCGTTCCAAGTTGGGATGCCTGCGAGACCTGCAAGGGCACCGGAGCGAAGCCGGGCACCCAGCCCAAGGCCTGCGGCACCTGCGGCGGGACTGGCGCGGTGCGCATCACGCAGGGCTTCTTCTCGATCCAGCAGACCTGCCCCACCTGCCACGGCAGCGGCAAGGTGATCGCCGATCCGTGCACCAGTTGCCACGGCGAAGGTCGGATCAAGAAGAACAAGGTGCTGGAGGTGAACATCCCGGCCGGCATCGACGAAGGTCAGCGCATCCGGCTGGCCGGCAAGGGCGAGCCCGGCATGAACGGCGGGCCGCCGGGCGATCTGTATGTCGAGATCCGCATCAAGCCGCACGAGGTGTTCCAGCGCGACGGCGACGATCTGCACTGCGAGGTGCCGGTGTCGATGGTCACCGCGGCGCTCGGCGGCGACCTCGAAGTCGCCACGCTGACCGAGAAGGTCGCCATCAGCATTCCCGAGGGCACGCAAAGCGGCAAGACGTTCCGCCTGCGGGGCAAGGGCGTCAAGGGGGTGCGGTCCAACTACCCGGGCGATCTTTATTGCCACGTCAACGTGGAGACGCCGGTGCGCCTGACTGACAAGCAGAAGAAGTTGCTGCGCGACTTCGAGACCGAACTGCGCGAGGGCGGCTCCAAGCACTCGCCGCAGACCAAGGGTTTCATGGACAAGATGAAAGGGTTCTTCACCGCCGAGTGAGCGTTGCGCTGCCTGCAAAGCGCCGCGCCGGCCTCGTCGGCGCGGCGCTTCTTCTTTGAGGTGCAACGTGCCGGCGTCCGCGTTGCACCGGCGTGGGCAGCGAAGGGCGCACCACTACACTCGACGTGTCATCCACCTTGCGTGCGCCATGTCGTTCAAGCCGCCCTTGATCCGCCTTGTCGGGTTCGCTGCACTTCTGTCCTGCGCGCTTCTTGCTGGCGGGGCGTCGGCACAGACGCCGCAGTTCGACGCCTGGTTCGAGGCGGAGGATGTCGTCGCCGTCGAGCGCGAGGTTGCGCGCCTGCACCAGGCCAATGCTGATGATCCGGTGGCGTTGATCGCCACTGCACGGCTTGGACTGTCCCACCATGACGACAGCAGGATGGCCGCCGGCATCGAGGCGATGGAGCGCTGCCTGCGGCGCAACGACGCCGACGCGCGCTGCCACTTGTGGCTCGGCCGCAGCTACGGTCGCAAGGCACTTGACGCCGGCATGGTGGCTGGCGTCCGCTACGCCGGCCGCATCCGCATGCACTTCGAGCGGGCGGTCGCGCTCGACCCTGAATCGATCGAAGCGCGTTTCGATCTGAACCAGTTCTACATCCTGGCGCCATCCATCGCCGGCGGCGGCAAGGCCAAGGCGCGCGAGAACAATGCCGCGTTCGCCACGCTGCGCCCGGCGCTAGCCACGTTGCTGCACGCGCAACTGGACATCGCCGAAGAGCGCCTGGCCGAGGCCGACCGCCGCCTGCTCGGCTTTGCCGGCAGTGACGATCGTGGTGTGTCCGCGGTCTGGCAGGGCCAGTTCGAATCGCTGGGGTTTCTCTACTTCTCGCGCAAGCCGCCGCGCCTGGATGATGCGCGGCGCGTGTTCGCCGCTGCGGCCGAGCGCTTTCCGCGTAACGAGCTGTTTCGTCGCGGGCTCGGTCGGGTGGCGCAGGAGCAGGGCCGCTTCGACGAAGCCGCGCGCCACTTCGAGCAAGCGCTGGCGATCAAGGCGCAGCCTGGCGCGCACTACCGGCTGGCACAGGTGGCGGAGAAGCTCGGCGACACCGCGCGCGCCATCACGCACTACGAGAAGACGCTGCGCTTTCCGCGCGACATGCCGGCAGCGGTCCTGCGCGACTCGAGCGAACGCCTGCGCGTGCTGCAGAAGCTCTAGCAGATGACCGGCGAGCGCAGCGGCGCGCACTGGGACGCGATCGTCATCGGTGCCGGTGCGGCCGGCATGATGTGCGCCGCGGTGGCCGGCCAGCGCGGCGCGCGCGTGTTGCTGGTCGACCATGCCGAGAAACTCGGGGAGAAGATCCGCATCTCGGGCGGCGGGCGCTGCAACTTCACCAATGTGAACACCGCGCCCGCGCACTTTCTGTCCAACAACCCACACTTCTGCCGCTCGGCGCTGGCGCGCTACACCCCGGCGGATTTCGTTGCGCTGGTAAAGCGCCATCGCATCGGCTTCCACGAGAAGCACAAGGGCCAGCTCTTCTGCGACGAGTCGGCCGAAGACATCATCGCGATGCTGCGCGCCGAATGCGACGCCGGCGGCGTGCGCTGGGCGATGCCGGCCAAGGTGCGGCGGGTCGGCCGCGGCGGCGACTGCTTCGAGGTCGACATCGAGCAGGGCCAGCGCGACGGCACCCATGCGCAGACGCAGCGCGCACGGCACGTGGTGATCGCCACCGGCGGCCTGTCGATCCCGAAGATCGGCGCCACTGACTTCGGCTACCGCATCGCGCGCCAGTTCGGCCTGCGCGTGATCGAGCCGCGCCCGGCGCTGGTGCCGCTCACTTTCGATGCAGCTGCCTGGGCGCCGTTCGTGCCACTGGCGGGCATCTCGCTGCCGGTCACGGCGCGCGCCGCGGAGGGCGTGTTCGATGAAGACCTGCTGTTCACGCACCGCGGTCTGTCGGGCCCGGCGATCCTGCAGATCTCCAGCTACTGGTCGCCCAACGCGCCGATCGAACTCGATCTCGCGCCGCAGTTTGTCGGTGATGCGCTGACGCTGGCACTGCTCGACGCCAAACGCAGCAGCCGGCAGTCGGCGATCAACGCACTGTGTGCGCTGCTGCCGCGGCGCCTCGCCGAGGGCTGGTCCACCTTGCAGGGCTGGCGCGGCGAGCAGCGGCTGGCCGACCTGCCCGACCGCGCGCTGCGTGATCTTGCGCAGTCACTCAAGCGATGGCAGCTCGTGCCTACGGGCACCGAAGGCTTTCGCAAGGCGGAGGTGACGCGCGGTGGCGTCGACACCGACGCGTTGTCGCAGGCCACGCTGGAAGCGAAGACGCAACCCGGCATGCACTTCATCGGCGAGGTGGTCGACGTCACCGGCTGGCTGGGCGGCTACAACTTCCAGTGGGCCTGGGCGTCCGGGGTGGCGGCGGGGCGGGCGATCGCGGTGGAGTCGCGGGCGCCGGCGTGATCAATGGTGGGCCGGCAGTGGTGTGGCGATCAGCCGGTCCACCTCCAACGCCAGGGTGGTTGCATCGTCGGCAAAGTAGTGCGTGTGCGCGCCGGTGCCCAGGCAGAACTCGACGCGATCGCCAGCGCGCTCCGCGGTCACCTGGCCCTGCGCATCAACACCGGCCACGCGAAACTCGCTGCTGTCGCCCGCTGGCGTCCAGACTGCGCGGCCGACATAGTCGCCGGAGCGGTAGGCGTTGACCCATTGCCACAGCCCCAGCTGCGCGGCGGCAGGCGCAGCTGCAGCGAACGACGCCTGAGGCCCGCCCATCCAGCGGTACAGCAGCGGAAAGCGGGCCGCGTACAGATCGCGCAACGGCGAACCGACCGTGACGAGGGCGAGCGGCAGGGCGCCGGTGAGCGGACGCAGTCTTGCGCTTCGGTGCAGGTAGTGCAGCAGGTCGGCGCTGATCACCGTGCCCTGGCTGTGCGCGACGATCACCACGCGGCTGTAGCCACGTCGGCGCACGTAGTCGAGCAGCGCCGCGTAGCGCGAGAAGATGCGCGCGCGCGGCGGACGATGATCGTGCGGATCGCGAAAGTAGTTGTCGATGTCGAGCACCGCATCCAGTGCCACGCGCAGCTTGCCGAACGTGTGCGTGAAGCGCGCGCCCAGCGCGGTGATCGTCACCGCGCCGCCGGCCAGCCACTTGCCGATCGCCACCAGCACCGCGCCGGAGGTGCCGGTCAGCAGCGCCAGCAGCGTGCCGATGCCGAACAACTTCTCCAGCACGAACAGCAGGTACATCGCGCCGCTGGCGATCGCCACCAGCGGCACGATGGTGCCGAACAGTGCGCCCAGCTTGTGGCGCGCCGCGCTCCACCAGCGGCCCAGGCGCGCCGCCGCATCGGCCGGTGGTGCTGCGGTCGGGGCGACCTCCTCGCGCAGGCCCGGTGCCAGCGCCACCACGGTCGCAGCGCCGATCGCGCCCGCCAGGGCCATCAGCGGCGTGAACAGCTCGCCGACATCCTGCACCTGCGCTTCGAAGAAGTTGGCCGCGGAGCGATAGCCTTCCCCCAGCAGCAGCGGAGTGAACAGCAGGTCCTTCAGCGCGAGGCCGGCGACGTAGCCGATCACCGACCACAGCACCAGGCTCAGCATCACGAACAACGCGGTCGAGATGGTCAGGCCGATGCGCGCCGTCATCAGCGAGGCGGCGACATCCGGGGTCGCGTTGCGCGCCAGCGCAAAGCCGAGCACCAACGCGCCCATCTGCACCAACACCAGCGCTGCCCACACGAGCAGCAGCGCTGCCAGCAGGAACTCGCCGGTATGCAGGGCGCTGGTGAGCAACCACTCGTACGGCGTGCTTGTGAACGCGAAGGCGCGCTGCGCATTGGCAAGCAGGAGCGCGATGGTCGCGAGCAGGATCACGTAGCCCACCGATTGCACGTCGCGCACCGTGCGGGCATAGCGGCGGACCAGCAGGGTGCCGGCGACCAGCACCAGCAGCGCCGCGGCGCCCAGGTACAGCACGACGTCGGATGCCAGTTCAGCGAGCGTGGCGAATGCCAGGCCGGCGCCCAGCAGCGCACCGACGGCGCACGCGCCGGCCGCGAGCGCGCGTCCGCCGCCACCGGCGTTCCAGATGAGCCACGCGCACAGGGCGAGGATCAGCGCCGCCACGCTGCCGCCGAGCCCGAGCACGAATCGATACTCAGACAGCGGCACAAAGGCCGCAACGCCGAAGGCGACCACCAGCAGCATCGCCAGTTGCAGCAGCGCGGCCGGTCCCTTGAGCAGCCAGGCCGACAGGGCGTGCAGCCACTGCAACAGCCGCAGCGCGCGTCCGCCGCCGGTGGCCAGCGCGATCTGGTCGACCACGTCGCGCGCCAGCGTGTTCAGGTGGAAGAACAGCTGATACGAGGCCGACAGCGCGCGTACGCCGCCCGGCTGCAGGCGCGAATAGTCGGCCCAATAGAGCTCGTACAGATCGACCTCGGTGCCATCGGCTTGCCGGCGCAACGAGATGCGGGTCGATTCATACAGGCCGTCGCGCTCGGCCGGCCGGTACTGCGCCAGCAGGTGATCGGTCAAGGCCAGACCCAGGTCGTCGTTCGCCGAGGTCAGTGACTTGGCCTGGCCAGCGGTCGCCTGCTGCGCGACGTAGAAGTCGCTGGCACGGCCCGGCACGACCTGCATGCCGGTGGCGCTGCTGGGCTCGGGCGTGGCGGCGGAGGTCGACACACGGGCCTCGCGCAGCGACGGCAGGCGGCTGACCGGCACGATCACCTGGTGCAACTCGCCATCGACGTAGCGCGGCGCCCCGGCACGTCCGTGGCACAGCAGGTTCGCCAACTCGCGCACGGTGTGGCCGGGCTGCTGGTCGGCAATGCCATGTACGGTGATCACCGCCACTCGCGCCGGCGTGGGCCGCTGCTCGTCTCTCATGCTGTCCTTTGTGGGCCGGCGGGGTGCCGCTCTCAACGCCTCTCACCGCCCCTTACCGCCCGCATTGGAGTCCGCCGCGCGCGCGCTGGCAAGGTGAATCCGCCGGGAGAGACTCGCGGTGCTCAGCGTTGCGCCAGCCAGGCGCGGCAGGCGGGATCGTCGTCGGCGTTGTCGGCCGGGCGATAGCGCACGCCGGGCACCGGCGCGGCCGCCACCGGCCGGTAGCGGATGTCCACCAGCGCACCGTCGCGCTCGACCGTCAAGTCGGCATCGCGGTCGGCGTCGCCGCCGTAGACCGAGTAGGCGCGCAAGAGGTCACCCTCGCGCAGGCCGGCGCGCTGTGCGGCGCTGCCTGGGACCAGGCCGGTGACGCGCCGGTTGCGGAACGAGCGCTCGCCGTCGAAGCCGAGCGCCCAGTGCGCGTGCTGCACGGGTTCGCTCACGAAGCACGGACCGAGCAGGCCGGCGTCGTAGTCGATCGGCCCGGCTTGCTCGACCACGCGCTGCACGTCGGCGCGCGGGCCTGGACCGAGCACGCGCGTGAGGGCATCGAGCAGGCGCTCGGTGGCCAAGGAAGGACGCGTGGACGCGGGTCCGGCAGGCAGCAGCAAGCTGCGCAGCACGCCAGCCAGCGTCTGCCCATGGGCGCGCAACTGCGCGTCCCAGCGCAACGCCAGCAGTTCGCCGCGCTGATACGGCAGCTCGCCGACGGCGCGGTCGGTGAAGAATTGCGCGCGCACCGCAGCGTTGTCGCGCCGGCGCGCATCGGACAGCTCGTAGCTGCGGATCACCCGGCTCACCGCGCGTGCGTACTGCGCCAGCGACCACTGACCGCTGGCAAGCAGCAGGCGATGCGTCAGGAAGTTGGTGAAGCCCTCGCTGAACCAGTAGCGCAGCGCCTCGTCGTCGGTGCCGTCGGCCGAGTTCATCGAGCCGAAGCGCGATGGCACCCAGGTGTGCAGGTTCTCGTGGCCGATGAGGAACTCGAAGTCCGGGCCGGGCACCTGCAGATCGGCCGACGCGTGCATCGCGAAGGCGTTGTGCACGCCGGTGCCGCCACTGCTGCCGCGCGCCACGTCATTGGGCAGCAGCGCCACGAGAAAGTGCGCGAACGAGGTGTCGCCGAAGAACGCGCGCTGGGTGCGCACCAGGGCGGCGGTGCGGTTGAAGAACTCGGCGTCGTCGAAGCCGAACTTGCCGCGGATCGCCAGCCACAGCGGCTGGCCGGCGATGTCGATGCGGCGCAGGCGAAAGTCGCCGAAGGCGAACACCGCATGACGCAGCGTGGCGGGCACGATGCGCTCGGTCTGCCAGCGCGTACGTTCGCCGCGTGCCAGCGCGCCGAAGCTCGATGCCGCAGTCCAGCCACGCGGCAGCCCGTGCAGGGCGATCGCCGCACGCAGCGGCTGCTGCGGGTGGAACGACGGCAGCACCCAGGCGCCGTGGCCGAAGAACAGCGCGTACTCGGGTCGCAGCAGCGGCTGGTAGAAGCGGTTGTGATCGAGCGGTGCGCTGCCGTACTCGACCAGTTCCCAGGCGATCGTCACGGTCCCGCGGGGCGGATGCAGCACGCGGCGCTGGTGCGGCAGATCACCGGGAGCGATGCTGGTGGCGCGGCTGGTGCTTCGGAGATTGCGGATGCCGTCGCCGAGGCCGGTGGCGCCCGCCCACGCCGTCGGCAGGTCGATCGGCGTGGCGTGCCGGCCACCGGCATCGAAGCTGAGCAGGATCGCGAAGCGGCGCTCGTCGCGCCAGTGCGGATGGACTTCGAGGCGGATCGACTGGGTCTCGGGCAGCAGCGGCAGCGTGCGCGCATCGGCCTCGGCGGCACCTGCCGTCGAATTCAGCAGCAGGCACAGGGACAGCACCCGCGCCAGCGCGAGCCACAGCGGCGCGACAGCGGCCTGCGCGCGGACGCGCAGCGTGGCGGTTACCGTCGTCCCAGCTCTTTCCACAGGAAGGTGAAGGTCTGCGCCCACATGCGCGCTGCCTGTTCGTTGTTGGCCGCGGCCCCATGGCCGCCTTCGATGTTCTCGAAGTAGAGCACATCGTGACCCATCTGCTGCATGCGCGTGGCCATCTTGCGCGCATGACCCGGATGCACGCGATCGTCGCGCGTGGAGGTGACGAGGAACAGACGCGGGTAGGTCGCGTCCTTCTTCACGTTCTGGTAGGGCGAGTAGCGCGCGATGTAGGCGCGTTCTTCGGGCTTGTCGGGGTCGCCGTACTCGGCCATCCACGAGGCACCGGCGAGCAGCTTGTGATAGCGCAGCATGTCGATCAGCGGCACCTGCGAGACCACCGCGCCGAACAGATCCGGACGCTGCACCATGGTGGCGGTGACCAGCAGGCCGCCTTGGCTGCCACCCATGATGCCCAGGTGCTTCGGGCTGGTGATGCCACGCTTGATCAAGTCTTCCGCCACGGCTGCCATGTCGTCCCAGGTGCGCTGCTTGTTCTCCTTCTGCGCGGCCTGATGCCACTGCGGTCCGAACTCGCCGCCACCGCGCAGGTTGGCCAGCACGAAGACGCCACCCGGCGCCAGCCAGCCGCGTCCGAAGCTGCCCGAGTACCACGGCAGTTCGCTGTTGGCGAAACCGCCGTAGCCGTAGAGCAGCGTCGGGTTGCTGCCGTCGAGCTTCGTGCCTTCGCGCATCGCGATGAAGTACGGGATCCGTGTGCCGTCCTGGCTGGTCGCCTCGAACTGGCGGGTGACGATGCCGGTGGCGTCGAAGAACGCCGGCAGCGACTTCAGTGCGGTGCTGGCGCGCGCGCCCACGCGGCGCATCGACAGCGTGGTCGGCGTGGCGAAGTCCTGGCGGGTGAAGAAGTAGTCGTCGCTCGCCCAGTAGGTGCTGCCGAGGGTCAGCTGGCCGGCGTCGGGCAGATTCACGCGAGACTTGTTCCAGGCCTTGCCGTCGTGCCGGATCTCCCACAGGCGCGGGCGCACGTTATCCAGCTCGGCTACCAGCACCGCGTTCTTGGTCTGCTGCACCTCGTCGATCGAGCTGCGGGCGGTCGGCGCGTAGAGAACGTCGAAGCCGCGCGCGCCCTTGAGGAAGGCGTCGAAGCGGATCGCCAGCAGCGCGCCGCCCGGGTGGGTGGTGCCGGCCACCGTCCATGGCGAGCGCGTGCGCACCAGCAGCCAGTCGTTGAACGGCTGGGGGTTGGCGTCGGCCGGGATGTCGAGTTTGACCGACTTGCCGTCCACCAGCACGAAGTGCTCGCTGTTCCAGAACGCGATGCCGCGGCTGATCCAGTCGCGGCGCATGCCCGACTCGCGCTCGGAAGACGCGCTGACGCTGACATCGGTCATCTGCCCTTCGTAGACCATGGTGGCTGCGGTCAGCGGCGTACCGCGCTGCCAGCGCTTGACGATGCGCGGGTAGCCTGAGGTCGTCATGCTGCCGGGGCCGAAGTCGGTGCCGACCCACACGGTGTCGAGGTCGCGCCAGTTGATGTCCTGCTTGGCCTCGGGCAGCACGAAGCCGTCCTTGACGAAGGCCTTGTCGATGAGGTCGAACTCGCGCATCACGGTGGCGTCGGCGCCGCCGCGCGACAGCGCCAGCATGCAGCGGCGGTACGGCTGCGCCGGCGTGTCGGGTCGCAGGCAGTCGCTGCCCTTGAACACCCAGTTCTCGTTTTCGGCCTTCCCCAGCGCGTCCAGATCGAGCACCACGTCCCACGCTGGCGCCGGCTTGCGGTACTCGGCAAGCGTGGTCCGGCGCCACAGGCCGCGCGGATTGGCGGCGTCGCGCCAGAAGTTGTAGTAGTGGTCGCCCATGCGCGAGACCGTCGGAATCCGCTCGCGCGAGTTCAGCACGTCGAGAAGACTGCGGCGCAGCGGCTCGAAGCGCGGATCGGCGGCGAACTCCTTTTCGGCCACGGCGTTTTGCGCGCGTACCCAGGCGAGTGCCTGGTCGCCGGTGACGTCTTCCAGCCAGAGGTGAGGATCGTCATCGGCCATCACGGGTGTCATGGGCATCAGCAGGGCGAGCAGCAAAAGGCAGTGATGGAAGGTACGCATGGGAGCGCGAGGCCGGAATCTGAAGAAGGCGAAGATACCCGGACGCGTCGCGCCTGCCGGCACCGATGCGACGAAGTGACCGGTCGCGATGATGGCCTGCCTTCGATAGTGGCTCACCGGGGACCGCGGACCGGGCGGGCGCGCAGCGATCGCGTCGCGCCGCCGCGGCGCCGCGGCACCGCATACGCCGTGACAGTCCTATGTTCCAACGGAAATAGGATAAGCTTCGCGCCTCCGTCGGGGACGTCTCTTCCGTCGCTATTCTGGAGCCTGCATGAGTCCGTTCCTGCGCCCGGTTCTGGCCGTCTGCATCCTGCTGTGGTCGACGCTGGCGCACGCGCAGGGCAAGCCGCCCATCGTCGCTGCTGCCAGCGATCTCAAGTTCGCGCTCACGGACGTCGCGGCACGCTTCAAGGCCGACACGGGCCGCGAGGTCGCGCTCAACTTCGGTTCGTCGGGGAACTTCGCCCGCCAGATCCAGCAGGGCGCACCGTTCGAACTGTTCATGTCGGCCGACGAGGACTTCGTCTTCCGCCTCGCGGATGCCGGCCTGACCCGAGATCGCGGTGCGCTTTATGCCATCGGGCGGATCGTGCTCTATGTACCCAAAGGATCCGATCTCGCGCTCGATGCGCAACTGCGGGGGCTGCGCGCCGGATGGGGCGACGTGCGCAAGTTCGCGATCGCCAATCCGGAACACGCGCCGTACGGCCGCGCTGCGCGCGAGGCGCTGCTTGCGCTCGGCCTGTGGGATCTGGTGCAGCCCAAGCTGGTGCTGGGCGAGAACATCGCCCAGGCCGCGCAGTTCGTCACCACGCGCAGTGCCGAGGCCGGCATCATCGCGCTGTCTTTGGCAATCGCGCCGGAACTGCAGCGCCAGGGCATGCACCTCCTGCTGCCGGAGACGTTGCATGCGCCGCTGCGCCAGCGCATGGTGCTGACCGCGCGCGCCGGTGACACGGCCGCATCGTTCTACCGCTACCTGCAGCAGCCCGCTGCGCGTGCGATCCTCCGGGCGTACGGATTTTCGCTGCCGGGGGAGTGATTGGACTGGGACGCGGCTCGCATCTCGTTGTGGCTGGCGACGGCAACCTGCGTCGTCCTGCTGCCTGTCGGCATCTGGCTCGGCCGACGCCTGGCGATGGGCGAAGGGCGTTTCAAGCCGCTCATCGAGGCGGCGCTGATGCTGCCGTTGCTACTGCCGCCGACGGTGATCGGCTTCTATCTGATGGTCGCGCTCGGCGCCGGCTCGCCGCTGGGTCAATGGCTTGACCGCTGGGCGGGACTGCGGCTGGTGTTCACGTTCGAAGGGCTGCTGTTTGCCAGTCTGCTGGTCAACCTGCCCTTCATGGTGCAGCCGATCCAGCGCGCGTTCGCCGCGATTCCCACCAGCCTGCGTGAAGCCGCCTGGGTGTCGGGGCTGTCCCGCTGGCAGACCTTGTGGAAGATCGAGTTGCCGCTGGCGTGGCCGGGCGTGTTCACCGGGATGGCACTGACTTTCGCGCACACCCTGGGCGAATTCGGTGTGGTGTTGATGGTCGGCGGCAGCATCGCCGGCGAGACCAAGACACTGTCGATCGCCATTTACGACCGCGTGCAGGCGTTCGACAACGCCGGCGCTGCGCTCATGTCGCTGGTGCTGGTGGCATTCACGCTGGTCGCCTTGTGGGTCGTATTCGCCGGCGGTCAGCGCAGCAAACGCTACCTGCAGGAGCGCTGATGCCTGCGCTCTCGGTCACGCTGCGGCAGCAGACGCCGATTCCGCTCGATGCCCAATTCGGCTGCGAGGCGGGTGAACTGCTCGCACTAGTCGGGCCGTCCGGCAGCGGCAAGACCACGATCCTGCGGGTGATCTGCGGCCTGGCCGGGTGCGCGCAGGGTCGCATCGTCGTCGACGGTGACGTCTGGTTCGACCCGCAGGCACGGGTCGCGGTGCCGCCGCAGCAACGCCGCGTCGGCATGGTGTTTCAGAACTACGCGCTGTTTCCGCACCTGTCGGCCCTGCACAACGTGGCGCTGGCAAGCGCGCGCACGGATGCGGTCGGGCACGCCACCGAACTGCTGGTGCGCATGCGCCTGCAGGACGAGGCAGGCCGCCGACCGGCACAGCTGTCCGGTGGCCAGCAGCAACGTGTGGCACTGGCGCGTGCATTGGCCCGCGAACCAAAGGTGCTGCTGCTCGACGAGCCGTTCTCCGCAGTCGACCAGGCCATGCGGCAGGAGCTGTACCAGGAACTGGCCGAGTTGCGTCGCGGGCTGGCGATGCCCATCGTGCTGGTGACGCACGATCTGCAGGAGGCGCAGCGGCTGGCCGATCGCATGGTCGTGCTCGAGGCCGGCGCCGTGCTGGCGGCGGGCACGCTCGATGAGGTGCTGGCCCGCCCCGAGGTGGCGCGCCTGATGCCGGGAATCGAGGCCGGTTCCCTCCTGCACTGCCGCGTGGGCGGGCACGACGAGCGCTATGGCTTGACGCTGCTGGAGATCGACGGTGCGGCCTCGCTGCGCGTGCCGCGGGTCAGCGTGCCGGTGGGCACCGCGGTGCGGGTGCGCGTTCCGGCGCGCGATGTCGCCCTGTCGCTGGCGCAGCCGGTGGACGTGAGTACCGTCAACCGTCTGGCGGGGGAGATCATTTCGCTCACGCCGCTCGATGCAACCCATGCCGATGCGCAGATCCGCATCGGCGCCGGCGCGGTCCTGCGCTCGCGGGTGACGCGCGAGGCGGCGGATCGACTGGCGCTGGTACCCGGGCTCGCCGTGTGGTGCCTGATCAAGTCGGTGGCGCTCGATCGCGCCACGCTGATGATGACCGTCGAGCCGGCGCTCAAGCCGTCTTTTTCGCGCTCCGCGGCGGCGAACGACGCGTCGGACGGGACATCGAACGCGCCGCTGAGTTGAGTTCGGCCAGCGCCGTGTCAGTCGCGGTGCCGGCGCGCCGCTCCATGGCGCGGTAGAGCGCCACCACGCGCCGCCCGAACGGCGTGACATCGGTGGAGCCGGCGGTGTTTCGCCCCGGCTGCGTGATCACGACCGGCTCGTTGAACATGTGGTTCATCGTGTCGACCAGTTCCCAGGCGCGCTTGTACGACATCTGCATCGCGCGCGCCGCCGCCGCGATCGACCGCTCGCGCCCGATATGTTCAAGCAGCTTGATCTTGCCCGGTCCGAGATGGCCGCCGTCGAAGTAGATGCGAATCGCCAGGCGGGGTGCGCTGTCGGTCATCGCATCCGGCCGTTCAGCTCGGCGTGTACGCCAGCCGCACGTAGATGGGCGCGAACGGCGAGCCCTGGGTGATCTCGATCAGGCTCTCGCGCGCCAGCTCCAGCAGCGCGAGAAAGTGCACCACCACCACCGGCACGCCGCGGCCGGGCTCGAACAGGTCGCCGAACTCGACGAAGCGCGCGCCTTGAAGCCGCTTGAGGATCAGGCTCATGTGTTCGCGCACGGACAGCTCTTCGCGGCCGATCTTGTGGTGCGCGTACAGCTTGGCGCGCTTGAGCACGTCGGCCCAGGCGTCGCGCAGTTCCACCACGTTGACGTCGGGGAACCGGCGCACCATGGTCTGCTCGATCGTCACCACCGCACGCACGAAATCGCGGCCGACGCGCGGCAGTTCGTCGAGCTGTGCGGCGGCGAGCTTCATCCGCTCGTACTCGACCAGACGACGCACGAGTTCGGCACGCGGATCCTCGGCTTCTTCGCCGGTGTCGCTCATTCGCACCGGCAGCAGCATGCGGCTCTTGATCTCGATGAGCATGGCCGCCATCAGCAGGTACTCGCCGGCCAGTTCCAGGTTGCTCTTGCGAATCTGCTCGATGTAGGTGAGGTACTGCTGCGTCAACGGCGCCATCGGAATGTCGAGCACGTTGAAGTTCTGCTTGCGAATAAGGTACAGCAGCAGGTCGAGCGGCCCCTCGAACGCCTCGAGAAACACTTCGAGTGCGTCGGGCGGGATGTACAGATCCTGCGGCAGCTTGAACAACGGCTCGCCGTAGAGCCGCGCCAGCGCCACGCCGTCGACCACGGCCGGCGTGGGGTCCGGGGCATCGGCGGTCACTGCCGGCGGCGGCAGCGTGGCATCGGCCACCGCGTCCGCAGGGGCGTGCGGCGCTCCGGCGTGTCGCGGGGCGGGCGCTGGAACGTCGCTCACTCTTTCGCCTGCGTCTGGTAGACGTAGCCGGACTGCGCCACGCGCGCCTGCTGCTGGCGCTCGAGCTCGTCGCGATCCAGGTTCTTGTCCCACCAGATCGCCCGGCCGTCGCGCTGCTTGCGCTCGAGTTCGGGGTTCTGCGCCTTCAGTTCCTTGATGAACTGGGTGATCTCGGATTCGTAGGTCATGACAGGCAGGGGTGAGGCGCGTCGCAGGCGGCAGCGCGGTGGAGGCGGGATGCGGTGTGCCACGACCGTGGCGGCGATGGCGCCGATTGTAGCGGCGGCGCTTCGAGCCGCCGGGCAACGCGGCACTAGGAGGGCGCGCTTGCGCGGGTGGCTGGTGCGCGGGTGGTGTCGGGCGGGCTGGCGCGCACCGCCAGCACGGCGCGCGCGCGACCCAGAGCGGCGTCCAGGTCGGCCACCAGGTTCTCGGTGCCGGTATGCGCAGCAAAGCCTGAGCGGTTGAGCAGGCTCAGCGGTTGGTCGCGCGCACCGACCACGATCAGTGCGCCGCCGCGCCTGGCGAGCTGCTTGCGCAACGAGTCGAGCGTCTCCAGGCCGGTGGTGTCGAGCGACAGCAGCGTGGTGAAGTCGAGGATCACCACCGCCGGTGCGCTCAGGCCGGTGAAGCGGGCCGGGTCGGTGAGCGTTTCCAGCTTGCTGACGGCGCCGAAGAACAACGAGCCGGTCAGTCGATAGGCCTCGACCCCGGCCGGTGCCGCGGCCAGCGGCACCGCCTCGACCCGGGTCAGCTGGCTGATGCGGTAGATGAAGAACAGGCTCGCCAGCACCATGCCGACCTCGACTGCGATGGTGAGGTCGAACACCACGGTGAGGAAGAACGTGGTGAGCAGGATCGTGCGGTAGGTCAGCGCGAACTGCCGCAGCCGCGCGAATTCGCGCCACTCGCCCATGTTCCAGGCGACGAACAGCAGGATCGCCGCCAGTGCTGCGAGCGGAATGTTGGCGGCCAGCGGTGCGGCCACGAGCAACACCAGCAGCAAGGTGATCGCGTGGACGATGCCGGCGATCGGGCTGGTGGCGCCACTTTTCACGTTGGTCACCGTGCGCGCGATCGTGCCGGTGGCGGGAATGCCGCCGAAAAACGGCACGACGATGTTGGCCACGCCTTGCGCCATCAGCTCCTGGTTCGGATCGTGGCGGTCATCGATCAGGTTGTCGGCCACGCGCGCGCACAGCAGGCTTTCGATCGCGCCCAGCAGCGCGATCGTGATGGTCGGCGCGATCAGTTGCTTGACCAGTTCCCAGCTGAACGCCGGCAGCGCAAAGGTCGGCAGGCCCTGCGGAATGCCGCCGAAGCGCGTGCCGATGGTCTCCACCGGCAGGTGCAGCGCCGACACGGCGATCGTCGCCAGCGCCAGCGCGACCACCGTGCCGGGCAGGTGCGCGACCCAGCGCTTCCACTGCGGCATCGGGCCCGCGACGTACGACTTCGGCCACATCATCACCAGCGCCAGCGACAGCGCGCAGATCGCCACCGCATACGGATTGACGGTGTGAAGCGCGCCGCTGAGCGCGCCAATCCGAGCAAAGAAGTCAGCCGGCAGCTTGTCGATCGAAAGACCGAGGGCGTCTTTCACCTGCGACAGCGCGATCAGCACCGCGATGCCGTTGGTGAAGCCGATGACGATCGACACCGGGATGAAGCGCACCAGCTGCCCCAGCT
>LNFM01007541.1_pt1 | contig 16971 bp, 21 predicted proteins | sample 596031 | NCBI WGS metagenome assembly LNFM01 (sample SAMN04254537, study PRJNA301005) | activated carbon metagenome | isolation source: dual media filters at the Ann Arbor, Michigan drinking water treatment plant | place: USA: Ann Arbor
GAGGTTCAATCATGGCCAACTTTTATGTCACGCGCCTCGGCATTGTGATGCCGGCACTGGCCGCACTCGGTATTGTGACGGCTGAGCGGGCGACCAGTGAGACTTCAAATCCCCAAAGTCGCCTGTCGTGCACTATCGAGGTCGACCGGTCCTCCGGCGGTGTTGAAATGCAGGCGCTCGTCGCTGGCGCGGCAGGCAACTCGGGCAGCTACCGGCTGGTCGTCAGAAAAACCGGCGGCGGCAGCAGCGCCAACATCGATCAATCTGGCGAGTTTGCGTTGGACGCGGGCGGTTCCAGAGAACTCGCCACGGTCAGCCTCGGCGGCGACGGGCGCTATACCGCGCGCCTTTCGGTCAGCGCCGGCGGCCGCACCGTCGAATGCACCAAACACGTCGGCGGCGCTCTCTGAAGCCGCATCATCGGCATGAACAAAGGGCCCGGGCATTTCCGGGCCCTTTATGCGTTGTTCTGGCAAAATCACTGGAATCTAAACCGCATCTGAATGACAGGTTCCGCTCGCATTCAGTTGCGGTCCCGCAGAGTGAGTTTTAGAGGGTCGCGATATCGCGCACCAATTCATCTCAGGGAGATTTTGAATCATGGTCGTGCGTTTAGTAGCTGCCGTCCTCGTGGCTTCCACCTTCGCTTTTGCTGCCGCTCCGGCTTCTGCCAACGGATGGAGCTTTACGGTCACGCCGAAAGGCGAGGCATCGCGCGTGATCGGAACGGGTATGCAGCTCTACGGTCTGGCGCGCGACTTGAAAAACCGGGCGAAGACAAAGCAGCGCGGTGAAGGCAACGGCGCGGCGATCAGTCAGCTCGGGCGCGGCAACAGCGCTCTGATCGTCCAACGCGGCAAGGGCAACTCCGCGAGCATCGCTCAAACCGGCAACAACAACACCTACGGTGTCTTTCAGTTCGGCCGCGGCAACACTACGAGCGTCATGCAAAATGGAAACGGCGGCGTGGGACTTACCTTTCAAGGCCGTTGGTAGGCGCGAAGAATTTCATCGCGACTGTAGATCGAACAACCAAGCAGCTGGGTCTGCCACGTTCGTTAATCCTGTCGGCGCGGAGGCTGCTTAGGGAAATAAACGCCGTCCGCATGAGCGGTCGGTCTTGACGTTGTCACGAGCCTTGCGCGCCATCTCACGCCGCCCGGAATGCACCACGTCACTAGAATGTGGCGATCAGTCCGCCCTGCCCCGACTCCTCAAGCACCAAGGTTCGTCCATACGCTTTGAGCACTTCTTGCACGATTGCCAAGCCGAGGCCCGTGCTATCGCCGCTTTCGTCGAGACGCTTGCCTCGGGTCATGACGGTTGAACGGAGCTCCAACGGAATTCCAGGTCCATCGTCGCCGACAAAAACGCGACCATCGGCCAGAACTCCGATCCGAACACACGTGCGCGCATGCCTGGCGGCGTTCTCGATCAAATTGCCCAGCACCTCGGCGAGATCGGCCTTGTCCATGGCCACATGCGTGTCCTCAGCGAACTTGGTATCGAACACCAGTCGACTGCCTTCGCTTGTGCGACGCTGAATGGCAATCAACGTCTCGACGAGCGGGCGAAGTCGTGTGCTCCTGGACGTGACCGGATGCCGCGTGCCAATGACGCGGGCTCGCGTAAGCTCGCGCTCAACATGCCGGCGCATTGCCTCACCCACGGATTCGATGCGGGAGGCCAGCTCGTGCTCGCCTTTCTCCTCAAGTGTCCGGACATCGGCGGCAAGGGCCGATAGCGGTGTCTTGAGCCCATGCGCAAGATCGGCTGCGCGTCCGCGGGAGCGCTCAAGCTCGAAGGTTTGCGCGGCGAGCAGCGAGTTGACTTCTTCTACGAGCGGCGCCACCTCCGTTGGCACCGGCCCGCCAAGCGCGGCAGCACTACCTTCCCGAATGGCCTTGATGCCCTCGCGCACACGCCCGAGTGGTTTCAGGCCCAAGCCGATCTGCACCCACATGGCGCTCCCGAGTATGAGCCCCAACAGTCCGAGCGCCGGCACGAGGTCGCCGACAAAGGCCTGCCGCGCAGCTACCATGCGGGCTGTATCGGCGGCGAAGACGAGGCGCACGGGCGTCGGCTCGTCCTTCCATTTCAGGAAGACGCTACGCTCGACGGCAATGAGATCGCTGCCGCCGGGGCCCGCGATACGATGCAGGTGAATTTCGCCGGGGGCCAGCTCGTCGGCCGCGAGCGGCAGTGTCACGTCCCAGAGCGAGCGCGAGCGCGTAATCCCGCTGGCCGTGCTCAACTGCCAGTAAAGGCCGGATAGCGGCTCTAGAAAGTGAGGGTCTCTCGGCTCACGCAGAAGCAGTGGGCGACCAGACGCGTCGATCTCGATCGTTGCCATCGCCTGACGGAGATCGACTTCCAGCTCGGCCGCAAGCGAGCGCATCACGTGACGCTCGAACAGATAGGACAGGCCTACACCGGCGACGATAAGGGCCACGACAAGCGCTGCAGCACCACCCGCAATCAGGCGCAGCCGTAGAGACCCGGACGTCATTCGGCGGTTCCGTCTATGATGTAGCCGAAGCCCCGACGAGTCTTGATGGCATCGGTCCCGAGCTTGCGGCGGATGCGTGCGATCAAGGCTTCGATGGCATTCGAGTCATGGCCATCGTCGCTGCCGTGAATGTGCTCGCTGAGCTCGGATTGGGATACGATTTTGCCGTGATTGTGCAGGAGGTAGGCAAGTGCGCGGTACTCGAGCGGCGCAAGATCGATCGGAACGCCCGCAACGAACACCCGCATCTGGCGCTCATCGAGGCTGAGATCGCCGATCTCGATGAGCGAGGACGCATGCCCGCCGGAGCGACGCACGAGTGCGCGCAGTCGCGCGACAAGCTCCTCCATGCGGAACGGTTTCGGCAGATAATCGTCTGCGCCAGCATCGATGCCCTCCACGCGCTCCATCCAGCTGCCGCGTGCGGTTAGCGCGATGACGGGCATTGTACGCTTCGCCTCGCGCCATTTCTTTAGGACCGCGAGGCCGTCCATATGCGGTAATCCGAGATCGAGCACCACTGCGTCGTAGGCTTCCGTATCGCCTTTGAACCACGCGTCCTCTCCATCCGCGACGGCCTCAACCACGAAGCCCGCCGCCCGAAGCGCCTTGCAGACGTCGACTGAAATGCGGGCATCATCCTCGACCACAAGAATCCGCATCACTTCTCCTCAATGCTGATGACCTCAGCCGTGGCTGCGTCGACTGCAGCCTCGAACAGGCGGCCCTTGCTGTCGGCGATGCGGAATTCGTACGTCCACCTGCCTTGAGCCTTCTCGATTTCGACGCCGACGACCTCGCCTGGAAGCTTGGAGTGCACGGCGGCCAGCACTTCGACGAGCGGCTTGATCTCGCCGCGCTCGACGGCTCCCCGCACGGCTTCGCGCTGATGATGGTTCGAGGAGCCTTCGTCCTCGCCGTCGTCGGCGTGAAGCGGCGAGGCGGCTGCGAGAACGGCAACGAAAGCCGATATGGAGAGGTTTCTCAACAGTTTCACCATGTCACGCGTGGCTCCCGCGAAGTGCTCTAACGCATCAGGATATGCGGGTGAACATGACGGGAAGCTGATTTTGGGCGTCAGGCTCCGATCACGCATCTCGGCGCAAAGTGCTTGCCATGGCGCCGGTCATTCTCGGCGGCCTTAGCAAACACTCAGGGAGAATATCCTCATGCGCAAGATCATTATCGCCACCACCCTCGCCATCTGCTCGATCACCGTTCCGGCGTTTGCCGGGGAGGACGAGGGCTGCACGAAAGCTACGAAGGAGCAGTGGCTCACAGTCGACCAGCTCAAGACCAAGCTCGGCGAGCAGGGCTACACCGTCGATAAAATCAAGATCGAGGACAGCTGCGTGGAAACCAAGGTCAAGGATAAGGACGGCAAGACCGCCGAGCTTTATCTCGATCCCGCAACTGGCATCCCCGCGAAAAAGGACGACTGAGCGCGCCGCCTGGATGTTTCATCCCACGCCGTCATGACGGCAATGAAGGACTGGAGAGTTTCCAATGATCAAGATTCTAATCGCGACTGCCATGCTGCTCTCGCTTACGGCCTCGGCACACGCCGAGAGCTTCGGGCAGCCCTGCACAACTGAGCCCAAGGCGAAGTGGATGCCGCTCGAAGCGATCGTGAAGATCGTCGAGGACCACGGCTACAAGGTCGCCAAAGCCAAGATGAAGAACTCATGTGCTGAAATCTACGCCCGCGACGACAAGAGCGTGCGCGTCGAGTTCTTCATCGACCCATCGAGCGGCAATCCCGTCGGCACCAGATTTTAGGCTCCGACAACCTAAGGGCCGAAGGTTTCTATCGCTCGAGATCTGCCGGCAGCGGCTCCCCCCTGCCGGCAGGTTGTCATCCATTTAGACGGGACAGAACACCATGACGACGTTTGAGAAGTTACGCCTTTCGCATGCGGCTCTCGCCGTTGGCTGTATTCTCGCCTACTTCACAGGGGACGCGGGCATCGTTCACGCGTGGATCGGCTATACCGTTGCTGCAATTATTGCTCTGCGTCTCGTCTGGGGGCTCTTCGGTCCGCGCCAGGTCGGCATCGCGCGGCTCGTGCCGACGCTCGAGCAGGTGAGTGCTATTCGCTGGCTCGATCATCCGGCGGTGAGCAAGATCCTGCTCTCATCGATCGTCGTCAGCCTTCTCGTGGTGACCGGCACCGGGATCGCACTTGGGCCGGGAGTGGGCGAGGGGGACCGCGAGCACGCGGCGGCTTCGACGCCTGCATCGCAGCCGGCAGCACAGGATGCCGGCAGGCTGTCGCATGTCGCGTTTGTGAGCCCGGCGCGTGCAGATGAAGGCGAGGAGAACGAAGGGGGAGAGTGGATCGAGGAGATCCACGAGGCCTCTGCGAACCTTCTGTTCCTCTTCGTCGGATTGCACGTTGGTTATGTGCTTCTCTTTAAACGCAAGCTCGCCTTTTACATGCTTTTCACCGAGACACCGCCAGCACGCAGCGGCTGAGGAATTCCTCCGGGTTGGGAGCAGCCCATGCCAAACTGCAAGCCACGCAAGGAGCCGGCGGCGCTGTGCCGCCGGCCGCCACAAGGAGAGCGCCATGAGCAGGCTTCACGTGCATCCGGAAGCGTACCTTGTCGAGCGGTCGGATGGCTCCAAGCTGCCATGCGCGGAGCGAACGACGGGATCGTCTCGACGGCAAGCCTCATCGTGGGCGTTGCCGCTTCATCGGCCTGGGCTGTCTCGCATTGTTAGGTGCGGTGCTTGACCTTCTGAATCAAACAGTGCGCTGACGATTCTCAGGTGGTGCGTGAAGTATACAATCGCCAAATTCTTGATAGGGCTGCGTTGTATTTTCGACGGATACTGCCCGCCACAAAGAGCAATTTGTGAAGGCTTAGAACCGCCGCAACCAATGCCTGCAAAAATAGTCATATAAATTAATAGAATTGCGCTAAGTCGTGTTGATTAGAGTTCGCCTTTTCACAAGCGTACGTCGTTGGTTCAAATCGAGTCGGGACCAACCCGCAACCAAGCACAAGCCAAAACGCAATAGTTGCGACAGGTGGACAGCCATTGTCGCCTCCCCGCATGGCTCCCTCATGTGGTGGCGGTCGGTTCTATCTCCCGCGGCACGCCGCGCAACTGCGTGAAAGCAAGGGCAGCCAAGAATACCGCCATCTGGATCAACACAATGCAAGGGCCCGTCGCGCCGTCGATGTGGAAACTGGCGATGGTACCGACGATGCAGGACCCGACCGCAACTGCCACGGCGATCACGAGCATGCGCTCGAAGCGATTGCTCAGCAGATAGGCAATGGCACCGGGTGCGATAAGCATCGCCACCACGAGAATAATGCCAACCGCTTTCAGCGACGCAACGATTGTCAAAGAAAGCAAGATCAATAGACCATAGTGTAAACTGCGAACGGACAGACCGATGGCACGCGCGTGCTGCGGATCGAAGCAGTACAGCAGTAGGTCGCGACGTTTCAGCAGCACCGCGAGCAGCACGCCGCCGCCGACAATCGCTGTCTCGACGATATCGCGTGCAGTCACACCCAGCATGTTACCGAACAGGATGTGGTTTAGGTGCTGGTCTGTCTCAACTTTGGTGAACAATACGAGGCCGAAGCCGAACATTCCTGAAAAAACGATACCCATCACCGTATCTTCTTTGATGCGGCTATTCTCGCTTAGGAATCCCGTGGCGACGGCGCAGCCCAACCCGGCAGCGAATGCGCCAACGGCTAGTGGAAGGCCAAGCATAAAGGCGATGACGATGCCTGGAAGTACGGCGTGAGAGATGGCATCGCCCATCAACGACCAGCCCTTCAAGACGAGATAGCAAGACAGCACCGCACACACTGTACCGACGAGTACTGCGACGATGAGTGCGCGCTGCATGAACTCATAACTCAGCGGCACAGTGACGAGTTCAAGGATCGCACTCATGACTGCGCCTCCGGCGATCTGGCGCGGCGACGGGCGGCGAGCAGTCCGTGCTTTGGCGCAAAGATGAATATCGCGAGAAAGATCAAGGTTTGCAGCGTGACAATGACACCGCCCGTCGCGCCGTCCAGGAAATAGCTGATGTACGCGCCAATGCCAGACGTCAGGCTACCCATCGTGACAGAGATCATCAGCAAATTTGGGAACCGCTCGCTGAGTAGGTATGCTGTTGCGCCGGGCGTCACGACCATAGAGATGACGAGGCACGCACCCACGGTTTGTAGTGCTGCGACTGTTGCGGCCGAGAGCAAAGTAAAGAACAGAACCTTCAGCCAGAACGGGTTCAAACCGACAGAACGGGCATGACCCTCATCAAAAAATGTCACCATCAAATCCCGCCATTTCAGCAGCAGGATGCCGAGGGTGACGACGCTGATGACGACGACTTGCAAAGCGTCCTCGTCCGAGATGCCCAGAATGTTGCCGAGGACGATAGACTGGACGTTGACGGACGTCGGGTTGATCGAGACCAGCAGTAGCCCAAATGCGAAGAACGAGGTGAAGACCAAGCCGATGATCGCGTCCTCTCGCAGTTTGGTATGATTGCGGACGATGGCCATGCCCAACGCCGCCAGCAAACCAGCGATAAATGCGCCGGCTGCATAGGGCAGCTTCAACAGATAGGCACCAGCGACACCCGGTACGATGGCGTGGGCCAGCGCATCGCCCATCAACGACCAACCCTTCAGCATCAGAAAGACTGACAAGAAAGCACAGGTACCGCCGACCAGCGCAGACACCCAAATGGCCTTGACCATGTAGTTGTATTCAAAGGGAACAAGAAGCTCGGTCATGATGTTTTGCCGCCCCCCACCGTGCGCACAATGGGGCCGTCAGATGCGGTTCGGTCGCCATAGAACACGACCGGTCGTTCGTCATCCGTCAATACTGTTACGCTCCGTCGATCGTCGTCATCATGAAGTGCTGCGCCATCGAGTTTAAATTGGCGTAGGACGCCGCCAAAGGCGCACTCCAGATTTGCCTGGGTAAACGTCGTCGCCGTCGGACCGGCGGCGAGCACCGTACCAAGCACGAGAACGACCTGATCGCAAAAATCCGGCACACTGCCAAGATTATGGGTCGAAACCAGCATCAGATGTCCTTGCGCCTTCAGCTCTCGCATCAGATCAACAATGGCCGCTTCCGTTTTGACGTCCACTCCCGTGAAGGGCTCATCGAGCAGCATCACCAGGCCTTCCTGGGCAAGCGCACGTGCCAGAAACACACGCTTCTTCTGCCCACCAGACAACTCGCCGATTTGACGCTTGCGATAGGCGGTCATGCCAACCCGCTCCAGGGCCATATCGACCTTGCGGCGGTCATTGGCAGACGCCATGCGCAAAAAACCCATGTGTCCGTAGCGACCCATCAGCACGACGTCTTCAACGAGCACCGGGAAGTTCCAGTCAACATCCTCTGATTGGGGGACGTAAGCGACAAGATTGCGCTTTTGCGCCTCGCGCGCGGGCAGGCCCGAAATCCGCACGGTTCCCGACGACGGCGTGACGAATCCCATGATGGATTTGAATAGCGTCGATTTGCCCGATCCATTCACGCCGACCAATCCACATATGGCGCCCGCGCCAAGTTCAAACGACGCGTCCCGGAGTGCAGTCTTGCCGTTGCCGTAGGTCACGCTCACGTTTTGGACGGACAAAGACGCTCGAAGGCTACCGTGGGCGGCCTCCGAGCTGCTGGCGTTTGACGTCATGTGATCCGTCACTTCTTTTCAAAGCCCTTTGCGATGGTGTCGACCGTGATCTCAAGTAACTTCAAATATGTCGGCGTCGGGCCGCTCGCGGCACTCAGGCTATCGACATACAGCACACCGCCGTATCGTGCGCCGGTCTCCTTGGCGATTTGCTTCGCCGGCTTGTCCGAGATCGTGCTTTCGCTGAACACTACCGGGATTTTCTGCTTGCGCATTGTATCGATGACTTTTTTGACTTGGCTGGGCGTTCCGACTTCGTCGGCATTGATCGGCCATATAAAAAGTTCCTTCATGCCATAGTCGCGCGCAAGGTAGCTGAAGGCGCCCTCGCTGGTGACCAGCCAGCGCTCGTCCAGGGGTATTTCTTCGAGTCGCGCGCGCAGGGGTCCGTCGAGTGCCTTGATCTCGGCTGAATATGCCGCCGCATTTCGAGCGTAAGCCTCAGCATTCGCGGGATCATATTTGGTCAATGCCTTGCGGATATTTTCAACATAGATGAGCGCATTTGTCGGCGACATCCAGGCATGTGGATTGGGTTTGCCTGTGTAAGGGCCCTCGGTGATCCCCGTAGGCACGATGCCATCCGTGACGACAACAGACGGTACATTGTTGACGTTGGTGAAAAACTTCTCAAACCACAATTCGAGATTCACACCATTCCAGAGTACCAGATCAGCAGACTGGGCCCGAACGATATCCAGTGGGGTCGGCTGATAATCGTGGATCTCCGCTCCAGGCTTGGTGATTGACTCAACGATGGCCGACGTGCCCGCAACGTTCTGAGCGATATCCTGGATGATTGTGAACGTCGTCACCACGCGGAATGGTTTTGGTTTGGGCGTCTGCGCGACTACACCCCCGACCAATGGGATGCTGCCGGCAGCCGCCAAAACCGCAGCGGCGAATAGCCGGCCAAAAAGCTTCCATCGCAACAATTTTACGCGATTGGTCATATCTTGCTTCCTTACGTTCAGTGACGCAGTGCTTTCGTGTCTCGGTGATTTGCCTCTCGGCTTGGCGGGAGACCCGTTGCAACGCCCGCGCAAGCCGCTCAACAGCGTCAACATCCTCCAAGTCAGAGACCTTCAAGTCAGAGACCTTCAAGCTGTACGCGCCATGGAGCGCTAGAACGCTGGACTTTGGCATCAAAGAGGGCTTCCCATCATCACGACCTGACGCACTTCGTTCCGATTTGCAACTAGATGCTCAATTACACGCATCCGACAGAGAGTCAACGCTAATAAGAATGATTTGCAGGTAGGATCATGACGGGGCCTCTTTTATTGCAAATGACCTTCAACTGGATCATAAGTCGTCACAGCTTTTGGAGTGATTCAGATGGCCAAAGTGAACAAGCGCGCGGAGCGTTACGAAACGCACCTACGCTCAGCCGGTGTGAGGATGACGAAGCAGCGTCTCGCAATTCTGCGGGTCCTCGCCGAGACGCACAGCCACCCCGACGCCAACGAAATCTTCCACCTCGCCTTTGCCGTGGATCCGTCGATCTCGCTTTCGACCGTCTATCGGACAATGCGCATCCTGGAGGAGCGCGGTGCGATCCAACGGCATGCCTTCGACGATGGCCGCGCCCGGTTTGAACATGCCGACGGCGAGCACCACGATCATCTCATCGATGTCGAGACGGGTAAGGTGATCGAGTTCCGTTCGGAAAAGATCGAGCGTCTCCAGGCCGAGATCGCCGCTGAACTCGGCTACGATATTGTGCGCCACAAGCTGGAGCTCTATGGGCGGGCGAAGCCGGACAAGGCGGCGCCGCCGCGAACCAAACGTCGTGCATCATAACTAGTACACCAAATTGAGCCGGCGCACGTGGGACGATGTCTGTAAGCAACGAATAGCAGCATGGCCACCACAACTTCAAAGATGAAAGAGATCCCTGGCTGCGGATACCAGCCGATAGGAGGTAGACTGCTCCAATCTGAGTTTCCGGTGAGCTACACAATTACCGAGATAACGCTACGATTGGATCGCTGCTCAAGAGGATGAAAGTGAAAAGTAACCCCTTTGCTCAGGCTACACCACGATCCGCACACCAGCCCAATACGGCATAGCTGTAGCGGGCCGCGTAACCAACTTCGCTTTCTGGCTTTCCAATGGGGTGCCGAACGAGCACTTGAACTCCACCGCTGTTCCGCTACCCGACGTTGGTCCAATGCACGACCAGCCATGATGCCCTAGACTTCCGTCCAGACCTTTCTGCCTTCGAGTCCTCTACCCTTTGCAAACGTATGGGTGCAGAGGCGTAGCTATGTCTGATGACTACATTCGGCTGTGCATCTTGCTACATTCTTTGCAGATCGAGATCGCGGCACTCTTGCAATCCATTGAGGCCGGTGAACTTGAATCCGGCCGCGCCGCTGACACCGCGCGGTCCATGCTAAGCGCAACGGTACGCACATTGTCGGTTTAGCTTGACCTGGGTCGTCTCGCAAAACGCAGCGCTCGCTGTTTTCACCAAAAGTCTGGCGTCCAGTACGACCAGAGGACTGCGCATCCAACCCACGATACTTTCAGCCGCGATGAGACTTGATCCACTGCGGCTGACTGGAACGCAGGCTACAGGCGGCTCATCAGCGTTCGCTTCGGTGCCGACGTTGGCGCATCTTGTCGGTTGCGTCCTCTGTCAACGAGTCTTCCGACCGACGGATCGTGCGTTCCCTGTCGTCTGCGTCAACGCTTTTTGCGATCCAGCTTTCGACCGTGCGCATGCCGGGCGTGTCGATAATGCATCCTCCGCCGGGCCGCGCGAAGAGTTGACGATGCGTTGTGGTGTGACGGCCGAGGCTATCACGCAACCGAACGGGCTGAGTGGCCTGGGCATCGCGACCGAGTAGAATATTGGTCAACGTTGATTTGCCGACACCGGACGAACCGACCAACCCAATGGTCTGGTTGCCGTTGAAGTAGAGCTCGATAGGGCCGAGACCTTCCCGGGCGCGCGCGCTGATCACATGCAAAGGCACGTCGGGTGCGACACGCGCAATGTGCTCTGTTAACGCCGGTGCGTCGCCTGCAAGATCCGATTTGTTGAGAATGATGACGGGAGCCGCCCCGCCGTCGCGGACCAGCGCCAGCAGACGCTCAAGACGCACCTCGTTGAAATCGCCGTCCGGCGCAGTGACGATGAAGACGACGTCGACATTCGCAGCCAAAGCCTGCGGCCGGTTCTCGCCCGACGCCTTGCGGATCAGAACTGAGGTTCGCGGCAGGACTGCCTCTATGACGGCCGGGCCGTCTCCCAAGGCCAAGCGCAACGCAACAAAGTCGCCGACCCCGGGAAGATCAAAACGTTGCACGGCTTCATTGCGAAGTCGGCCGGAAACTTCAGCAGAAAGTTCGGTCGAGAATTCGGCATGAGGTGTGACGACTTGCAGATGACTGCGGTGTTCGGTCACGACGCGGCCCGGCACGAAACCATCTGCGGCACGCGCGGCAAAAGCCTCTTTTCGCACGTGGCTCCAGCCGAATGCTTCGAATTTCATGGTGTCGAGCCTCCGGCCGCTCGTATAGACGGCCAAACCATTGATAGCACTCCACGGCCGCAAGTGCTAAGCTCATGCGCCGCGTCTGTAGGGGTGTCGTTCAACACTCTAAAACCACACATCGACATTAAACCAGATGACGTGGTGCGTTCGCCAAGTGGCTGGATGCTGACATCATGATCGACGGTACTGGCCCGCTTATCACTCATCGTCAGCCGCAAACTCGGATGACGACGCGATCGCGGCATGCGTGCCGTGTTTCGGTGAGAGGGAATGCGACCTAAGGAGAGCCCCAACCAGCGGGGCTTTCTAGCTATCATTTTCGTGCTGGCAATCATGCTCGGCATGTCTTTCAAAGAAAGCGTTCCATGTTTCCAATTCGAAAGCCCACAGTCCCAGTCCAATTGCCCGAGCCGGTCATTCCCATTGAACAGAGAAAAACAATGGAGACGCTGATGGCAAACGATTGCCGTTGGCCGATCGGCGACCCGCAAGGCGCAGACTTCCATTTCTGCGGTAAGCAGAAAGTCGACGGCCACCCCTACTGCGAATTCCACGTTCGCCGTGCGAACCAGCCCACAAGGCCACGCGCAGTGGCTCCGCAATTCATCGGCTGATGCGATGCGAGTATCAGGTCGGGCATCCCGCTCAACGGCACCTCATGGAGTATTGCAGCGGAATGACACAATCCAGCAAGGTTTCCGATGAGCTCGATCGCTTGATCACGCTCGGCCACCAGGACCTCAGCCTGTTGACCGCGTTGCAACGAAAATTTCCAGATTTGACTGAGGCGGAATTTGAGGCCGGTTTCGAAAAAGTCAGGGCGGACCGCCGCCTGAAGCCCGATCCCGAACAGCAGCTGTAGAGCCATAGACTTCGTCAGTGGTGAAACGACATGCGCAAACCGAAAGTCGGAGCATCGTGAAATTAAAGGTCGGCTACGAGCTGGATTACGATTTTCCCCAGCCCACTCCCGTCATTCTGATGCTGAACGTGCACTACTCCCGGGCCTCGGACTTGCACGCGCCCGATAACGTGATTTTAACCCCATCCGTTCCCATCGACGGTTATCGAGACGGCTTTGGCAATTGGTGCTGCCGTTTGGTTGCGCCGCCGGGACAGATGCGCATCACCTCGAATTCAATCATCAAGGATACGGGCAAGCCCGATCCGCAGATGCTGAATGCGATTCAGGTAGCCGTCGAGAAGCTTCCCGAGCAAGCCATCGTTTTCCTTCTACCCAGTCGGTTTTGCGATAGCGATCGGATGCTTGACTTGGCGTGGAAGCATTTTGGCGGCGGTGCCACCGGCTGGGCGCGAGTCCAAGCGGTGTGTGACTTCGTGCATCATCACATCGTGTTTGGCTACGAACATGCGCGAGTAACCCGGACGGCCTCGGAGGCTTTTGAGGAGCGCAAGGGTGTCTGCCGGGACTACGCCCATCTGGCGATTGCGTTCTGCCGCGCCCTGAACATCCCAGCGCGCTACTGTACCGGTTATCTGGGCGACGTCGGCACACCTCCGCCGTATCCACCGGGTGACTTTGCAGCGTGGTTCGAAGCCTATCTCGGCGGCCAATGGCATACATTCGATCCACGAAACAACACGCCCCGCATCGGGCGTGTTCTGATTGCGCGGGGTCGCGACGCGGCGGATGTCGCCATTACAACGACATTCGGCCAGAACACGCTCAAGTCATTTCGAGTCTGGACGGACGAGATCTCGGAGGCCTGACCCGTCTTGACGCCAATGAGTTTGAAGAGCGAAAATCTGACGCTTCGCAGTCGTGAATTTGAGTGCATTTGCGGACCAACACGCCCTCCGATTGATTTTGCGCGATGTCTGCCCCGAAGCTGTCGAGGGCAGGATCCGTGAGCGCCTCATCATCCAGCCGTTATGACACAATTATACTTGGAGCCGGCGCCGCGGGCATGATGTGTGCCTTCACGGCGGGCCAGCGCGGACGCAAGGTTCTCCTGATTGACCACGCCGACGAGCCGGGAAAGAAAATTCTGATCTCCGGTGGCGGCCGATGCAATTTCACCAATCTCCAAACTCCGTCCGAGCGGTATCTTTCAGCCAACCCCCACTTTGCCAAATCGGCGCTGCGCCGCTTTGCCCCCGAAGACTTCATCGACCTGGTCGAGCGTCATCGCATTCCCTGGCATGAGAAAGGACTGGGGCAGCTCTTTTGTGACGGATCGGCCCGCCAGATCGTCACCATGCTGCTTGAGGAGTGCGCCAAGGGACACGTCGAGATGAGGTTTGGCCACGCCGTCCGCGACCTCGAACACGCCGATGGGATGTACCACGTCAGCTATGGTAATGAGGCCGCCACTGCGCCAGCGCTCGTGATCGCGACGGGTGGCCTTTCCATACCGAAGATGGGGGCGACCGGCTTTGCCTACGATTTGGCCCGCAAATTCAACTTGGCGGTCGTCGCGACCCGACCGGCACTTGTGCCGCTGACACTTGGCACGGACGAAATGCTATTCCAGTCGCTTTCAGGAGTTTCGACCGATGTTGTCGCCCGCTGCGGCGACATTGCATTTCGCGAGGCAGCGCTGCTGACCCACAAGGGGTTGTCGGGTCCAGCGATACTGCAAGTTTCCTCGTACTGGACGCTCGGTGAAGAAATCGGGATCGACTTTCTGCCGCACGTCGCAGCGGCCTGGCTGATCGAGGCGAAACGCAAGCACCCCCGTTCCGCGCTGCGTTCCGTGCTGGCATACGCATTGCCCGCGCGTCTTGCCGAAGCTCTGGCCGAGCGCACGGGACTGAAGGGCGAACTCGCAAATATTCCCGACCGACTGCTCGAACAGGCCCAGCGGCGGCTTTCGGACTGGCGCTTTCGCCCCACCGGCACTGAAGGATTTGCCAAGGCGGAAGTCACGGCCGGCGGGATCAGCACCGATGGTCTGTCCTCACAGACCATGCAAGCAAGAAAAGTGAACGGGCTCTACGTGATTGGCGAAGCGGTGGATGTGACAGGCTGGCTTGGCGGCTATAATTTTCAATGGGCTTGGTCCAGCGGATGGGTGGCCGGTCACGCCTTATAGTTCACTCGAATGATTTGATGCTGTCAGAAATGCTGATCTAAATGCCGTCTTTTGGCAGTCGCGTAGCGAATATTGATCGTACCCGGCACGATCGATCCCAAGACGTTGCGTGTGAACGGCGACGTGGTCGGCGCTACAGCCGCTTCTCGACGGCTGAACTAGCGGTCGCGACCTGCAGTCCCGGGCCACCAGTGAGGTGGCCGATCTTCTGACCGCAGCCAGCCTCCTTCGCACCAAGGATTGCCGTAATACCCATATGGCCCATTAAAGGGCCGACAATCGCGCGGCTCCCGAACGTATCGGCTTTCCTGACTAAGGTGCCTTTTTGCGGTCTGCCCAGACCGCTTTCGATCATAATCTGCGGCCTGCGCACAAGCAGATCCACCGATGAGGGCGAGCGCAAGACTGACGTGTACGAGCATTCGGCAACTCATTGTGGGCTCTTTCTCGGCGACAGCCAAACCTGAGGATACAGGTAAAAGCGGCCTGTTGCTATCGATCCGCAACGGGGAATGCGCGCACCGCTAAGAATTCAAAGCCTCAGTTACTTTTTTGCGCACGACCGACAACGTCACTATTTCGAACCAAGGGTTTTTTCGCATCCACCCGGTCGATCTCCAGCTGGGGTGTGGCAGGGGCAGAAAATCCGGCAAAAAGCTCTCAGCCTCGCGGACCCTCTCGGTCAAAGTCATGCGCCCCGTGGCAGCCAAGTAGTACTGTTGAGCGTATTGCCCCACCAGAAGGGTCAAACGGATTTTGGGGAGCACGCTTCTAATGCGAGCGTGCCACAGAGGAGCACACTCTCGCCGTGGCGGGTTATCGCCTCCACTTGCCGCGACACCAGGATAACAAAACCCCATCGGCATTAGCGCGACGCGGCCTGGATCGTAAAAAGTCTCTGCGTTGACACCGAGCCAATCTCGAAGACGCTCGCCGCTCGCGTCATCCCAAGGCACACCAGATTCGTGAACCCGTGTGCCGGGAGCTTGCCCAATGATGAGCAATTGAGCTGACGGGTCGAACCGCACCACGGGTCGGGGGCCAAGCGGCAAATGCGTGGCGCAAACTTGGCACTTTACAATTTCCGCATGCAACGCTTGCGCTGCGACGTTGCGGGTCTTGCTGGCCATCGAGATCTGTCCCTGTTGAAGTCTGCGGCCGCCGGACGTACCTGGCAGCCGCAGATTTAGATCTACCGACGGCAAGCCTCAGGCTAAAGCGGTTTCGCGGTCAACCGCATTAAGTGCGAACGTGACAAGCAAGACGGTTGCGCCGTTCGCCAAGTAGTAGATTTGGTCCAGGCCACTGAACCCAAATACGAACGGGGCAGCAATGAAGACCAACCCAACTAAGCGGTCGACCGCGACATGCATCCAATAGGGAACGACCTTGAAGATGCCGGTTTCGTGGTTAGTCAGAACAGTGAGAATGAGCGCTGCGACGCCTGTCGCAACGGACAACCATTTCGCAATTGGATTGCCTGCTCCCAGATTGAGAACGAAGGGCAGGACGATCAAGCTCAGGGCCACTGGATAGTCGATGTAAGCGTGGACCTTACGAGTTACGAAGCGCATGGGATATTCCTTTCATGGGTTTCACGAGTTCGAGTTGTGCGAATGAACGTTGAGGAGACCCTTGGGCTATCGACCGTGTCTCTTCGTTGCTGTTGATGGGTCTGATGAGCACTGATCGCCAAGTGAGCGCAGTGCCGGCGGTCTAAGCCAATATGGCAGCGACCGCCGACCCACTTTTCAGGCCGCTTGACGCGACGTGACTTTGGGAAAATCGATTTCTGTTTTGGCCACTTCATTGACGAAGTTCGTCAGTGTGTTGAGCGCAACGTGGAGAACAATTTCCACGATTTGAGCATCGTCGAACCCGGCAAACTTCACAGCCGCGACATCGGTATCACTGACGTGCCCACGCTCCCGAATGACCTTGACGGCAAATTTGACGGCCGCGTCAGCCTTCACGTCGTTGGACGCGCCGTTACGATTGGCCGTAATTTCAGCGTCATCGAGTTTCACCAAATTCTTGCCGATATAGGTGTGAGCCGAGAGACAGTAGGCACAGCCGTTGATCTCAGCGACGGCTAATGCGATGCGTTCGCGGGTCTTGGCGTCGAGAGAACCTTTCGAGAGTGCGCCATCGAGGCTGAGATAACCCTCCAGCGCCGCAGGGCTGTTGGCAACGACACGAAACAGATT
>LNFM01007542.1_pt1 | contig 16970 bp, 18 predicted proteins | sample 596031 | NCBI WGS metagenome assembly LNFM01 (sample SAMN04254537, study PRJNA301005) | activated carbon metagenome | isolation source: dual media filters at the Ann Arbor, Michigan drinking water treatment plant | place: USA: Ann Arbor
GACATTCGTGGCGACACCTTCCATCCCGAATGGAATTACACAATCATGCCAAGGACGGCTAAATAGTTGCAGTTATTGTTGAGGATGTCCTTAGGCCGGATTGTCGTGCGCGCCCATCGCCGGATGCTATCCTGACGGCCCAGGGAGGAGACTGATGGACGAAGCCGAACGCCTGCGCGAGATGGTCGATGCGGCCCAGCGGATCGTGGCCTTCACGGGGGCGGGGATCTCGACCGAGTCCGGCATCCCGGATTTCCGGTCGCCCGGCGGGATCTGGACCCGCTACAAGCCGATCTACTTCGACGACTTCATGGCCTCCGAGGAGATGCGGCGCGAGTCCTGGCATCGCAAGTTCGCCACCGACGAGACCATGCTGAAGGCCGAGCCGAATGCCGGCCATCGCGCGCTCGCCAAGCTGGTCGAGCAGGGGCGCATGAGCGCCATCATCACCCAGAACGTCGACGGGCTCCATCAACGCTCGGGCGTCCCGGATTCGAAGATCATCGAGCTGCACGGCAACACGACCTACGCCACCTGCCTGGACTGCGGACACCGTCACGAGCTTGCCCCGATCCGGAGGGCCTTCCTCGAAGGGGGTACGCTGCCGATGTGTGAAAAATGCGAAGGCATCGTGAAGACGGCGACGATCTCCTTCGGTCAGGCGATGCCCGAAGTGCCGATGTTGCGCGCCCAGGAGGAGACGCTGGCCTGCGACCTGTTCATCGTCCTGGGCAGCTCGCTGGTCGTCTATCCCGCGGCCGGATTTCCGCAGCTTGCCCGCCGCAATGGTGCCAGCTTCGTGATCGTCAATCGCGAGCCCACCGATCAGGACGCCGATGCCGATCTGGTCATTCACAAGGAGATCGGGCCGACATTGAGCCGCGCCATCGGTGTGAACTGAACGGCGGTCGTTGCGGCGCAACGTCGGACGCGATTTAATCGCCGAAGAGCAAGGAGACTCCAATGCGGATCAATCGCAGGACAGCGCTGCTGGGCGGCCTCGGCACCGCCGCATGGGGTGCGATGCCTGCCGCGGCGCAGGACATCACCTTCTTCCGCATCGGCACCGGTGCCACCGCCGGCACCTATTTCCCGATCGGCGGCCTGATCGCCAACGCCATCTCCAACCCGCCGGGATCTCGCTCCTGCGCCGACGGCGGCTCGTGCGGCGTGCCCGGACTGGTCGCCACCTCGGTCGCCTCGAACGGCTCGGTTGCCAACGCCAACGGGATCGCCGCCGGAACCATGCAGTCGGGCTTCGTCCAGTCGGATGTGGCGTACTGGGCCTATAACGGAACCGGCATCTACGAGGGGCGTCCCAAGGCGGAGGGCCTGCGGGCCATCGCGAGCCTTTATCCCGAGAGCTTCCAGCTGGTCGCCCGCAAGGGCTCCGGGATCAAGTCGGTGACGGATCTCAAGGGCAAGCGGCTGTCGCTGGACGAGCCAGGGTCGGGGACCCTCGTCGTTGCCCGGCTGATCCTGGCCGCCTACGGGCTCACCGAGAAGGACCTGAAGGCCGAGTACCTGAAGACGCAACAGGCCGCCGACAAGCTCAAGGACGGGCAGCTCGACGCCTTCTTCAGCGTGAGCGGCTGGCCCAACGGCGCCATCTCCGAACTGGCGGTGACCACCGGCATCGATCTCGTGCCGATCGCCGGCCCGGAAGCGGAGGGACTGGTGAAGAAGCACGGCTTCTTCGCGATCGACGAAATTCCGGACGATGCCTACAAGAACGTCACCGGGGTGAAGACCGTGAGCGTCAACGCGATCTGGGCGACCTCGATCAAGCAGCCCGAGGCGCTGATCTACGCGATTACCGCGGCGCTATGGAATCCCAACACCCGCAAGCTGCTCGATTCGGGCCACGCGAAGGGCAAGGCGATCAGGCTCGAGACGTCGCAGCGCGCCCTGGGCATTCCGCTGCATCCGGGTGCGGAGAAGTTCTACAAGGAAAAGGGCCTGATCAAGTAAGGCCTGCCAGGGGAGAGCGGAAATGCGATTGAAGGGCAAGACCTGCGTCGTCACGGCGGCCGGGCAAGGGATCGGTGCGGCCACGGCGCGGGCATTCGCGCGCGAAGGGGCCAGGGTCTGGGCTACCGACATCGATGCGGGCAAGCTCGAGGCACTGGCCGGTGTTGAGGGCGTCACCACGCGCACGCTCGACGTGCTCGACAAGGAAGCGATCGGCCGGCTCGCCGCAGAGACCAGCGGCGTCGACGTCCTGTTCAACTGCGCCGGCTTCGTCCATCACGGCACGGTTCTGGATGCCACCGACGAGCAGTGGCGATTCGCCTTCGACCTCAACGTCCGCAGCATGTTCTGGACGATCCAGGCCTTCCTGCCGGGCATGCTGGGCAAGGGCTCGGGTTCGATCGTCAATATGTCGTCTGCCGCCTCGTCGGTGAAGGGTGCGGCACAACGATTCATCTATGGCACGACCAAAGCCGCCGTCATCGGCCTCACCAAGTCGGTCGCCGTCGACTACGTCTCCAAGGGCATCCGTTGCAACGCGATCTGTCCGGGGACGGTCCAGACGCCGTCCCTCGATGAGCGCATTTCCGCGCTGGGCGGCGGTGCCGACGCCCGGCAGTTCTTCCTCCAGCGCCAGCCGACCGGGCGGTTCGGGGCGGCCGAGGAGATCGCGGCGCTCGCGACCTACCTCGCCAGCGATGAGTCGGCGTTCACCACCGGCACGGTGAACGTGATCGACGGCGGCTGGAGCGTTTGACGATGCACAGGCCGGGGGACAGGCCGGGGGACGGGGCTGTGGATATGGCGGCCATCGCCGCGCGCGCGCCTGTCATTCCGGTCCTGACCATCGAGAGGCTCGAGACGGCCGTTCCGCTCGCCCGGGCCCTCGTGAGGGGCGGCCTCCCGGTGCTCGAGATCACGTTGCGCACGGCGGCGGCGCTCGAGGCCATTCGGGCGGTTGCCGCCGAGGTGCCCGAGGCACTCGTCGGCGCAGGGACCGTGCTCGATCCGGCCCAACTCGACCAGGTACAGCGTGCGGGTGCGTGCTTTGCCGTCAGCCCAGGGTGCACCGAGGCGCTCGCCAGGGCCGCACGGTCATCCGGCATGCCGTTCCTGCCAGGCGTCCAGACGGTCTCCGAGGCGATGGCGCTCGGGGGGCTTGGCTTCGAGATTCTCAAGTTCTTTCCGGCCGATGCGGCGGGCGGTTTGACATGGATCAAGGCGGTCGTGGCGCCGCTGTCGGGTGTTCGATTCTGCCCCACCGGCGGGATCACGGCAGAGACGGCGCCGGCTTATCTGGCGCTGCCGAATGTGGCCTGTGTTGGCGGCTCCTGGGTCGCCCCGCGTGTCGCCGTGGCAACAGGTGACTGGCAAAGTGTCGAAAGGCTGGCCGCCACGGCCTCGGCCCTCAAACGCCGCTAGCGGAACCTCGGGAAAGGTGCTTCAAACAAGGCTTCAAGGAGCACCGGCTACCCAAATGAATAGGTTGTCGATCGCGGCGCTGGCGTTTTCGCTTGTGGTGGGCGGGGCAGCACGAGCCGATTCCGTCATCATCCTCAATTCCGACGAAGCGTCCTACAGCATCCTGAGCCGTAGCACGCGCACCGAGGTGGTCCGCCTGCCGGTGGGGCGGGAACCACATCACCTCGTGCTGTCGCCCGACGGCAAGGATGTGCTCATCGGATCGACGGCGACCAACGAACTCCTCGTTCTCGACTTCAAGACCGGCGAACGCAAGCGGGTCGTGAAGGACATCCTCGATCCCTACCATCTGGCCTTCAGCCCCGACGGCAAGTGGTTCGTCACGGCGGCCTACCGGCTCGACCATGTCGACATCTATCATGCCGACGGATTCCGTCTCGCCGGCCGCATCTTCATCGACGGGCTGCCGAGCCACATGGCCTTCGATGCCGAGTCCAAGACGGTCTTCGTCACCCTGCAGCAGAGCGGGCGGGTCGCCGCCTTCGATCTGGCGACGCAGACGGTCAAGTGGAACATGCCGGTCGGCAATGCGCCGGCGGGTATCGTGATGCTGCCGGACGACAAGCGCCTGCTGGTCGCGCTGACCGGCGAGGACCGGATCGTGACGGTCGATCCGAAGGACGGTTCGGTGCAGGGCACCCTCCAGACGGGCAAGGGGGCGCACAATTTCTGGCCGAAAGGCGATGGCCGTCATTACTTCCTCAGCAATCGCGTCGAGGGCACGGTCTCCCTTATCGACACCAGGGACGAACCCAAGGTCGTCGCCAGTGTCCGCGTTCCGGGCGGGCCCGACTGCATGGACATCACGCCCGACGGACGGGAGCTTTGGGTGACGCAGCGTTTCCTGCGCCGTGTTGCCATCGTCGACATCGATACGATGAAGGTCGTCGGAGGCGTCCCGGTGGGCAAGTCCCCGCATGGCGTCTTCATGATGAAGTCCACGGCGACCGTCACCGCCGGCACCGGCATGCCGGTGCGCGCGGCGTCGACGGCGAGCGACCGCAAGTAGGCGCGCGATGCGCGACCTGCTCGATATCTGGGTCGGCGCCCAGGCTTGGCTGTTCGAGACCCTGGTCAGCCCCGTCCTGTTCCATTTCGGGCTGATGGCCTGGTACGAGCCGGGCTACAGCGCCGTCGAATTCGTCATGCTGGGCGTCGTCCAGATCGCGGTGATCGCGATCGGCATGCGCTACTTCGAGCGCCGCTGGCCGCTCGAGAAGGCGGGCAGGGACGACGGGCTGATCATGGTCGACCGCGTCTATACCTTGCTGAACAAGCTCGGGGTGATCCCGCTCGCCATCTTCATCCTGACCTATCCGCTGGTGCAGGAGATCGAGCTGGCGGTGCGAAGCTGGGGATACGCGCCGCCGCGGCTGGAGCGACTGCTTCCGTGGATCGGCGACAATGCGCTCGCCTCGTTCCTCGTCTACTTCGTGCTCTACGACTTCGCCGCCTACTGGCTGCATCGGGGACAGCATGCCTTCGGATGGTGGTGGGCGCTGCACAGCCTGCATCACAGCCAGCGCCGCATGACGGTGTGGACGGACGACCGCAATCACGTGATCGACGACCTGATCGTCACCCTGGCGCTGGTCCTGTTCTCCCAGTTCGTCGGCGTCCAGCCCGGCGAGTATGTCGTCATCCTGATGGTTGGACGGCTGATCGAGAGCTGGTCGCACGCGAACGTCGACATGTCCTTCGGCTGGCTGGGCGAGCGGCTGTTGGTCGGCCCGCGCTTCCATCGCCTGCATCACGCGCTTTCGACGCCAGCCGAACGCCATATCCAGGACCATAACTTCGCGCCGGTTTTCCCGATCTGGGACATCCTCTTCGGCACGGCAATCTACGACGGCAAGACCCGACCGACCGGCGTCGACGATGCCGTCGCGGATGCCGACAATGGACGCGGCTGGATCGTCCAGCAGGCGACCGTGTTCGGCCGCTTCGCGCGGGCCGTGATGCCGAGACTCAGGCGTCGCGCTCCAGCACGCTGAGAACGTCCGCCGCGCGCGGCATGGGAGTCACGGCGCCGTAGCCGGTGGTCGAGAGCGCCGCCGCCACGTTGGCATAGCGCGCCGCCGTTTCCGGGGCGTCGCCGGCCAGCAGGCGGGTCAGGAACGCGCCGTCGAAGGTGTCGCCGGCGCCCGTCGCGTCGACGGCCTCGACCTCGTGCGGGGCGATGCGGGTCTGGCGTTCGCGCGTCGCGATCAAAGATCCTTCGGCTCCCATCTTGAGGGCTACCAGAGGCACGCCGAGCCCGAGATAGTAGGTGGCGATCGCTTCGGGCTCCGTCAGCCCGGTGAGCTGACGGGAATCGTCGAGGCTGGGCAGGGCGATGTCGCAGCGCGCGATGGTGGCGTCGATGACCTCGCGCGCCACGTCGAGTTCCCAGAGCCGCAGGCGCAGATTGGTGTCGTAGGAGACCTTCACGCCGGCCTTGCGGGCGGCGTCGATGGCTGCGTCGCAGGTCTCGCGGGCACTGTCGCTGATCGCCTGGCCGATCGCCGAGAGGTGGAAGACCCTTGCGCCCGCGATGTAGTCCGCGGCGAGCGTCTTGGGCGTCATCAGGGAAGCCGCGGAGTTCTTGCGCAGATAGTCGAACTTGTGGCCCGCGGCGGAGTGGGTGACGAAGCTGACGCCGGTCGGTGCCGTGGGATGCCGCGTGACCCTCGACGCATCGACGCCCTCGCTCTTCCAGAGGTCGAGGAAGGCATCGCCCATCCAGTCCTGGCCCACGCTCGTGAGGTAGCCGGTCGAGGCGCCCTGACGGGCCGCTGCGATGGCCACGTTCTGGGAGTCGCCGCCGAAGCCCTGTAGCCATGTGCGACCGTCGCCGCCCCTGGGCCGGTTGAATTCGATCAGGGGTTCGCCGAGGCAGACGATGTCGGGAGAACTTGTCATGCATTGAGAATTGTCACGAGCCCGCCCGGACCTCAAGCGATGCGCTGGACTTCCCCCATGCCTTCTCTCAGGGTTGAGCCAACAAATCTGGAGGGAACGGATGGCGAGCAGGAAGAACGGGAAGGGGACCGGGCGTCCCTTGCGCAGCCGCGAATGGTTCGACGCCAAGGGCGACCCGACGATGGCCGCCCTCTACCTCGAGCGCTACATGAACTTCGGCCTGACTCTGGCCGAGCTGAGGAGCGGCCGGCCGATCATCGGGATCGCCCAGACCGGCAGCGACCTGTCGCCCTGCAACCGCCATCACCTCGACCTCGCAACCCGCGTTCGCGACGGCATCCGCGACGCCGGCGGCATACCGATCGAGTTCCCGGTCCATCCGATCCAGGAAACCGGCAAGCGTCCGACAGCGGCGCTCGATCGCAACCTGACCTATCTCAGTCTCGTCGAATGCCTGTACGGCTACTTCTTCGACGGCGTGGTGCTGACGACGGGCTGCGACAAGACCACCCCTGCGATGATCATGGGGGCGGCCACCGTCGACATTCCCGCGATCGTCCTCTCGGGCGGGCCGATGCTGGACGGGCATTTCGCCGGCGGCCTCGCGGGCTCGGGTACCATCGTGTGGTACGCGCGGCAGGAGCTGGCGGCGGGCCGCATCGATATGGAAAAGTTCATCGAGATGGTGGCGTCGAGCGCGCCCAGCGTCGGCCACTGCAACACGATGGGAACGGCGCTCTCCATGAACAGCATGGCCGAGGCGCTCGGCATGTCGCTGCCCGGCTGTGCAGCCATTCCCGGTCCCTACAAGGAACGCGGCCAGATGGCCTACGAGACCGGCAGGCGAATCGTCGACATGGTGTGGGAGGACCTGAAGCCCTCCGACATCCTCACGCGCAAGGCCTTCGAGAATGCCATCGTGGCGGCGAGTGCGCTGGGGGCCTCGACGAACTGCCCGCCGCACGTCAACGCCATCGCACGTCATATCGGGGTGAAACTCGAGAACAAGGACTGGGACAAGATCGGCTACGACATCCCGCTGCTGGTGAACTGCATGCCCGCCGGCAAGTATCTCGGCGAAGCCTTCCATCGCGCCGGCGGCGTGCCGACCGTGATGAAGGAGCTCCTGAACAAGAAGAAGATCCACGGCGATGCTCTGACCGTCTCGGGCAAGACCATGGCCCAGAACCTGCGCTACGCGATCAAGGCCGATGATGAGGTGATCAAGACCTACGACAAGCCGATGCTGAACCAGGCGGGCTTCGCCGTGCTCGGCGGAAACCTGTTCGACTCGGCAATCATGAAGACTTCGGTAATCTCGCCGGAGTTCCGCGAGAAGTATCTGGAACGTAAGGGCGACCGCGACGCCTTCGAAGGCACGGCCATCGTCTTCGAGGGGCCGGAGGACTATCACCACCGGATCAACGATCCCGAACTGCCGATCGACGAGAACAGCATCCTGGTGATCCGCAATGCAGGCCCGGTCGGCTATCCCGGCGCTGCCGAGGTGGTGAACATGCTGCCGCCGGACCGGCTGGTGAAGGGCGGCGTGCTATTGCTGCCCTGCATCGGCGACGGCCGTCAGAGCGGCACCTCGGCCAGTCCGTCGATCCTGAATGCCTCGCCGGAAGCAGCCGTAGGCGGCGGCCTCGCGCTGCTCAAGACCGGCGACAGGGTCCGGGTCGATATCGGCAGGCGCACCGCCAACATCATGATCACGGCGAAGGAGCTGGCGAGGCGCCAGAAGGCCTGGAAGCCCGACGTGATCCCCAGCCAGACGCCTTGGCAGGAGCTTCAGCGCAAGTTCGTCGGCCAGTTGGCCAGCGGTGCCTGCCTCGACTTCGCTGTGAACTACCAGAAGATCGCCAAGACCAAGGGAGTGCCCAGGCACTCGCACTGACATCCGCGATCAGCGGAAGAGGCGCTGCTCGACCGAGACGGGAAGGTCGGCCCGGCTGATGAGGATGATCGCCCATGGCGAGGTCGGCGGGCCGACGGGGCGGGCAGCGGGCGGTGGAGGCGGGGCCAGCGAGGCGGTAGCGCCGGGCGCGGCAAAGCCCGATGCACCCGGAGGCAAGGCCGAGGGCGCGTTGACGATGCCTCCCCCAGCGACCGGACGCGGGCCCGCGCCGCGCTGGGCCATCATCATCTCAGCCGGCATGCGCTCCTCGAAGACGACGACGATGCGATCACGCCGGCGCGCCGTCGACAGGATGTTGACGGCATAGCCTTCACCGCTGCGCCGTCCAAGGAAGATGCCGACGGCGTTCATCCGGCCGGGCTCGAACATGTCGGGGGCCGGGGAGCCGACACGGCTCCAGAGGCTTCGCCACTCGGCGATCGTCGTCGCGACCACGTGCTCGGGCTGACGTGTAGCGGCGGTCGAGCCCTGCCAATGACGTGCATCCACGCTTTGCGCGAAGACGGCAGGGACCAACAACATGCCCGTCATGACTGTACCCAGGAACAGCATTTGCCGACGGGGCAAATGCTGCACGAAAGGGGCGACCGGCTTGTTACTGGACTGCACGATTGGATCTCTCGGGGACCCGATGATTGCTTGTTTTTCGAAGCCTCAAAACACCATGACACTTTGGCTCAATTGAGGCCGGAGTCTCGTGGCCAGTGCCACTCTAGCACTTCCACGGTATGCTCCGTCTCAATCGTCCCGGCATGTTGCACGAAAGCCACAGGTCGGCGGGGTGCGCGCATTTTCCCGCTAGCTGCGCTTGGCCTTGTCTGCGGCATTGGTCGACCTGATCTGCTCCCGGATGCGCGCCCAGTCCTCCTCGCTGTAGGACATCATGTTGGAGAAGGTCCCGTTGCCCATGATGCCCATGGCCCCGTCGATCGCGATGACCTCGCCGTTGATGTACTCGACCTCTTCGCTCATCAGGAACGCCGCCATGTTGGCAAGTTCGCTGGGGCGGCCGACGCGTCCCATCGGGTTCCGCGTGTTGTAGCGCCTGTCGTCGCCTTCCTGCAGCGGGTTGAGGCGGGCCCAGGCGCCCTCCGTCGGGAAGGGACCTGGCGCGATCGCATTGAGGCGGATGCCGTGGCGTGCCCATTCGACGGCGAGGCTCTGGGTCATCACGGCGACGCCGGCCTTCGACATGGCCGAGGGTACGACGAAGGGGCTGCCGGTCCACACCCAGGTCGTGAGGATGCTCAGGACGCTGGCCTTGCGCTTTTCGGCGATCCAGCGCTTGCCGCAGGCGTTGGTCATGTAGAACGTGCCGTGCAACACGATGTTGGCGATCGCGTCGAAGGCCCGGGGGCTCAGGTCCTTGGTCTGCGAGATGAAGTTGCCGGCCGCGTTGTTCACGAGCCCATCGAGCGGGCCGGTGGCCCAGATCTGCTCGATCATCTCCTCGACGGCCGTAGCGACGCGGATGTCGACGGTATGGAAGTCGACGCGGCGGCCGGGGTACTTCTCCATGACCTGCTTGACGGTCTCCTCGAGGACGCCGCCGCGCCTGCCGCATATCACACAGTCTGCGCCCAGTTCGACGAACTTCTCCATCATCATGCGGCCGAGGCCGGTGCCACCGCCGGTGACGAGGAAGCGCTTGCCCTTGAACAGGTCGGTCTTGAACATTTGTGGGTCCTCCCGCGAACAACTGGGGGGATTCGTCTAGCGTGAGGCACCAACCCCGTACAAGGACTGTTGCTTCTTCAACAAAGCATGATTACGATTTCTGCATAACAACACGGGATCGTTGAATGACGACCCATCTGGGAGAGACGAGCGGGGACGTCGGTACGATTGAGCTGCGTGGTAAGGTCAAGTGGTTCAACGCTGTCAAAGGCTATGGGTTCTTGGCTCTGGACAGCGACAATAGCGACGCGTTCCTGCATGTGACGACACTGCGACAGGCCGGGCATGAGGATCTCAAGCCCGGTGCGACCGTAGTATGCGCAGGTGTCCGCGGCCCGAAAGGGTGGCAGGTCATGAGGGTGATCGACGTCGATCAATCGACGGTCGTTGCCACGACGGCGAAGCCTCCGCCGATTCCCGAAGGCATCGCCATGGGCGATTACATCGCCGCACTGGTGAAATGGTACAATAACGAACGCGGCTACGGCTTCGTCACGCGCGAGACGGCCGAGGGCGACATCTTCGTGCACGCCGCAGTGCTGCGGCGGCACGGTATGGATTCGCTCGCCCCGGGACAGAAGGTGATGATCCGGATCGCCGAAGGACAGAAGGGCCTGCAAGTCGTCGAGATCCGCGGCGCGTGATTCCCTTCTATTTGATCTCGCGCACGTAGCTGTCGAGCGGCGGCGCCTGTTTGATCAGGCCGCGCTTCACGAGGAAATCCGCAAACGTCGTGTAGCGCGCGCGGTCGAGCGCCGAGGGATCGGACGCGAGGAGGGGCAAGGTGTCTTTCCAGGCCAGCCGATTGAGGTCGTTGTCGAGATCCTTGCCGTATCGGGAGAAGCTCGCCCACGCCTCGGCCGGATTGGCCGTCAGCCACGCAGTGGCCTCGGCGAGGGCGGAGAGCAGCTTCTTCGTGCGCGCCGCGTCTACGCTCTCACGCTTGGACAGGATGATGAGTTCATCGTAGGTCGGCACGCCGTGCTTCTCGACCAGCCAGATTCGCCCCTTCGCCTTGTTCAGTTCGAGGTCGTTCAGCTCGAAGTTGCGGAAGGCTCCGATCACACCGTCGACCTGCTTGCTCATCAGCGCGGTCGTCAGCGCGAAGTTGACGTTTACCAGCGTCACGTCCTTCAGGGTGAGGCCGGCGCTCTCCAGCATGGCGCCGAGCACCGCTTCCTCGAAGCCCGAGACGGAGAAGCCGATCTTGCGGCCCTTGAAGTCGGCAAGGGTCTTCACGGGCGAGTCTTCCAGCGCGACCAGAGAATTGAGCGGCTGCGCCACCAGCACGCCGACCCGCACCAGCGGCAGGCCTTCGGCGACCAGCAACTGCAGGGTCGGCTGGTAGGAGACTGCGTAGTCGGCCTGTCCGGCCGCCACCAGCTTGGGCGGGGCGTTGGGATCGGCGGGCGCAATCAGCTCGACGTCGAGGCCCTGCTTTTCGAACAGGCCGCGCTGCTTGGCGATCACCAGCGCGGCATGGTCGGGGTTCACGAACCAGTCGAGCAGGATGCGGACCTTGTCTTGGGCAGCCGCGGGAAGGGCCAGGCAACAGAGTGCCAGAATGGCGATCAACCGGGTCATTACTTGCATTGTCAGTCTCCTTGATGGGATTGCCACGGCACGAGGCGCCGTGCGAGCCGGTCCGCCGCGGTATAGAGCGCGAGCCCGAGCAGGCAGAGGATGGTGAGAGCCGCGAAGGCGAGGGGCGTCTGGCCGCGGGCCAGCGACTGGGTCATCAGGAAGCCGAGCCCGGCACTGGCGCCGACCCATTCGCCGATCACCGCGCCGATCGGTGCGACGGCTGCGGCGATGCGGACGCCCGAGGCAAAGGCTGGCAGGGCCGCCGGCAGCCTGATCTGCAGCAGCACGGCGCGCGGCGGGGCATTCATGGTGTGGGCAAGCTCGAGCCACCCCGGGTCGGTCCGGCGGAGCCCGTCGTAAAGGCTGCTCACGACGGGGAAGAAGATGATCAGCGCCGCCATCGCGACCTTGGACGCCATGCCATAGCCGAGCCAGAGCACGAGAAGGGGCGCGATCGCGATCACCGGGATCGCCTGCGAGACGATCACCAGCGGCAAGGCCCAGCGGCGCCAGGCGGCCGACGCGGCGAAGATCACCGCAAGCGTCGCGCCGAGTACGAGTCCGAGCGCAAGACCCAAGAGCATTTCGCTGGCGGTCCACACGGCCTGTTCGAGCAGGAGGTCAAACCGCTCCGCAAGCACGACGGCGACGCGCGAAGGGGGCGGCAGGATGTAGGGCGGCAGTCCGGTGAACCACACCAGCGCCTCCCAGGCCGCGACCAAGCCCAGCGCGGTAGCGAGCGGCCTCACGCTTGCCTCCGCAGTTCGCCGATCAGCCGCGCCTGCAGCGCGAGAAGAGCGGCATCGCCGGGATCGCGGGGTACGGCGCCGGGCGGGGCGATGACCGGGCCGACGGTGAAGGGCCTGCCCGACAGGACGCGGATTTCGTGGCCAAGGCGCAATGCCTCCAGCGGATCGTGGGTGACCATCACGACCGTCCGGCCCTCGAGAAGGTGCGCCGCCAGATCCTGAAGGTCGAGGCGCGTCACCGCGTCGAGATGCCCGAACGGCTCGTCCATCAGGACGATCCGGCGATCCTCGCAAAGCGTGCGCGCGAGGGCCGCCCGCTGGCGCATGCCACCGGACAGGGTGTGTGGCAGGTCCTGCAGCCGGTCGCCCAGTCCCACTTCCGCCAGCAGGGCGCGTGCACGAGGCTCGGCGGCCCGGTGTTCCGCCCGGTTGCGGCGCAGCCGGTACCCCAGCAGCACATTGTCCAGCACGCTGAGCCACGGCAGCAGCAGGTCGCGCTGCGCCATGTAGGCGACGGGTCCGGCGGATTCGGTGCCCGGAAGAAGGCCCGCGAGGTGGCGCAGGAGGGAAGTCTTGCCGACGCCGCTGCGGCCCAGCAGGCAGGTCGTGCGGCCACCGGCAAAATCGAGGTACAGGTCCTCTGCCACGACATGGCCGTCGAGGACGATATGTGCCGAACGCACCGAAAGAGCAGGCGAAGACGTCAACGAGCCACCAGTCCCTACGCCGGCATTAACCGGATCAGGTTCGGGGTCGTCCTTCCGGACCTCTCAGCCGCCAAGCGGCTCCCCCCGATGAGCGACCATCACTATGGTTAGGAGCCTCTCGTCATGCAAGCGTCATCGGTTTGACGAAATCGCCGTCCACGCTCTATGCCATGGCCATGGCTCAAGAAGTTTCCAGATCGCCGCTCAGCCGGCGCCTCTTTCTCGCCGCGCCTCTCGTGCTGGCCGGCGGGGCCGCCTGTGCGCAGCAGGGCGCCAACGATGTCCAATTCAAGCGTTCGTCGCTGGTGGTGGTGTCCGGCGGCCGTGAGATCAAGTTCGACGTCGACCTGGCGCTGGACGACATTCAGCGCGCGCGCGGCCTGATGTTCCGCGAGAAGCTCGGCCCCTACGAGGGCATGCTGTTCGATTTCTACAAGGAAGCGCCGGTCAGTTTCTGGATGAAGAACACGCTGATCCCGCTCGACATGGTGTTCATTGCGGCCGACGGCACGATCAAGTCCATCCATGCCAATGCCGTGCCGCATTCGACGGAGACCATTCCCAGCCAGTTCCCGGTGCGCGCCGTCCTCGAGATCAACGGTGGCAGCGCCAAGCTGCTCGGCATCAAGCCGGGCGACAAGGTCCTGCACCCGATCTTCGGCAACGCCTAGCGATATCAGGGCCTGGCGTTTCAGCGCGCAGGTCATCCCGTCGCCGACGGCGCATCGCGTGCCGACATCGCTGTCGATCCTGTGCCAGCTCTACATCCTCTCTCCTGTTGGCTCGGTACGTCCGGCTCGCTAGGGTCGCGACCCTGAAATGGCGGGTTTGGGAGTGGGTATGTCGGATATCGAGATCGCGCGGCGTGCAATCAAGAAGCCAATGAAGGAAGTCGCAGGCCGCCTCGGCATCCCGGAAGATGCGCTGGAGCCCTATGGTCGCGACAAGGCGAAGCTCGATGGCGACTATGTGAAGTCGCTCACTGGCCGCAAGTCGGGCCACCTGATCCTCGTGACTGCGATCAATCCCACCAAGGCGGGCGAGGGCAAGACCACCACGACGATCGGCCTGGGCGATGCCCTCTGCCGCCTCGGCAAGAAGACCGCCATCGCGCTCCGGGAGCCGAGCCTCGGACCCTGCTTCGGTCAGAAGGGCGGCGCCACCGGCGGCGGCCAGGCACAGATCGTACCGATGGCCGACATCAACCTGCATTTCACCGGCGACTTCCACGCCATCACGACGGCGCACAACCTGCTCGCTGCGATGCTCGACAATCACATCTACTGGGGCAACGCACTGGGCATCGACAGCCGCCGGGTCTTCTGGCCCCGCGTGCTCGACATGAACGACCGCGCGCTGCGCGACACGGTCGTCAGCCTGGGCGGCGTCGCCAACGGCTTTCCGCGGCAGACGCGCTTCGACATCACCACCGCATCAGAGGTCATGGCGATCCTGTGCCTGGCCGACGACCTCGAGGATCTGGAGCGGCGGCTGGCGCGGATCGTCGTGGCCGAGACACGCGAGGGCAAGGCGATCACGGCCGGCGACCTCAAGGCGGCCGGCGCGATGGCCGCTGTGCTGAAGGATGCCGCGAAGCCGAACCTCGTGCAGACGCTGGAGAACAATCCGGTGCTGATCCACGGCGGGCCGTTCGCCAACATCGCGCATGGCTGCAACTCGGTGATCGCCACGCGGGCGGCCCTGGCGCTCGGCGACTATGTCGTCACCGAAGCGGGCTTCGGCGCCGACCTGGGCGCGGAAAAGTTCCTGGACATCAAGTGCCGGCAGGCCGGGCTGAAGCCGGGTCTCGCCGTGGTCGTCGCCACCGTGCGTGCCCTCAAGCTGCACGGCGGGGCCGACGAGAAGGCGCTGGAGAAGGAGGACGTCGCCGCCGTGCAGCGGGGCCTGCCCAACCTGCTGCGCCATGTCGAGAACCTGCGCAAGTTCGGCCTGCCGGTTCTGGTCGGCATCAACCGCTTCCTGACCGATACCGCCGCCGAACTGGAAATGATCGAGGCGCAGTGCGCCGTTGCGGGCGCCAAGGCCTATCTCTGCGAGCATTGGGCCAAGGGCGGCGCCGGCGCGGAAGACCTCGCGGGCGCCGTCGTCGCCACGCTCGACGAAGGCAAGGCAGCCTTCAAGCCGCTCTATCCCGACGACCTGCCGCTGGCGCAGAAGATCGAGACCATCGCCCGCGAGATCTACCGCGCCTCGGGCGTGGCGATCGCCGGGCCGGCCCTGCGGCGCCTCAAGGCGCTGGAAGCGGCGGGCTACGGCAAGCTGCCAGTCTGTATCGCCAAGACGCAGTACAGCTTCGCCGCCGATCCCGAGCTGCGCGGCGCGCCGACGGGCCACACGCTGCCAATCCGCGAGGTTCGCCTGTCGGCCGGTGCCGGGTTCGTCGTCGCGATGGCGGGGGAGATCATGAGCATGCCGGGCCTGCCGCGCGTGCCGGCGGCGGAAAACATCCGGCTGACGGCGGATGGTCAGGTGGACGGGATCTTCTGAGCCATGCGCAGCTATTCCTTCGTCACGGTCGACGTGTTCACGAACACGCGGTTCGGCGGCAATCCGCTCGCGGTCTTTCCGGATGCGAGCGGCATGAGCGATGCAGAGATGCAGTTGCTCGCTGCCGAGTTCAACCTGAGCGAAACGACCTTCGTGCTGCCGCCGGAGGATCCGGCGCATACGGCGCGGGTCCGCATCTTCACGCGCACGCGCGAGATGCCGTTCGCGGGTCATCCCAATGTCGGCACGGCCTATGTGCTGGCGCAACAGGGCAGGGATAGGAACGGCAAGCTCCTGTTCGAGGAACTGGCCGGCCTGGTCGAAATCGACGTGGAGCGTGATGGATCGGGGGCGCCGATCGGAGCGACCATTGCCGCACCGCAGCCTCTCTCGCTGGGACCGGAGTTGCCTGCCGAGAGCATTGCCGCCTGCGCGTCGCTGGCGCCCGCGGACATTCGCGTGAGCGCGCACAAGCCCGTGGGCGCGTCGCTCGGCAATCCGTTCGTCATCGCCGAAGTCGAGCCGTCGGCTCTGACGCGCGCGACACCGGATTTCCCGTCCTTCCGCCAGGCCGTGGAACACACGCCGGCGCTGAACGGCCGGCTCGGATTGTATCTCTATGCCCATGCCGGGCAGGGGAATGTGCAGGCCCGCATGTTCGCGCCCCTGGGCGGCACGATCGAAGACCCCGCGACCGGCAGCGCCGCCGGCCCGCTCGGCGCGCTGCTCCTATCTCTGACGGATGCCTCGGAACTCCGCCTCGACATCCATCAGGGCGTCGTCATGGGACGGCCGAGCCTGCTGCGTGTGGTGGCGCGGCGTGGCGCCGACGGTATTCGGGCCACCATTGCCGGCCAGTGCGTGCCGGTGCTGCGCGGTGAGGCCGAGCTCTGATCTAGTGAGGCCGGAAGGCGTGCTGCTTCAGGTTGGCCAGCGGCACGACGTGCAGGGTGACGGCGTGGGTGGCCTCCAGCACGACCTGGGGCGCGACATTCGCGTCGAAGGCTTCCTTCCAGCGGCTGGCGCACAGGCACCAGCGGTCGCCGGGATTCAGGCCGGGGAAGCCGTATTGCGGCATCGGCGTGCTGAGATCGTTACCCCGAGACTTCGAAAACAGGAGGAATTCGGCGGTCAGGACGACGCAAACCGTGTGCAGGCCGATATCATCGGCGCCGGTGTTGCAGCAGCCGTCGCGATAAAATCCGGTCACGGGGCGGGTGGAGCAGGGTTCCAGCACGCCCCCCAGCACGTTTATGGATGGGGCGCGGCGGTCGGGGCGGCCCTGCTCGGGCGTCTGATCGAACATGGACCTATCGTAGCATCTGGAAATTGAGCTTTCGAGGCGGCGGGGCCGCTGGTAGAAACCCTCGCGTCAAAGAGGTGTATCGGCGGGGCGTAGCGCAGTCTGGTAGCGCGTCTGCCTTGGGCGCAGAAGGTCGTCGGTTCGAATCCGGCCGCCCCGACCACGCC
>LNFM01007543.1_pt1 | contig 16969 bp, 16 predicted proteins | sample 596031 | NCBI WGS metagenome assembly LNFM01 (sample SAMN04254537, study PRJNA301005) | activated carbon metagenome | isolation source: dual media filters at the Ann Arbor, Michigan drinking water treatment plant | place: USA: Ann Arbor
AGATCGTGCGGTGGCGCGGGAAGTTGCCGGCCGCCAGCATCCGAAACGCCAGGTCCTCGTGCAGCCGGCGCTCGATCTTGCGCGAGCTGAACACACCCGTGGCGTAGGCGTAGACCAGCACCTTGACCATCATCGCCGGATGGAAGGGTTGGTTGCGCGAGCCGCCGGCAGCAGCATCACTTGGTCGGGTTCGTAGGGGCGGTAGCTCGTGGGCATGCCCTATCAACGCATGCACCCTGCCACCCGACATCCCGTACTACCCGGTTCTGCCGCGCAGACTCCTAGGCGGACGACCCGGCGCCGCGCCGCGGCGCCAGCGAGTCGAGCACGGGCCAGGCGGCGGCGGTCCACGGCGGGGGCGCCAGACCGAGCAGCAGCGCCGCGCAGCATGCGCCCATCGCGGCGCTGGTCTGGATGCCGTAGCCGCCCTGCGCGGCAAGCCAGAAGAACCCGGGCGCGGCGGCATCGAAGCCACCCACCAGGTCGCCATCGGCCACGAAGCTGCGCAGCCCGGCCCAGGTGCGGCGCGGGCGCCGGATGCGCATCGTGGTCGCCTCCTCGATGCGCGCGATGCCGATGGCGATGTCCAGCTCTTCGGGCACGACGTCGTGCGCGGGCACGGGGTCGGCGTTGGCGGGTGAGCCCAGCAGCAGCCCCGCCTCGGGCTTGAAGTAGAAGCTCTCGTCGACGGCGGCCACGCAGGGCCAGCCCGAGCTGTCGACGCCGGCGGGGCCTTCGAAGACGAAGGCCGAACGGCGGCGCGGCTGCAGGCCCACGGGCTGCACGCCGGCGCGCGCCGCCAGCGTGTCGGCCCAGGCGCCTGCCGCGTTGACGACCCGCGCGGCGTGCACGCTGCCGCCGGTGGTGGTCAGGCGCCAGCCGCTGCCGCCTGCCGCACCGTCGCCGCGCGTCGGTTCGAGGGCCAGCACCTCGGCCCCGCAGCGCAGCTGCGCGCCGTTCGCCCGCGCCCCGCGCAGGTAGCCCTGGTGCAGCGCATGCACGTCCAGGTCGGCCGCCAGCGGGTCCAGCACGGCGGCGTCGCAGGCTGCTGGCTGCAACACCGGCACCTGCGCGCGGGCCTCGGCACCCTCGAGCCAGCGGGCAGGGCAGCCGTCGTGCAGCAGCGCGGCGTGCAGCGCCTGCAGCTCGCCGCGCTGCTGCGCCGCTGCGATGTACAGCGCAGCGCGGGGTGTCAGCAGCGGCGTGCTGCAGAAGCCGGCCGGCGGCTGCTCGAAAAAGGGCCGGCTGGCCCGTGTCAAGGCGCGCACCTGCGCCGAGCCATAACTCTCCATGAACATCGCCGCGCTGCGCCCGGTGCTGTGCAGGCCGGGCTGGTCCTCACGCTCGAGCAGCAGCACGCGGGCATGCGGCGCGGCAAAAAAAGCCAGCGCTGCACCGGCGATGCCGGCGCCTACGATGACCACGTCGACCGTCACACGGTCGGCATCCGGGGTCTGCACGCTCATGGCCGCGAAGGGTACTGCATGGCCGTCCGGCCGGCGGCGCGGGCGGCCCGGGGTCCCATGCAGCCCGGGCCGGCTTCGTGGCACGGCGAGGCCTCATGCGGACCGGGCTCGGCGCTGATGACCCTCGGCAAGCGCCAGTACGCGACATTGGCCCGATCCTGGCCATCAGGACCATCGGGACGGCGCTCACGATCGACAGGTGCAGGTGATCGAGGTGGACGGACAGAACCCGCGCCGCTTGCAGCTGAAGGCCGACAGCTTGTCGTGGCCGAACTCGCCGGGTCGCCTGCCGCCGTGTGCCTTCCGCCGCGCGACCACCTGCCGATGTGTCGCCTCGGACTGACCGGCGGCTTCAGGGTCAGGATCATGAACTCGGCGCCTCGAAGACCGGTCGTTCAGCGTCAGACGACCGAGGGGCAGCTGTCGGCGCCGACGGCGGATTGAAGGTCACGGCCCTCAACCGACTTCAGCGACAGGCAGCTTCCCGGCAGCTCGTCTCGCCAGTTGCGTTCTGCCCGCGCCGGATGCAGGATTCGCGCGGTGAGCTCACCCGACCCGCAGGACCTGCAGGCTTTCACCGAGCTGCTGGCATCACCCATACGCAGCCCCTTGCGCGAAACCGCCCTGGCCGGCTGGTCACGCTACAAGCTGGCGCGCCAGGCGGCCCATGTCGGCGCAGGGCGTGCGGGTGGGCAGGGCAAGCAAGGTGCCTGGACCAAGGGCGCCTACATGGCATCACTCACGGCACCGGCCATCGACCTGCGCGGCGCCGTCTTCACTGACGTCTGCCTGGGGTATGCCGACCTGCGTGGCCTGCGCCTGGACGGCGCCCGCTTCGAACTGAAGTCCCGGACCTGGACGGGCCTGAAGGGTGCCCAGCTGCAAGCCGCCAGCCTGCGCGGCACCCACATCGCCCAGGCTCGGCTGATGGACGCCGACCTGCGCGGCGCCGACCTGTCCGGCGCCCAGCTGTCCGGCGCCGACTTCAGCGGCGCCAACCTGGCCGGTGCCTGCCTGCGCGATGCCTGTCTGCGCGGCGCGCGGCTGCAGCATGCCAACCTGGTGGGCGCCGACCTGCGCGGCGCCGACCTGTCGGCGAGCCATGTCTATGGCGCCTCGGTCTGGGACGCCCAGGTGGATGCGGCCGACGGTCCGGCCGCCGCGCTGCAGCGCGACCTGGTCGTCACGCCCGACGGCCAGGCCGTGGTCACGGTGGACCGCATCGAGGTGGCGCAGTTCATCTACCTGCTCTTGTCCAACCCCAAGATCCGCGACGTCATCGACACCGTCTGCGACAAGGCCGTGCTGATCCTGGGCCGCTTCAGCGCCGAGCGCCTGGCCGTGCTGCATGCGCTGCGCGACGCCCTGCGCGCGCGTGGCTTCGTGCCCATCGTCTTCGACTTCGACAAGCCGCGTTCGCAGGACGTGACCGAAACCGTCAAGACCCTGGCAGGCTTGAGCCGCTTCATCGTCAGCGACATGACCAACCCGCGCTCCAACCCGCTCGAGCTGCAGGCCACCGTGCCCGACTTCATGGTGCCCATGGTGCCCATCCTGGCCGCGGGCGAAGCGCCGTTCGCGATGTTCAGGGACCTGTGGCTGAAGTACCCGTGGGTGCTGGACCCGCTCGAGTACAGCAGCACGGCCGAACTGCTGGCCGTGCTGGACGAGGCCATCGTCGCCCCCGCCCTGGCCCGCCACGCCGAACTGCTGGCCCAGCGTGAGCAGCATCTGCGTGTGCGGCGCGCGGCAGACTACCTGCCGCGCACCTGATCGCGCCCGCAGCGGGTTCGTGCACAGGAACTGCAAAAGGCCACTGCAAGGCCCGCCTGAACATGGATGGGCGGCCGGTGAACAAGCGCAGCAGCTTCATGCGCGCGGGCCGCTGCCGCGCTGCGCCCAAGCGGCGGTGGCGGTCTCGGGCTGCGAGAGGCTGTCCACCGCGCCCAGCATGCCCAGCGTCAGGACAGCGGCCAGCGAGATCGACAGAACGCGGTGGGCAGTGCGCAGAAACATGGCGGGCTCCGGGGGTTGAGGCTGCAATGGACGCATCTTCGGCAGCCGGCCCGCCGGCCACCACCGGCTTGCGATGAACCGCGGCCCGGGCGCGATGAAGCGACGAGCAGGCCTGTCGAATGCACGTGGCCCGGCACGTGGCCCAGCGCTCGACTTAGCACGCGGCCCAGCGCGCGTCCAGCGCTCAGCTCAGCACGCGGCTCAGCGCGCCTTGGGGCGGGCCGGCCAGGTGCGCAGCGCGCCATGGCGCGGCGGGCCGGGCCAGTCGGCGGCGGCCAGCGCCAGCGCCGGCGGCAGCAGCGCAGGCAGCTGCTGCAGCGCCGTGAGCCAGCCGCCGTGCGTCACCACCAGGCGTGGCTTGTGGGCGCCTTGGGTGTCTTGCGGGGTGTCTTGCAGGGTGTCGTGCAAGAAAGCCTGCACGCGCAAGGCCAGCTGCGCCAGGCTTTCGCCACCGCCCGGCGCGTGGTGCAGCAGGTCGGCCTGCCAGGCCTCCACCTCGGCCCAGGCGATCTGCGGCCAGGTCTGGCCGTCCCAGGCGCCGAAATCCAGTTCCAGCAGGCGCGCGTCGACATGCACGCGAAAGCCCCAGCCTGCCAGCACGCGGCCCACGCTGCGGCAGCGCGCCAGCGGCGACACCCACACCTCGCGCGGCAGGCCGTGGCGGCGCGCGGCGCTGCGGATGTGGTGGGCCAGGCGGCGCGCCTTGCGCAGGTCCACCGCCAGATCCGTGCGGCCGATGCAGCGGCCCTGCGCACCCTCGGCGCGCGGGTGGCGCCAGCACCAGAGCAGCGGCGGAGCCGCATCGCCGACGCCCAGGCCCGCCGCCCTCACCGCGACAGCGCCGCCAGCGCGGCGAGGTAGATCGCCAGCTCGCTGAACTGCTGCGTCGCACCCAGCGCGTCGCCGGTGTAGCCGCCCAGGCGCTGGTTCAGCCAGCGGGCCATGAAGGCGGTGACGGCCGCCGCAGCCAGCAGCGCCCACAGCAGGGCCTCGGGCGCCACCCACAACGCCGCGGCGCCACCGGCAAGCGCAGCCCACATCAGCGCCACGCCCAGGCCCGGGCCGTCCACCTGCTGCGCCAGCGGCTTGGCCTTGGCGTGTTCGGCGTCACCGCCATACGGCAGGACACGCAGCAGCACCACGGTGGCGGTGCGCGACCAGGCATGGGCCAGCGGCAGCAGCGCCAGCGTCCCGGCGAGATCGCGCACCGCCAGGTTGTGCAGCGTCGCGGCCTTCAGCGCCAGCACCAGCACCAGGCCCACCGCGCCATAGGTGCCCAGGCGCGAATCCTTCATGATGGCCAGCGCCTTCTCCCGCGTCACCGCGCCGCCCAGGCCGTCGCAGGTGTCGGCCAGTCCGTCCTCGTGGAAGGCGCCGGTGGCCCACACCGTGGTGGCCATGCTCAGCAGCACCGCGATCAGCGCCGACCAGAAATGCGCCGCGCCCCACAACACCGCCGCGGCCAGGGCGCCCACGCACAGGCCCACGGCCGGGAAGTGGCGTGCGCTCTGGTGCAGCCAGACGGGCTGGAAGCCCACCCAGGCCGGCACCGGCACGCGCGTCAGGAACTGCAGCGCGATGAAAAACAGGCGCAGCTCATGTTTCATCGCCGCGCCCTGCCCCGTCGCTGCGTTCGGCCACACCCGCCGAGGCAAAGCTGGCCATCTGGCCCAGCAACTGCAGCGCCGAGACCAGCAGCGGCCAGGCCAGCGCCGCGCCCGAGCCTTCGCCCAGGCGCAGGCCCAGGTTCAGCAGCGGCTGCACACCCAGCGCCTGCAGCCAGCGGCCGTGGCCGGCTTCGGCCGAGCCGTGCGCGAAGACGCAGCGCTGCAGCAGCGCGCTGCCGCTCGGGCCCGCCAGCGCGGCCGCCACGGCCACGGCGGCGGTGGTGATGAAGCCGTCCACCACCACCATGCGGCGCTCGTGCGCGGCTTGCAGCACGGCGCCGGCCATCGTGGCGATCTCGGCGCCGCCCAGCGCCGCCAGCAGCGCCAGCGGCGCCTGCACGTCGGCATGGCGCTGCAGCGCGCGCTGCAGCACGGCGGTCTTGTGCGCCAGGCCGGCGTCGTCCAGGCCCGTGCCGCGGCCCACGCACGCGGCCAGCGGCAGGCCCGTCAGCCGGCACATCAGCAAGGCCGCGGCCGAGGTGTTGGCAATGCCCATCTCGCCCAGCAGCAGCACATTGCCGGGCAGGCCCTGCACCAGGCGCCGGCCATGGGCGATGGCGGCGGCGCATTGCTCGGCGCTCATCGCCGCGGTGCTGCTGCTGTCGGCCGTGCCCGGGCAGGTCTTGGCGATGTGCAGGCCCGGCTGCGGTGCAAAGTCTTGCGCCACGCCGCAGTCCACCACCGTCAGCGCCAGGCCGTGCTGGCGCGCCAGCACCGACACCGCCGCGCCGCCGGCCAGCATGTTCAGCACCATCTGCGCCGTCACGGCCTGCGGGTAGGCCGACACGCCCTGCGCCGCGATGCCGTGGTCGGCCGCGAACACCACCAGCTGCGGCGCCCGCCACTGCGGGTGCGTCGTGCCCTGCACCAGCGCCACCTGCAGCGCCAGCGCCTCCAGCCGGCCGAGGGCGCCCTGGGGTTTGGTGAGCTGGTCCAGGCGCTGCTGCACGGTGGCAGCCAGGGCCTCGTCCTGCAGGTCTTCGATGGTCGGGAAGGTGATGCTCATGAGGCCGCGGCCCAGGCCGCACAGTGGGCATGAAGTTGCGCCAGGCCGTCGCTCAGCGCCGCCGGGCCGGGCTGCAGGATGTCGCAGCTCTTGATCTCGTGCAGGCGGCTACCGGCCACCGCGGGCACCCCGGCCCAGCCCTCGCGTGCGGCCACCTTTTCAGGCCGGAACTTCTTGCCGCACCAGGAGCCGACGATGAGGTCGGGCGCGCGCCGCGCGGGCTCCAGCGCATCGGCCACCACGCGGTGCCTGCCCAGGCTCTGCGTGGCGAGTTCGGGGAAGACGTCGTCACCGCCGGCGATGGTGATCAGCTCCGACACCCACTGGATGGCGCTGATCTTCGGCTCGTCCCATTCCTCGAAGTACACACGCGGCCGGCGCGGCCAGCTGGCGGCCACGGCGGCGATGCGCGCATGGTCGGCCTGGCAGGCCGCGATCCACGCCTCGGCCTGGGCCTGCGCGCCCACCAGGCCGGCCACCAGGCGCAGCGTGGCGAAGATCTGCGCCACGCTGCGCTGGTTGGTGATGAAGACGTTCAGGCCGGCCCGTATCAGCTTGTCGGCCAGCGCCGCCTGCATGTCGGAAAAGCCGATCACCAGGTCGGGCTGCAGCGCGACGATCTGGTCGATCTTGCCGTCGAGGAAAGCACTCACGCGCGGCTTTTCCTGGCGCGCGCGGCGCGGGCGCACGGTGTAGCCGCTGATGCCGACGATGCGCGCTTCTTCGCCCAGCAGGTAGAGCCACTCGGTGGTTTCTTCGGTGAGGCAGACGATGCGCTGCGGGCCCAGGTGGTTCATGAATTCATTGTCCAAGCAAGCGCCGCAGCAGCGCGGGGTCCAGGTGTTCTTCCACCATGTCGGCCAGGGTGTCGCAGGCCTGGTCCAGCGTCGGCACGGCGGCACCGAAAAGCGCGCGCAGCACGGCCGACTGCTCGAACAGCCCGTGGGCGTAGACGCCCAGCACGCTGCCCTGCTGCCAGCCTATGGCCTGGCCCTGGGCGTCGTGCAGCACGGCACAGCCGGGGGCCGCCTGGGTCTGGCCGCAGCGGATTTCATAGCCCGGGGCCTGCACGCCGGCCAGCGCGGCCCAGGGACCGTGCGGTTCGCTGAAGCTCACCGGCGCCGCGCGCAGGCGCTTGTGCGGGCCGAAGCGCGTGTGCAGCGGCAGCAGGCCCAGCCCGGGCAGGTGCTGCACCGGCTGGCCGTCATGGCCCTCGGGGTCGTGCAGGGTCTGGCCGAGCAACTGCAGGCCGCCGCACACGCCCAGCACGGGCCGGCCGGCGGCGGAGTGCGCGGTGACCGTGTGGTCCAGGCCCACGGCGCGCAGCCAGGCCAGGTCGCCGCTGGCCTGCTTGCTGCCGGGCAGCACCAGCCAGTCGGCCCCCTCGGCCTGCGCCGGCGTGCGCGCCCACACCAGGCGCAGGCCGGGCACACGCGCCAGCGGCAGGAATTCGTCGAGGTTGCTGATGTGCGGCGGCGCCAACACCGCCACGCGCAGGCGCGCGCCCGCGCCGGCAGCGGCACCGGCAGCGGCACCGGCAGCGGCACTGGCGGCGAAACCGGCTTCCTCGGGGTGCAGCAGGCCGTCTTCTTCCGGCAGGCCGTGGTCGCGCCGCAGCGGCAGCACGCCGGCCAGCGGCACGCCCGTCAAGGCCTGCAGCTGCTGCGGGCCGGGGGCCAGCAGCGCGGCGTCGCCGCGGAAGCGGTTCAGCACGAAGCCCTGCAGCAGGCCGCGCAGGTCGTCCGGCAGCAAGGCCCAGGTGCCGTAGCAGTGGGCGAAGCTGCCGCCACGGTCGATGTCGCTGACCAGCAGCGCCGCCGTGGGGCCGGCGGCCTGGGCCCAGCGCGCCGTGCCCAGGTTCACGTAGTCCTGCGGCGCCAGGTTGATCTCGGCCGGCGAGCCCGCGCCTTCCACCACGATCAGTTCATGGCGCGCGGCCAGGCGCTCGAAGCCGATGCGCGCCTGCACCGCCAGCACGGCGCTGCGCTCGCGCCAGGGCATGGCCTTCAGGTCGGCCCGCGCCTGGCCATGCAGCACCACCTGGCTGGCGGTCTCGCCCTCGGGCTTGAGCAGCACGGGGTTCATGTCGGTGTGCGGCAGCACGCGCGCGGCGGCGGCCTGGAAATACTGCGCCGAGCCGATCTCGCCCAGGCCGGCATCGCCGAGAGCCCTGCCCGGCGGACCGCAGGCCACCACGCGCGCGTTGTTGCTCATGTTCTGCGCCTTGAAGGGCGCCACGTGCAGGCCGCGCCGCGCGGCCACGCGGCACAGCGCGGTGGCCAGCCAGCTCTTGCCGGCGCCGCTGGTGGTGCCCCAGACGATGAGGGTGCGCGTCATGCGGCGGGCCCGGTGGTGTCGGCCGTGCAAGTGTGGCCGCTGCAGCCAGCGCTGCCCGCCATGCCGGTGAGGGCCTGCAGCAGCGCGGCCTGGGCCGCAGGCGCCAGCGCATTCAGGCGCCACCAGCCGGGCAGCCCGAAGGAGCTGGCGTCGCGCAGCTGCACACCGTGGGCGGCGAAGGCCGTGGCCGACCACGGCTGGCGTGGGCGCACGCAGAAAAACGGCGTCTGGCTGCGCGCGACCTCGTGGCCCAGCGCCTGCAGCGCCGACGCCTGCGCGGCCTTCCAGCGCAGCAGGGTCGGCAGGCTGGCCTGCAGCCAGGCCTGCGCCTCGGCGCTGCACCAGGCCTGCAGCAGGGCCACGCCCTGCGCGCCCAGCGGCCAGGACGGCGCGGCCTGCTGCAGCGCCTGTCGCCACGGCGCCCAGCGCGCCGCCGCCGGGGCGATGGCGTAGGCGCCGCGCACGCCGCACAGGCCCAGCGCCTTGTTCGGGCTGTGCAGCACGAAGGCGTGTTCACGGGCAGCGCCGTCCCAGGGCGTGTGACCGCTCAGGCGCAGCGGCGCGTAGACGGCGTCGAGCACGGTGGCCACGGTGCCCAGCGCCGTGCCCGGCGGCTCGTCCTGGCCCAGCGGGCTGCCGGGGTCGGCCACCCAGTGCAGCGTGGCGTGGCGCGGGCTGCCGGCCAGCACCTCGCGGCCGTGGGCCTGCGCGGCGCGGGCGTAGTCGCCATAGCCGTGCACCGGCACGGCCACCGGGCCCGGGGCCAGGCACGCGCCGACGGCAGTGACGCGCTGGATGAATTCACTGCCGCTGGCGGCCAGCAGCACACGCTCGGGCGCCACGCCGTGCAAGCCGGCCAGGGCCTCGCGCAGCGCGCCATGGCTGGCGTCGGGGTAGCGCGTGACATCGGCCGCCCGCACCGCCGCCAGCGCACCGGGGCAAGGCCCGGCGGCGTTGGCATTGGTGCTGAAGTCGTGGCGCGCAGCGCCGCCCGGGCCCGGGCCGCCGTGCACGGGCGCGGTCATGCCGGCAGCCCTGGCAGTGCCCATGCCGCCAGCCCCGCCGGCAGCGCCAGCAACGCCGCCGCCAGCAAGGCCGCACCCCAGGCCAGCCTGGCGCAATGGTCCAGGCCGAGGCCGAAGCGGTGCTGATCGGGCGATGGCGCACCGGCGTTCAGCGCGTAAGCCCCCGGCTTGCGCAGACACACGCCCAGACGCAGCGCCAGCGCCCCCATCGGCCAGCCGCCGTTCGGTGAGGGCGTCAGCGCCGCCTGCGCTGGCAGTGCGCGCCAGTGGCGCGGCGTGGCCAGCGCCAGGCCGGTCAGGCGCGCCGGCAGCCAGGACAACACGTCATCGGCACGCGCGGCCCACTTGCCGGCCCATTCCCAGCGGCCGCGGTAGCCCCACATGGCGTCGGCGGTGTTCGCAAAGCGGTAGAGCACGGCGCCCGGCAAGCCGGCCAGCACGAACCAGAACAGCGGTGCGACGACCGAGTCGTTGAGGTTCTCGGCCAGCGTTTCCAGCGCCGTTTCGCGCAGTTCATCGGGCGCCATGGCGCTGACGTCACGGCTCACCAGCCGGGCCAGGCGCCGCCGCGCCGGGGCCACGCCGTGCTGCAACGCAGTGCCCACGGCGGCCACCTCGTCACGCAACATGCGCCAGGCGAACATCGGCTTGAGCACCAGCGCCAGCAGGGGCAGCGCCAGCCAGGCCGGCTGGGCCAGCGCCGCGCGCTGCCACGCCCACGCCGCCCACGCACACAGCGCGCCCAGCACACACCAGGCACAGGCGCCCGCGGTGAAGGCTGCGGCCGGCGGCAGGCGCAGCAGCCCGCGCCCCACCGGCCCCAGCACCCGGCCCAGCCAGGCCACCGGGTGCCAGGCGTTGCGCGGCTCGCCGAACAGCGCGTCCCAGGCCCAGGCCAGGGCCAGCGCGGCGGCCAGCAGCAGGCCGGCAGGCGCGGTGTCGTTCAATCCTCGATGCCCCGCTGCGCCGGCACGCCGGCCTTGAAGTGGTGCTTCACCAGCGCCATCTCCGTCACCGTGTCGGCCAGGGCCACCAGTTCTTGCGGGGCATCGCGGCCGGTCAGCACCACGTGCACGTGGGCCGGGCGATCGCGCAGCACCTGCAGCACGGGTTCCAGCGGCAGCCAGCCGTAGCGCAGCGGGTACATGATCTCGTCCAGCACGACGAGGAAGTGCGCGCCCGCGCTGAGGGTGGCCGCGGCCCGCGCCCAGCCGTCGCGCGCCAGTTGCGCCGAGCGTTCGAGGTCGTGGCTCTTCCAGCTGAAGCCGTCGCCCAGGCCTTCGATGGGCACGCCCAGCTGCTCGAAGACCCGGTGTTCACCGAAGCGCGCGCTCGGCACCTTCATGAACTGGTAGATCTTCACCGCCTTGCCGCGGCCGTGGGCGCGCAGCGCCAGCCCGAAGGCCGCCGTGCTCTTGCCCTTGCCGTGGCCGGTGTGCACGAGGATGAGCCCGCGGCGCTCGCCCTCGGGCTTGGGTGTGGTGCGTTCGGTCGGCGGGGCGACGATGTCCATGGCGGCGTGGGTCCTGGTCAGAGATGGGGCACGACGGCCCAGCGCGCCTGGCCGGCGACGTGCAGCGCCTCGATGCTGAAGGCGTGTTCGAACACCTGCACCAGCGCCGCGCGCAGCGTGGCGTCGGCCGGTGCGCCGTCGGCCACGATGCGGCCGCGCTGCATCACCAGCACGCGGTCGGCGGCCAGCGCCAGCGTCAGGTCGTGCAGCACGGCGGCCACGGCCGCGCCGCCGCGTGCGCGCTGCGCCAGGCTGCGCAGCAGGGCACGTTGATGGGGTGCGTCGAGGTGGGTGGTGGGTTCGTCCAGCAGCAGCACCGGCGCCTGCACGGCCAGCGCCCGCGCCAGCAGCACGCGCTGGCGCTCGCCGCCCGAGAGTTCATTCAGGCGCCGCGCGGCAAAGGGCGTGGCCTCGGTCTCGGCCATCGCCGCGCGCACGGCGGCTTCGTCGGCGGCATCGGGCGCGCCGAACAGGCCGTGGCGCGGCAGGCGGCCCAGGCGCACCACGTCGTGCGCGGCGATGTCGCCTTCGGCTTCGCCCTGCTGCGACAGCCAGGCCAGCGCCCGCGCACGTTCACGCGCCGGCAGCGTGGCGAGCGCGCGGCCTTGCACCTGCACCTGCCCGGCGTCGGGCCGGCGCAGGCCGGCCAGCAGGCCGAGCAGCGTGCTCTTGCCGGCGCCGTTGGGGCCGACGATGGCCACCCACTGGCCGGCGTGCAAGCTGAGCGAGACGTCGTCCACCGCGCGGTGGGCGCCCAGCCGCAGCGCCAGCCCTTGTGCGGCCAGGGCGGGGGCCGTCACACGCCCTCCTTCTGGCGGCGCCGCAGCAGCACCATCAGGTACAGGCCGCCCAGCACCGCGGTCAGCACCCCCACCGGCAGTTCCTGCGGCGCGATGACGCTGCGCGCCGCCACGTCGGCGGCCAGCAGCAGCACCGCGCCGGTGCCGGCCGACAGCAGCAGCAGCGGCCCGTGCGTCACCACCACCAGCCGGCGCACGATGTGCGGCGCCACCAGGCCGACGAAGGCGACCAGCCCGGCCTGCGCCACGGCCGTGCCGGTGGCCAGGGCCATCACCACCACCAGCAGCAGGCGCACGCGCGGCAGCTGCAGGCCCAGGCTGGCGGCGCTGGCCTCGCCCAGCACCAGGGCATCCAGCGCGCGTGCAAAGCGCCAGGCCAGGGTGGCGGCGAAGGCCAGCACCACGCCCAGCACCGCGCAGCTGCTCCAGCTCAGGAACGAGGTCGTGCCGAGCATGAAGATCTGCTTGCCGCGCAGCGCATCGGGCGAGACCAGCGTGACCAGCTCCGACACCGACGACAGCAGGATGCCCACCACCACGCCGGCCAGCAGCAGCACCAGCGGCCGCGCGGTGCCGCGCGCCAGCAGCAGCGTCAGCGCCACGCCGAGCACGGCGCCGCAGAAGGCCGCGCTCACCAGGCCGATGCGCAGCAGCCAGTCGGCCGTGGCCAGGCCGATGTAGTGGCCCAAGGCGCCGCCGGCCGCCAGCACCAGCACCACCCCCAGGCCGGCACCGGCGGCCGAGCCCAGCAGGTAGGGGTCGGCCAGCGGGTTGCGGAACAGGCCCTGGGCGATGGCACCGGCCAGGCCGAGCAGGCCGCCGGTCAGGCAGGCGCCCAGCGTGCGCGGCGCGCGGATGGCGCTGACCAGGCTCCACTCATCTTGCGCGCCATGCAGCCAGGCGAATGACCAGCCTTCGCTGCCCGCCGCCAGGCCCGCCAGGCCCAGCACGGCCGCCAGCGCCACCAGGCCCAGCCCCAACCAGGCTGACTGCGGCGGCATGCGCGGCCGGGTCTGGGCAGCAGGGGCTGCGGGGGCCGCGGGCTCGATCATCACGGCAGGCTGCGAAGCTCAGCGTGCCACGCCGGCCGGGCGGTCCAGGCCTGCCAGACATTCGGCCAGCAGCTCGGCCGCCTCGGCCAGCCGCGGGCCGGGCCGCACCAGCGCGTCCCAGGGCTCGCTGGCAAAGCCGCAGTGGCGCTGGCCCTGCAGTGCGCGCAGCGTGCCCCAGCCCGGGCGCGCGGGCATCTCGGCCACGGCGCGCGCGGTGCCGATGACGATGTCGGGCTGGGCCCGCACGATGAACTCGGGGTTCAGCTTGGGGAAAGGCCCCAGCGCCGCCGGCACGATGTTGCCCATGCCCAGCTGCCTGAGTGTTTCACCGACGAAAGAGCTCTCGCCGGCCGCGTAGGGCGCCGAGGCGACCTCGAAGTAGACGGTCTGCCCGCGCACGGCCACCGGCACCCGCGCCGCGGCCGCGGCCATGCGCAGCTGCATGCGCTGCCACAGCGCCGGGCCGGCGCCGGCGTCACCCAGGGCCTGCGCCACCTGGTGGATGACGCGCTGGGTGTCCTGCAGCGTCTTGGGCTCCAGCACCACCACCGGCAGGCCCAGGGTTTCGAGACGGTCGATGACACGTGAGGAGCCGGGCACCAGCACGAGGTCGGGTTTCAGCGCGACGATGCGTTCGATCTGCGTGTCTTCCAGGCCGCCCAGCTTGGGCAGCGCGCGCACGCTGGCCGGCCAGTTCGAGTAGCGGTCGGTGCCCACCAGCCGGCCGCAGGCCTGCAGCGCGCAGACGGTTTCGGTCAGCGAGGGCAGCAGCGAGACCACCCGCTGCGGCGCCGGCGCCAGCGCCACGCGGCGGCCGCGGTCGTCGACGACGCCCGCGGCCCGCGCGGTGGTGGCCAAGAGGGTGAGCACCAGCGCCAGCATCAGCGCGAGCACTGGCGCCAGCACCGGCGCCCAGCCGTGGTGCCTGCTCATGACAAGGCCCCTTTCACCGCCATCTCGCAACCCGCCACCACCAGGGTGACCCGCGCGCACAGCGCCGCCACGGCCTGGTGCAGCCAGCCCTGGGCGTCGACGAAATGGCGAGTCTCGCGGCCCAGCGGCATCACGCCGAGGCCGATCTCGTTGGACACCAGCACCACCGGGCCGGGCAGGCCGCGCAGCACCGCCACCAGCTCGTCGCTGGCGGCCTGCACCGCGGCGGGCGCCACCGGCGGCCCGCGCAACGGCAGGGCCTGCTGCGTCAGCCACAAGGTCAGGCAGTCCACCACCAGCAGGCGCTGCGGCGTGCTGTGTGCGGCCAGCGCCGCGGCCAGGCCCGGCAGCGGCGGCAGGGCCACCTCCAGCGTGGCCAGCGCGGGCAGGCGCGCCGCACGGTCGGCCTGATGTCGCTGGATGCGCGCGGCCATCTCGCCGTCACCCGCCTGCGCGGTGGCCAGCAGCAGCGCCTGCCGGCCGGGCGTGGCCAGCCAGGCCGCCGCACGGGCCTCGGCCAGGCGCGACTTGCCGCTGCGCGCGCCGCCCAGGATGAGTTCATGCAAGGCCATGGCCGCCCGTTCAGCGCAGCACGTAGCGCAGGGTGGCAAAGGCCGCGCGGCCGGGCTGGTCGTAACCCAGCACCGTGCTGTAGGCCTTGTCGCCGACGTTGTTCACGCGCAGGCCCAGCTTCGTGGTGCCGGACAACGACCACTCGGCGCGCACGTCCAGCGTGCCGTAGCCGCCCAGGCGGGTGGTGTTGCTGGCGTTGTCGTAGCGATGGGAAAACGCCTGCAGCGTGGCGCCGGCGGTCCACGCACCGGCTTGCCAGTCCACGCCCAGCCGCAGCGCCTGCCTGGCGCGGCGCGGCAGCTGTTTGCCGTAGTTGGCGTTGCCCACGGTGTCGTTGCGCGGGTCGACGTGGTCGTAGGACGCAGTGAGGTCCAGCTCGCGCCAGCGGCCTTCGTAGCTGAGCGTGACGCCGTCGATGGCCACCCTGGGCAGGTTCACCGGCTGCGGGCCGCTGCTGATGAAGCCGCGGTAGCGGTAGTCGTACCAGGCCGCGCGCAGGCGGTGTTCGCCGACCGTGTAGCGCACGCTCAGCTCGCCGTGCTTGCCTTTTTCGGGCAGCAGCGTGGGGCTGCCGAAACCCGGGAAGTACAGCTGGTTGAAGCTCGGCAGGACCTGGCTGGTGCCGTAGCTGGCGCCCAGCAGCCAGGCCGGCGTGAGCGCGTAGCCATAGGCCAGTGCGCCGGTGGTGACGCCACCGAACTGCGAGTTGCGGTCATGGCGCAGGCTGGCCTGCCAGTTGTGCAGGGCGGCGCTGCCGTTCAGGCCCAGCGCCAGGCTGTCGATGTCGCGTTCGCTCACGGCAAAGGGCGCACCCGGGCGTGACACCGTCTCGGTGGTGCGCTCCAGCAGCAGCAGCGCGGTGCCGACGGGCGTGGCCGTGGTGTTCTCCCAGCTCGCCTGGCGGCTGCGCGTCTGGATGGCGCCCAGCGACGCAAACGGGCTCGCGCTGGCCAGCGTGTCGTAGGCGTCGATGGCTTCGCTCAGGCTCAGCCGCGTGTTCCAGCCCGGCAGCACCGTGCCGCGCGCCGACACCCCGAGCAGCCGGTTCTCGAGTTCGGCGCGCGCGTCGGCGCCGGGGCCGTCGTCGATGCGCGTGAGGCCCGTGCTCTGCAGCGCCAGCAGTTCCACGCGCCAGTCGGCGCCGGGGCGCCAGCCCAGGCGCAGGCTGCCGGCGTTCTGGCGGAAACCGTCGCGGTCGGGGTTGTAATTGCCGAAAGGCACGCTGGGGTTGGTGGCCGAGATGCCGCGCGTGTCGGTGTGCTGTGCCTGCACGGCGACGTCCACCACGCCGTTGCCGAAGCCCACGCCGGCCGCCACCTGGCCGAATGATTCCGAGCCCGCGGAGAGCTTGGCGTTGCCGCTCAGGCCCTGGGTGGCCTGGCGCGTGAAGACCTGCACCACGCCACCGAAGGCGCCGTTGCCGTACAGCGAGGACATCGGCCCGCGCACGATCTCGATGCGCTCCACCGCCTCCAGCGGCAGGTTGTCCAGCGAAGGCGTTCCCAGCGTGGCCGAACCGACGCGGATGCCGTCCACCAGCAGCAGCGTGTGGCGCGATTCCAGTCCGCGGATGAAGAGCGAGGCCGTCTTGCCCAGGCCGCCGTTGCTGGCGAACTGCAGGCCGGCCTGCTGCGACAGCAGCTCCACCAGCGTGCGGCCCTCGCTGCGCTCGATGCTGGCGCGGTCGATGACGGTGACCTCGGCGACCAGCTGGTTCACCGGCGTGGGCGCACGCGTGGCGGTGACGATGACCTGCTGCGTGGCCGTGCCCGACTGGGCCATGGCGCCGTGGGCGGCAAGCAGGGACAACAGGGCGATGGGCGCCGTGGCGCGCCGTTTGAATTGACGAAGAAACAAGAAAAACCTCCAGCCGCGCACCCCGCGCGGGCATGAACCGAATGCGCTGGGCATGGCTGAAGGCAAGGAAGGCCGGCAAGGCAGGCACGGCGCACGCAGGCGCATCGGCAGGCACTCCGGCCCGCGCTGCCCTCCGCAACGCCAGCTCCCATCGCACAAGGCCGGTATCCGGGCTCGCGAGTGCCAAGGGCGATTTCACCCCTGGAGGCCCACTGCGCCTTCCCAGGCCCTTGGGGTCTTTCGACCCCGGGTCCAGTGGCTGTCGTGCAGTGCGCTCCTCGCTGACCGTTGCGGGGGCAGCGCCGGAATCGCGTGGTCATCTGGCAGACCGCGCTCACCGGCTTCCCGTTTAACCTGCCACCCTGAACGGAACGGCAGGCACCTGGTGCAAGCGGGCCGGATGCTAGCGCACTGGCGCAGGGCGTGGCCCCGAGGGCCGCGCGGGGGCGGTGATCGACGGTGGCCGACGGGGTGCCCGATATACTCACGATTTCCCACCACAGCACGCGCAATGCCGCAGTGCTGCACGCAATGACCAAGTTCGTTTTCGTCACCGGCGGTGTGGTGTCCTCCTTGGGCAAGGGCATCGCGGCGGCGTCTCTGGCGGCCATCCTCGAGTCGCGTGGCCTGAAGGTCACCCTCATCAAGCTGGACCCCTACCTCAACGTCGACCCGGGGACCATGAGCCCCTTCCAGCACGGCGAGGTCTTCGTCACCGACGACG
>LNFM01015577.1_pt1 | contig 16969 bp, 13 predicted proteins | sample 596031 | NCBI WGS metagenome assembly LNFM01 (sample SAMN04254537, study PRJNA301005) | activated carbon metagenome | isolation source: dual media filters at the Ann Arbor, Michigan drinking water treatment plant | place: USA: Ann Arbor
GGGATGACGACGGTGAATTTCATTGTTGAGTGAGGAGTAAGGAGTGAGGAGTAAGCAGTAACAGTAGGGAGCGGTAAGTTGTGGTTAACCGCTCACCGTTCACTGCTTGCTGTTCACCACTCACCGCCTCTAAATCTCTTCTTCCGGAGGAAGTTTGCGAGCGTCTTCCTCGAGCATCACCGGTATGCCGTCCTGGATGGGGTATCCGAGCCGGCAGGGTTTGCAGATGAATTCGCCGGCCGCCTTGCGGTAGAGCAGCGGACCCTTGCAGACCGGGCACACCAGTATGTCGAGCAGTTTTTCATCCATGTCGTGCAGCCTGGGAGAGTCTAGCGGTGACAAGTTCGCCGAGTCGCGCATCGACCTCGGCATCAACGATGAGCGCCCAGTGATCAGCGCCCGCGAATGCCGCGCATTTTACCGCATCCTTCTCGGTCATCACGACCGGCGCACCGTCACCGAAGGCGAGATCCGCGGCGCGGTAAGGATGATGATCGGGAAAGGGGTGTTCGATGCACGCCAGCCCGAGTTCGCGAAGGTGTCCGAAAAAACGCTGCGGATTGCCGATGCCGGCGGCGGCATGGACGGTCATGCCGCGGAAATGCGCGGCCGTCACCACCTGCTGCGGCCGGGCCAGGTTGCGGAAATGCACGCCCTGCAGGCGCATCGTCAGGGCCCGGGGGAAAGCGCCGCTGGTGTTGCCGCCGTTGATCACCACGGCATCGACTTCCGCCAGGCGCGAGGGCGGTTCGCGCAGCGGCCCGGCCGGCAGCGGCCAGCCGTTGCCCAGGCCGCGTGCGCCGTCAATCACCGCGATCTCGAAATCGCGCGCCAGACGGTAATGCTGCAGGCCGTCATCGCTGAGGATGACGTCGATGTCAGGATGTGCCCTGCGCATCGCTTCCGCGGTGCCGGCGCGATTGCTGCCGACCCAGACCGGGCAGCCCGCGCGCCTTGCCATCAGGCAGGGCTCGTCGCCGTAATCCGCCGCGTTGCCGTCCGGCGGCACCGGGCGCGGATCCGTGCGCGCGGCGCCGTAACCGCGGCTGATGATGGCGGGGTGCTTGCCTTTGTCCTGCAGGAAGCGCGCGAGCCACAGCACCAGCGGTGTCTTGCCGGTGCCGCCGGCGGTGATGTTGCCGATGACAATGACCGGTACACCCGGATGGCGGCTGCCGAGCAGGCCGATTCTCCAGGCGAAACGCCGCGCTGCCGCTAGGGCAGCGAAGAGGGCGGCCAGCGGCAGCAGCAGCAGGCTTTTCAGCTTGCGGTGTTGCCAGTGCTCGGGGGCGGACATGACGGGCGAAGGTTAGCCCGTTTGGAAGGGGCCGTCGACGGCCGCGCAGCAAGGCGGCTGGAACGAAGGCTTATTTCGGCGCCTGGGTGGTGAAGGTGATCCTGGCGTAACCGACGCGCTGTGCGGCTTCCATCACCCGGACCACGGCCTGGTGCGCGGCGTTGGCATCGGCGTTGATGACCACGACCGGATCCTTCATCTCGCCGGCGGCGGTTTTCAGTGCGGCGCCGAGTGCGGCGGCATTTCCGCCGGCGACCGCGGCCTTGTTGATCGTGTAGTTGCCCTTGGCATCAACACCGACATCGATCTGTTCGGGGCGCTCCGGCGGCTTGCCGGCCTCGGCGGTGGGCAGGTTGATCTGCAGTTCGGCGAAACGCGAGTAGGTGGTGGTGACCATCAGGAAAATCAGGATCACCAGCAGCACGTCGATCAGCGGGATGAAGTTGATCTCCGGCTCTTCGCGGAAGGCGCGGGTGCGGAACTTCATGCGCGGACTCCCCGCTGACGCATCTCAGGCATCACGCTCGCCGTGGACGATTTCCACCAGTTTCACGGCCTGGATCTGCATCTCGACCAGCAGCGCATCGACGCGGGTGCGGAAGTAGCGGTAGAAGACCATGCTCGGCACTGCGACGACCAGGCCGAAGGCGGTGTTGTAGAGCGCAATCGAGATGCCCTGGGCCAGCGCCAGCGGGTTGCTGCCCTGCGGGCCCTGCGAGCCGAAGATTTCGATCATGCCGATCACCGTGCCGAACAGGCCCAGCAGCGGCGCGATGGCGGCGATGGTGCCGAGGCTGGTCAGGAAGCGCTCAAGGTCGATGGCGACGAGGTGGCCGGCTTCCTCGATGGATTCCTTCATCACCGCGGGGCTGCGCTTTTCGTTGCGCAGGCCCGCCGCAAGGATCTGGCCCAGCGGCGAACTGGCGGCGATCTGCGCCAGCAACTGCGGCGTGACGCCGTTCTGGCGGTAGGCCTGCACGGCATGGTTGAGGGTGTTTTTCGGCAGCACCACGTTCTGGCGCAGCGACCACAGGCGTTCACCGATGATGGCGAGCGCGATGACGGAACAGAGGATCAGGGGCCAGATCGGCCAGCCGGCAGCTTCAATGATGGATAACAAGCGGTATTTTCCGGTGAATGTTGCGTGAGGTGCTGCGAAAAAATTCGCGTAACTGTAGCCGCCATGCGCGTTATGGGCAAGCATGCCCGTTTGCCGGTCCGCGCAAAACTGTTGGACGGCAAGGGCTTATTCCGCTTTTCCACAGTTGTTGTGGATAAACCTGTGCGCAGGATGTCGATGACCTGCCTAAGTGGCCTGCAGGTCTGGGTTTTTGCCAGATTGCCTATTTGTTAAACTGCAAAAAATATTAATAAAATCAATTATTTGCGGATTAATGCCGGGGCTGATGCGACAGGGCCGCCGGCGCCACCGGCAATGCTGCACGCTGTGGATGGTGTCTGCCGGGAAAAACCGTTCTGCGTCCGCGGCTTGCGCGGACGCAGGCCGGCGCGGCAAGGGCCAGTCGTTATACTCGGCCCATGGCTTTATTGACGATAGACAACGCCGAACTCGCATTCGGCCTCCATCCGCTGCTCGACCGTGCCAACCTGACCGTCCATGACGGCGAACGCATCGGCCTCATCGGCCGCAACGGCACCGGCAAATCCTCGCTGCTCAGCATCATCGCCGGCCGCGGCGCGCTTGATGACGGCGCAATCCGCCGCCAGGACGGCCTGCGCGTGGTGATGGTCGAACAGGAGCCGCTGCTGCCGGATGCCGTCAACCTGCATGCCAGCCTGACCGCGCGTGGCGGACTGGAGGACATGCATGACGAGCGTGAGCGCTGGCGCGCCGATGCGCGGCTGTTCGAGTACCTGCACCGTTTCGGCCTCGACGAGTCGCGTCCGCCGCAGACGGCCTCCGGCGGCGAACGCAAGCGCGCGGCGCTGGCCCTGGCGCTGGCGATGCAGCCCGATCTGCTGCTGCTCGACGAGCCGACCAACCACCTCGACATCACCGGCATCACGCTGCTCGAAGACCTGCTGCTCAAGGGGCAGGTCAGGTCCGCGATCATCATCACCCATGACCGTGCCTTCCTTGACCGCGTCTCCACGCGCATCGTCGAGCTCGACCGCGGTCTGCTGCGTTCCTATCCGGGAAATTTTTCCGCCTACGAGGCGCGCAAGGCCGACCAGCTGGCCGAGGAAGAAAAGGCCAGCCGCCGTTTCGACAAATTCTGGGCGCAGGAGGAAGTGTGGATCCGCCAGGGCATCAAGGCGCGCCGCACCCGCAACGAAGGCCGCGTGCGCCGGCTGGAAGCCTTGCGTGTCGAACGTGCCGCGCGCCGCGAGCGCATCGGCAACGTCAAGCTGGCTCTGGATGCCGGAGAACGCTCCGGCAAGCTGGTCGCCGAACTGACGGGTGTCGGCAAGGGTTTCGACGGCAAAGCGCTGATCAGAAACCTCGACCTGCGCATCCTGCGCGGTGACCGCATCGGCCTGATCGGCGGCAACGGCGCCGGCAAATCGACGCTGATCAAGATCATCCTTGGTGAACTTGCGCCGGACACCGGCGAAGTGAGGCTGGGCACGAAACAGGAGATTGCCTATTTCGACCAGCTGCGTGAGCAACTCGATCCGGAGAAGACGCTGGTCGAAACCATCAGCCCGGGCTCGGAATGGGTGGAAACGGCGGACGGCCGCAAACACGTGATGAGTTACCTGTCGGACTTCCTGTTCCCGCCGCAGCGCGCCCAGGCCAAGGTGAGCATGCTGTCAGGCGGTGAACGCAACCGGCTGCTGCTGGCACGGCTGTTCGCGCGACCGGCCAATGTGCTGGTGCTGGACGAGCCGACCAACGATCTCGACATCGAGTCGCTGGAACTGCTGGAAGACACGCTGCAGGGTTATAAAGGCACCCTGCTGCTGGTCAGCCACGACCGGGCATTCCTGGACAACGTGGTGACCCAGACGCTGGTGGCCGAGGGCGAGGGGCGGTGGAAGGAGTATGTCGGCGGTTACAGCGACTGGCTGCAGCAGCGGCCGGCGGCGGCCACTGCCGCCGTGCCGGCCGCAGTGGCGCCGGCCAAACCGGCTGCGCGCACGGCAGCAGCCGCAAAAAAACTCGGCTTCAGGGAGCGGCGCGAGCTGGAGCAGTTGCCGGGCGAACTGGAGGCGCTGGAGAAGGAACAGGCGGATCTGGCGATGCGCATGAGCAGCGCGGACTACCACCGGCAGGGGCCGGCGCAGCTGAAGGCCGACCGTGAGCGCGCTGCGGCCCTCGAGGCGCTGCTGGCGGAAAAATTCGAGCGCTGGGCCGAACTGGATCAGCGCGCGGCACAGGTGGCCGGCTAGCTGTCCGCCTGTTTCCCGGCTGCGGAAAATGACCGGCCGTCGGCAGCACGCCGCTGCGCGTACAATGCCGCCATGCCCGACCTGCTGGATCAAGCCACCCGCCAAGCCGTGATCTCCGTTGCCGAGCTGAACCGGCTCGCGCGCAGTGCCATCGAACGCGGCGTGCCGCTGGTCTGGGTGGCCGGCGAGATTTCCAATTTCAAGCGTTATGACAGCGGGCACTGCTATTTCACGCTGAAGGACGAGGCGGCGCAGGTCGATGCGGTGATGTTCCGCCACAAGGCGCAGTACCTGGACTGGCAGCCGGAGAACGGCATGCAGGTCGAGGTGCGGGCGACGGCTACGGTGTACGAGGCGCGAGGCAAGTTCCAGCTGGTTGTCGATGCGATGCGCCGTGCCGGCCTCGGGGCGCTGTATGCGGCATTTGAAAAACTCAAGGCCAGGCTGGAAAAGGAAGGCCTGTTTGATCCGGCGATCAAACGCGAACTGCCGCCGTTTCCGCGCACGGTCGGCGTGGTGACCTCGCCCCAGGCTGCTGCGCTGCGCGACGTCATCACCGCCCTGCGCCGGCGGATGCCGGGCATCAATGTCATCATTTATCCGGCCCCGGTGCAGGGCGAGGGCGCCGGCGCCAGAATCGCCGAGGCGATTGCGCTGGCCGGCACCCGCGCCGAATGCGATGTCCTGATTGTCTGCCGCGGCGGCGGCAGCATCGAGGACCTGTGGGCCTTCAACGAAGAAGCCGTGGCGCGTGCGATCCGCGCCTGTCCTCTGCCGGTGGTGTCCGGCGTCGGTCACGAGACCGATTTCACCATTGCCGATTTTGCCGCCGACGTGCGGGCGCCGACGCCGACCGCGGCGGCGGAACTGGTCAGCCCGGACGGCGTCAAGCTGAAGCGCGATGTGATTTTGCTCGGGCAGCAGTTGCTGCGGGTGTTCGCGCGCGGCATCGAGGACCGCATGCAGCGCCTCGACTACCTGTCGCGGCGGCTGACCCATCCCGGCGAGCGCATCCGCAACCAGGCCGTCCACCTGCAGCACCTCGCCAGTCGCCTGCGCGGCGAGTGGCGCCGCGGCACCGAAGAGCAGTCCTGGGCCCTGCGTGATGCGGCGCAACGGCTGCGTGCCGCCGCGCCGGATACGGTGCTGCTGCTGCGGCAGCAGCAGGAACTGGCGCGCCGGCTGCGCGGCACCGCGCGTGAACGCATGGCCGCCGCCGCCGAGCGGGTGGCCGGGATCCGCGCCCATCTGCTGCATCTCAATCCGCAACGCGTGCTCGAACGCGGCTACAGCATCACCGAGACCTCCGCCGGCGACATCGTGCGCGACGGTGCGCGGCTGGCGGAAGGGCAGGAACTGAAAGTGACGCTGGCGAAGGGCTGGGCCGGCGTGCAGGTGAAGCGCAGCGGCTGACCCGGTTCAGCGTGTCGCCAGCTTCGCCGGCGGAATCGTCGGGTCCCCGAACACCGGGTTAGCCGCCAGCCATTGCTCGAACTGTGCGGCGGGAACCGGCCTGCTCATGCAATAACCCTGGGCGCAGTCGCAGCCCATCTGTTTCAGCAGCGCCCAGATCGCGAGGTCCTCGACGCCTTCGGCGACCACATGCATGCCCATGTTGTGGCCGAGTTCGATCGTTGATTTGACGATCATCGCGTCGTCGCCGTCGGTCGCCATGTTGCGCACGAAGGACTGGTCGATTTTCAGTTCCTTCACCGGCAGTTTCCGGACATAGGACAGCGAGGAATAACCGGTGCCATAGTCGTCGATTGCCAGCTTGACGCCCAGCCTGTCGAGGCGGCGCAGCGTTTCCATGGACCGCGCCGGATCCTCCATCACGCCGCTTTCGGTGATTTCGATGCCCAGCCACTGCGCTTCCACGCCGCGCAGCTTCAGTTCACCGGCGACCAGGTAGGGCAGTTCGGGATCGAGCAGGTCGCGGGCGCAGATGTTGACCGAGATCGCGACCTTGATGCCGCGCGCCTGCCACAGGCCGCATTGGCGGATGGCGCTGCGCAGGATCCAGCGCGTCATGTCGCGGATGAAGCCGGTCTGCTCGGCAAAGGGTATGAAGTCGCCCGGCGGCACGAAGCCGCGTTTGGGGTGGTTCCAGCGCACCAGCGCCTCGCATTGCGCGGTGACGCCGCTGTGCAGGTCGACCTTGGGCTGGAAATAGAGCACCAGCTCGTCCTGTTCGACCGCGCGGCGCAGTTCGCCGAGCAGCGTCAGGTAGTTTTCCCGCGGCTGGTGGAAGGCGGGTTCGAACACGGCACTGCCGTGATGGCCGCGTTTGGCGACATACATCGCCACGTCGGCGTGGCGGATCAGCGTGTACGGGTCTTCGCCGTGCGCCGGGTAGCCGGCAATGCCGATGCTGGTGCGCACGTCCAGCGGCTGGCCGTCGACGGTGATCGGGGCATTGAGTGCCGACAGGATCTTGCCGGCGATGTCGCGGGCTGCGCCGGTGTCCGCCCCGGGAAGGATCACCGCGAACTCGTCACCGCCCAGCCGCGCAATGGTGTCGGAATCGCGCAGCAGGCCCTGCAGCCGGCTGCCCACGGCCTGCAGCACGCGGTCGCCGATGGGATGGCCCAGCGTGTCGTTGACATGCTTGAAGCGGTCGAGATCCATGCTGAGTATGGTCACCGGCGACTGTTCCCGCCGCGCGGCCTTGATTGCCAGGTCGAGCCGGTCGTTGAACAGCGCGCGGTTGGGCATGCCGGTCAGCGTGTCCTGGTAGGCAAGGCGCAGGATTTTTTCCTCGCGGCTGGAAATGGCCTCGCGCATGTGGTTGAAGCTCGAGGCCAGCTCGCCGATCTCGTCCTGCTGGCGGATGTCGGCCTTCTGGCTGTAGTCGCCGTCGCGGATCCGGCGCGCGATCGCAGCCAGTTTGTTGATCGGGCTGGCGAGGCTGCGGCCGATCAGGATGCTGCCGAAGAGCGAGACCAGCACACTCGCCAGCGCGAGGTCGAACAGCGTGCGCTGCAGCTCGGAGAAGGGCTCCAGCGAGGCCTGCAGCGATTGCTGCAGCACCGCCATCACCTGCGGCACCCCGGCTGCGGTGAGCGTCATCGACCGGGTCTGGTAGGGCAGGCCGCCGAGATCGATGACGCCGGGGCCGGCGCGCGTCAGCAGCAGGTCGTTCAGGCGGCCGAGCAGTGCGCTGCGCTGCGCCTCGTTCAGCGTGGATGCCCCGAGCTGCCACTGCAGGTCCGGGCGCTCGGTCAGGAAGGACACCTGCAGTCCCGTGAGTTCCCGCATTTCGCGCGCAATCTGGTCATCGATGGTGAAACCCATGGCGACCCAGGCGACCGGCAGCGGCGCCATCACCGGCACCACCACCATCTGGTAGGGGCGCTGGTCCACGAGCACGACGCTGTTCGCCTGGCCGCGCTCCATTGCCGAGCGGATCAATGCCGGAAAGGGGAACTCGCCGCTGTCCGCGGCCTGCTCTAGGCTGGAGCCCAGCAACCGGTTGTCGAGATCGGCGAGCAGCACCAGGCCGGCATTGATGCGCGCGCCGTGGTTGGCGAGTACGGAGTTGATGGTTGCCGAATCGCCGGTCGCGATGGCTTCGCGGAAACCGAAATCGGCGGCCAGCACCGTCGCCGCCTGTGACAGCTGGCGGCCGTTCTGCTCGAGCACACGCGCGAACACGCGTTCGCCGACGCGGATCTGGCTGGCCACTTCGCGGCCGGCGATACGTTTGTTGGCGGCGCTGACCACCAGGTACGCGGCCACCTGGACGGCGGCCAGCAGGACCACGAAAAAGACGACGATACGGGTTTCGAGGCTGCGGAATGCGGGCATCATGGGCAGACAGCATACCGGAGCCGGGGTTTCGCCTGCGGGCGTGGAATGCCGGAAAAATGCGTCAATTCCGGACCTGCTTCGCTTGACGAAGGCGCCGTGGATGCCTATAAGAAACGTCCATGACACGGCCCGCAGCGCCCTTCCGGGCAGGCCCGGGTGAATTCAATCACAATAACGTGGACTGCCATGAGTGAACTCGACTTTACCCGTCCCGCCCAGAGCGACGTTTACAACGCCAACGTTGCGCGCCTGTTTTTCCACAACAACGGCAAGCCGCTGGCGATTGCCGCAGGTGGTGCGTTGTTCGCCGAAAATGCCGCGGGCAAGGCCATGTATTTCCTCGCCTCCGGCGAAATCGCGCTGACCCGCAACGGCAAGCCGCTGGATGTGATCAAGGCCGGCGAAGTGCTGGGCGAGATGTCGGTGCTGACCGGCGAGCCGCGCAGCGCGACGGCGACCGCGCGCAGCGCCTGCGAGGTGATCGAGCTGGACGGCGGCGCCTTCCTTGGCGCGATCCAGAAAACCCCGGATTTCGCGCTGATGCTGCTGGCGATCCTGATCAAGCGCCTGCGCCTGGCGCTGGCGATGCAGATGCTCGGCAAGAACCAGAATCTGGCGCCGGACCCTGCTGGCCGAGCTGACGTCGAATTTTCCGGGGCGCCCGCCGGCCTACCAGCCGAAAAACGGCGTGATCATGCGCGAGGGCGAGGCCGGCATTTTCATGTACGTGGTGATGGACGGCGCGGTGCGCATCACGGTCAAGGACAATGTCGTCGAGGTCGTGAGGCCCGGCGGCGTGTTCGGCGAGATGGCGCTGGTCGACCAGTCAAAACGCGCGGCCACCGCATCGGCTGCCACCGACTGCAACCTGCTGTCGATCAACCGCAACGATTTCCTCGCGCTGATCAAGTCCAATCCGTCCTTTGGCGTGTCGCTGCTGCGCGCTCTGGCCAACCGGCTGCGCAACACCGGACGGCGTTAGGCGCAGGCCGGTTCAACCGCCCGCGATCGAGCGCGGGTCGCGCGGTTTCCAGCGGCCGCCGTCGACCAGTGTCAGGAAGTCCAGCAGGTTGCGGTTGAACTGCTCCGGCTCCTCGGTGTTCACCGTGTGCCCGCTTCCCGGGCAGATCCACAGCCGCGCGTTGCGGCAGACCTTCTTGATGAACAAGGCCGGGCCGAGACTGCCGTCATCCTCGTCGCCGCAGGCCACCAGCAGCGGCGGGCGATAGCTCCGCAATCCGCGCTCCAGCGCGTAGACCGGCGGTCGTTTCGCCTGCACGCCGCGCAATACCCCGGCGAGCCCGGGGCCGGAGTGGCTTTGATGGATGCGGCGGAATTCGGCGTAGCCGCGCGGATCCTTCAGCATCTGCGGAATGCGTGCTGCGGCGACGCCGCGCTGCTTCAGCGCGGCTGCGGTGCCCGCGCTCTCGAACAGGCGGGCATGGGCCTCGGTGCTGCGCAGGAAGTTTTCGCGCGTCGCGGGATCGGAGCCTGCGCCGGCGGCCAGCGATGTGACCGACAGCGCCATCGACGGGTAACGCAGGCCGAACTGCAGCGCGGAATAGGCGCCCATCGAGCAGCCGGCGACATGCGCCCTGCGGATGCGCAGGTGGCGCAGCACGTCGGCGATGTCGTCGACGGCAATGCGCCAGGAATATTTCGAGCGCGCGCGCGGCACATCGGAGGGCGGGTAACCGCGGGCGTTGAAGGTGATGCAGCGGTAACGCCGCGCGAAAAAACGCAGTTGGGGTTCCCAGCTGCGGGCATCGCCCGAAAACTCGTGAACGAAGATCAGCGGAGTGCCCTTGCCGGCTTCCTCGTAGTGCAGGCGGGTGCCGTCGCGGGCGGTGGCATGGGGCATGGCATGTCTCCTTGTCAGGCGTCCGCGTCCTGTGGCGGGTGTTCGGCGAACCATTGCGCGATCGCGGGCATCGCCTGTTCGAAACCGCCGGGGATCGACAGATTGAGCACGCCGGCCCGTTCGCGGCTCCGGTTTTCGAAATCGTGGACGCTTCCGCCGGGCAGCAGCACGAAGCTGCCGCGCGGGGCGTCGATCCATCGGCCATCGACCAGGAAGGACATCGTGCCTTCGATGACGAAAAACAGGTCATCCTCGTCATGCTGGTGTGCGCCGGGTCCCCGGGTGTTGGCGTCGAGCCACCACTCGGATACCGAGTAGCGCGAATCCGTTTCCGCAGCATCCGCCTTGAACACGGCGGAGATCCGGCCCATCGGATATTGACGGCCGGCGCCAGGTGCCAGGATCAGCGGGCGGCGCGCCACGGTTTCAGGCTTCCCGACGCACGTATTCCAGCACCAGGTCGCCGACATCGGCAGCGAGGCAGTCGAAGCCGGTGTAATTGTCCATCCCGCGCAGCCAGGTCAGCTGGCGCTTGGCGAGCTGGCGCGTCGCGGCGATGCCCTGTTCGCGCAGTTCGGCGCGGCTGATGCGGTTCTCGAGGAAATCCCAGGCCTGGCGGTAACCGACGCAGCGCATCGACGGCAGTTCCGCATCGAGGCCGTAGGTTTCGCGCAGCCCGCGCAGTTCGTCGACCAGTCCGGCCTCGAGCATGGCGTCGAAACGCTGCGCAATGCGTTCGTGCAGCACGGCGCGATCCTCCGGCAGCAGCGCGATGCGGATCGGCGTGTAGGGAAAATAGACGTACTTCGGTTTTTTCAGCAGGTCGGTCATCGACCTGCCGGCGAGGTAATAGATTTCCAGCGCGCGCTGGATGCGCTGCGCGTCGTTGGGTTCCAGCCGCGCCGCCGTTTCCGGATCGACCTTGCGCAGTTTTTCATGCACCGCCGGCCAGCCTTCGTCCTCGGCCATGGTTTCGATGATCAGGCGGACCGTCGAGTCGGCTTCCGGCAGGTCGTTGAGTCCTTCGACCAGTGCCTTGAAATAGAGCATCGTGCCGCCGACCAGCAGCGGAATGTTGCCGCGCTCGGTGATTTCGCGCATCAGCGCCAGCGCATCGTCGCGGAAACGCGCAGCCGAATAACTTTCATGCGGTTCGATGACGTCGATCAGGTGATGCGGGGCGCGTTTGAGGAGATCCGCGTCCGGCTTGGCGGTGCCGATGTCCATGCCCTTGTAGACCAGCGCGGAATCGACGCTGATGATTTCGCAGGGCAGCGTCGTCGCCAGCTGCGCCGCGACCGCGGTTTTGCCGCTGGCGGTGGGGCCCATCAGCAGGATGGCGGGCGGGTGCGCAGGAGATGGCATAAAAATATCAATAAAAACAAATACTTATGTTCATTCGACAGATCATTCACCGCGACGGAACAGGCGGTCGAGTTCGGCGATGCCGATGGCCTGCCAGGTCGGCCGGCCGTGATTGCACTGGCCGGAGCGTTCGGTCGCCTCCATGTCGCGCAGCAGCGCGTTCATTTCCGGCAGCGTCAGCCTGCGGTTGGCACGCACCGCGGCGTGACAGGCCATGGTGCCGAGCAATTCATTGCGGCGTTCGGTGGCGATGCGGCTGGCGCCGTATTCGCGGACTTCGTGCAGCACGTCCAGCGTCAGCGCCTGCACATCGGCGTCGGCGAGCAGTGCCGGCACCCCGCGCACCACCAGCGCGCCCGGCCCGGCCGGCGCGAGGTCGAAGCCGAGATCCTGCAGCGATTCGCGTTCGTCCTCCGCGGTGGCGACATCAAGGGCTTCGGCGGCAAAATGCGCCGGGACCAGCAGCGGTTGCATCGGGATCGCGCGGCCGTCGAGCGCGGATTTCAGTTTTTCATACATGATGCGTTCATGCGCCGCGTGCATGTCGACGATGATCAGCCCGTTGTGGTTTTCGGCGAGGATGTAGATGCCGGCGAGCTGGGCCAGCGCAAAACCCAGCGGGTGTTCGTCGCCGGAGGCGGGCAGTGCGGGGGGCTGTGGTTCCGGCACGGCGTCTGCAACGGCCGTCGTGGACGGTCCGGGCCGTGCTGCGAACATCGTGCTGTAGGCGCCTGCCGGCTGGGCGACGCCCAGGGTCATCGTACCCTGGCTGCGGTAAAAGGGCGTGGCGGGTGCCGCTGTTGTGGCAGGCGCCGGCGCAGCGATTGCACTGCCGTCTCCGGCGGAACGCGACAGCGTCTTGTGCAGCGCGTGGAAAATGAACTGGTGCGCGGCGCGCGAATCGCGGAAACGCACCTCGGCCTTTGCCGGATGCACGTTGACGTCGACCAACTGCGGATCGATATCCAGAAATAACACGAACGCCGGATGGCGGTCGTGGTGCAGCACGTCGGCATAGGCCTGGCGGATCGCGTGCGCCACCAGCTTGTCGCGGATGCAGCGGCCGTTGACGAAAAAATACTGGGCGTCGCGCGTGCCCTTCGCGTGCGCCGGGGAACTGATCGCGCCGCGCAGCGCGATCTGGCCGCCCGACTCCTCCACCGGCAGCGCGCCCGCGGCGAAATCCCCGCCCAGCACAGCGGCGATGCGTGCAGCCAGCGGTTGCGGTTTCAGCTGGAACCGCATGCGGCCGTTGTGGCTGAGCGAGAAGGCGACGTCGGGCCGCGACAGCGCGATGCGGCGGAAGGCTTCCTCGCAATGCGCATATTCGGTCTGCTCCGACTTCAGGAATTTGCGCCGCGCCGGGGTGTTGTAATACAACTCGCGCACGTCGATGCGTGTGCCGCGCGCCAGTGTTGCCGGCTCGGGCGTGCCCAGCGCCGGACCTTCGGCGGTGATGCGGTGGGCATGGCGATCCTCGCTGCGGCGGCTGGTCAGCTCCATGCGCGACACCGAGGCGATGCTGGCCAGCGCCTCGCCGCGGAAGCCGAGGCTGGCGACGTGCTCAAGGTCATCGAGGGAGGCGATCTTGCTGGTGGCGTGGCGGGCCAGTGCGAGTTGCAACTGGTCGCGTGCAATGCCGGCGCCGTCGTCGGTGACGCTGACCTGCTTGATGCCGCCGGCGGCGAGTTCGACGCTGATCGCCTGCGCGCCGGCATCGAGGCTGTTCTCGAGCATTTCCTTCAGTGCCGAGGCCGGGCGCTCGATGACCTCGCCCGCGGCGATCTGGTTGATCAGCAGTTCGGGCAGTAGCTGGATGGCGGGCATTTCCCGATTATAAGCGCGGCCAATCGGGTTATAAGGCCGCGCGCTGCTGCGTCTTTCCGCCATCTGGCCGTATAATCGCTGCGATCCTTTTGAAAAAAGTCTGCGGTGTCCGCGGGATGACGTCTCGGGACTGCCGGTATCGCGGCGCCATGCCGGTTCCAAACCAGGGGAAAGTGATGCCACAAATCATTGGTGTGCCGAAGGAAACGGCAGCCGGAGAGAAACGCGTTGCGACGGTGCCGGAAGTCGTGGAAAAGCTGGTCAAACTGGGCTTTTCCGTCAGGCTGCAGTCCGGTGCCGGCGAGGGTGCGAACTGCAGTGACGACAGTTATCGTGCAGCCGGCGCTGAGGTGGTCGCCACCGCCGCCGAGCTGTGGTCCGGCTCCGACATCGTGTTCAAGGTCGGCGTTCCGACCGCCGAAGAGGTCGGCCTGATGCGCGAAGGCGGCGCCCTGATCGGCTTCATCTGGCCGGCGCAGAACCCGGAACTGATGCAGCAGCTGGCCGCAAAAAAGGCCACCGTGCTGGCCATCGACTCGCTGCCGCGCACGCTGTCCCGCGCGCAGAAAATGGATGCACTGACTTCGCAGGCCGGTGTCGCCGGTTATCGCGCGGTGATCGAGGCCGCCAATGCCTTCGGCCGTTTTTTCAACGGCCAGATCACCGCCGCGGGCAAGGTGCCGCCGGCCAGGGTTTTCATCGCCGGTGCCGGCGTCGCCGGCCTGGCCGCGATCGGTACTGCGGCCAACCTCGGCGCCATCGTGCGCGCCAATGACACCCGCGCCGAAGTGGCGGACCAGGTGGTGTCGCTGGGCGGCGAATTCGTCAAGGTCGATTACGAGGAAGAGGGCTCCGGCGGCGGCGGTTACGCCAAGGTCATGAGCGAGGGTTTCCAGCAGGCCCAGCGCGAGATGTATGCGAAGCAGGCGCGGGAAGTCGACATCATCATCACCACCGCGCTGATCCCCGGCAAGCCCGCGCCGCGGCTGATCACCGCCGAGATGGTCAAGAGCATGAAGCCGGGCAGCGTCATCGTCGACATGGCGGCAGAACGCGGCGGCAACTGCGAGCTGACCGAGCCGGGCAAGGCGGTGGTCAAGCACGGCGTGACCATCATCGGCTACACCGACCTCAATTCGCGTCTGGCCAAGCAGTCCTCGACGCTGTACGCGACCAATCTGTTCCGCCTGACCGAAGAGCTGTGCAAGACCAAGGACGGCGTGATCAACGTCAACATGGAAGATGACGCGATCCGCGGCCTGACGGTGATCAAGGATGGCGGCATCACCTGGCCGCCGCCTCCGCTCAAACAGGCCGCGGCGCCGGCCAAACCTGCTGCCGCGGCGGTCAAACCGGTGGAGAAAAAAGGCCATGGCCATGGCGGCGGCGGTGAGCCGATGCCGGCCGGTGCGCTGGCCACGCTGTTCGGTGCCGGCGCACTGGTGTTCTGGTTCATCGGCGCCTATGCGCCGGCGGCCTTCCTCGGGCACTTCACGGTGTTCGTGCTGGCCTGCTTTGTCGGCTACATGGTGGTGTGGAACGTGACGCCGGCGCTGCACACGCCGCTGATGAGCGTGACCAATGCGATCAGCAGCATCATCTGCATCGGCGCGCTGGTTCAGGTGGCGCCGCCGATCGAGAGCACTGCCGACCGTCCGGGGATGTGGATCCTCGGCCTCGCGGTGGCCGGCATCGTGCTGACCACGATCAACATGTTCGGCGGCTTCGCGGTGAGTTCCGCAAATAAGGGAAACCGAAAAATGTCTTTCAGCCTCGTCACGGTCGCCTATATCGGCGCGATCATTCTGTTCATCCTGAGCCTGGGCGGCCTGTCGCATCCCGAAACCTCGCGCCGCGGCAACCTCTACGGCATCATCGGCATGACCATTGCCGTGCTGGCCACGGTGTTCGGTCCCAAGGTCACGGCCGGTGGTTATGCCTGGATCGTCGCTGCGATGGTCGTCGGCGGCTCGATCGGCCTCTATGCCGCGCGCACGGTCAAGATGACCCAGATGCCGGAACTGGTCGCGCTGATGCACAGCCTGGTCGGCCTCGCCGCCGCGCTGGTCGGTTTTGCGACCTACATCGACCCGGCGGCGACCGGCAACCTGCAGGGCGCGGAAAAAGTCATCCATGAAGTCGAGATCTACCTCGGCATCCTGATCGGCCTGGTCACCTTCTCCGGCTCGGTGATCGCCTTCGGCAAACTCTCGGGCAGGATCGGCGGCAAGCCGCTGCTGCTGCCGGCACGCCACTGGCTGAACCTGGCCGGCCTGCTGATCGTCATCTGGTTCGGCGCGAAATTCATCCAGGCTGATTCGATCGGTGCCGGCATGACGCCGCTGGTCGTGATGTCGGTGATCGCGCTGCTGTTCGGCATCCACATGGTCATGGCCATCGGCGGTGCCGACATGCCGGTGGTGGTGTCGATGCTCAACAGCTACTCCGGCTGGGCGGCGGCGGCGACCGGCTTCATGCTGTCCAATGACCTGCTGATCGTCACCGGTGCGCTGGTCGGCTCCAGCGGCGCGATCCTGTCCTACATCATGTGCCGCGCGATGAACCGCAATTTCATCAGCGTCATTGCCGGCGGCTTCGGCACCGGTGGCGGCACGCCGGCCGCTGCCGGCGGCGCGGCAGAACCGGCGGGCGAAGTCGTTTCCGTCAGTGCCCAGGAAACCGCCGAACTGCTGCGTGACGCGAAAAACGTCATCATCGTGCCCGGCTACGGCATGGCGGTGGCCCAGGCCCAGCACACGGTGCAGGAAATCACCAAACACCTGCGCGAGAAGGGCGTCAATGTGCGTTTCGGCATCCACCCGGTGGCCGGCCGCATGCCGGGGCACATGAACGTTCTGCTGGCGGAAGCCAAGGTGCCCTACGACATCGTGCTCGAGATGGACGAACTGAACGAGGATTTCCCCGACACCGATGTCGCGATCGTCATCGGGGCCAACGACATCGTCAATCCGGCGGCGCAGGAAGACCCCGCGAGCCCCATCGCCGGCATGCCGGTGCTCGAGGTATGGAAAGCCAGGACCTCCATCGTCATGAAACGCAGCATGGCCTCGGGTTATGCCGGCGTCGACAATCCGCTGTTCTACAAGGACAACAACCGGATGCTGTTCGGTGACGCGAAGAAGATGCTGGACGAGGTGCTGGTTGCGCTGAAGGCCTGAACGCAGCCGGATGCGATATGCCGCCGGACAGGGGGTCGCAAATGCGGCCCCTTTTTGTTCCCGGGGCGGCGCAGCGCGGGGCACAGGCACAATCCGGAGGAGATGACATGAACACGGTGAACTGGTCAAAACTGCGTGAGGAATTTCCGGCGCTCCTGCGCTGGACCTATCTCGATACCGCTCGCAAGTCGGTGCCGCCGCGCTGCCAGGAGCGGGCCATGCAGGACTACTGGCGCGACATCGCGGAGACCGCGGGCGCGGATGCCTGGTCCGCGG
>LNFM01007544.1_pt1 | contig 16966 bp, 14 predicted proteins | sample 596031 | NCBI WGS metagenome assembly LNFM01 (sample SAMN04254537, study PRJNA301005) | activated carbon metagenome | isolation source: dual media filters at the Ann Arbor, Michigan drinking water treatment plant | place: USA: Ann Arbor
TCTGCTCTTCGGTAAATCTGCTCTTGCGCATGTCCGTCTCCCGTAGGGAACGGATTCTACCCAAAATCGAGGGCGTTTAAGGGGAGCAGGTCAATATGGCCAAGATGAAAGCGGCTATCTTTGTCGAACCCGGACGGATCGTTCTTGACGATAAACTGGTACCAGATGTCGGCCCGCTCGATGCTTTGCTGCGAGTGACCACGACCACAATCTGCGGCACTGACGTTCACATTCTCAAGGGTGAGTATCCGGTTCACAAGGGCCTGACTGTCGGGCATGAGCCAGTTGGCGTCATCGAAAAGCTTGGGTCCGCTGTAAAAGGATATCGAGAAGGCCAACGCGTTATTGCTGGCGCGATCACGCCAAGTGGCTACAGTCATGCGTGTCTTGACGGGTGCCACGCCCAGGACGGCGCCGGCACGTCGCATGGCTGGAAGCCGGCTGGAGGTTGGAAATTTGGCAACACCATCGATGGCTGCCAAGCGGAGTATTTGCTTGTACCAGATGCGATGGCGAACCTTGCTTTAGTGCCGGATGCCCTCACCGACGAGCAAGTTCTGATGTGCCCCGATATCATGTCGACTGGATTCGGCGGTGCCGAGAGCGGACATATCCGGATCGGTGATACGGTCGCCGTCTTCGCGCAGGGCCCCATAGGGCTTTGTGCAACTGCGGGCGCCAAACTCTCTGGCGCCACAACGATTATTGGGGTGGACAGCATTCCAGAGCGACTTGAGATGGCGCGCCGACTTGGTGCTGACTATATCGTCAACTTCAAAAATGTAGATCCTGTCGAGGAAATCCTTCGTATCACTAACGGCCGTGGCGTCGACGTTGCGATTGAAGCGCTAGGAATTCAATCGACATTTGAGGCGTGCCTCCGCGTGTTGCGTCCAGGTGGCAGGCTATCCAGCCTTGGCGTGTATTCAAGCGATCTGCGCATTCCGCTCGCCGCCTTCACGGCCGGGCTTGGCGACCATACGATCGTGACGACACTTTGCCCGGGTGGCAAGGAGCGAATGCGACGTCTCATGGCGGTGATCGCATCCGGGCGTATCGACCTGAAACCGCTCGTGACGCATCGCTTCAAGCTCGACGATATTGAACGCGCATACGAGCTTTTCGCCAATCAACGCAATGGCGTCCTAAAGGTTGCCATAACGCCATAATTGGGGATGCGACTCGCATTCCCGCAATGCGTGAGGCAGAGCTAACCAAGGAGGTTGCAGGGATAGGTCAAGAGCATACCTGAGACAATCGCAGCCAAGTTATATTCGTCGGCCGATTAAAACGATGACGCTGACCGGCAGGACAAGACCAAGAAAAGCCGCCGTGATCAACAGCAAACCAAGCTCAGAATAGTCGCCGCGCTGAACGACGAAAATCTCATTGAGATACTTGGTCTGGAGCTGAGCTGCGACCAACGCCATGTTCATCAGCGAAGCCATGAGGGCGAACCACGTCGCCCGCTGGCCTGCCGGTGCGTAAAAAGCGATGAGCGAGAGCAGCGGTATCATACTAAGTTGGGCGAAGGGCGAGGCGGCCGCGGCGTCAATCACAGCGATGGTGCGCGCGCCGAAGCCGAATGTCTCTTCCGTCCAGTGATGGAGCCCATAGAACAGGCTGATATTGGGTAGCGACAGGATGGCACCAGCGATCGCGAGCCAAAGCAGCACTTTGGTCACGGAATATTCGGTCAGTTGTTTGCTGAATATCCACATCGCCCCAATCCCGATGGTTGCCGCTGTCTGACGCAAAATTCCGTAGAAAGTTTCATCGAACTTCAGTACGTCGAGCGTCCACCAGAAATAGCCATCGCCAACGGATGGCGTGGCGCGAAACGCGAAGATGATGATGCTGGTCAACAAGATCGCCCGCCGTGTCTTCGGATCGATCTCGCGGGTGACGAAGAATAGCATTGTGCAGATCACCAGCATCGACAGAGTGAAAATCACTTCCTGCGCGAATGGTACGCCGCCAAGAGCGACCGCGAGAACAGCGGATCCGAACGCAATGCCGCCGCCGAGGATGCGCCAGTCCAGAGGACGCCGCTCGCTTGTTTCCGCCTGGATTAACAGCACACCGATGATCGAAATGCCGGGGACAGCGAGGCCTAGAAGAAACACCGTTTCGCGCGCGAGAAAATGCGCAAGCCATCCGGACATGCCGGCCACCGACAGGATTCCAATGCCTAATGCGAGGCGTCCTAGCACCTGGACCATCCCCAATTCGGCGCGAATCTCCTCCTCGGAGCGCGCCTTGCCGGCGGCATCGACGCGGGAGACGACCTCCGTCGACATAGCGTCCGCGACGACGTCCTGGATCACGGTCCCGACCACGATCAGCATGGCGCCAAAAATATAGACCTGGTCGGGGCGAACGGCTGCGATCCAGCCTCCCGCAGTGCCGGCAAGCGTGAGCATCCCGCAAGCAGTGAATGCGGCGCCTATCAGAATATAGGAGCGCCGCTGCGAACCGAAGATTGGAACGCTGTCCACGAGCTGCCCGAACACCATCTTCACGGTCCATGGCAAGCTCAACCAGACGCCGATGCCGGCGAGTTCCGCCGGACTGAGCGTCAGGCGTTCCTTGATCCACATATCGCGGGTGACATCGATGACGCCGAGCGCTCCATAGGCGAAATAGACCATCAGAAGCGGGACATAACTGAGACGCAATGCCCGGATTGGGCGCAACAGGTTAGAGAGCCATTGCAAAACGGTCTTCAGAGTCAAAAATTGCTGCATATAACTCGTCTGCATCCTGTGCGTACGGTTCATAGAGCATACACTAATTCCGAAAACGCTTTGGTCTTTTGAATCTCCGACAATGGGATGATCTCCTATACTACCGATTCGAATGCGCCTCAGGCGAACCGAGCGCGAGAATGACATCGAGGATTGATCACAATGGCAAGCACAATTTCCCTTGTGACTTATAGCGACGAGGCGCGCCGACCTATTTGATCTCGATCATGTGGTAACGTTCTGCGGTCCGGCATGAGAAAATGGTCAATGATTGCCGGTAGCTGTGAGCAAAACCCCTGACTGTTGATCTGCGCTATGTTGCAGAGATCGTCCTCTGGACGCTTCAGCGTCCAGAGGACGTGAAAACGGCGCTTGCAATCACCGGACGCCGTGAAGTGCTCCGGGCATTAGGGTCTCTGCCATGGGCCGCCCATGCCGGCGCTGTGCATCGCGCCGGGGCCAAACGCCAATCCCGGGAGGGTCTCCTGTGCTTTGGCCTTCTGCGTATCGTCGAGCGTGGCGAGAAGCTCCTTCGCCGCCGTCTGCACGGTCTCGAACTGCTTCTGTCCCTGCTCGCGCATCGTGCTCATGAAGGCAAAGCGATCCTGCGGGTTCATCTTGCTGACGGCTTCGCGGTCGACGCCCTCGTGGGCCGTCTTCATCGTCGCAGCCGCATCCTGGATCGACTTGCCGTACTTGGTCCACGCCGGCTCCTGGGCCGCCGTGATGTTGAGCTCCTTCTTGAGCGTCTCGATCTGGGCCGGGTCGAATTGCGTGAAGCCCGGGCCGCCACGCATGCCGGGGCCCATCTGACCTCGCATGCCTGGCCCCATCTGGCCGTGCATTCCGGGACCCATCTGGCCATGCATGCCCATCATGCTGCCGTCGCCCACACCACCGGGGCCCTGGCCCTGCATGAACGGGGGTCCGAAGCCGCCACGGTGGTGACCGACGGATTGCGCCACAGCCCAACCGCCGACGAGCAAAGTGGCAGCAGCGACGCCGCCGATAATCAAGGTCTTCTTTTTCATCTGACTCTCCAATGCCTGTGCAACAGGGGGTCCGTTGCTTGTGGGCATTGGAGGGGGTGGATTTCACTCAAGTTTTTCAGGAATAGGGTTTTTTGTGACAAAGTTTGTCAGGCGCGGCAGTCGCCATAAACGGACATACATTTCGCAAAACAGGCCGCGCTGCTTCGTCTATATTACGAAAATGCAAGGTGCGCCGCACATCCTGATCGTCGACGACCATCGCGAGATCCGCGATCTCGTCTCGCGCGCGCTGACCAATGAAGGATTCCGCATCAGCACGGCGGCGGACGGCCGCGCCATGCGCAAGGTCCTGGCCGACGGCCGCATCGATCTCATCCTCCTCGATCTCATGCTGCCGGGCGAGGACGGACTATCGCTCTGCCGCACGCTTCGCGCGGAATCGAACATCCCGATCATCATGCTGACCGCGAAGGGCGAAGAGGTCGACCGCATCATCGGCCTGGAGATGGGCGCGGACGATTATCTGCCCAAGCCGTTTGGCAGTCGCGAGCTGATTGCGCGCATCAAGGTGGTACTCCGCCGCAGTAACGAAAAGCCGGCAACGACGAACTCAGGCCCTGCACCTCAGCGTTACCATTTTGAGCGCTGGGGACTAGACACTGCAGCCCGCGAGCTCATTCGCGATGACGGCGTCACGGTACCGCTGAGCACTGGTGAATACGATCTCCTGATTGCCCTTGTGGAGCGCCCGCAACGCGTCCTCAACCGCGATCAGTTGCTCGATCTGGCGCGCGGCCGTTCGGCGGCAGGTCTTGATCGGAGCATCGATACGCAGGTGAGCCGTCTGCGCAAGAAACTGGAGCTCGACCCCAGCGATCCGAAAATCATCAAGACGGTATGGGGCGGCGGCTACATATTCACGCCCGCGGTGAGTCACGAATGACGCGGTTTCTTCCCAAGAGCTTGTTTGGCCAGACACTTCTAATTCTGGTTGCTGGTTTGATTCTGTCGCTCCTTGCGGGATCGTGGATCTATACGCTGGACCGCGAGCAAGCGGTGCGCGCGGTCGGCGAGTTTGCCGCTGCGCAGCGCATGACCAACATCACGAAGCTGGTTCAGGATGCGCCGCGCGAATGGCGCGAACGGATCGTCGCCAGCTTGAGCGATCAGACCTTTCGCGTCTCCCTCTCTGCGCAGCCGCCGGCGATCGTGCCGAACGATGACGACGCGGCGGTTGCACAGGCGATCAAGGAATTTCTCACCGAGCAGCTTTCGCTCGGCGCGGGGCTGCAACCGCGCGTCATAGCATCGCCACCGGACGTTCCGTTATTCGGCGGCTGGCGCCCGATGAGGGGGCCCGGCGCGATGATGCATGGGTTCCGCGGCTTCGACAGCTTCGGCGGCTTCCGCGACCTGCAGGTCGCTGTCCCACTACCCGACGGCCAATGGCTCTCCTTCGCGACCGCCCTGCCGGAGAGTGGTTCAGCCTTTTCGCGCCAGTTCATGCTCTCGATGTTAATTATGGCGGTCGTCATTCTCGCCGCGTCCATTTGGGCCGTGCGTCGCGTGACGGCGCCGCTCGCCGCGCTCTCTGCGGCGGCCGAACGGCTCGGCAATGACTTGAATGCTGCACCGATGCCGGAAACCGGCACGGTCGAGACCTGTCAGGCCTCGCATGCGTTCAACACCATGCAGGCACGGCTGCGCAGTTTGATCGAAAACCGGACACGCATGCTGGCGGCGATCTCGCATGATCTGCGCACCCCTTTGACGCTGCTGCGCCTGCGCGCTGAAAACGTTGAAAATCCGCAAGAGCGCGACAAGATGTTGGCCACCATCGCCGAAATGGATTCGATGGTTGGCGTTACGCTGCAATTCGCCCGCGACGAAGCTACGACAGAGATACGGCGTTCCACCGATATCGCGGCTCTCGTCCAAAGCATCGTCGATGACATGGCAGACGCCGGCATGCCGGTAACAATGCAGCCAGCCGATTCTATCGTGTACGACTGTCGGCCTGACGCCTTGAAACGCGCGATCCGCAATCTTCTCGACAACGCGGTCAAGTACGGCAAGGCGGCACACGTGACGATCGAGGCGACGCCGAAAGCAATCGACATCATCGTTGACGATGATGGTCCGGGGATTCCCGAGCAGGAACTCTCGCGCGTGTTCGATCCCTTCTATCGTCTTGAGGAATCACGAAGCCGGGAGACTGGTGGGGTTGGCCTCGGCTTGGCGATCGCACAGTCGATAGTGCAGGCCCATCGCGGCGAGCTCGTTCTCAGCAACAGACCTACCTTAGGCCTTCGCGCCCGAATTGCGTTGCCGCGATGAGGGACTGATCAGGGCCAGGACCGAAAGGTTTACATCAGAGTGTCCGCACCGGATTCAATAGATTCCTTCGCGTCTCGCCGAGTTCGCGGGCGCGCGCCACGGCAACGAGCCGCGGTTTGCGACTGCCGAAGGCGTCGAGCAAGCCGCCCTTGCGGCCGTAGACGACATTGCCATATTTCGACTGAGTGCGGTCGGTGCAATGCCCACCAGCGAGCGCGACCTTTTCGCCCGTGCCAAACGCAACTTTTGCATCCGCAAGCCTCTGGCTCCGTAGCACGTTAGGGGTGATTGCGGGTCCGGCTGGAAATGCTCTATTGCCTATCCTTTTGATCGCCTTGCTCAGAGCATTGGCAGATTTTACCGTCACCACAAATTCACCACCCTTGTCCCTGCACCTCTGTGCAAGGTATTCTGCGCTTGGACCCTCTGCCACTGGCTCAACCCTGACACCCGAGTATTCCATGCCAAATTCGCCGTTGTGCGTTTTTTGCGGCGAGTGGATCAGAACCAGACAGCCCGCATCGTCCAGTGCGACGCGAACGCCATCGGAAAAACTTGAAGGCCTATCCCCGGGCACGATTTCTCCCCTCCGAGCGGGCGACATGGAAAGAACCGCGATAGCGTCTCTGTACTGGTGATCGAACGGCACATGCCTCCAGAGCAGCGCGATCCAATCCCGCGGGAGTTCTTTGAGCACATGTTTCTTGCTGGCGGCCCCACGGACCTTCGTGCAACCGGACTCGGTTTTCCAGCGCGACACCTGGCTAAAATCGGCGATTTCATCCCACTGGGGCGGATCGCGCTCAATGGCCGGTGTCAGGCGCCTGACTACGTCATCAAGAACTTGGAGAATTGTTCTGTATGCAACCGCGTCTTGCGGATCGGAACTCGCTTCGAATTTCGCGGCCACAGCATCAAGCTTGGTGAGGATCGATAGGATAAGGCGGCGCCCACAATAGTGGAGAGCAGCCTTTCGCACTTGGTACGTGTCTCTTGCGAGCCCAGGCCGCAGAGCGTCGAGTGTTTCCTCGCACCACATGCGATTAAATGTCTTCCCGTAAAGCAGTCGGGACGACTTCGCACACTGGCGTTCCGGCAGCTTTGCGACAAGCGCCCGGGCCGCGCCAATTACGGTTGCTCGGTGGTTGTCGTCGCCTTGTTTCTGGACGCATTGCATGGGACACCCTCTTATTTTCGGCCGCCTATCGGCCGGTTTTCGAGCGGAAGAAAACCATGCCGGCCAGCAAGAGCGAAATCGATACACCGGCACCGTGGCCGTTACTGATTTGACGTACCGGTGCGATTGCCGGAACTATCCCTTGCGGGAAGCGCGTCCTGCAAAATTGAGATGCAGTCTCTTTGGGCCCGGCATCGGAACTCTCCGTTGAGGCAGAGCTTCAGCTGAAAGCCTGCAAGGCGCAAAATGTTTTTGAAAATGATTATGTCGCGGGAAACATAAGTGCCGCCACGACAGCGAATTTGCCGACTAAGGTGCCCGGTTCCCGACAGGATCGGCGCCCCTGATCCGTTGCCCGTTGCATGCACCCGATAGGACCGCCTCAATCGCACGCCCGTCTTGGGCACTTCCAACGTCGGCCGCAGCGCGCTGCGCGTCAACAGGCCTCCCGCCGGTCGGCTAGTCAGCGAACGTACCCCCCTGTTGACAGCAGCGCGCTCACTTTTTCGTTCACGGATTAACGGCCCCAGTGCCTTTGCCTCGATGCAAGCGAACTCCCACTCCCTTTTCGCCTTCGAAAAGAAACTCGATGCCCATCTCTTCAAGACCACGCTGAATATCCCGCAAGGTGCGATCTTGGGGAAGGACAACACCCGTCTCAAATCGAGCTATTGTTTTTTGCGCCACGCCAGTCGCGGCGGACAACTCGTCCTGCGTCACACCAAGCCAGCCTCTGGCAGCCCGGCACTGCTCTTTGTTAAGCATAGTTAGGGATACCACGGGACATAAGGGATAAAATAGGACATGCTGCGCCATGGACGGGGAAATTACCCCACGGCAAGGAGGCCGTGAACACATGGCGAAACAGCTTGGTTTGACTGACGTATCTCATGCGGCGCTGATCCGCGCCGCCCGCGAAGTGGTGGCCGGCGCTCTTGCCGGCGACTTTCCGCAGGACCCGGTCATCGGTCCCGATCTGTCGCGGGCGATCTCGACTCTCGGCAGTGTGGTGAAGCGGCATGGCGGGCTCATTGAGTTGGGCATTGCTGGCGCCCTGATCGCGAGTGAACGCTTCGTGGTGCTGACCAACGTCGCGCTCCCTGTCACCAAAGGAGCGGCGCAGTTGCTCGACGCGAAAAACTCCGACCAGGCCTTGGCCAAGATCAGGCTCTCGGCTGATTCGGAGGCTGACGGTATCGTGAACGTCGATCTGGTCGTTGTCGACCCTGAGGCTAAATGGGCCGGCGCCTACGAAATCAAACGCGGCAATGGCGCCACAGAACATGGCAAGCGGCGTCAGTCTATCCACAAGCTGCGCGCGGCTCGCCTGGTGCTGGAATCCTATCTCCGCCAGGCTGGTTACGGCACCATGGAGACTTGCACCAGCAGCGTGATCGACTATTACGGCGCCGCCGGTTTCACCCCGGAATTCACGCTTCTGCGGGATGAGCTCGACGACCACTTCGGCGTGCCGGTGGTGGCGACTGTCGACGCCATGACGGCGGCGCTGCAGGAGGAACTGAAGGCCGCCTTGCCGCAGTTGTTCGGAGCTTTCCTTGCAAGCCTGCCGGTACACGACGGCGACGACGGCAAGGTCGCTGGCAAGGGGGCCGGCAGCCCCATCCGCATGACGGCCGAGTTGACTGAACGCGCGGCGATGGATCCGGCGGTCTTGAAGACGTTGACGGCACCGCCCACCGGGCCCGGCCGCGGGACCAACCGGCGCAGGCCGGTGCACGGCGTCGCGTCCGCCGAGTTCGGGCGGGCGGCGCACTAAAACCCAGGGGTGGCGCCCACGGCGCCGCCTCCTTTTCTCCTTCGATGCCCCTTCTGCGTGCTTGCCACGCCACGGGCGGAGTCTGTGTCATGCGTAATGTCTTTAACACTGGTTCAAATGATCAATGCGGCACGTCGCCGTCTAGGCGTTGCGAAGCATCAGCGCCTCGCCGCCAGGGCTCCTCGCGCGCCATCGCGCTGGCCAAGGTACCACCGCTCCATTGGTGGCGGCGATTGCCGGCAGACGTATTCACCGGTGCTCATGTCCGCATCATCCAGAAAGCGATTTCCGGTCTCGCTATCCTGAAGGAACCGCGCTGGCGCGAGGCCGCCAAAGGTGATCCAGCAGCCGCGATCGGTATTGCCTTGCGGGTCACACGGCGGCGCGGCACCGCCGCGCCTGTTATTGACCTGGTCATGTCGGCGGTGCTGCTCGCGGCGTTGTCGGGCGACCCAGTCGCAGCGCTGACGATGGCGACGATGATCAAGCGCAAGGGCGCAAGACCTGAGAGAAATGCCCTCGTGACCTCTTGGCTTGGTACCCCCAGCGCTATCGAAGGCTCGGCAGCAGCGGTGAACAAGCGCCGCCATAACCGACTTGGCTCCGATGCCACGGCGGGAGCCTAACATGCGGCTCCAGATATTCTCGGACCTTCATGCCGACGTGGCCCAGCCTCGGTCGATCACGGTCGCCCCTGATGTCGATGCGGTCATCGTCGCCGGCGACGTCTGCGAAGGCGCCGAGAACGGCTTTGCCAGGTTGCGCCAGATCGTGCCGATGCAGGTGCCGGTCATCATGGTGATGGGCAACCATGAATATTACCGCCGCCACCTGGCCAGCGAACTGGCATCCGCGCGTCAGGCCGCGCCGCTTTATGGCATCCACCTGCTGGAAAATGACGTCGTCACTCTGGGTAGCGTGAGGTTCGTCGGCTGCTCGCTGTGGACGGATTACGCACTTTTTTGGCGATCCTCAGCGCGCCATGCTGGTCGCCGCCCACGGCCTCAACGACCACCGGCGGATCAAGTGGTCAAAACAGCCATGGTCTCGCTTTCGTCCGCAGGAAGCCTGGCGCCTGCATCAACAGTCGCGCGGCTTCATCGAGACGACGCTGGCGGCACCGTTCGATGGCGCGACCGTGGTGGTGACCCATCACGCCCCTCACCCCGGCTCTGTCCATTCTCGTTACAGGTCGGATTTGTTGACCGCCGCCTACGTGTCCGACCTGACGGCGGTCATAGAGGCGGGCCATCCCGATCTATGGGTGCATGGCCATGTCCACGAAAGCTTCGATTACCGCCTGGGTGCCACCCGGGTGATCTGTAATCCCCACGGCTATGGCACGGAGAACGGGCGCTTCGATCCCGCGCTCGTGGTGGAGATCGCCTCATGACGCGCGTTCAGATGCTTACATCATCTCCAAGGCCGCTTGCCGAAGTCCTGGTCGATGCCTTGCGTGCCGGCGGCAATTCCTTGCTCAGGCTCCGGACGCCGTCATCTGACGATGTCTGCAACCAGCGTCAGTATCCGTTGCGCCTTGAGGATGAGCAAGAAGGCGGCGACAGCAGTTCAGCTCGCGTCATGCGGCCGGACGAGGCCGCCATCGCCATTTTGCTCGGCCAGGCGCTCGATCATCGACGCGATGTCCTGGCCAAGCTCCAGGATCGCGACACCGTGGCGATCATCGAAGTCCCGGGCGAGGAATACATCGATTTCGTCGAGCGGCTGTTCAAGAAGTACGTGATCGGCACCGACGCCCCGGTGCTCGACGGCGACGGGTTGTCGCTCCAGGAAACTGCCGTTGCGGCGCCGCGGACGGTCGCCATTTTCGTACGGCGTGGCGAAGAGAAGTCCAGGAAGGCGGCCAAAAGCGGCAACGCCGAAGTCGCCGCCGCTGTTCAACGGCGCTGTGCGATTATCGGCATCGCCACTGAGCCCGATCGCCTGCTTCCCTCCCATCTGGTCCGCATGGCCGAACACCGCATCGTCCTGGGGCGGCTGGACGGTCCGGCGATTGCCGCTGTGATCGAGGCGATTACCGGCCGCCACCCTGGCACCATCGATGACAAGCTTGCCCGAAGCACTACCCTGGAAGCTCTCAATCTTACCGTGCGCGCCGATCTTGGCGCCGGACGCTCGCTCACTCGGCTCCGACAATTCGTCTGTCGCAATGACGTGGATGCCAAACCCGGCGTCCTTCTGTCCGACATGCACGGGCTTGGCGCTGCCAAGCCGTGGGGCATGGCCTTGATCCAGGACCTGCGCGACTACGGCACTGGCCGACTGCATTGGGCCGAGGTCGACAAAGGCTGCCTCCTCACTGGTGCGCCTGGGACCGGCAAGACCTCCTTTGCGCGAGCGCTGGCGCAGGAGGCCAACGTCCACTTCATCGCCACGAGTTATGCGCAGTGGCAGGCCCACCGCGAAGGTCACCTGGGCCACGTGACGCAAGCCATCCGCAAGGCCTTTTCCGAGGCCCTGCTTCAGAGCCCGGCGATCTTGTTTATCGACGAGATCGATACGCTCCCCGCCCGCGGCGCTGGCAAATGGAACGACGATTGGTGGACGTCTATCACCAACACGTTGCTGGAATGCCTGGATGGATTTGAACGCCGCGAAGGCGTCGTCGTCATCGCTGCTTGTAACGACCCGTCGCGACTCGACCCGGCACTTGTGCGTTCGGGCCGTCTCGACCGCCGTATCGAGATCCCGCTGCCCGACCTGCCCTCGCTTGTCGGCATCTTCCGCACCCACCTGGGCGTCGATCTTCGCGATATTGACCTTCGCGATGCAGCCCTTGCCGCTCGCGGCGGCACCGGGGCCGATGTGGAACGCTTCGTGCGTGAAGCGCGTGGCCGCGCACGCCGCGCCGGCCGTCCAATCAATATTCAGGACCTCCTCGATGCTGTGCGCAATGGTCAGCCCGAATGGCCTGCCGATGTGCGCCGCCGCGTCGCCTACCATGAAGCCGGCCATGCCATCGCTCTGCTCGCTCTTAACATTGCCGAACCTAAAGCCTTGTCGATCGGCGGCACTGGCGGCCTTGCCGAAAGCGATCTGGGCGAGATGCGCGCGATGACCCGTTCGCACCTTGAGAAGTACCTTGTTGCGCTTCTCGCCGGACGCGCCGCCGAACAGCTTACTTTCGGCGAGGCGACCGCCGGCGCCGGCGGCAGCGACGAAAGCGATCTTGGTCGCGCCACGATGCTCGCGACACGTCTGGAGACGGACTACGGCCTTGGCGCTTTTGGTCTGGTCTGCATACCCGGCGGGTCAAGCGGTCGTGACCTTCTCCTGCTCGACACTCTGCGCTCAGTTGTCGGCGCCACCATCGATCGCGCCTACGCGGCGGCGCTTGAACTGCTGGGCCAGAACCAGCACGCGCTTGAGGCGCTTGCCACAGCCTTGTTCGGCGCCGGCTATCTCGACCGGGCCGATATCCAGGCGATCCTGGTTCATTCGCCACTGGGCGCCCACACCGTTCCGGTAGCGCCGACAGCCCCAACCCCCGAAGCCCTCAATGCGACGATCGACAATACGCCTATCGCCAGCGCCGCGTCTCTCGCCCCCAAGAATCAGGCATAGAAGGCCGTCATGAACATCCATGCTCAATGCGCGATAGCTCAAGCGCCAACCAATGCTGACGACCCCGAAAGTCTGGCGCGCCGTCTTGAAGCAACCGGCGACTACAAAATCCTCCGCCGCCTGGTCCCGAGAACTCCTACGCCCGCGCCAGCCGGCTACACCGGCAAGGTTGGTATCATCCTCGATTTTGAGACGACGGGCCTCGATCCGGCCAAAGAAGAGATCATCGAAGTGGCCATGGTCAAATTCCGATACTCGGAAACGCATGAGATCACCGGCATCAGTGACGTCTTCCAATCCTACAATGAACCGTCGGTGCCGATACCCGCGCTGGTCACGGACCTGACCGGCATCACGAACGAACTGGTCGCCGGGCACCGGATCGATATTGCCGCCCTGGAAGCGTTCGTCGCCGACGCCAACATCGTCATCGCGCACAATGCCGGGTTTGACCGGAAGTTTGCCGAGCGGCTGACGCCGATTTTTGAGCACAAGCCCTGGGCGTGCACTCAGACCGAGATCGACTGGCGCAGCCACGGCTTCGGCGGCGCCAAGCTCGGCTACCTCCTGGCCGACATTGGGTATTTCCACAACGCTCACCGAGCGATCGACGACTGCCATGCCCTCATCGAGATCCTCGCACATCCGCTTCCGGCGGCTGCGCGGCCGGTATTTGCCGAATTGCTCGACTGCGCACGTCGAACCACGGTTCGCGTCTGGGCGCAGGGCTCACCTTTTGAGTTGAAAGATTCGCTGAAAGCCCGTGGCTACCGTTGGAGCGACGGAACAGATGGGCGCCCGAAGTCATGGTTTATCGATGTCGATGAAGACAAGCGCGATGCGGAGCTTAGCTATCTGAAAAAAGAAATTTACCAACGCGAGCTGGAGATCACATTCCGGTCAATGACAGCGCTCGATCGGTTTTCTGGCCGCGCGTAACGTCCAATATGGAATATCGGCCCATTTAAACACGGCCGCTTTGGAGACGCTTTTCTGCAGCCTGGCAACAGTTTTCTTGGCGCCAACCGGGTTTAATTCGAGGATAATACCGGCTCAGCATTTCGATTCGCGCTCATGCACGCACCTTCTTTGGAATATAGCTCTCCGGCTGCAGAACTTGTCTACGCTGCAAAGGCGGACGGGAAGATCGCCCACGTCTCCGAGGTCGTCTCCGGCTTGGCATGTGGGTGCTGTTGCCCAGCGTGCGGCATGGCTGTTATCGCTAAAAAGGGGCAGGAGCTTGCCCATCATTTTTCGCATGAAGCGCAGTCTTCATGCCGGGGCGCAGCCGAAACAGCGCTTCACCGGCTTGCAAAGGAGATTGTCGAGGAAACTTTGCGGCTGTGGTTGCCGGAGGTGAAGGCTGCCTATGGCGAGGAGACGCATATTTTGCACAAGGCTGGTGAAGTCAGCTTCACGCGCGCGCAATCCGAAGCCCGTCACCTGAGCGACATCATCCCTGACCTATTCGTTGAGCGCGGGGAGAGGCGGCTTCTTGTCGAAATATTCGTGACGCATGCGTGTGACGAGGCCAAGGTCGCCGAATTGCGAGCGAAAGGCATCGCCACCGTGGAGATCGATTTATCTGGCGTGCCGCGCGATGCCAGCCGCAACGACGTAAGCACTGCGGTGCTCCGGGCCGCTCCGCGCGATTGGGTCTATCACCCTGCCATCGACGCGAAAATCGAGGCGATAAGGGCGGCCAGCGCGGCAGAGGAGCAACGCGGGAGGGACGCGCTGGAGAAGATGGTAAATGATGCGGCTGCCGCGTATGCAACTGGCCTTGCCGCCATCGCAGCGCTGCCACCGTCGCGGCTTAGCCGCACGTCCGAGATTTTCGGCGCCGGTTATGGGCAATATATCGGGATCAAAGTTGACGGCGCAGGCTGCTTCACCGTGACACCACGCGAATGGCAACTCACCCTGCTCCGTGACGCCTTCGGACCGAGGAAGGACAGCGCAGATCCCGTGTACCGGGTCAAGACGCTGCTCGAATGGCTCAAGGAGCGTGGACTTGTTCACAACAGTTTTCGCTATGTCTCGCCTGAGGTCGAGGAAGGACTCGTTGCGCGCGAAATCGGGTTTCTTAGCCCATACCGCAGCATTGAGCAGTATCTGGAAACTCTAAAGGTGCGTGGTGCGGTCGACAAGATACAGGCGTTCTACAGCGCCCCGCGACTGGTCGCGGCTATCCTCAAACTTCGCCAAGTGGATGAGAAGCGCAAGGGTTACCGCAAAAGCCTGATCCATTGTGCCGATAAGATTCTGGCATTGTTGCCCGAGACGGAGCGTTGCGGCCTGACCGGAGCCGCGTGGTTGGAGATTCCGCAGGAAAACGGGATGTCGCTAGCCGGGGCGGTCGATCGCGACGATCCCGGCATTGATCTCGCGTTTTCTCAGCTGCGCGCGATCGAAGCCATGCTCTTTAAACATGGCCGCATGGCGGAAAACTTTTTGGTGCTCCCACTAGCGGCCGAGTTCGAACGGCAACGCGTTCTGCGCAAGACCGAAGCCGACGCCCGCGAAGTGGAAGATCAACGTAAATTGGGCGAGGCCCTGAAAGCCAGGCTCGAACGACTTCGGCATGCCGCAGCGCCACTTGGACCGGACAGCGAAGAATGGCTCGGGGCATCTCATACTGAACTGGCCAACCGAACTCCCGTGGAGACGGCTGGCGCGGGCGAGCGCGAACTCGATCACGCGTTGGTCATCCTCGATCGTGAACTTCGGCGCCGGAGCGCCGTCGCGAAACAGGCGCAGGCATTAATCGATGTGCGTTCCGAGTTGGAAAGCAAGGTTAACGCCATTCTGGGCGATGCCGCAAAACCCTTTCTCGCATCCCCCTATAAAGAGTTGGGTAGAAAGAAGCCGCTAGAATTCTGCATCGATGCCGCGGCGCTGCGAATCTGTGAGGCCTTAGCCAAGAAAGTGCGCCGAGCTCGGCGGTAGTCGCAACAGCGACCATAAACTGGCGCGTGAGGTTGACGAGCTATCGTTTCGGGGCTTGGCAAGCACTAAAGACGGACGCTGGCGAATAGTCGACGGCGCATTCGTCGAACATGCAAATGATCCGGTTACTGCGGCCGCGAAGCACCTGACGGGATAGCTTAGCATGAAAATATGTTCTTTAGCCGGCTCCTGTTGAGCAAATGCAACGCCCGACAGAGCGAGGCCAACCGCGACGGCAATGCATTGGCAATGTCTGAAATGCCTACCGATCGGCGGCAGCTTTCACCGGCTATTGGCCTAGTACTTCTTCCAGGCGGGCGACCAGCCCTCCTCGCTTATCGACCGAAAGGGTATCGAGATTTTTCTGCCGCCATAGCACGGCTGGCAACTTCGGCGCGCCGGGCACACCAAGGAGTTTCCACTCCGGCTCGCCCCTCTCGAAGGATATAAGGAAGCGGCGATGATCGGACGGCATGTTGTCGATGATCTCGGCGATAAGGGCTTCCCGTGCCGCTTCAAGCTCTTCGCGTTTGATAGGCTCTTCAGTCATACCCTCGAAGCCCCGCATAAACTCTTCCGTGATGTCCTTGCGGGTCGGCGCCAACACCTCAGACATCGGACGCCCGTGGCTAATCATGTAAACGATGAATGCGCGACGAAGCGCATCATCTATACCCTCATTGGCAAGAAGGCCGCGAATGTCAAAGAAGTCGCGCGGATGCTGTCGATCCAGCGCGGCGACAATCTTGCCTGCGTAAAGGTCTGCGAATGAAACAACCTGGATTTCTGCAAAGCCGAATTGTTCTTCAACGGCCGGTGTGACGCTACGAACTTCAGGCTGATAAACTGCCCCCCGTAATACGGGAGTGACTTCGATCACGATCTGAACGCCGTCGGACCTAATAAACAGCTTGGTGACAGCCCCTTCATAGACGTGCTCGGTGATCCTGCTGCCAGGAATGACTCTCTTGGTCCGCTCAGCAATCCGTTTGAGTGCGGCGCCAATGGACGCAAGCGACTCTTTCCGTGCCTCCACCGGCAAATACATCAGGTCGATATCGACCGAGAGTCTTGGTAGATTTCGAAAAAAGAGATTGATGGCCGTCCCGCCTTTAAGCGCAAACATTTTTTCTTCGGCGACGAGCGGCAAAGCTCGGATAAGCAGCGCGACTTGCCGGCGATAGGTTTCACTGAACGCCATTGAAGTCCTCCGGCACAGTTATGTGATATGTGCGATCCAGCTTGCCTGCCTTTATCAGCATGCGGTTGCCTTTGCCGAGATCGACCGTGCTTTTGTCCAACCGCTTAAGCCACGCATGTTTGTGGCGATCTGCGAAGAAAAAGAAGAGACGCTTTACCTTCACGTTTTTGCAATCGACCAGAAGCTTTTGCATTCGCTGCG
>LNFM01008100.1_pt1 | contig 16966 bp, 12 predicted proteins | sample 596031 | NCBI WGS metagenome assembly LNFM01 (sample SAMN04254537, study PRJNA301005) | activated carbon metagenome | isolation source: dual media filters at the Ann Arbor, Michigan drinking water treatment plant | place: USA: Ann Arbor
GGCCGCGTGACGGAGATGGTGACGAACCAGGCGATGAAGATGCCGAGCACGCCGGCGACGCCGGCGACGATGAGCATCATGATGCCGGCGGAGGCCACCTCTGCCGCGACTGCGGCCTCAGTGTCTTCGGCGAGCTTCTGCTGGAACTTGGTCAGCTCGCTCATGGCCGTGGCATAGGCGACCTGCGCGGCGGCCAGCTCGCCCATCAGCATTGCCGTCGCCTTGTCTTTCTCGCCGGCCGCGATCAGGGCAAGCAGCTTGTCGGTCAGGGCGTTGTAAGGCGCCCGCTTGTCGGACATCTCCTTGAGCAGTGCCTTGCCTTTGTCACTGGTGATGCTCGCTTCCAGCTTGTCGATCAGCTCGCCGTTGCTCTTGCGCGCATCATTGATCCGGCCGTTCTCCTGCGCGATCCGCTGGGCGTCGCTGACCAGGATCATGTTGCGCGCCGCACGTCCGATCGAGTTCAGGTTGTCCTGGAGATCGCGCACTTGATCGACCTTCGTCAGCGCGCCCGACAGCGTCTTGGCTTGTTCCTGCAGGCTGCCGAGCGAGACACGCCCGAACACGGCGATGAACAGCGCCGCCAGGATCACCAGGCCGAAGCCCAGCCCCAGGCGCACACCGATACGCAGGTTATTGATGAAGTTCATGTTCGACTCCGCTTGCTTGTTCAATGGGTTGTTGGGGGGACTGCGGAACGATCGAATCGCATTGCAGGCACATGTCGGGCGCGGACAGCAGCGTCACGATGTCCATCAGGATCAGCATCCGGGTGACTTCTTCGGTGCCGGTGTGCTGCTTGACCGCGGCGATCCCCATCAGGTAGCCGGCATCCACGCGGTCGTTGAACTGCGGTGCCGGCTTGATCTGCGCAGGCGACAGTTGCAGCACGTCGCTGACCGAGTCGACCACCACGCCGACCGTGCGGTCGGCCAGGTTGAGCACGATCACCACGGTGAACGCGTCGTAGGTGGGCTCCGACAGCGCGAACTTCAGGCGCAGATCGATGATCGGCACGATCACGCCGCGCAGGTCGATCGTTGGCGATCCGGGTGACGTTGTCGTAGCCGCGGATCTCCTGCACCCGCAGGATGTCGATGCCGTACTCCTCGGCGCCGAGACGAAACGACAGGAACTCGCTGATGCGGTCCCTTGCGGCGTGACTGATTGCCGCTTGTGCCGCCCGCGCGGCGTTGACGACCTCTCCCATCGGTTCACCTTTTCTGTTGGCTTGACCGGAGAGAGCGTAGTGATCGACAGGTTGAACAAACCCTTGTTTACGAGGGCCTTTACGCTGCAACTTCACTATCGGCTAGGGGTGCTCTTGCAACGCGCTGCACGCGTTACCAACATGGGTTGCCGTGAGTGCTCGCGCACGGCGCCTTTCACCCTGAGCGACATGCCGCGCGTTGACTTGGGGATGACCGACGCGCCGGAGCGGGCCTACGTCATCGAGCTTCGACCGTGCACGCGCAGCGTGTTGCGGCCGGCGTCCTTGGCCTGGTACATGGCCACGTCGGCCCACTTCAGGATGTCGGTCGCGCTCATCTCGTTGCCGGCGAACACGGTCACGCCGATGCTGGCCGAGCAGCGGTGCTCCACGTCGGCGAAGCGTCCGTCTGCTTGCCTGGCGGACAGTCGGTAGGGGCGGTCCAGGGCGCGCAGGATCTTTGATGCCACGTTCGTGGCGCGCTCGGCCGAGCGGTCTGCGTCGTTGTCCAGGCCCGCCAGCAGCACGACGAACTCGTCGCCCCCGAAACGAGCCACCGTGTCCGCCCGACGGACGCAGCGCTTGAGCCGCGCCGTCGCTTGCAGCAGCAGTGCATCGCCGACATCGTGACCGTGACGGTCGTTCACGGACTTGAAGTCGTCCAGGTCCAGGAAAAGCACCGCGCCGCAGTTCCCGCTGCGACAGCTTGCCGCCATGGCCTGAGTCAGGCGGTCATGCAGCAGGCGGCGATTGGGCAGTTCGGTGAGTGCGTCGTGGAACGCCAACTGGTGCACCTGCCTCTCCAGCATCTTGCGCTCGTTGATCTCTCGCGTGATGCCGTGATAGCCGGTGACCACGCCATGCTCGTCCAGATCCGCCTTGGACATCACCTCGCCCCAGAGCAGGCGGCCGTCTTTGCAGCGATGCTGTGCCTCGAACCTCAAGAAGCCCGGCTTCGGCATCTGCGGTGGCCAGGCTTGCCGGCGCCGCAGCAGCTCCTTCACGGTGGCAACGCCGTCGTCGTCGAACAGGTCGAACACATGGCGACCGAGCATCTCCTCGGCCTTGAAGCCGCGCAACCGTTCGTCGGCCGGGCTGATGTAGGTGATGTGAAGATTCCTGTCGGTCTTCCAGATGACGTCCAGCGTGTCTTCGGTCAGCAAGCGGTGCAAGGCTTCGCTCTCGCGCAACTCACTGGTGCGCCTGCGGATCTCGGCCTCCAGTTCGTTGTTGCGCTCTCTCAGGCGTTCCAGCGGATAGACCTCGCCGTCTTGCACCAGGTGGTAAGGAATGGAGATGCCGCTGTGCACGATCTTCCAGTGCGCCTGCTGCCGACGGAACACCAGTACCAGTCGCGCCACCTCACGCGATAGCACGTGGTCATCTAGCGGCAGGTGAATGTGGAAGAAGGCCGTGGTCATCACGACGTCCTCGCTCAGATCCTGCAGCGCGAGGTCCAGCAACTCGATGCGGATCGGCTGCGGCACCTGCGCGAAGTCCTGCAGGGTGATGCGCAGCCACGCTTGACGGTCGCGAACCAGCACATCACCGCCGCCGGTGTAGCCGGTGAACTCTTCGCTGAACAGTTCGGTCAGGCGCTCGTCGCGTGACGCGTACATGCGGATGTACTCGTCGAACAAGGTGCGGATCTCTCGTTCTCGACTGGATTGCATGGAACCCTCGAAGCACCGCGGCGCCGCGGCCCAGCAGCGGGCGCCGATCACAGCTGGCACGATGTGCGGCACTGAGGCGGGTGCACAGCAAGCGCGCACCATGAGCAGGCTCGCCGCGGGTGGGCGTTCATCGGTGGGCGCCGTCCCGGCTTCCGGACAGAGCGTAGGGCGATCGTGGCTGCCCGATCGCTCGATTACGCGGCTTTTGCGCCGCAGCTTCCGCTGTCAGGACTGGTGAAGCAGCGAGGGTTGGCACCAGAGATGGTTGCCGAAAGCGCTCGCGCGCAGCGCGCCGTGATTCGATGTGCCCTGGTTCGTCACGTCGCCATTGACGGGCGCTGGGGGTGCGCGCGCGGTTCACCGCCGCGACGGGCACGACGCCACATCACTTGGTCGAGGTTTCGTCGGACAGACGCTCGAGCAGCGACCAGACATTGATCGGCTTGACGAAGTGAGCGTCGAAGCCCGCGTCGAGCGACTCGGCGTGGTCGCGCTCGCCGCCCCAGGCGGTAATGGCGAAGATCGTCATCGACTCGCCATAGTCTCGTGCGCGCAGCGCGCGGCACACATCCCATCCGTTGATGTCGGGCAAGCCGATGTCCAGCAGCGCCAGCTGCGGTCGCACGCGATCCGCGACCACGAGCGCCTGCGTGCCGTTGTGTGCTTCGAACACCTCATGGCCGGCGATCTGCAGCACATAGCCCAAGGTCTGGACGATGTCATGGTTGTCGTCGACCACGAGAACGCGCCAGCGTTGAGACGACGCAGCCAGCACGTCCAGCGAAGGGGCCCCGCCGTCGGGCGGCACCGTCACGGCGACACGCTCGCGCAGCTTGAGTTTTCGAGAACGACAGCGACCTGCATGCGGTTATTGATCCAGCCACCCATCCGGCAGCGACGACGGTATCGCAGCGCGCACCACGACTGATGAATCAGTGCGGCGCCACCCGGTGCAGTGTATGCCCGCGGTATCGGCAGGCCGCCGACGCCGAGGGAAAAACCTGAACGCGCACCCCGGCTTCTCCGTACGGAACAGACGCCAGTCGTGGCTGCGTGATTTGCTGTGCCAGTGGACCGGCTGCTTGTCTTCGGCGGAAAGGACCATCGAGACGGGTCAACGTCGGTCGCCCCGGTGACGTTTTTCAGGCGCTGAGTCGCTCCTGCCGCCGCGGAGGAGGTCGAGTGCGCGCGCGGGTGGCTCAGAACTCTTTCCGCGCGCTCCGCTCTGATCGTTGAGCACGCTCTTTGATTCCTGCCGAGAGGTCGTGCCCCGGTGCCTGAGGGCGGGTGCCGGCCGCGACATTGCCGATCGACGCCCGTCGAAGATGAGGCCCCATGAGCAAACTGTTCGAGCAATTTCAGCTGGATTACTCGTCGCGCAGCAGCGAGGAGATGGCGCTGCGCAGTTATCTGGATCTGTGTCGCGACGATCCGATGGCCTATGCCGGTCCGGCCGAGCGGCTGCTGCGGGCGATCGGCGAGCCGCTGCTGGTCGAAACGCGCGCGCATCCGCGGTTGCTGCGGATCTTCGGCAGCCGCCAGCTGCGCCGCTATCCGGTGTTCTCCGATTTCTTCGGCATGGAAGACACGGTCGAGCAGCTGGTGGCATTCCTGCGTCATTCGGCGCAGGGGCTGGAGGAGCGCAAGCAGGTGCTCTATCTGCTGGGTCCGGTGGGATCGGCGAAGAGTTCGCTGGCCGAGCGCCTGAAGACGCTGATGGAGATGTACCCGATCTACGTGCTGAAGAACCCCGATACCGGCGAGGTCTCGCCGCTCCACGAGTCGCCGCTGGGGCTGTTCAGCCCGCTGCGCTATGGCGACGTGCTGCAGACCGAATACGGCATTCCGAAGCGCGTGCTGACCGGCATCGCCAGTCCTTGGGCGACCAAGCGCCTGCAGGAGTTCGGTGGCGATCTGACGCGCTTTCACGTGGTGCGCGTGTATCCGTCGATCCTGGAGCAGCGCGCCATTTCCAAGACCGAGCCCGGGGATGAAAACAATCAAGACATCTCCGCCCTCGTGGGCAAGGTCGACATCCGCAAGCTCGATCGCTACAGCCAGGACGATCCGGACGCCTACAGCTACTCCGGCGGACTGTGCCTGGCCAACCAGGGCCTGCTGGAGTTCGTCGAGATGTTCAAGGCGCCGCTCAAGGTGCTCAATCCGCTGCTCACCGCCACCCAGGAGAGCAACTTCAAGGGCACCGAAGGGTTCGGCGCGATGCCGTTCCAGGGCATCGTGCTGGCGCACTCCAATGAGAGCGAGTGGGCGTCGTTCCGCAACAACCGCACCAACGAGGCCTTTCTCGATCGCGTGTACGTGATCAAGGTGCCGTATTGCCTGCGCGTGGCCGAGGAGGTGGAGATCTATCGCAAGCTGCTTGCGCACTCCGCGCTCGCGCAGGCGCCGTGCGCGCCCGGCACGCTGGAAATGCTCGCGCAGTTTTCGGTGCTGTCGCGCCTGAAGACGCCGGAGAACTCCAGCGTCTATACCAAGATGCGCGTGTACAACGGCGACTCGGTAAAGGATTCCGACCCGAACGCGAAAAGCTTCAGCGAATACCGCAGCTACGCCGGCAACGACGAGGGCATGAGCGGCCTGTCCACCCGCTACGCATTCAAGGTCATATCGCGCGCGTTCGACAAGGACCCGAGCGAGGTGGCCGCCGACCCGGTCAACCTGATGCTGGTACTGGAAGAGCGCATCGCGCGCGAAGACCTGCCGGAAGAGACCAAGCGCGCCTACCAGGCCCATATCAAGGGCTATCTGATGCCGCGCTACCTGGAGCAGATCCAGAAGGAGATCCAGACCGCGTACCTGGAATCCTATTCGGACTACGGCCAGAATCTCTTCGACAAGTACGTCATCTATGCCGACCAGTGGATCCAGGACGAAGCCTATGCGGATCCTGCCACCGGCATGTCGATGGACCGGTCGACGCTGAACGCCGAGCTGGAAAAGATCGAGAAGCCGGCGGGTATCGCCAACCCGAAGGACTTTCGCCATGAGGTGGTCAACTTCGTGCTGCGCGCGCGCGCCAACAACAACGGCCAGAACCCGCCGTGGACGACGTACGAGAAGCTGCGCGAAGTGATCGAGCGGCGCATGTTTGCCTCGACCGACGACCTGTTGCCGGTGGTCGCGTTCGGTGCGAAGTCGTCGACCGAGGACGAGAACAAGCATCAGGCCTTTGTCGATCGCATGGTCGCGCGCGGCTACACGCCGACGCAGGTACGCAGATTGGTGGAGTGGTGGATGATGGCGCGCAAGAATTGAACGCCGCCGCGCGCCATCGGCGGCGGCGAGTGCGGAGCGAACGGCGATGAGCATCATCATCGACAAGCGCACGACGGCGCATGGCACCTCGAGTGTCAACCGCGATCGCTTCATCCGGCGCTACAAGCGCCTGATCGAGGAGCAGGTCGAGCGCGCGGTGAGCCGTCGCTCGTTGAAGGACATCGAGGGTGGCGCCGACATCGTGATCCGGCGCAACGATGTGTCCGAACCGGAGTTGCGCCACGCGCGCGGCTCCGGCGACGTCGATCGCGTGCTGCCGGGCAACGATCGATTCACCCGCGGCGACCGCATTCCCAAGCCGCGCGGCGGCGGCGTGGGCGGCGATGACCCCGGCCGCGAGGCCGGTGACGAGTCGGCGGATGACAGCTTCACCTTCGCGCTGTCGAAGGAGGAGTTCATGAGCTTGTTCTTCGACCAGCTGCAACTGCCCAACCTGGCGCGCACCCAGCTGGCGCGGCTGACCGAGATGCGGCAGCGGCGCGCCGGCTTCATCCGCTTCGGCTCGCCCGGCCACCTGTCGGTGTCGCGCACGATGAAGACGGCGCTGGCGCGGCGCATTGCGATGGCCGGCGCGGTCGACCAGCGCATCGAGGCGCTCACCCAGGCGCTCGATGCGCAGCTGCCGCCGCCCACCAACGAGGTGGTCGAGCCGCTTTATGCGCAGCTCGACCAGTTGCGGCGGATGCGCGGCGCACTGCCGTTCCTCGACGACGTCGACCTGCGCTATCGCGGCACCGTGGTGCGTGCCGAGCCCAAGACGGCGGCGGTGATGTTCTGCCTGATGGACGTGTCGGGCTCGATGAACGAGAAGCGCAAGGATCTGGCCAAGCGGTTCTTCGCGCTGCTCTACCTGTTTCTGAAGCGCAAGTACGAGCAGGTCGACGTGGTGTTCATCCGCCACACCACCACCGCCGAGGAGTGCGACGAGGAAACCTTCTTCTACGACCCGCAGTCGGGCGGTACCGAGGTGCTGCCGGCGCTGGAGCTGATGAGCCGCATCGTCACCGCGCTCTATCCGGCGAGCGCCTGGAACATCTATGGCGCGCAGTGCTCCGATGGCGACAGCTTCGGCAACGACCCGGCGATGAGTGGCCGCTTCCTCGAACGCACGCTGCTGCCGCTGACGCGTCACTTCGTCTATGTCGAGGTAGGTGAGCCGACCGCGCGGGTCAGTACTACGCTGCTGTGGGAGGCCTATCGGCAGATCGGCAGCCCGCTGTTCAAGCAGGCGCGCGTGCTGGCCCGCAACCAGATCTATCCAGCGCTGGCGCAGTTGTTCGCCAAGGAAGCCGCGGCTGCCTGAGCCGCCGAAGGAGCGATGACCGTGTCCTGCCCCCTGGATACTGCGCGATGAGCGCCACCCTCGATCGACCGGCAACGGCGCCGCCGCGGCCGCCCGCATTCATCGCCACCGGTCACGATTGGACCTTCGACGATCTGGCGGCGTTTGACCGCGTGATCGCCGCTCATGCGCGACGCTACGGGCTGGATACCTATCCGAACCGCATCGAGGTGATCAGCTCCGAGCAGATGCTCGAGGCGTACGCCTCCACCGGCATGCCGGTCAACTATGCGCACTGGTCTTTCGGCAAGAACCTGCTGGCCAATCAGGAGGCGTACCGGCGTGGCCGCCAGGGCCTGGCCTACGAGATCGTCATCAACAGCGATCCGTGCATCACCTATCTGATGGAGGAGAACACGCTGGCGCTGCAGGCGCTGGTGATCGCCCACGCCAGCTACGGCCACAACTCGTTTTTCAAGGGCAACTATCTGTTCCGCCAGTGGACCGATGCCGATTCGATCGTTGATTACCTGCTGTTCGCGCGTCGCTACATTGCCCAGTGCGAGGAACTGCATGGCATCGAGGCGGTGGAGCGCACGCTGGATGCCTGCCATGCGCTGCGCAACTACGGTGTCGACCGCTACCAGCGGCCGGCCCGCCTGAACTCGCGTCGCGAGCGCGACGCGCAGGCGGCGCGCCTGGCGCTGGCGCGCGAGACCAATCGTCGGCATGAACTGGCGTCGCTGTTGCCGGAGCAGGCCGGCCCCGTGTCGCCCGAGGATGCACCGTTTCCGGCGCAACCGCACGAGAACCTGCTGTACTTCATGGAGAAGTTCAGCCCTTCGCTCGAACCCTGGCAGCGTGAACTGGTGCGCATCGTGCGCAAGATCGCGCAGTATTTCTACCCGCAAGGGCAGACCAAGGTCTGCAACGAGGGCTGGGCCACTTTCTGGCACTACACCCTGCTCAACGACCTGTACGACCACCGCCAGGTCGATGACGCCTTCATGCTCGAATGGCTCGGCTCGCACACCAACGTCATCTACCAGCCGCCCTACAGCAGCCCGCAGTTTTCCGGCTTCAATCCTTATGCGCTGGGCTTTTCGATCTTCCGCGACATCCGGCGGATGTGCGAACAGCCGACAGACGAAGACCGGCATTGGCATCCCGAGGTCTGCGGCAAGCCGTGGGTCGAGCAGCTGCACCTGGCGATGACCAACTACCGCGACGAGTCGTTCATCCTGCAATTCCTCAGCCCGCGGGTGATGCGCCAGCTGGGCATGTTCGGCATCTCCACCACCGCCGACCGCGACCACTGGCAGGTCGATGGCGTTGCCGCCGATGAGGACTACCAGCGACTGCGCAGCGCGCTGGCGGCGACCTACCGCGCCGAGTCGCACCTGCCCGACATCCAGGTCACCCGCTACGACCGTCGCAATACGCGCCAGCTGACGCTGCAGCACGTGGTGCATCGTGACCGCGAACTGGACGCCGATTCTGCCAAGCGCTTTCTCGCCAACGTGCGCTGCCTGTGGGGGTTCCCGGTGGTGCTCGAAGACATCGACGGCGGCAGCGTGTCGCGGCGCTGGAACGGGTAGCGGCACGGCGGTCGGCCGCCCGCCTGTGGTGACCGCACTTTGGCTGGCGGTCGAGGTTGAGGGCGAGCCTTTCGGCGCCTTCCCACGGTCGCCTGCCGGTACCATCGCTGACGCCGCCCGCCGGCACCCTTGGGTGCGAGCGCGGGTGCCCGCCATCCCGCAGCACACCGTGAGCCGAGCGTGAGAGAACTGAATCGAAGTGCCGCCGTGCGCGCAGGCACATCACAGCGCATGCCGATTGCGCTGATCGGCGCGCCGACCGACGTGGGCGCGGGGACCCGCGGCGCGAGCATGGGACCGGAGGCGCTGCGCGTGGCGGGGCTGCGCGAGGCGCTGGAGAACCACGGCCTCACGGTTATCGATCGCGGCAATCTGTCCGGGCCGTCGAACCCCTGGCTGCCGCCGGTCGATGGCTACCGCCATCTTGACGAAGTGATCGCCTGGAGTACGGCGGTGCATCACGCGGTGCGCCAGGAACTTGCGCTCGGCCATTTGCCGATGCTGCTCGGTGGCGACCACTCGGTGGCGATCGGCTCCATCAGCGCGGTGGCGCGCCATTGCCGCGAGACGAAGAAGAGTCTGCGGGTGCTGTGGCTGGATGCGCATGCCGATTTCAACACCAGCACGCTGACGCCCAGCGGCAACCTGCACGGGATGCCGATGGCCTGCCTGTTCGGTTTCGGGCCGGCGCCGCTGGTGGAACTGGGTGGCCAGGTGCCGGCACTGGAGCCGCGCTGCGTGCGCGAGATTGGCATCCGCAGCGTCGATCCGGGCGAGAAGCAGTTCGTTCACCAGCACAACCTCGAGGTGTTCGACATGCGCTTCGTCGATGAACTGGGCATGCGACACACGATGGAGCTGGCGCTCGCCACGCTCGATGCCGATACGCACCTGCACGTGAGCTTCGATGTCGACTTCCTCGACCCGGAGATCGCGCCCGGCGTCGGTACCACGGTGCCGGGCGGCCCGACCTACCGCGAAGCGCAGTTGTGCATGGAGATGATCGCCGACTGTGGCCGGTTGGCTTCGCTGGATATCGTCGAACTCAATCCCGCGCTCGACGTGCGCAATCGCACCGCCACGCTGTCGGTGGACCTGATCGAGTCGCTGTTCGGCAAGAGCACGCTGATGCGCAAGTAGACGCCGCGGGCGGTGCTGCCGCCGTCCGCTGCATCCGCCCGCGCACCGCGCCCACCCGATGATCAATCCCGCCTGCGCCAGTCCCGACCCGGCCCGCTCGGTGCTGGTGCTGGTCGACTTCCAGGCGCGCCTGATGCCGGCGATCGCCGACGCGGCGCAGGTGCTCGACGAGGCGCTGTCGCTGGCCCGCCTCGCCCGCATGCTCGGCATCCCGGTCATCGGCACCGAGGAGAACCCGGCCCGGCTGGGGCCGAATGTCGAGCCAGTGCGCGCGTTGTGCGACGACACGCTGGCCAAGATGCACTTCGATGCCTGTGCCGACGGCCTGCTTGCGCGACTGGCCGCGCATCGGCCCGGACCGGCGCCACGCGACGTGGTGCTGGCCGGCTGCGAGACGCATGTGTGCCTGCTGCAGACGGTGCTGGGCGTGCTGCGGGCCGGTGACCGCGCGTGGGTGGTGCCCGCCGCCTGCGGCAGCCGGCGCGTCGCCGATCAGGCGCTGGCGATCACGCGGCTGCAACACGCCGGTGCGATCTGCGTGAACCTCGACATGCTGGCGTTCGAGTGGTTGCGCAGTTGCGAGCACCCGCAGTTTCGCGCGGTGCTTGCGCAGGTCAAGGCCCGCTGACGGGCCCGTCGTGCTCAGGCGGCGTTGGCCGCCAGCGGTTCGGGCTTGACCAGCGCCAGCGACTCGCGCAGGCGCGGCTGCGGCACATGCTGGCGCATGAATTCCTCGAACTGGGGCACCGGCAGCGGGCGGCTGATCAAATAGCCCTGCACGCCGTCGGCGCCCTGGCGCGTCAGCAGCGCCAGTTGCTCCTCGGTCTCCACGCCTTCGACCACCACCGTCTTGCGCAAGGTGCGCGCCATGTGGATCATCGACGCGGTGATCACCGCGGCGTCGGGGTCGGTGGCGATATCGATGACGAAGGCGCGGTCGAGCTTGAGCACCGTGGCCGGCATCGAGCGCAGGTAGCTGAACGACGAGTAGCCGGTGCCGAAGTCGTCGATGGCGATCATCACGCCGGCGCGCTGCAGCCCCTGCAAGCCGCGCAATGCACTCTCGCCGCTGTCCACCGCCATCGACTCGGTGATCTCGACCTCGAGCTGCCACGGCGCACGATTGGCTTTGACCAGGGCCATGTCCACCGTCGCGAGGAAAGCCGGTTGCTTGAGCTGGCGGTTCGACACGTTGACCGCCACCCGCGGCAGCGTGATGCCCGCGTCCTCCCACCGCCGGTGCTGCGCGCAGGCGGTCATCAGCACCCAGGTGCCGATCGACTCGATCAGCCCGCTTTCCTCGGCGAAGTCGATGAACTCGCCGGGACCGAGCAGCCCGCGGGTCGGATGCTGCCAGCGCAGCAAGGCTTCGGCACAGTTCACCTTGCCGGTGCGCAGGTCAATTTGTGGCTGGTAATGCAGCACCAGTTCGTTGCGTTCGAGCGCCTGGCGCAGTTCGCGGTCCAGTACCGCGCGCGCATTGACTTCGGCGCCCATGCTCTCCTTGAAGTAGGCATAGCGGCCGCGGCCGAGTTCCTTGGCGCGGTACATCGCCGTATCGGAGCGCTTGAGCAGTTCCTCGGCGGTGACGCCATCGTCCGGGAAGAGGGCGATGCCGACGCTGCCGCCGGCGTACAGCTTCTGGCCTTCAATCTCGAACGGACGCGCCAGCGCGTTGATCAGGTTGCTGGCGACCTGGCCGGCATCGGCGGAGCCGCCGATGCGCGGCAGCACCACGGCGAACTCGTCGCCGCCGATGCGAGCCACCGTGTCGGCGTCGCGCAGCGACAGCTTGATGCGCTCGGCCGCCAGGCGCAGCAGGGTGTCGCCGGCAGCGTGACCGAGCGTGTCGTTGATCTGCTTGAAGCGGTCCAGGTCGACGAACAGGACGGCGCCGCGTTGCTTGTCGCGCCGCGCCTGCGCGACCTGTTGCGCAAGCAGCGCGATCAGCTGCACGCGGTTGGCCAGACCAGTGAGCGGGTCGTAATGCGCTTGCATATGCAGGCGCCAGTCGCGCGCCGCGGTCGACAGCGCCACCGCCAGCCGGTCGACCACGCTGCTGAGCATGGCGGCGCGGTCCGGGTCGATCGCCTGGCTGGCGCCGTCGCCGAGCACCACCACGCCCCAGAAGCTGCCGTTGCGCGAGATCGGCAGCACCCGGCAGCGCTGTTCGGCGTGCGGCTGCAGGTGCGCGCTGTAGGCGGCCGGCAGCTTGACGTTGGCCATGTCGGCGGCGGTCGGCGGATGCGACCAGTCGATCGACAGCGTCTCGATGCCGCGTCCACCGCGTCGGCGCGTCTGCACCATCAGGCGGGTGGGCGTGGCGGGCTGGATCAGTCCGACGCTGATGAGATCCGTGTCGACGATATGGCGCAGGCAGCGAATGGAGTTGACCGCCACCTCCGACAGGTCGACGGAGTTGAGAATCGCGCGATCGATCCGCGTCATTGTCTGCAGGGTGCCGATCTGGCGTGCGACGCGCGCCGCCATGGTGTTGAAGGCTGTCGCCAGATGGCCCAGTTCATCGTTGCGACGCACCGCCACCGGGCTGGCGAAGTTGCGCTGGGCCAGGCGCCGCGTGCCCTGCAGCAACTCGTCGATGGGCTCGGTGATCAGGCGCACCTGGTAGGCCGCCAGCAGCAGCACGGTCAAGAGGCTGGCCACGGCCACCGGCAGGAATGCCGCGCGAAAGGCCGTGGTGGGAGCCGCCACGTAGGACGCCGGTTGCAGCGCGAAGATCTGCAGGTCCGGGCCGGCCAGCCGGCTCTCGACGAACAAGGTCCAGGTGGCCACCTGTTGCGCCTCGCCATCGATGCTCCACGTGTAGCCGGTCGCTTCGCCGCCCGCGGGGGTGGCGACCGGATCTCTGCCGGCGACCGTGGGCTGGCAGTGCGGGGGGCGTCCCTCGGTGGCCACGCAGAAGTGGGTCATCAGCGGGTTCAGGTCCACGGCGCTCCACAGATAGTCCGCGGCGACGGCGGCGACCACGAACTGCTTGCGCGTGTCGGACTGCTGACCCTGCTTGAGCAGCAGCGCTGCCTCGCCCGGTCGCTGCGGCAGCAGCAGGGCGATGCGACCGGCGGCCAGCTGCGCTCGCTGTCCGGCACTGAGCCGGTTTGCTGCCTCTTCCACCCCGGGGACGCTGCCGACCTGCTCGGCCATGCCGCCCGTCGCAGTCAGCCGGGCGAAGCCAAGCAGGCCCAAGCCATGCTGCGGTCCGTGCGCAGCCAGCCGGGTGGTCGTCAGCCGTTCGAACGCGCCGATCTCAGCCGCCGATGCCAGGTCAAGTTCCAGGTGCAGCAGTCGATCGAGCACGCCCATCCCGTAGCTCTTGGCATGCTGCGTCAACTCGGCGGCGCGACTGTCGCGCAGCGTTCGATTGACGTTGTGGTCGGCCAGCAGCGCCAGGGTCGCGATCGGCGCGAGCGTGGCAAGCGCCAGCATCGTCAACAGGCGTCGGCCGAGCGGACTGCGCAGGTTCAGGCCGGCGATCCAGGTGCCGCCGGCGGGCTTCGCCATCAGAAGTCCTCGGCCTTGCCGACGAACTGGCCGTTGCGGCCGCGCACGATGTCATCTCGCGAGTGCGCGGCGGTCAGCGGCGGGACCGAGCGTCCGTCCGGTCCCATGCTGTAGAGGTCGTAGTCGGTGTTGATCGGGTTGAGCGAACGGTCCTTGCGCACCGGCCCGCGATTGCGGGCGGTCATCACGTTCAGGTATTGATAGGGCCGGCCCCAGGGGTCGTTCTGGGTCACGCCGATGTCCGCGAGCGACGCCGGAAAGCGGCCGTTCTGTTCGGCGGAGAAACGAAAGATCGTCAGTTCGATCGTGCGCATGTCGGCCATCGCCTGGGCGGTGCGACCGCGCTCCATGTACTGCGAGTAGTTGGGGATGGCGATGCTGGCCAGCACGCCGAGGACGGCGAGGGCGAGGAGCACCTCCAGCAGCGTCAGGCCGCGCATCCAGCGCTGGCTCGCCATGGCGACAGCGGCGGGCAATCGGCCTGGAAACCGGCGAAGGGCGCTTGACGTGTTCATTCTTCTTGTGCCTGCAGCGCAGCTGTCGCATGGCGCGCCATGCCCAGCCTGATGCCGTAATTGTCCGTACGACTGACGGGCGGCAAACCCGAAATAGGACGGTTGCTGCCGGCTATTTCGGCGCGCTAGACCCCGGCCGTCGAGCGGGTATCCTCGCCGCCCTCGACTGACTGAGCGGTGCGGCAAGCCGCCCGACCACCTTGGAAGCCTTCCTGATCTGCACCGCGCTGGTCGCCCTGGCTGAAATGGGCGACAAGACGCAGTTGCTGGCCTTCGTGCTGGCCGCGCGGCTGAAAAAGCCCTGGCCGATCGTGGCTGGCATCTTCGTCGCCACGCTGGCCAACCACTTCCTCGCCGGTACGGTCGGTGCATGGCTGGCGACCCTGGTGGCGCCCGGGACCCTCAAGTGGATCGTTGCCGGCGCCTTCATCGTCTTTGGCCTGTGGGCGCTGGTGCCGGACAAACTTGGCGAAGCGCGGAGCTATTCCGGTCGCAGCGTCTTCTTCACTACGCTGGTGGCGTTTTTCTTCGTTGAGATGGGCGACAAGACGCAACTGGCCACGGTGGCGCTGGCGGCGCGCTACGAATCGCTGGTCGCGGTGGTGGCCGGCACCACACTGGGCATGATGATCGCCAATGCGCCGGCGGTCTGGCTCGGCGAACGGCTGGCCCAGCGCGTCAACATGAAGGCGATGCGCTGGATCGCCGCCGGCCTGTTCGTGGTGATGGGTCTGCTGACGCTGATGCTCTGAGCGCCGCGACTCGTGTGCCGTCGGTCACGCATACCATCGGTGTTTGCCCCGAGCCGGCGGGCATCGGCGCGTCGAGCCGCGCCGCAGGGTAAAGTCGCGCCCGCGCCTGTGGCGTCCGCATGTCCACCGATCCCACCGGATCCGCGTTGATGCATCGGCCAGCCGGCGTCATCAAGAAAAACCAATCATTGAGCAGTCCCCAGCCCCTCTTTATTAGCCAGGAGACCTTAGATGTCCGTTCCCGTTACTCCCCGTCGTCGCTTCGTGATCATGAGTGGCGCTCTTGTTGCCGGCGGCCTGCTGGCCTCGCGCGGCGCCCAGGCGCAGACCAACCCGGCGCTGCGCTCGGCGCTGAAGTACCAGGACAAGCCGAATGGCGCCAACAAGTGCAACAACTGCATGCACTGGGTTCCCGGCGCCAACGCCACGGCCAAGGGTGGCTGCAAAGTGATCCCGGGTGACACGCAGATCTCGCCGGAAGGTTGGTGTTCAGCTTGGGCCGCAGTCCCCGGCGCCGCCAAGAAGTAATCCAGCATTTCCTGCCGTTCGGCGCGACCGCGCCGAACGGCAGTCTTCCCGGCTCGTTTCAAGGCTTCCTCCGCAGTCGCGTGCGACACCCTCGTCGCATCGTTCACCTCCGCAGTTCGGCGTCCCTCTCCGGCCCTCTTCGTAAGCTGTGCTTGCCCGTGGCTGCCCGCCAGCCGCTTTGGGCATCTGCGCCGCATTCGCCGCGCGTGTTGCGCATTTCGCAACGCGGGTCCCGGCAGCCGCGCGCAGAATTCGCTCCTGCCGCTTGCCGAGTCATCGCCGAATTGCGCCGTCGTTCCGACCGCGGAAGACCGACATGACCGGTCGCCGCTATTCTTGACGCACCCACCTGCCGGAGAACCACCCCATGCGCTCGCTGTTCCGCTTCACTTCCCTGGCGGCCGCTGCGGCCGTCTGCGCCGCCCTCGCCGCACCGCTGCAGGCGCAGGAACTCGTCATGGGCCTGTCGACGCCCGTCACTTCGCTGGACCCGCACTTCCACAACCTCACGCCCAACAACAACGTGGCCGACCATGTGTTCGAGAAGCTGGTGGGCAAGGATCCGAAGGAGCAGTTGAAGCCGCTGCTGGCCGAGTCATGGAAGACGCTGGATGATTTGACCTGGGAATTCAAGCTGCGCAAGGGGGTCAAGTGGCACGACGGCAGCGAGTTCACCGCCGAGGACGTGATCGCCAGCATCAAGCGCATCCCGACCGTGCCCAACTCGCCGGCATCGTTCGCGACCTACACCCGGCCAATCACCGACGTGACCGCGGTCGACAAGCTCACGCTGCGCATCAAGACCGCACGACCGCACCCGCTGCTGCCCAACGACATGGTGGCGGTGCGCATCATCCCGGCCAAGCTGGCCGCCGCCGCGAAGTCGGAGGAGTTCAACAGCGGCAAGATGATGATCGGCACCGGGCCTTTCAAGTTCAAGGAGTACGTGGCGGGCGACCGCGTGGTGCTCGAGCGCAACGACGCCTACTGGGGTGCGAAGACGCACTGGAAGACCGTGCGCATGCGGATGATCACCAATGCGCCCGCACGTGTGGCTGCCTTGCTCGCCGGTGACGTGCAGATGATCGAGGCGGTGCCCACCGCCGACATCGCGCGGCTGGAAAAAGACGCTCGCGTCAGTGTCGCGTCGGCGGTGAGCAATCGCCTGATCTACCTGCACGTGGACAGCGCGCGCGATGTCTCGCCGTTCGTCACCGGCAAGGACGGCAAGCCGCTGGAGAAGAACCCGTTCAAGGACGCGCGCGTGCGCAAGGCGGTGTCGATCGCGCTTGATCGCAACGCCATCGTCAGCCGGATCATGGAAGGCCAGGCGCAACCGGCCGGCCAGTTGCTGCCCGACTTCTTCCCCGGCACCAGCAAGCGGCTGACGCCACCGAAGCAGGACATCGAAGGCGCGCGCAAGCTGCTGGCCGAGGCGGGCTACCCGAACGG
>LNFM01008216.1_pt1 | contig 16965 bp, 16 predicted proteins | sample 596031 | NCBI WGS metagenome assembly LNFM01 (sample SAMN04254537, study PRJNA301005) | activated carbon metagenome | isolation source: dual media filters at the Ann Arbor, Michigan drinking water treatment plant | place: USA: Ann Arbor
GAGAAGACGTCCACCTCGTCTACGAGCTCGTGAAGGTGAACCAGGCCGAACTTCCTGTCCGCGCTCTTTGCAGGACGCTGCGTGTGTCGCACAGCGGCTACTACGACTGGCTGGAGCGACCACCCTGCGCACAGGCGCAGGCCAACGCTGTGTTGTTGGAACAGATCCGTCAGGCCCACGCCGCCAGCGATGCCACCTATGGCGTGCCGCGCATCCAGGCCGAACTCGCTGACCAGGGGATCAAGGCGGGCCATAACCGCATCGCCTCGGTGATGCGGGCCAACGGCCTGCGCGGCGTCAGCCGGCGCCGGGGGTGGTGCGTGACGACCAAGCGCGACAAGGACCGGCGCCCGGCGCCGGACCTGGTGCAGCGCGAGTTCACCGCCACCGGCATCAACCAGCTGTGGGTGGCCGACATGACCTACATCCCGACCTGGGCCGGCTTCGTCTACCTGGCTGTGGTTCTGGATGTCTACAGCCGCAAGGTGGTGGGCTGGGCCTTCGGGCAGCAGCAAACGGCAGACCTCGTGATCCAGGCGCTGAACATGGCGCTCATCACGCGCAAGCCGCAGGATGTCATTCACCACTCCGACCAAGGCAGCCAGTACACCAGCGTGGACTTCGGCAAGCGCTGCAAGGAAATGGGCGTGCGTCCGTCGATGGGCAGCGTGGGCGACGCCTACGACAACGCCATGGCCGAGAGCTTCTTCGCCGACCGGCGTAGTTGGAAGTCCTTCGCCGAGGCGCGCATGGCGGTCTTCACCTGGATCGAGGGTTGGTACAACCCGCGCCGCAGGCACAAGGGCATTGGCCAGAAATCACCCATCGACTTCGAGAAGGAATTGCACGACATAACCGACAGCACCAGGCCCGTCATCACTGCGCCAATGTCAGGCGGCCAAATGAAAATCTAGTCCGCTGTGTCCGTGAGATCAGGGTAAGTCCAAACAGCCCGGGCGGTGGCGGTCGTCCCCATGATTTCGGCGGTGTTGTGCAACCAGACCTGCTTGGCGCAGTGCAACGCAATGAACCGGTCGGGGCGACCGGTGAAGTCTTTCAACGCACTCGGCAGCAGGCTTGACGAGTTTGTCGCAAAGATCGTCTTGGGCGGCGCGAGCTTTGCCAATTCGATGTAGAGCGTGCGCTTGATGTCGAGATTTTCTGGCACGACCTCAATAACGAGGTCGGCATCCTTGACCGACTCGCCGAATTCGAACGAATCGCTGATGTGGCCGAGCGCCGCTGCCGAGCCGCCGTCGGCCGCACCGGCGACATGCTGATCGATATAGGTCTGTGCCAAACGGGTGAACTGCGACTTCGCTTGTGCGATGGCCTCTGCGTTGATGTCGTACGCGATGACGGTGAAACCATGGAACGCTGTCTGGAAGGCAATCTGCGAGCCGAGCGCACCAGTTCCGAGAACGGTCACGTTCTTGATGGCGACCATGGGCTGCTTCGTTTGCTTGCGGGCGGGTGTCATAGCCATCGGATAAACGGCCATTGTCCGGGTCCTCGTTGAATGGTCTGCGGAACACCGTACGCCGACGCACAGACCAAGCTGGCGTAAGCCGCCAAATTCCATGAACCAATTCAGGAGATCACACATGTCAACCTCAGCCCAAGTCGCGTCCACGTTGTTCCTCATCGCAATGACTGCAACTGCGCAGACCGCAAGTGCGCAGACCGCGTCGTTCGACGGCAAGTGGAGCGGCAAGATGGAGAGCAGCGCCGGTTTCCCGATCGGGGTTGAGATCTCCATTGCCAGTTCCGGCGGGACCGTGCGCCTTTCCCCCGCACCCGGGGCCGTACCCGCCATCGACGGCTCTGCTGACCAGTGCCACAACCGCGAGATTCCTGTCAGCGTCAACTCCAGGACGGCGTCCGACTTGGCCTTTGTCGTCCGAGGCGATCAGGCCCTGCGAGGTTGCTTCAAGGGGGCTGGTGCGCTGAAACTCGTCGATGCAAAGAGCCTGACCGGAACGCTGCAGGACGGTCGGTCGTTCAGGCTTACCCGCAAGTGAGCCCGCAGGAGGTGAGGCCGCAGGCGTAGCGCCTGCGGTAGCTCGGCGTAGGCCACGCTCATCTCCGCCAGTGACTGCCACCGTGATCGATCACGCGGCCGCTGTCGTCGTCCCGTATCTCGACACCCAGGCATCGGCACCAGACGCCGAACCCTAGGCCGCCTGCTCGACTTTTGTCAGCGGCATGGCGCCGTCCGTGTACCTGCACTCAGTCTCGATGCAGATCGATGCAGAGAACCTGCCTGTGCACCCAATGCGCCTGCTTGTGGCCGAAGACCATGCGGTGGTTCGTGCAGGCATGGTGGCTCTTGTGGAACTGGACTGGCTGCGCGCAGCCAGAGCTTCAGTCTGCGGCGGCCGCAGCGAAACGTTCGGCGAGTTCGCGCATGCGCGAGCGGTTCTTGCCGAAGTCGAACAGCCCGAGGCGCGAGCGCGACCGGTAGTCGATACGCTGCCGCGCGGCGTCGATGCGGAATGAAACTTCGTCCTCGAAGCCGGCCGCTGTGGTGAAGATCACATCGATGGCGCTGGCTTCGCTGCGCACGATGCGGGCCTCGGCGTAGCCGGCCAGCGTGCGCTTCAGGCGCACCAGCCCCCGGGCGGCATCACCCTCAAACTGCAAAGGCGCTGCGCCACCGTCGAGCGTGGTGACGCAGTTGCTTGGCAAACTGCAGGCGAGCGCCGTCGCGGTCGGGGCGCCCGGGGCCACCGGCAGAGCACAGCCGCCAAGTGCCGCTGTAACCGCCGCGGCGGCTGAAAACAGATGCTTGTTCATGGCGTAGAGCTTATAGGCCGCATTCCGCCGTGTCGGTGTGGGGGGCAAGGCTGCCTGCGATGGCGGGCCCTCGAACGGTCGCTCTTGGACCGTGAAGTCAGAACCGCGGATGTCGATTCAGGGTCGGCAATCCCAGTTCGCCGTTAGCTGGAGCAGTCGTTCGACCTGGCCGTGACGAGGTTTGACGTGGGTTGACGGGTCTGCGCCTGCGGCCGCCACCGCGGTCGCCGGCAATGTCAGCAGTACCCCTGTAAGCGGCCGGTGGTGGCGCCAGCCGGTGCGCACAAGAACGACGGCAAGATGTCCGAGACCGTGCGTTCGAGGGCTGGCGGCGACCGGCTGCTCACGCTGGAGACTGTGTGAGAACAGCTCGCTGCGTCGATTGAAGCTGTGCCAGGCGGCATAGGCGCGCGGTACGTCCCGTACGAGCCTTCCAGTCGCACAGTGTGCGCACGAGCGCTTCATTGCCCCGAGTCACTTAGTTTGGCGAAGCGGCCCTTCTGGAGGCATAAAGGGGCGCTCACGCACCCACCAACTTCATCGCCTTCATCGTTTTCGCGATACCCAGAATCGCGATGACGCGCTTGAGGTTGTAAGCGAGCGCGCTGAGGCTGAACTCCGTGCTCACATGCTCGATGCCGCGCGTGAGGAAGTGTGTCCAGCCCATCCAGTGCTTCAGCGTTCCGAAGACGTGCTCGATGGTCTTCTTCCGTAGCAGCATCGCGTCGGGTTGTCGATCAAGGCGTCGCTGCATGGCTTCGAGCACGTCCTCGTGCTCCCACCTTGAGATTCGTCTGTAGTCGCTGGGAGTGCAGCGTGCCTTTATCGGGCACTCGGGGCAGGCACTCGTCCAGTACCGTCGCATCTGTAGACCACTCTCTTCGCGCGTGAACCGGTAGATCGCGCGCTGCCCTGCGGGACATTGGTACTCGTCGTCGCGGGCGATGTACACGAAGTCCGCTTTGTCGAACCTGCCTTCTGCCTTGGCGTTCGAGGTCGTCGGCTTGGGAACATAGGGGTCGATGCCTGCATCGCTGCAAGCCTTGATCTGCGCGCTGCTGAAGTACCCGCGGTCCGCGATGGCCTTCAGGCGCTTGGTCCCCATCGCTTCGCGAGCGGCATGGGCCATCTTGCTGAGTTGAGCCCTGTCGCTGCCGGTGTTGGTCACCTCATGAGCCACGATCAGATGGTGCTTGGCGTCGACCGCGACCTGCACGTTGTAGCCGACCATGGCAGTACCGGTGTTGCTGTGCGTGGTCATGACGCGTGCGTCCGGGTCTGTCAGCGAGACCTGACCGTCCGGTGCAGCTTGAACCCGCTCGCGCATGACCTGTAGCGCCTTCATCTTCTGCCGGAGCTCGTGGAGCTTGACGCTCAGCCGTGCCGTCTTCTCAAGCCAGTCACTCGGCGCGGTTCGATCGTTTGTGTCCAGCGCATCCAGGTAACGCTGGATGTTCGCTTCGATCTCTCGCTCGCGCCTGGCGATCTTGCCTTCGGAGTAGTTGCGCTCCCGACTGTTGACCGCCTTGAACTTGCTGCCGTCGATCGCCACCACAGCCTGCGAGAACAGCTTCAGTTCGCGGCACAGCTCGACGAAGCGCCTGCACACGTTGCGGATGCCCTTGCCGTTGTCGCGCCTGAAGTCGGCAATCGTCTTGAAGTCCGGGGCGAGCCGCCCGGTCAGCCACATCAACTCGAGGTTCCGCTGGCATTCACGCTCGAGGCGCCGGCTCGACTGGATGCGGTTCAGGTAGCCGTAGATGTAGATCTTGAGCAGCACCGCCGGGTGGTAGGCCGGCCTCCCGGTGCAAGCGGGCCGAACGCCATCAAAGCCGAGGTCTTGGAGGTCCAGCTCCTCGACGAAGGCATCCACCACGCGGACCGAGTTGTCCTCTGCAATGAAGTCGTCGATGCACTCCGGCAACAAGGTGACCTGAGTTCGGTCTTCAGCCTCGATGAATCGCTTCATGTGGCACCTCTCAACGAGTTGCCACAACTTACCCGAGGCGCGTCACGCGTTCAACTGGTTTTCACACAGCCTCGCTGCACAGGCGCTTTTCACAGCCGGCGCCGTGGCAATGGGAGTGGGACGACCCGGCCCGGCCCCGGAACCGTCAGGTGTCACCCCCTAGTCCGCCGCTGACTAAGACCGCTCGACCAAGCTCCAATCGGCGATTATCTTTTCTCGTTGAAGGACCTAACGAGGCGGGCTGATGTGCGTGGCGGCCGTCGGAATGACTTCTTCACACTGGGCGCAGCCAATGCCCGGCGTTTTGCCGCCAACGTTTCGTTATCTCGGAGACTCACCGCCATGGCTTGCTCGAACAAGGACTGCCCGGATCTGGACAAGGATCCTGCGCCATTCAACAAGCTTGGCGAGTGTAAAGTCTGTCACGACAGGAGGATGAAGGGCTTGAGCGGGAGCATCTCCACTCTGCCCAAGCTGCTTGTCCACTGGTTCGGCGAGGCCGAGAAGGCGCACGGCAAGAACTGCTTCTACTCCTCGGACGTTGAACGCCTCATCGACAAGAAGGACAACGTCAAGCTTGCCGAGATCGGGCTCGGAGACATGGGATTTGGCGCGCGGATCAAGATCGCCAACAACGGCGCCGCGGACAGCTTCCTCTGCACCTCGAAGAATTTCCAGCTGATGACTGGGATCAATCCGTCGGCTGCAATCAAATCCTTCATCAATGGACGGATGACAATATGCGAATGTGAGGGAATGATCAAAGCGGTGCACTTCAACGCCCTATGCGATCTCATTGGTAGCGACGTGTTCGATATCGCATTTGCAGACTTCTTGATCAACGGATCGGGCTGGGGGTTCGAGAAGGTGTTCTTCGACGAGCAGAAAAGTCCAGTATCGGAAGACGAGTGCGACATAGGCGACTGGACCTTTCTCGCGCACAAAAGGGAGAGCGCGGTCATGTTCCGAGAGCTGGCGGATAAGAACAAAATGGGTGCTTCGGCATCCGGCTGGAACTTGATCTGCGCCAGCGGTGGCGGGATCGGCAAAAACACCTACTTTGGATTCGGCCTGTCAGGAGGTCGCTCCGATCCGATGACATTGCACGGCGTCAAGAATTCGATGATTAAGGAATGCGGCGGTAACCCGGAGACGATTGGCTGGCATCTTTATCTTCACTTCAGACGCAAGCTCAACGTCGGCAACTTCTTGGTTTGGCTTGAGAAGGAGTTGAAGCTCGGTTAGAACGATGCGACCGATGGCTCCGCCGGGTTCCGTTTGGAGGGCGACGGACCGGCACAAGGTGGCCGTCATAGGTCCCGATGCCGATCGGTCCCGGGCGCTTGGTCCGCACAGCGCTCGCTGAAGCTCTGGGGCGATCAGATCCGACCGACATCGATCGAACGATGCCGAGCCTGAGGGCAGGCAGCGACGACCGCGTCCGGCTCTGCCTGTGCTGCTGGGCGCTGGCAGCCGAACCAACCACCTCGCCGCGCTGATCGCATCGAGCGCCGAGTTGTCGACGTTCAGCCGCAACCTCCACCACCTGACCATGCTGCTGCGCCACGGTGAGTTCCGCCCGGCGCAGGTGTACCGGCCGATGTTGGACACCCTGGGCGCTGACGTGCGAAGCCACCTGGCCCTGGTCGAAGGCGCGCTGGCCGAGCTGCGCCCTCGCGGCGGGACTTCAGCCGCCGGCCGATCTGCGAACGACTGACCTTGAGGAGAGAACCATGACTCAAGCACCGAACATCGACGACGTTCTGATCACCTGGGGCGACCGGCTCTTCTACCCAGGCAACCGTGTCGTCAAGGTGAAGTCATAGCCGAAGCTGAACGCTGGGTCGGCAAGCCAACGCGCCGCCGCCATCCGCCAGCGCATCGAAGCCACCGTGGTCCGTCGTGCGCCTCAGGTGATGGTCAAGGTGACCGGCGGGGGGCGCGGCATGAAGGCTATCGCTGCCCACTTCCGCTAGGCAAGCAGGGAGACTCGACCGCTACGCAGGTTCCACCGACGTGACCTCACCGCACGGGTGCCGGTGCGGATCGTTCGCGCGAGCGCTGCAGCTCCGGCGTGGGCACGACGACCGGCCGCTGTGACGGCGCCGACTTGGCATAAACCTTGATCCTGGGCACCTGTCCGTCGCGGATGCGTTGGGCCAGCTTCTCGGTGGCGGCGGCCATCACGGCCGCGCGCTGCTTCTCGGGCACCTTCTTGGCGGCCAGCACGGCCTTGCGGCCACCGCCGCCGCGGGCGGATGCCTTCTCGGCTGGCGCCGCCGCGTTGCCGCCGCTGGCATCGCGGGCCGGCTCGATGCGGTTGACCAGGCGAGCCTCGCGTTCGCGTTTGAGCACTTCCAGGTCGCCCGGGTTCGGTTCGTAGCCCACCGCGTACCGAGGCTTCGAGCCAGACCATGCGCTTGAAGTCTTCGTTGCCCGAGACGCGCAGCGCCTTCCAGTTGCGCGCCTCGGCCACGTCGACCATCGAGCGGGCGACCGATGGGCTGTTGGTGTCGGTGGCCAGGCGGAAGGTCGACTCGGTAAAGGCCACACGCGAGGTGTCGCCGCGGAAGCGGTATGCGCATGACGCTGCGATGCGGACTGATGCGCCACTGGCTCGGTAGGCCCGAGGAGCCAGCGCGTTCGGGCGCGCTCCCAGCGCGCTGCGACCGCTCACAGCTTTCGGCAACAGTACGGCAACGGAGCCGGTCCAGAAAGCAAAAAAGCCAGCAGGCGATGACCTGCTGACTCTTGCGTTTCTTGGCTCCCCGACCTGGGCTCGAACCAGGGACCTACGGATTAACAGCCACATCCGGAATGTCGAAGAAAGTGGTCCAAGTTGTTGATATGGTTAGCTAATCCGGCAATTTTGAGGGGTGAATTTTGTGCCGTAAAGGGCCTTTCGGAGGCCTGTTTTTCAGGATTCACGGCACGTTTTCGTCACAGTCGCGAGGGCGGTTTTCGTCGCCGGCAGGGGCTATTCGGACGCCGCAGAAGTGGTGTCTGTTGCAATGCCCATCGCCTGGTCGAGGCGACCACTTGATGCGCGTGAACACTAAGCAGATGTTCGTCGAATGTTTGCAATCGACGAATGTTTGAAACATACTAGAGCCCACGCCAACCCGGGACGATTGCCCCTGCCATGCGCTCCGCTGTCACCCACACGCAAAGAGTACTGCAGTTGGTGCGCAAGAACGGCTGGCTGCGCGCGAGCGATCTGGCCGATGCGGGCGTGCCGCGCGCGGTGCTGACGCGCATGGCGGCCAGCGGTCAACTGGAGCGGGCAGCGCGGGGGCTATACCGTCTTCCAGACAGCGGTAGCTCCGAGCACGAAGGCCTGGTGACGGTGGCCAGCAAAGTGCCGCAGGCCGTGGTCTGCCTGCTGAGCGCGCTGCAGTTTCACGGGTTGACCACCCAGCTGCCGTGGCAGGTCTGGTTTGCGATGCCGCGCGGAAGCCATGTGCCGCGGCTCGAATACCCGCCCATCAGGATGGTGCAGTTCACCGGCGAGGCCTACACGCAGGGCATCGAGACCCACGAGCGCGATGGCGTCAAGCTGCACGTGTACAGCGTAGCCAAGACTGTCGCCGACTGCTTCAAGCACCGGAACAAGATCGGAATGGACGTGGCGCTTGAAGCGCTGAAGGACGCCAGGGCGCAGGGCAGGGCGAGCTTCGACGACCTGTGGCGCTGTGCCAAGGTGTGCCGCGTTTCCAATGTGATGCGGCCCTACATGGAAGCTGTGGCATGAGCTGCTCCGGTGTTCACGCAGCGGGCGATGCGTTCAAATGGAGGATGGATCGCTGCACAAGGAGGCAGCGATGACCCGGGATCGTGCGGCCTCAGTGAGGGCACGCCTGTTGAATGTCGCCAAAGCGACTGGGACGGACTTCAACCTGGTGCTGGTTCGCTTCGCGCTTGAGAGGCTGTTGTTTCGACTGGCCACTTCAGCCCACTCCGACCGCTTCGTCCTCAAGGGCGCGCTGCTCTTTACGCTCTGGTACGACCTGCCTCACCGCGCGACGCGGGACGCCGACTTGCTGGGATTCGGGCCGAGCGATACCGGCTCGATGGCCGGTGTTTTCAGAGACATCGCGTCGGTCGCAGCCGACGACGGCATCGTTTTCGATCCGGCATCGGTTCGCGTTGGAGTTATCCGAAAGGATGCAGGCTACGGCGGCGTGCGGGTCACGCTGAACGGCAAGCTCGCCAACGCACGCTGTGTTGCCCAGGTGGACGTGGGATTCGGGGATGCCGTCACACCAGGCCCGACAGATGCGGTCTACCCCGTGTTGCTGGATGGTTTGCCCGCGCCACGCCTGCGCACCTACCCGGTCTACACCGTCGTCGCCGAGAAGTTGCACGCCATCGTGGTGCTCGGCATGGTGAACAGTCGCCTCAAGGACTATCTCGATCAGGTTGTAATCATGGAGCGCGAGGCACTCGATGAGCCGACTCTCGCCCTTGCCATTGCTGCGACCTTTCAGCGGCGTGGCACTGCCCTGCCGAATGCACCGCCTGTCGGCTTGAGCGACGAGTTCGCGCTCGACCCGACGCGCATTGCGCTGTGGCAATCGTTGCTGAAGAAGAACGATATCGCGCATCGGCCGCTGGTGGACGTGGTCACAGTGCTTCGCGTGGCCCTGTGGCCTGCCGTCGTGCAGGCCAGAGCCTTGCAGCTATCGTCGCCATGAGCGAGTACCAGTACTTCGAATTCGCGGCGATCGACCGCCCGTTGACGGATGGCGAGATGGCCGCGCTGCGAGCTGTGTCTACGCGCGCTGTGATAACGCCGTCAGGTTTCGTCAACCACTACGAGTGGGGTGGGCTGAAGGCAGATCCGTTGGATTGGATGCGACGCTACTTCGACGCATTCGTCTACTTGGCCGACTGGGCCCACTGCCGGTTTGCCTTGCGATTGCCGCGCGACATGTTCGGCCAGGCGGAGTTGAAACCCTTCGGTGTGAAGCAGAGCCTGACCATCGATGCGAGCGAGGATCACTGGATCCTCGATTGGTCGCTCGAAGGCAGCGACAACTATGACCGCTTCGCCGAGGATGATGGCAGGGGCTGGATGGGCCGTCTCGTGCCATTGCGCGATGAGCTGATTCGCGGCGATCAACGTTCGCTTTATCTGGGTTGGCTTGCCGGTGCCGCCAAGGGCGAGGTGCCAGAGACCACTTTGGAGCCGACGGTGCCCGCAGGCCTGTCGCAACTGTCCGCGGCCCAGAATGCGCTGGCGGCATTCCTGGAGATCGATGCCGACATCATTGCAGCGGCAGCAATCGGCAGCGCGGACGCGTCCGATCGGCCAGAGTCTGTCGATGCCTGGCTGCAGTCGCTCTCGCCCGACGAGCTTCGGTCGATGCTGAAGTCGATCGTGCGGGCCGACCGCCCCAACCCACAGCGCGAAGTCGCGAGTCGCTATCGAGCGTGGCATCGGCAGCACGCGCCGCAAACGGCGCCCGAGGCGCGCCGTCGCAGTGTGGCCGAGCTGCGGTCTCTGGCTGTGCCGGCCGGCGAGGAGCGTCGCCGCCGGGATGCCTTGGCGCGCGAGCAACAGGCCGCCGCGCGGCGTACGCAGCGCGACGCCCAGCTTCGGCTGCTGATGTCCGATGTCAACAAACGATGGCTTGCCCTTCATCAGCAGGCAGAGCGAGGCAGCGCGTCGGCCTACGAACAGGCTGTGCGGGCCTTGAGCGACCTGGCGGAGGCCTATGCCATCGTCTCCGATCGCAAGACCTTCGATCGCGAGTTGCGGCGCTTTCTGGTCCGCCACGCGAAGCGCGGTGCCCTGCTGCGACGGCTCACCGAGGCTGGGCTCTGGCAGTCATGACCGATGACGGTGACCTTCCCCCGGACCTGCGCGCCGAGAACGCACGCCTGGTCGCGCTGCTGGAGTCGCACGGCATCGAATGGCGACGGACCGCTACCGTCGATGTGCAGCACGCCCCTTCGGCGCTGAACACCGATCAAAAGGTTGCGCTGTTCCGTCGCCTGTTCCGTGGTCGGACCGACCTCTATCCCGTGCGCTGGGAAAGCAAAGCCGGCAAGACTGGCTACGCACCGGCGTGCGCCAACGAATGGCGCGCGGGCATCTGCGAGAAGCCGCGGATCAAGTGTTCAGACTGTGGCCACCGCAGCTTGATCGCGCTGACCGACCGGACGATCTTTGATCACCTTGCCGGGCGGCACACCACCGGCGTCTACCCGCTGCTCACCGACGACACCTGCAACTTCCTGGCCGTCGACTTCGACGATGCCGAGTGGCGCGAGGATGCGAAGAGCTTCGCGAAATCGTGTCGTGAGCTGTGCGTGCCTGTTGCATTGGAAGTGTCGCGCTCGGGCGAGGGTGCGCATGCCTGGGTGTTCTTTTCGACGAGCGTAGCTGCACGCGATGCACGGCGCCTGGGCACGGCGTTGATCAGTTTCACTTGTGCTCGGACCCGACAACTGAAGCTGACCTCCTACGACCGCTTATTTCCGAGCCAGGACACCCTGCCCAAAGGCGGCTTCGGCAACCTTATCGCGTTACCGCTGCAGAAGCAGCCTCGCGAGCAAGGGCGCAGCGTGTTCGTCGACGATGCGCTACAGGCGTTTCCGGATCAATGGGCGTACTTGGCATCCATCGAGCCGATGGCGCCGCGAGATATCGAGCCGACGATTCTTCGAGCGACGGGTGGATCGCACCCTCTCGACGTGACTTTCGTGGCCGACGAGGACTCTCTGGAGCCGTGGAAGCCGCGCTCGTCGGCCACGCAGCGATTGGCTGGTCCGATGCCCGAGTCGGTCGCGGTGACGCTGGCCAATCTGGTCTATGCAGCGAAGCCACAACTGCCACAACCGCTCGCGAACCGACTGGTGCGCCTGGCCGCCTTCCAGAACCCTGAGTTCTACCGGGCGCAGGCCATGCGCATGCCGGTGTGGGACAAGCCCCGAGTCATCGGGTGCGCCGAGAATTTCCCGCAACACATCGGCCTGCCACGCGGTTGCCTGGATGCAGTTCAACAACTCTTTCGGGATCAAGGTATCCGCTGCGATCTGCGGGACGAACGCTCGACGGGCGAACCTCTGGTGGTTACGTTCGTCGGCACGTTGCGGCCTGACCAGCAGGCGGCAGCCAAAGCCATGCTGAAGAACGACACCGGCGTGTTGTGCGCGCCGACAGCTTTCGGCAAGACAGTGACAGCCGCTGCGATGATCGCCAGCCGTGGCGTGAATACTCTGGTGCTCGTCCATCGCATCGAGTTGCTCAGGCAGTGGAAGGAGCGCCTGCAGTCGCTTCTCAGCGTTGGTCCGGACGTCGTCGGCACCGTCGGCGGTGGCAAGGCCAAGCCGACCGGCAGGATCGACGTTGCCGTGATGCAGTCTCTTGTTGGGAGGGGTCAACGCCAAGGCGAGGTCAGCGCCTTGGTCGAGAACTACGGCCACGTCATCGTCGACGAATGCCACCATCTGTCGGCCTTCTCGTTCGAAGCGATCCTGAAGCGGGCCAAGGCCAAGTACGTGCTCGGCCTGACGGCTACTCCAGTACGGCGCGACGGTCAGCAGCCGATCATCTTCATGCAGTGCGGTCCGATCCGGCACACCGCGGCGAAGCCGGAAGGTGCACCGCAGACGCTGGAGGTGACGCCGCGCTTCCTGTCGACAGCGATCGTCGTGCATTCCGACGCCGGAATCCAGGAGGTCTTCCGGACACTGGCGGTCGATGACGCTCGTACGGCCCGCATCGTCGGGGAGATCGTCGACGCCTATCTGCAGGGGCGGAAGGTTCTGGTCCTGACCGAGCGCACGGAGCATCTCGCCGCAATCGGTGCGGCCTTGAGCGGGCTGGTCCAGAACCTGGTCACGCTGCAAGGCCGTTCGTCGAAGAAGCAGCGCGCGGCCGTGCTGGCGACACTGGAAGCGCTGGCGCCAGACGCGCCGCGAGTCTTGTTGTCCACCGGCAAGTTGGTTGGCGAGGGATTCGACCACCCGCCGCTCGACACTCTGATCTTGGCGATGCCGATCTCGTGGAAGGGCACCCTCCAGCAATACGCTGGCCGCCTGCACCGCGAGCACGCGGACAAGACGCACGTGCGGATCGTGGATTTCGTCGACTCAGGTCATCCGGCGCTGATGAGGATGTGGTCGAAACGCCAGGTCGGCTATCGCGCCATGGGATACCGGGTGGAAACCTCGGCTGGCGACCTCTTCATCTCCGACAACCTGCAGGGTGATGGACCAGCGCTTGCGCCTCTTCCATCGTCGACGACGCCGGCCAGCGTTCACCCAGGCCGTTCAGGGAACACCAACCGATAGCTCTTCAAGTCCTCCTCGAACGCATGGCACGCAGCCAGTCGAGCGCGGAGCTGATCACGCGGCACGCCATAGTCGAACGCGGCCGACCATGACTGGATACGTGTCATGGCGGCCACGAAAGGTTTCGCGTCGGCGTTGTTGCTGAGTGCCTTGAGCGGCAGCAGGTAGTCCTCGCGGTAGACGGTCGGCACGATGATGCGGCTCAGGCCCACTGCGCTCAGCACGCAGTTCATCGCCAGTCGTGCCGTTCGCCCGTTGCCGTCGATGAAGGGGTGCACCTCGCTGACGACGAACATGGTCATCAGTGCGCGTGCCAAGGGGTCCACCAGCGCCAGGATGCGCTCGAAGGCCTCGCGAAGTGTGCCGGGCACCAGCTCGGGCAACACGAAGACCGTCGAGCCCGCCTGGTTGACCCGATCCTTCCATTCGCCGGGCTTCTTGTCGTGCCGCTGCTGCATGACCTGTGCGTTCACGCTCTTGAGCCAGGCCAGGAAAGCGTCGGCATCCTGTGCCGGTCGGTCGCGCCAGGGCGAGCGTGTCGCCGCCGCGAAAGTGCCGAGGATGTCGTGCGAGTCCGCGCTGCGGTTCTCAATGATCCGGCCGTCGAAGACGATGCTTTCGGCCTCGGCGACAGTGAACGTCGTGCCTTCGATGTAGTTGGAGAAGTACGACTCGAAGAAGGCGAAGTTCTCGCGTGCGAGGCCGGCTGGGGCCGGGTCAGCGATGGCGGCAAACACCTCGCGGTTCAGTGCCGAGAAGAGCGTGTCGAACAGGTCGAGGCGGCTCGGGTCGTACGGTCGGCCGGCTGCGCGCGCCAGGGACTGACGCGCCGACAGGTTGCGCGCAGCGTGTGTACCCAGCAGCGCGCCGACGATGCCGTCCAGGCGCGCGAACTGAGGCGTCATGTCCAGCAAGGCGGCCAGCGTTCGACATGCATCGCGCAGATCGTTCAGCCTGTGCTCGCCGCGCAGGGCCAGCATCTTGTCGAGTTGCACCTCGACTTCCTGCTGAGGCAGCACGCGCTCAGACCAGCCACGACCTCGACTCAGGTTCTCCAGGAACCGCCGAGACTCGCTGGCCAGGAACAGGGAGCCGTAGAGCACGTCCCGCGCGGCGCCATCGGTGACGGCTGGCCGTCCGGGCAGCACCTCGACGGTCAACCCCGGCAGCTCCAGCTTGCGGCGCGTCCTGCCGCGTGTGACAAGCAGCTTGCCGGCCTGAGGCCGGCCGTCGAACGCTGAGCGGTGCGAGATCACGCCGCCGGGCAGCAGATGGCCGACGATGGCGCGCCAGTGGCGCAGCACCACCGACTCGGCCGGCGCGTCCAGATTGGTGGTGTAGACGCCTGCGTAGAGCTTGCGCAGGTGCCCGTCGGCAGCCAGGCGGCGCACGCGCTTGGACTGAGCCTGGTCTGTGCCCTGACTGAACAGGATCTCGGGCAGCGTGTCCATGAATGAGCGCTTTGCGGCTGCGGTTTCTGAAGAAGTGTCCATAGAATGCCACGAACGGGCTCTGTTTGTCCAAAAACAACTTCTTTTGATGCTTCAGCCGTTGTCCAGATTCATCACATTTCGCGCGTTGAGTACGCTCCAATTGTCCATAAACAAACCACTTGTGCTTGATTTCGTCCGGCCTTCCCAAAGAACGGCTGGCCAGCCGGCCCGCAGCGCGCCGGGTTCTCGGACAGGAATCGAACTTCACCTGTGCGAAGCTGTCGCCATTGGCCCGGCGTGCTCGGCCCACACCCACCACAGACAAGCAAGCACCCTTCGCCGAGCAGATGCCACAAGCTGGGTCGGAAAGCGCCGAGGCTTGGGGCCACAAGACCGAGAACTGTCGGACGCCTGAGGGAGACCGCCGTTGGACCTGAAAGCCCTGCAGACCACGCTGCGCGAGTTCGCCGCCGAGCGCGAATGGCAGCCGTTTCACACGCCGAAGAACTTGGCCATGGCGCTGATGGTGGAGGCGGCCGAGTTGGCCGAGATCTTCCAGTGGATGACGCCCGAGCAGTCGCAGGCCGCGCGCGGCGACCTCGTGTTGCAGGAGCAGGTTGCGGACGAGGTGGCCGACGTGCTGCTGTACCTGGTGCAGATTGCCGACCACACGGGCATCGACCTGAAACGCGCTGTCGGACGCAAGCTCGTCAAGAACTCGAAGAAGCACCCGCCGCTGCGGCCCGGCCTGCCTGGCTTCCGGGTGGGTACAGGTGCCGCCGGGGACACCGAGACCCACGTGCTGGTGGATTGGGAGAACGTGCAACCCAAAGATGCCGACATCCGGTCCCTGGTGCCCGACGTCACCGACATCTGGCTCATTCATGGGCCGAATCAGAGGGGCGTGGCCGCAAAGCACGCGTCATTCGGCGAGAAGGCGACGCCGGTGAAGATCGCGCGCACGGGCAAGAACGCGCTGGACTTCCACCTCTCGTTCTACATGGGTTACATCGCTGCCCGCCATCCCGACGCACGATTCGTCGTCGTGTCCAACGACAAGGGCTATGCGCCCATGCTGGAGCACGCGGCAGAGTTGGGGTTCTCGGCGCGTCAGGTTGGCTTCGGCAAGTCCGGTGCCGTTGTCGAGGCGGCATCGGCGAGCAGTGCAGCCAAGAAGGCCGCTCCGGCCGAGAAGGTGGCTGCGAAGAAGGCGCCCACCAAACCAGCGACGAAGAAGGCAGTCGCGAAACTGCCTTCGTCCCCAGTGGCGAAGGCCCAGGCAAAGAAGGTGCCGGCTGCAAAGAAGGCCGCTGCGACGAAGAAGACTGCGTCACCCGCGGCGGCACCGACCACCGCCTCCGTTGCCTCGACATCCAGTGCGGCCCCTGCTTTCAATGTAAGTTCAGTGATTGATCTGAAGAAGGCCATCAGCCACGTTGTAGCTAGCCTCAGGAAGACCACCAGCAAGCCAACCAAGCGTGCGAAGCTGGTGGCTGCCATCAAGTCGCTGCTGGGTCAGTCCGCCGACGAGCAAGCTGTGCACTCTGTGCTGGCGCAGTTGCTCGCCAGCGGCAAGGTGGTGATCGACTCGAACGGCAGTGTTCAGTATGTGCTCCAGTCGGCATAGCAGGCGACGTTTGGCTTGGCATGGTTCGGCTCGTCTCCTTGGTCAGCGATCGAACTGCATTGAACTGCTCAATCCCGCATGCGACTGCGAAAATGCCAACACGATGCAGCACCTGATCCTGCGCCCCGGCCCCCAACTGGTCATTCGAGCCTTTCGACCGGAGCCCGACGACGCCGGCAACCGACTGAAGGAGGTCGACGTCACCGGCCGCGCCCACGAGCATCTGTTCGAGCTCGTTACCGTCCACGCCGAGACCACGTTGGCCGACATCTTCCGGCTGATGGAGGCCAGCCCGCTGCTGCAGAAGTTCTACCGCCGGGACTTCGCCGAAGGCCGAGCCGCCGGCCCGTGAGCGGGCTGCGCATGAAGGCATCGAGTTCCTGGAGCTGTATCAGGAATGGGGGCTGGATACGAGCACGAACGAGTACTCCGGCATGCAACGCCTGCACTTGCACGGCATCGGCCACGAACCGGCGGAAGACCTGCCGGAAGAGCGAAGGAAGAAGGGCGAACGCATCGAATGGTCGGTCTCGCTGACGCCACTGCGCGAACTGCTGTCGTTGCCGGTCAGGGTGAAGGACGAGGTTCGGATCAACGAGGAAGACGCCACGGCCAAGGCCTACATGAGCGAGATCCGGCGCGCCAGATGCGCCGACGTGACGCTGGGCCAGGTCATCCACGGCCTGGTGTGGGAACTGTCTTTTCATGGTGGGCCGCAAGAGCAGTTGGAGGTGTCGGAAGACCTCAAGCGCCAGGTTGCCGAGGTCGATGCCGGGACGGTCGAATTCGTGTCCGCTGACGACGTTTTCGAGCCTCTGTACAAGCCCGGATGCGACGCG
>LNFM01007545.1_pt1 | contig 16964 bp, 18 predicted proteins | sample 596031 | NCBI WGS metagenome assembly LNFM01 (sample SAMN04254537, study PRJNA301005) | activated carbon metagenome | isolation source: dual media filters at the Ann Arbor, Michigan drinking water treatment plant | place: USA: Ann Arbor
TCGAGCCTGCGGTTCTCGTCACCATCGAATCAGTCCAGGCAAAACTACGCCAGACCTTCTTCGCAAATCAGTGAAAGATTCACAGCCTCTCAGGGTGAGGTTGGTGACTTGGTCGAGCGCTTTCTAAAGCGCTTTTCGAAGCGTGAGATTGAAGCGGCGGCGTCCGGTCAGCGGATGCTCGCCGCTGTTCAATGTCAGGACGCCGTGGTGGAACAGGCGGGACGGGCCTCCCCAGACGACCACGTCGCCATGCTCCAGCGTGACCTTCCGCACGGGATCGGCGCGCTTCGGCCCACCGAACTGGAAAGTGGCGGGCAGGCCGAGGGATACCGAGACGATGGGATGGCGGTAGTGGGCTTCATCCTTGTCCTGGTGCAGCGACAGTTTCGCGCCGGGCTCGTAGCGGTTGATCAGGCAGGCGTCGGGTACGAACGTCACGAACCCGGCCGCAGTCGCGGCTTCGTCGGCCAGCGCGAGAAACCCGGCTGGCATCGCGGGCCACGGCGCTCCGCTTTGCGGATCGCGCGCCTGATAGCGGTAGCCCGACCGATCCGTGACCCAGCCGGCCGCGCCGCAATTGGTCATCGCCACCGACATCTCGAAGCCCCCGGGCGTCATCATGTGTCGGAACGGCGCCTGGGCCGCGATCGCCTCGATCGCCGCCAGCAGCGCGAGATCACGGTTTCTTGCGAAACCGCGCAACACCGTGGCGCCGGGCGCCAGCGCCTCCTTTCCGCCATCTGCATCGAACAGGCTTTGCTGCATCATTCCGATATAGGGCATCTTCTGCCGGAAGCATCAGGAGTAGCGTGATGAAGAACTGGATCACTGCCGCCGCTGTGATCGTCGCCGGGACGGCGACCGCGGCCGGCCCCGCCGCCGCGCAATCGGGAGAGGCCGCGAAGGGACAGCGTGTCTTCAACACCCAGTGCAAGTCCTGCCACACGCTGGAAAAGGACGGCGCGCAGGTGACGGGTCCGAATCTGCACGGGGTGTTCGGGCGCAAGGCCGGCACCAGCGCGGGCTATGCCTATTCCGATGCGATGAAGAATTCGGGCATCGTCTGGGACGACACGACGCTCGCTGAGTACAACCGCGATCCCAAGGGCAAGGTGCCCGGCACCAAGATGCTCTACAACGGCGTGAAGAACGCCGGCCAGCTCGCCGACCTGGTCGCCTATCTCAAGGAAGCGACGAAGTAGTCAGGCCTCACGGCGTAAAACTGTCGCGCGCCCGCACATAGGCGAAGGAGCCCAGCACGAGCCCGACGGCGAGCATGCCGAAGACCCAGCGATAGGCCGTGTCGCCGGCGCCGAAGGCCTCGACGACGTAGCCTGCGCCGGCCGGCAGCACGGCGAGCCCGAGGCATTGCGCCATGTTCACGGTGGTGACGCCGCGCCCCGCCAGCCGGTCGGGAAACAGCGCGCGGCCCTGTGCCACGATCACCGTGCCGTAGGCGCAGAAGAAGCAGAAGGCGATCAGCAGCGAGACCGCCAGCCAGAGCGGCGGATGGGCGAGCGCCGCCAGGGTCGCCAGCAGCACCATCGAGATCGCCGCACCGCCGAACACCACCCGCTTGCGCGAGCGCAGGACGCGATCCATCGGCCCGTAGGCCAGGATGCCCAGGATCTGCGCCACGCCCATGGCCAGCAGCACGTTGCCGCGCGCCACACCGTCGAGCTTGTGGACGTCGTAGAGATAGGGGCCGCCCCACACGCCCAGCACCGTCAGCATCGTTGCGTAGGCGAAGAAGTGCATGGAGAGGACCGGGCCGAGGCCGGGCGTCCGCCAGACTTCCCAGAGGCCGCGCAGGATCTTGCCTGGTGATTCCCGCGTGGGCTCGGGCCCGCGATATTCCGGCGGCCGGTCGCGCACGAAGACCAGGAAGCCGACGGCCACAAGCAGCGTGACGGCCGCAAGGCCCAGGAAGCCGCTGCGCCAGCCGACCGTGGCCGCGATCCAGGCGAGCGGCGTGGCGGCCGCCAGGGTGCCGATATTCGACGCCGCGAACACCCAGGAGAGCCGTGTGGCGAGCTTCGCCGGCTCGAACCAGCGCGAGCACAGGAACACCACCGACATGAACGAGGCGGCGCAGCCCACGCCGACGATGGTGCGTCCGGCGATCAGGTCGGCCGCGTCGCTCGCGTTCGCGATCCACAGCGAGCCCAGCATGGCCAGCAGCGATAACGCCGCCACCGTCCGGCGCGCGCCGAACCGGTCGAACCACATGCCGACGGGGATCTGGACCGCGAACAGGGCGAAGAAGAAGGCGCTGCCCGCCCAGCCGAGCTGGCGCGCGCTGAGATCGAGGTCGCGCACGAGCTCGGGCGCGATCACGCTGTTCGACACGCGATAGAACTGGCTGAGGCACGTGACGGCGATCAGCAGGGTGAGGAGGGGCAGTCTCGACGCCATGGCCAGGCTTGCTACCACGGATGCGGCGGACATTCCTTCGGCGGGGGCCGAAACATGGTCTTGATCAGGATGACCTTGGGCAGGAGCAACCACGGTCCAACAAACCCGTCGTCTCGACCGGAGCCCCGAAGGGGCGGAGTGGAGAGACCTTCGCTCTGCCAAAAGCCGGCAAATGGTGGAGAGAAGGTCTCTCCACTACGCCTCGCTGCGCGAGGCTCCGGTCGAGACGACGGAATCCATCTACTGGAGGTTCTTGCCAGCCGGAAGGCTAACGCAGATGCGTTCGATAGCGTGGCGTATGCCGTTACTTGACGGACGCGGCGGCCTTCGCCTGGCGGCAGGCGAGTGCCAGTGCCGCGCCGAGGTCGCCGAGCAGCTTGCCCGTCATCTCGTCGGTCAGCTTGCCGTCGGCGAACTTGTTCTGCGCCTGGGCGATCATGACCTCGGGCTTGTTGAGCGGCCGGCCATCGAGGAACACCAGGGTCTGGCGGAGCTGGTACTGCGCGCGCGCCGTGCCGAGGACGCCCATCGAGGCGCCGAACAGGGCGACCGGCTTGGCGGCGAAGGGCTGCGGGCTCATGCGCGACAGCCAGTCGATGGCGTTCTTCAGTACGCCCGAGATGCCGTAGTTGTATTCCGGGCTGACGAGGACGATGCCGTCGGCCTCCAGCATGGCCTTCTGCGCGGCCTGCACCTTGTCGGGGAAGCCCTTGGCCTGGAGGTCGGCGTCGTAGAGCGGCCAGTCGCCGATCTCGATCGTGTCGCACGCCGCGCCGGCCGGGAGTCGCTCGATGAAGGCCTGCAACGACAGACGGTTGAATGACGCCTTGCGCAGGCTGCCGCAGAAGGCGACGAGTTTCAGGCTCTCGGACATGCGAAGGGTTCCTTTGTCAGCGGGTGCGTGGGCGGCTACATAGGTGGCCCTTGGAAAGCTGGCAAACCTGGGAGCAGGGCGAAAGATGATGCGATCCGTATTCGTGGCTGCCGGTATTGCGGCCGCCGCATGGACCCTTTCGCCGCCGGTTTCCGCGCAGGACCAGCCGCCCGACAAGTGGGTCATGTACTGCTCGTCCGAGGGCGGCAAGGATTGCGGCGCGCAGGCGACGATCGACGGCAACAGCCTGCTCGGCCAGTTCCTCGTGATGCGCTACTCGGCGGCCTACAAGAAGATTTCCGTGGTCGGCGATGGCCAGGGTGTGCGGGCCAGCATCCAGGTCGATTCCAACCCCTTCATCTCGACCAGCATCTGCGGGCAGGGCATCTGCCAGTTTGACGAAGCCAAGTCCGCCGAGCTGCTGCAGCAGCTGCGCACGGGCTCGCAGATCCAGGTCCAGCTCCAGTTGCAGGGCACGATGGCAGGTCCCTTCACGCAATCGCTCAAGGGCTTCGACCGCGAGCTGCAGAGGGCGATCCAGGCGCAGCGCGGCGGCTGATCGACGAAGCGCGTCGCCTACTCGAGGCGGCGCGAGAAGAGCCAGGTCGCAAAGCCCAGCGTGACGCAGCCGATCAGCGCCATCGGCCAGAGTTGGGGCCAGGCAAGCGCCCACGAGATATCCTGCAGGAAGATCCCGCGGCTCAGGGTCACCATGTAGCGGATCGGGTTGAGGTGGGTGAGGGCCTGCGCCCAGTCGGGCATGTTGGCGATCGGGGTCGTGAAGCCGGACAGCACCGCGGCCGGCGACAGGAAGAGGAAGACACTCAGGATCGCCTGCTGCTGGGTCTTGGCGACCGATGAGATAACCAGGCCGATGCCCACCGCGGACAGGACGAAGACCGCGATCGCGACGTTGAACAGCACGACGCTGCCGACGAACGGCACGCCATAGGCGAAGCAGGCCAGCGCGGCGATCAGGTTCGCCTCGACGAAGCCGATGCAGAGTGCCGGGACGGTCTTGCCCACCAGGATCTCCATGGGTCGCAACGGCGTGACGAGAAGCTGCTCGAACGTGCCGAGCTCGCGTTCGCGGGCGACCGAGAGGGCGGTGATCAGCAGGATCGCCACGATGGTGAGCAGCACCGTCAGGCCCGGCAGGATGAACCAGCGGCTGTCGAAGTTGGGATTGAACCAGGCGCGCGGGTGGATGTTCAGCTCTGCGGCGGCCTGACCCGCCCGGGCGAGGTTGTAGCTTTCGACGATGCCCAGCGCATAGCTCTGCAGGATGAGGGCGGCGTTGGACTTGCGGCCGTCGAGCAGCAGCTGGATGCGGGCCGGACGCCCGGCGGCGACGTCGGCCGAAAAGGTCTGGCCGACATGAAGCACCGCCTTCACCTTTTGCGTGTCGAGGGCCTCCTGGACGGCCTGCGGATTGTCGAAGCGCGCGACGACGTGGAAGGCAGGCGATGCCTCGAAGCGGCTGACCAGTTCCTGCGCCGGGCGTGCCCGGTCCTCGATCCAGAGGCCGAGGGCGGCATCCGTCACCTCGAACGTCGCGGCGCTGGCGAACAGGACGAGCTGCACCAGCGGCGGGACCACGAGAACCATGCGGCTCTTGCGGTCCTTCCACAGCATCTTGAATTCCTTGAGGATCAACGCGGCGATGCGGCGCCACATGGTCGTTACTCCAGGCTGCGGCGGGTGCGGGCGATGGCCAGCGCGAGAAACACGACGGCGAAGCCCACCAGCATGGCAAGGTTCGGCAGCAGCACGGGCCAGACCGTGCCGGCGAGGAACAGGGTCTGCAGGCTCGACACGAAGTAGCGGGCCGGAAAGACCGTGGTCACCGCCTGCACCCAGCGCGGCATGCTCTCGATGTCGAACATGAGGCCCGACAGGATGAGCGCCGGCATGAAGGTGACGAGGAAGGCGAGCTGGGCGGCGACGAACTGGCTGCGCGCGACCGTCGAGATCAGCAGGCCCATCGCCAGCGAGACGATGAGGAATACGGAGGAGACGGCAATGAGCACTTCGGCCGACCCCCGGAAGGGCACCTCGAACACGACCAGTCCGATGAACACCGAGACGGCGAGGCCGCCCAGTCCCAGCACGAAGTAGGCGACCAGCTTGCCCAGCAGGATTTCGGTCATGCTGGCCGGCGAGGCGAGCATCGCCTCCATCGTGCCGCGCTCCCATTCACGCGCGACCACCAGGGCCGTCAGCAGGGCACCGATCATGGTCATGACCATCGCGATGAGGCCGGGCACGATGAAGTTGGTGCTGCGGATTTCCGGATTGAACCAGTAGCGGTTCTCGACCGTGATGGGGGCCAAAGCCGGCTGGGCGCGGTCGCGCCGATGGCCCAGCAGCCACGTCGCCACGACGCCCTGGGCATAGCCGGTGACGATGCGGGCGTTGTTGGCGTCGACGCCATTGACCACGATCGCGATGTCGGCCGCGCGGATCGGATCGGCCACACGCCGGGAGAAATCGCTGCGCAGCACCACGAAGCCCGCGATGTCGTCGCGCATCAGCGCCGCTTCGGCGGCCCGTGACGTGAGGAAGGAGAAGGGACGGAAGTAGGGCGTGTTGGCGAAGGCCTGGAACAGCCCGGCCGATTCGACGCTGCGATTCTCGTCGACGACCCCGAAGCGCACGTTGCGGGCGTCGAGCGAGATGCCGAAGCCGATCAGCAGGAGCAGGACCACGGGCATCACGAGGGCGATCGCGATCGACGAGGGGTCGCGCACGATCTGGACGAACTCCTTGTGCAGCAACCCGCCGAAGCGGCGGAAGAAGGTCCGGGCCGACGTCATGCCGCGGCCGCGCCCTGTCGCTCCGCGTCATGCTCGCGGATCAGCCCCACGAAGGCATCTTCGAGCGTCGGCTCCGGCAGGTCGGCTGTCACGAACCGCTGCTTCATGGCGTCCGGGCTGCCGGAGGCGATCATCCGTCCGGCATAGACGATGCCCAGCCGGTCGCAATACTCCGCCTCCTCCATGAAGTGCGAGGTCACCAGTACCGTGACTCCCCCGTCTGCCAGTCCGCCGATGCGCGACCAGAATTCCCGCCGCATCAGGGGATCGACACCCGAGGTGGGCTCGTCGAGGAACAGGACCTGCGGCTCGTGGAGCAGCGCGCATCCCAGCGCCAGGCGCTGCTTGAAGCCGAGCGGCAAGGTCCCTGCCTCCAGGTTGGCCACGGCCTCGAGCCCGAAGCTCTCGATCGTCCAGGCGATGCGGCTGACGCGGCGGCGGCCGGCGAGGCCGTAGACGCCGCTGAAGAAGTCGAGATTGTCGCGAACCGACAGGGTGCCGTAGAGCGAGAATTTCTGGGACATGTAGCCGATGCGCTCGCGCGCGGTGGCGCGGGCGCGGCCGAGATCGACCCCGGCGACATGCGCCGAACCGGCGGTCGGCGCCAGCAGGCCGCAGAGCATGCGAAAGGTCGTGGACTTGCCCGCGCCGTTGGGGCCGAGCAGCCCGAAGATCTCGCCGGGCCTGACCGTGAAGCTCACTTTGTCGACCGCCCGGAACTTCCCGAAGTCGCGCGTGAGATCGCGGGCTTCGATCGCGATGCCGTCCGGGGAGGGGGCTGAGGTCGTCTGGATCGCCGGTGCTGCGACGGGCGGTCGATCGGCCAGAAGCAGGCTCACGAACGCGTCCTCGAAGCGCGGCCGCGTCGGACGTGCGATCGCGCTGGCGCCGACGAGTTCCGCGATGTCGGGCAGCGCGGCTCCTTCCTTGAGGACGAGCCGCAGGCTGCGGCCCTGGATGGTGACGTCGGCGACGGACGGCAGCGCGGCCGCTTCACGCTGGACGCGATGACGCTGCCGCTCGGGCAGATCGATCAGGAAGGTGCGTCCCTCCAGCCGGCGCGTGAAGTCGGCGGGATTGCCGGAGGCAAGAAGTCGGCCGCCATCGAGCAGAAGGAAGCTGTCGCAGCGCTCGGCCTCGTCGAGATAGGCGGTGCTCCAGACGATGGCGACGCCGGTGCCCGCCATCGTCCGCACGATGCGCCAGAGTTCGCGCCGGGACGCGGGATCGACGCCGGCACTCGGCTCGTCGAGCAGCAGCAGCTTCGGCCGCGGCAGCAGGGCACAGGCGAGCCCGAGCTTCTGCTTCATGCCGCCCGAAAGCTGCCCCGCCAGCCGGCGGGTGAAGGGCGCAAGGCCGGTGAACTGCAGCAGCGTCGCGAAGCGCTCGCCGCGAGCCGCCTCGTCCAGATCGTGCAGGTCCGCCTGCAGGTTCAGGTTCTCCTGGACCGTCAGATCCTCGTAGAGCCCGAAGCGCTGCGGCATGTAGCCGATGTCGCCGCGCACCGCGTCGCGGTCCGTGGCCGCGTGGCCCAGCACTTCCAGCGTTCCCCTGTCCGGCGTGAGCAGGCCGGCGATGAGCCGCAGCAGCGTCGTCTTCCCGGCGCCATCGGGGCCGACGAGACCGGTGATCTGGCCGGCCCCGATCGCGGCCGTCACGTTCGTCAGGGCGGCCGTGGCGCCGAAGCTCTTGCCCAGGTTCGCGAGGGTGACCGGTGCGGGCATGGCCGGCCTAGCCGGCGCCGAGCGGCACGCGGACCGTGACCGGCATCCCCTGCCGCAGGCGATCGTCGGGAGTCTTGATGAACACGCGCAGGCGATAGACGAGTTGGGTGCGCAGTTCGGTGGTCTCCACGGTCTTCGGGGTGAACTCGGCCGTGGGGGAGATGAAGCCGATCCAGCCCTCGTAGGGGCGGGTCGGGTCGGTGTCGGTGACGACCGTCACCGCCATCCCGGGCCGGATGCGACCGAGATCGGGCTCGGAGACGTAGGTGCGGACCCAGACCTTGTCGACGAGCGACACGGTGAAGATCGGATTGGCGGGGCTGACCATCGCGCCCGGCTCGACGATGCGGCTGAGCACGATTCCGTCGGCCGGTGACTTCAGCACCGTGTCGGCAAGTCGTCGCTCTGCCAGCGAGACGATCGAGTCCTCCGACCGCACCAGGGCTTTCGCCTGCTCGATGTCCTCGCGGCGGGGGCCGAGCTCGGTCAGCCTCGAGACCTGCTGGGAGATGTCGAGACGGGCGCGCGCCGAATCGTAGGCGTTCTTCGCCTCGTCGTAGAGCTGGCGCGAGACGTTGCCGCTGGCCACCAGCTCCGTCCGCCGCTTGAGCAGGAGTTCGGCGTCGGCGACGGCGGCACGGTTGGCATCGACCTGTGCGCGGTCCCGGGCAACCTCTTCGGGGCGGCTGCCGGCTTCGAGCCGGTCCACCACCGCGCGCTGCGCGTCGAGCCGGGCACGGGCCAGGGCCACGGCGTCGCGATAGGTGTCGGCCTCCATCACCGCCACCGTCTCGCCGGCCTTCACCGCGTCGCCTTCCTCCTTGTGCAGCGCCTGCAGGCGGCCGCTGGCGTTGAAGGCGAGATCGACCTGACGGACATCGACATTGCCGTACAGGGTGAGGAAGGTCGGTTCCGGCCGCGGCCAGTAACGGTACGCGCCGCCAGCGGCGGCCAGCGTCACGGCGAGCAGCGCGATCAGGATCGGCCAGCGGTGGCGCGACTGGGGCATTCCGTACTCCACGCATGTGTTGCTGCGTGGAGAACTAGAACCATTTGCCGTTTCGCTCCTTGATGTCGGTCAAGCCTGCCGACGATACAGGAAGCAGTTGTCAGCCTTGGGCATCTTGATGCCCTCGTAGAAGGTCATGGCCGTCGGCGCCGAGAGCAGCAGGGTGGTGGTTTGGGCTCCACCGGCGGCGGCGCGGGTCTCCTCGATCAGGCGGCGGCCAATTCCCTGGCCCTGGCACGCCTTGTCGACCGCGAGGTCTGACAGATAGCAGCAGAAGCAGAAATCGGTGACCGAGCGCGCGAAGCCCACCAGCCTGCCGTCCTGGCGCGCCGTCAGGATCAGGTTGGCGTGCTTCAGCATCTGCTCGATGCGGGGGCGGTCGGTGATGGGGCGGTTCAGGCCCGACTTGGCCACGACGTCGATGTATTCGTCGGCGCCGAGATCGTCCTCGCGGGCGTAGATCGTGTTCATTGCGTCAGCCATCTCCTCAGGGCAGCCGAGACCTCGGCCGGTTTCTCCAGCGGCGTCATGTGCCCGCTGTCGTCGATCACCTCGAGGCGGGCATTGGCGATGTCGCTGGCGATCTGCTGCGCGCGCGGCAGGGGCGTGACCCGATCCTCGCGGCCCACGATCACCAGGGCGGGCATCTCGATCTCCACCAGGAGCGGACGGCTGTCGGCGCGGCCGAGGATCGCCTGCTGCTGGCGCACGAAGCCGTCGCCCCCGATCTCGCACGCCATGTCGAAGAGCGGCCGGGTGATGCTCTCGTCGCCAATCCGCGACGGATGGACCAGTTGGGGGAGCAGGGTCGGGTGAATGCCGTGGAAGCGGCCGATCCGCGTCTGCTCGATGAAGCCGCGCCGCCGCGCGGCCGTCTCGGGCGAATCGGGCCCCGCCTGGGTATCCATCAGGGCGATGCGCTCGACCCGCTCGGGCGCGCGGCGGAAGATCTCGAAGGCGACGTAGCCGCCCATCGAGAAGCCGCACAGGGCGAAGGTCGGCGGCGCCACGGCGAGCGCGGCCTCGGCCATCGCCGCCATCGTGTCGTGGTGCCAGAGTTCGGGAATGGTGAAGTCGACGACGTCCGCCAGGGCATCGACCTGGGGCGCGAAGACGCGGTGCGTGTTGAGCAGGCCCGGCAGCAGCAGGAGCGGAGAACGCGGCATCGCGAGCGGCCTCAGATCTGGATCTGGTTGCCGAGTTCGATAGCGCGGTTGGGCGGGATACGGAAGAAGGTCTTTGTGGCCGAGGCCGAATGGGAGAGCGAGATGAACCAGTCGCGGCGCCAGCGTCCGAGCTTGGAATGCTGCGACGGCACCAGGGTCTCGCGGCCGAGGAAGAACGAGGTCTCCATCTCGTCGTAGGCGATGCCGTGCGGACGGCAGGCCCGCAGCGCCTCGGGAATGTCGGGCTGCTCGGTGAATCCGTAATGGGCGATCACCGTGTGGAAGCCCTTGCCCAGCCGCTCGACCTCGACCCGGTTGGCTTCGGACACGACCGGTACGTCCATCGTGTCGACCTGCAGGATGATGATGCGCTCGTGCAGGACCTTGTTGTGCTTGAGATTGTGCAGGAAGGCGGCCGGGGTGTGGCTGGCGTCGGCCGTCAGGAAGACGGCGGTGCCCGCGACGCGGTCGGGTGCGCGCTCCATGCGCTCGAGGAACTGCTTCAGCGGCAAAGAGCCCTCGCTCAGCTCCGTCGCGACCATCTTGCGGCCGCGCCGCCAGGTCGTGATCGTGAAGTAGATCAGGAACGCCACGATCAGCGGCAGCCAGCCGCCGTCCGGAATCTTCAGCGCGTTGGCGATGAAGAAGGCGAGGTCGGGGATGGCCAGGAAACCGAACACCGCCGCGGCCAGCGGCCAGGCCCAACGCCAGACCAGGATCGCGACCGCCATGGCGAGCGCCGCATCGACCAGCATCGCACCGGTCACGGCGAGACCATACGCGCCGGCCAGCGCGCCGGACGATCCGAAGCCGACCACGAGGGCGATGATGCAGGACATCAACAGCCAGTTCACCCTCGGGATGTAGATCTGGCCGATCGCCGTTTCGGACGTGTGGTGGATCTCCATGCGCGGCAGGTAGCCGAGCTGGATCGCCTGCCGGGTCAGCGAAAACACGCCGGTGATCACCGCCTGCGACGCGATCACGGTCGCGAGGGTGGAGAGGATCACCAGGAAGATGATGTAGTCGTTCGGCACCAGCTGGAAGAAGACCTGGTGAATCACGGCCGGGTTCTCGATGATCAGCGCCCCCTGGCCGAAATAGTTGAGCAGGAGGCCCGGCATGACGATGCCGAACCAGCCGATCCGGATCGGCTTGCGGCCGAAATGGCCCATGTCGGCATAGAGCGCCTCGGCGCCCGTGACGGCCAGCACGATCGACCCGAAGGCCCAGAAGATGCCGAACCCCTGGTCCGTGACCAACTCATAGGCGTAAATCGGGTTGATCGCTTCCAGCACCACCGGGTTCTTCGCGATCTGCCATGCCCCCAGCACGCCCAGCACCAGGAACCAGACGAACATGACGGGCCCGAACAGGCGGCCTACATCGGCCGTGCCGCGGGACTGCAGCATGAAGAGGCCGACCAGGATGACGAGGGCGAGGGGAATGACGAACGGCGTGAAGGCCGGCGTCACCGCCGAGAGGCCCTCGACGGCGCTCATCACCGAGATCGCCGGCGTGATCATGGCATCGCCGTAGAAGAGGGCGAGGCCGATGACGGCCAGCACGATGATGCCGATCCGGACCTTCGGGGCCCTCCCGTTCAGCCCACGGGACGCCAGGGTGGCAAGGGCCAGCACGCCGCCCTCGCCCTTGTTGTCGGCGCGCATGATGAGCGCGACGTACTTGATCGTGACGGTGAGCGTGACCGCCCAGAACAGCATGGAGAGGACACCGAACACATGTTCGGGCGTCGGCGCCATGCCGGTGCCGTGCAGGAAGGTTTCCCGCATCGCGTAGAGCGGGCTGGTGCCGATGTCGCCGAAGACGACGCCCAGGGCGCCGACGACGAGCGCCATCGCCGCCGGATGGTGCGGGGCGGTGGGGGCCGGCGCGGCGTCGGCGCTGGTCTGGGTTTGGGAGGGTTCGGCTGGGGCCATGATGTACAAGAGCCGCCTATAGGAGGCGGCGCGGCGAGGGTGTGCGCCGACGCATCGGCACTGTCAACGCGCCAAATCGGGGGAAACGGCGACTAATCGCCTTGACTTGCACAAGGCGCGCAGGTCGCCTTGGGGAAACGGAAGAGGAAGCGCGCCATGCATGTCGATGTCAGCCAGCCCCGCCTGTATCGCGAGGACAGCTGGGGCTCGCACTTTGCCCGGCTGCGGCGCGAAGACCCGGTCCACTACCACCCCGAAAGCCCGTTCGGCCCCTACTGGTCGGTCACGCGCTACGCCGACATCATGAAGGTCGAGCTGGACCCCGCGACCTATTCCTCGGCCTCCGAGCTGGGTGGCATCCAGATCACCGACCAGCCGCAGGGCGAGGAACTGCCCAACTTCATCCGCATGGACCCGCCGCGCCACACCGCCCAGCGCAGGACCGTGGCGCCGATCGTGGCCCCCTCGAACCTCGCCAACATGGAAGGGCTGATCCGCCAGCGAACCGCCCAGGTACTCGACGGGCTGCCGCGGGGCGAGACCTTCGACTGGGCGGACCGGGTCTCGACCGAGCTCACAGCCATGATGCTGGCGACCCTCTTCGATTTTCCACAGGCAGACCGCCGCAAGCTGACGCACTGGTCCGATGTGGCGATCTGCAACATCGAGGCCGAGGACGCCGTCGTGAAGTCCAACGAGGTGCGGATGGCCGAACTGAAGCGCATGGCCGAGACGATGGCAGCGCTGTGGCAGGAGCGCGCGGCGCGGCCGCCGACCTTCGACCTGATCTCGATGATGGCTCATAGCGAAGCCACGAAGAACATGCCGGCCCGCGAGTTCATCGGGAACTTCGGGCTGCTGATCGTCGGCGGCAACGATACCACGCGCAACTCGATGAGCGCCGGCCTGATGGCCATGCTCGACAATCCGGCCGAGGTCGACAAGGTGAAGGCCGATCCCGCGCTGATGGCGAATCTCGTGTCGGAGACCATCCGCTGGGCCACGCCCGTGATCCACATGCGGCGCACCGCGCGCACGGATTGCGAATTGGCCGGCAAGCGGATCCGCGCCGGCGACAAGGTGGTGATGTGGTACGTCTCGGGCAATCGCGACGAGACGGCGATCGAGGAACCCGAACGATTCCGTGTCGACCGGCCGAAGGTGCGCCATCATCTTTCCTTCGGCGCCGGCATCCATCGCTGCGTCGGCGACCGTCTGGCCGAGATGCAGATCAGGATCCTGTGGGAGGAGCTGCTGAAGCGCGACCTCGAGATCGAGGTCGTCGCGCCGCCGGTGCGCCTCTACTCCAACTTCATCCGCGGCATCCGCTCGCTGCCGGTCAGGATCCGCGCCTGATCGTCTCGACGCCGGCGGCGAAGGCCTGCTGCAGCAGCCAGACGTCGCCCGCGATCGAGACGAAGTCGTAGCCAAGCTTCACGAACTGCGCGGCCTGCTTCGCGTCGACGGCGAGGCGGCCGGCGGACTTGCCGTGCTTCTTCGCCGCCGCGATCGTCGCCCGCTCGGCATTGAGGAAGTCGGGATGGTCGAAGGCGCCGGGCTCGCCCATGGCGACGGTGAGGTCGTTGTGGCCGAGCCACAGCATGTCGACGCCCGGCATCGCGGCAATTTCGTCGGCCGCGGCGGCGCCGCGCGGATCCTCGACCTGCAGGATGATGGCGGTGCGCGCATTCTGTTCGGCGAAGCGCGGCAGCAGCGGCTCGGAACGCATGGCGAAGCGCTCGTGGCCGAGGCCGAGCGCCACGCCGCGCGTGCCGTCGGGCCAGTATTTCGCGGCATCGAGCACCGCCTTGGCCTGCTCGACCGACGACACGATCGGCACCATCACGCCGTCGGCGCCGGTATCGAGCGCGCGCGAGATGTGATGGCGCGATTGCGAGGGCACGCGCACGACCAGCGGCAGGTTCGCGGCCTGCATGTAACGCACGACCTGGCGCACGGTATCGAAGCCGAAACCGGTATGCTCCATGTCGAGCACCGCGAATTCCGCGCCCGCCGCCTTCAGGATCTGGCCGATTCCCGGCGTGGCGAACTCGAACAGGAATGTGCCGATCTTCGTGGGCCCGGTGCCGACGAGTGCGCGCAGGCCGTTGCCTGCTCCGTTATTTGCCATTGTCGTTTCCCCCTATAGGGGGGCGATGCTAGCGTGAACCGTCCCCACGACACACCTGCTTTAGGGAGAGACTCATGAAGCTTTATTACATGCCCGGCGCCTGCTCGATCGGCATTCACGTTCTGCTGGAGGAGATCGGCAAGCCCTTCGACGTGCACAAGGTCGACGGCGCCAAGCAGGAGCAGTACGGGCCGGACTTCGTGGCGCTCAATCCGAAGTCGAAGGTGCCGACCCTGCAGCGCGACGACGGTTCCGTCCTCACCGAATTCCCCGCGATCGCCGTGTGGCTCGCCCGCAAGAATCCCGACGCGGGCCTGCTGCCCTCCGATGCCGACGGCGAGGCGCGCGCGCTGGAGGCGATGGATTATGCGGTGTCGACCATGCACATGCAGGGCTTCAGCCGGATGTTCCGCCCGGGCAACTATGCGCCGACCGAAGCCGACCACGACAAGGTCAAGGCGCGCGGCAAGGAGATCATGGAGAAGGGCCTGGCGCTGATGGACAAGGCGCTCGAAGGCAAGGAGTACCTGGCCGGCAAGTTCTCGGTGGCCGATGCCGCGCTCTTCTATGTCTCCTTCTGGGCGGCCGCCCGCATGAAGATGCCGCTGCCCAAGAACGTCGCCGCCCATTACGAGCGCATGAAGGGCCGTCCGGCCGTGCAGCGCGTGCTCGAAAAGGAAGGCCTGTCGGCCGCGGCCTGATATCGGCGACTTCCGGGCCGTCCCGCTGTGCGGGGCGGCCCGACCGCGTTCTCCCGGCGGCGACCTTCGATGTCGCCGCGCGCTGAGCTAAGCTCGCGCCATGTCCTTGCCCGCCTCGCTGCGCGACCGCCTCCGCCTGCCGCTGATCGCGGCCCCCATGTTCCTGGTCTCGGGCCCGGCCCTCGTGACGGCGGCCTGCCGCGCCGGCGTCATGGGCTCCTTCCCGACCGCCAACTGCCGCACCGTCGACGAACTCGACGCCTGGCTGGCCGGCATGGAAGACGACGCCAAGCGCGCCGCCGATGCCGAGGGTCGCGCGCCCGCCCCCTGGTGTCCCAATCTGATCGTGCATCATTCCAATCCGCGCGTGCCCGAGGACCTGGCCGCCGTGCTGCGCCACAAGGCCGAGATCGTGATCACGTCGGTCGGCTCACCCGAGCCGGTGATGAAGCCCTTGAAGGACGCGGGCTGCCTCGTGCTGGCCGACGTGGCGTCGGTACGCCATGCCGAAAAGGCGGTGGCGGCAGGCGTCGACGGTCTGGTGCTGCTGACGGCCGGCGCCGGCGGTCAGACCGGCTGGGCCAATCCCTTCGCCTTCGTGCGGGCGGTGCGGACGTTCTGGGATGGGATCGTCGTGATGGCGGGCGGGATGGCCGACGGTCACGCCGTCGCGGCTGCCCAGGCCTTGGGCTGCGACCTTGCCTATATGGGCACCAAGTTCATCGCCACGCGCGAGAGCCTGGCCAAGGACGCCTACAAGCAGATGTTGGTCTCGAGCCGCCTCGACGACGTGCTGCTGACACGGGCCTTCACCGGGCTCGAAACCAACATGCTGCGCCCGTCGATCGAAGCGGCCGGCCTGGACCCGGACAACCTGCCGGTGCGCGGCAAGATCGACATTTCCAAGGACATCAACGCCGCCGAGCGCGAACGGCCGGACGCCAAGCGCTGGAAAGACATCTGGAGCGCCGGCCATTCGGTTTCGGGCGTGGCCGATGTCCCGACGGTCGCCGAACTGATCGAGCGGACCGCCGCGGAATACGACTCCGCGCGACGGTCAGTGCAGCGCGTATAGCCCGCAGGAGAAGCGGAATTCGGCCGGCTTCACGAGCTGGGTGTTGGCGACACGCACGCGATGGACCTTGCCGTCGAGATTGTGCTCCCAGAAATCGAGGAACTTGGTGAGGGCGGGAAAGCGAGGCGCCAGATCAAGATTCTGCCAGACGAAACTCTGCAGGACGTGCCTGTGATCGGGCATCCAGTAGAGGATTTCGGCGGTCGTGATCCGGTAATCGTTGAGCTGCGCAACAAAATTACGATCCATACAGGCCCTCCTTGACTTGGTGCGCCGGGAAGAATAGTTACGCACCCTTCCAAGAAAATCAGCAAAAATCGTTCCAAATCAAAGACTTAGCAGCAGTCTTTGGTGATTGCTGCTCGTGCGAACCTACTTTGGGAACCTTTTGTGGCGTGCCTTGACTCAGGCACCCGACAACCCTAAATCCCGTGCGCCATTGGCACTCACTCTCTGTGAGTGCTGACAGCACTACATTCACCGCGGCCATCAGGTCGCGCGGGGTCAATCACTCACTGGAGGAAGAACCATGAAGTTCCGTCCGCTTCACGACCGGGTCGTGGTCAAGCGCGTCGAGGAAGAAGGCAAGACCAAGGGCGGGATCATCATTCCCGACACCGCCAAGGAAAAGCCGATGGAAGGCGAGATCATCGCCGTCGGTCCGGGCGCGCGCGACGAGAAGGGCAACCTGGTCCCGCTCGACGTCAAGAAGGGCGACCGCATCCTGTTCGGCAAGTGGTCGGGCACCGAGATCAAGCTCGATGGCCAGGATCTCCTGATCATGAAGGAATCCGACATCATGGGCATCATCGAAGGCTCCGCCTCGATGAAGAAGGCCGCCTGAGCTTCGCTCGGCTTTACTGAAAACCAACATTCAAGAGGAATAGAAAATGGCAGCCAAGGAAGTCCGCTTTAGCGCCGACGCCCGCGAGCGCATGCTGCGCGGCGTCGACATTCTCGCCAACGCGGTCAAGGTGACGCTGGGCCCGAAGGGCCGCAACGTCGTCATCGACAAGTCGTTCGGCGCCCCGCGCATCACCAAGGACGGCGTCACCGTCGCCAAGGAGATCGAGCTCGCCGACAAGTTCGAGAACATGGGCGCCCAGATGGTGC
>LNFM01007546.1_pt1 | contig 16961 bp, 14 predicted proteins | sample 596031 | NCBI WGS metagenome assembly LNFM01 (sample SAMN04254537, study PRJNA301005) | activated carbon metagenome | isolation source: dual media filters at the Ann Arbor, Michigan drinking water treatment plant | place: USA: Ann Arbor
CTGCGAATAACCCTCCAGCCGCGCCGCCGGGTTGGCCAGCCAGTAGCTGTCGTTGGAGTTCTGCACGTAGTCGCGGCGCATCAGGCCGGGCATGTTGGCGGCGCCGAAGATGCCGGGCTCGGGCGCGTCGGCGTCGGTGGCGGGGTTGCAGGCCGAGGTCGAACCGTCCAGCGCGTAGACGCGCTGAAGCGCCAGCCCCTGGGCCAGGCCCGGCTTGATGCAGGCCACGAGCTGGGCATTGCTGACGTTGGGCATGGCACCGATGTCGCCGTAGAAGGCCTTGCCGCCGCTGTCGGCCGCGATCGTGTTCACCCAGGGCAGGCCGACATGCCGGCGCAGCGTGGCGGCGAATTCGTCGAGGTTGCGTGCCTGGCCCATTTCACGGTACTGGCGGAAGGCGCGGATGTTCTCGAGGTTGACGTCGGTCAGCGCGTAGGCGCTGGTGGGCGACCACAGCGCCAGGGCGTTATTGGCCGGCACCAGCACCGGGCCGAACTGCGTCTGCCAGAAGGTGTGCGGCACCGGCACGACGCTGCCGTTGCCCAGCAGCAGTTCGGCGGTGACGGTCTCGGGCGTCATGGCCACGACCTGGCCGTCGACCATGTAGGACGTGGGCGACGACGGCACGATCGTCAGCTGGCGCAGGATGAAGCGCCGCGCGGTCGACACCGTGTGGCTCCAGGCCACGTGCTTGTTGAAGCCGATGTTGACCAGCGGGAAGCCGTAGATCGAACCGCCCATCGCGTCGTAGCGGCCGGGGATGGTCAGGTGCACGGCGTAGAAGCGCTCGATGCCGTACCAGGGGAAGTGCGGGTTGCCCAGCAGCGCGCCGGCGCCGCCGGTGAGGTCGCTGCCCAGGCCGACGGCGTTGCTGCCGAAACGTTCGGGGCTGAAGTCGGGCAGCCCGAGGCCGGCAGGGTCGAACGTGGCGACGGCCGCGCCTTCGTCGTCGGCACGCGCCAGGTGCTGGGCATGCGGCGGGCCGCCCAGGACTGCGGCCACCGCCGCCGGCGGCGTGGCGCCGACGAGCGCGGGTACGAAGTTGCCTGTGCTGGCACGCACCAGCAGCTTGCGCAGCACCTTCAGCGCGTCCTTGCCCGTCAGCGGCTGCACCCAGGCCTGGCTGCGGCAGTCGGCCGGCAGCGCGGCGGGCGCGGTGTCTCGCAGGTAGCGGTTGTAGCCGGCGGCATAGCCGCTCAGCAGTTCACGCGTGTCGTCGTCCAGCTGGCCCCACGCGGCATTCACGCGCGTGTCGCTGTTGACCATGCGATAGACCCAGTCCGACGCCAGCGTGGCGCTGCCCGGGCCGGCGCCGAAGAAGCGCGCCTGGCGCCCCTGCGCGGCCAGCGCCTCGCGCGCCAGCACGCAGACGTTGTCCTGCGCAAACGCGTAACCATAGCCATAGCCCAGGCTGCCCCAGTCGGTGGCCTGGATGTGCGGGATGCCATAGCTGGTGCGCAGCACCTGCACGTTGTAGTTGCGCTCGGGCTGAGCGGCGTGGCTGGCCGCGGCCAGGACCAGGGTGCCCAGCGTGAGGGCGCACGCCGCGACTGCGTGGGGGGAGTGGCGCATGGGGAAAGGTCTCCTGTTGTGGCGGTGCACGCTGCGTAGGCCGCAGGGCCCGTCATCGTTGTGGGTGGCAAAAGTGTGCCCCCCCGCCGCGATCTTCGAATCCGGGTCTGCCCTGGGCTGCAGGGCCGCCTCCCGTTCGAAGCTCGATCACCGCCGTGGTGCGCCCCTGCTATTCAAGCCTGTCGCCGGCCTGCCGATATCGGGGGGAGCTGCGGCCGGCCTTGCCAGACGCTCAGATTCCTGCCTCGGGCCACAACACACACCATGAAGTTCAGCACACGTCTCCTGCTCTCGGCGGTGGTTCCCGCCGTGATGTTCTCCACCGCCCTGGGTGCGTCGCTCTTCGGCATGTTCCGCACCGAGCATGACTTCGCGGTCCTGATGGCGCGCGAGCAGAAACTCGCCAGCGGCTTTGCGGAGCTCTACGGACACGGGCTGCAGGCGGGCCAGGCCTTGCGCAACATCCTCCTGGACCCGAGCAACCAGAAGGCCTACGACAACTTGAAGGCGGCGCGCGAGTCCTACGACAAGGCCTACGGCGAACTGGGTGCCGTCGCTGCGGGAACGGCCTTCGACGCGCCGACCCAGGCGTTGGCGGGCTTGCGCGCGACGCAGTCGTCGGCACAGGAAGCCGTCCTGGCGCTGGCCCGGCAGGACCAGCCCGGTGCCGTTGCCGCGCTGAATGCCAAGGAAACGCCGGCCTGGCGTGCGCTGCGCGCCGAGCTGCTCAAGCTGGGTGAGGACGCCCGCAAGACCGCGGCCGCCGCGCAGGAACAAACACGCCAGGCGGCCGCTCGCGCCAAGGCGCTGGCTGTCGTGCTGGCCGTGCTGGCCGCCGTTGCTGCCGGCACCTTGCTGCTGCTTTCGCAGCGCACGGTGCGTCGCGAACTCGGCGGCGAGCCGCAGGACGCAGGTGCCGCCCTGCGGCGCATCGCCGCGGGCGACCTGTCGGTGGACATCGCCATGGGCGCGCACGAGCGCAGCCTGATGGCCGAGCTGTCGCGCATGCAGCAGTCGCTGCGCGAGCTGGTGGGCCGCGTGCGTGAGTCGTCCGAGAGCATCCTCGTCGCCAGCTCGGAAGTGGCCGCGGGCAGCATGGACCTGTCCGCGCGCACCGAACAGGCTGCGGCCAGCCTGCAGGAAACGGCGGCCTCGATGGAGCAGATGACGGGTTCGGTGAGGAGCACCGCCGACTCGGCCGGCGTCGCCAACCAGCTCGTGAACAGCGCTGCCGAGACGGCCAGGAAGGGCGGCGCGGTCGTGGCGGACGTCGTGAAGACCATGGAGGACATCAGCGCCGGCTCACGCCGTATCGGCGACATCATCGGTGTCATCGACGGCATTGCCTTCCAGACCAACATCCTGGCACTCAATGCCGCCGTCGAGGCTGCCCGCGCCGGCGAGCAGGGCCGCGGTTTCGCCGTCGTGGCGGGCGAGGTCCGCACGCTGGCCAAGCGCTCGGCCGACGCGGCGAAGGAGATCAAGTCCCTCATCAATTCAAGCGTCGAGCAGGTGCAAAGTGGCTCCGCCCTGGTGGGCGCGGCAGGCACGACGATGACCGAGATCGTGGCCAGCGTGCAGCGGGTCAACGATGTCATCGGCGAGATCACGGCGGCCAGCGGCGAGCAGAGTTCCGGCATCCAGCAGATCGGTGCCGCGGTCGGCAACCTGGACACGATGACGCAGCAGAACGCGGCACTGGTGGAGCAGTCGGCTGCCGCTGCCGAGTCGCTCAAGGAACAGGCCCGCAGCCTGGCGACCGTCGTCAGCGCCTTCCAGCTGAAGGCGGGCAGCCCCGCGCACAGGGCCGAGGCCGCAGGCGCCGCCGTAGCGCCGACGCGTCCCTCGGCCGTGAAGGGCGCCCCGCATGCCAGGCCCACGGCGCCGGCAAGCCTGCCCGCGGCCCCGCGCAAGGTCGTGCACGCGACCGAGGCCTGGACCCAGTTCTAGCGCCCCACGGGCGGGCCACGTCCGACGCACCGAAGACTTCGACCCTCGAGCTTCGGCCGCGCGCCGTGCACCGACGGCGCCACGCCGAACGTTCGGCGCATCACGCGGTGGGGTGTCAGTCCCCGCCGGTGCGCACCGGCATCACGTGCACGAGTTCGAGGTCGAGCTGCACCGCCACGCGCGCACCCACCATCAGCCCGCGCCGCTCGGGGCCGGCCAGCGTGAGCTGGAACGGCGCGCCGGGCATGGCGTCGAGCACCAGCGTGGCCAGCGTGATCTCGCCCAGGAATCGCGCTTCGCTGACGGTTGCGGCGTAGCGGCCGGCCGCGGGCACGCCCGCCGCATCCAGCGCCTGCACGTGGATGGCGTCGCCGGGGATGACCCAGCTGACCACCTGCCCCTCGGGCAGTCGGCGCTTGTCGCGCACCTGCAGCCGCGGGCCCGCGGGCGCGGCGGTGCCGTCGACCCAGCGCAGCCAGCCGTGGCCCGGCCGCTCGGCCGGGCCTTCCCAGCGGCCGTGGAAGCGGTTCTGCAGGCCCACCAGGTCGGCCACCCGAGCGTTGCGCGGCGCACGGTGGATGGCGCTGGGCGTTCCCTGCTGCAGCACACGCCCGCCGTCCATCACCACCAGGCGGTCGGCCAGCAGGCGGGCTTCGTTGAGGTCGTGCGTCACCAGCACGATGGGGATGCCGAGGTCGCGTCGCAGGTCGGCCAGCAGGCGGTAAAGGCCCTGGCGGCTCATCTGGTCGACGGCCGAGAAGGGCTCGTCCAGCAGCAGCAGCCGCGGTTCGCGCGCCAGTGCGCGCGCCACCGCCACACGCTGCTGCTGCCCACCCGACAGGCCCGCGGGCCGCCGCACCTGCTGTTCGGGCGTGAGTTGCACATGGTCCAGCCAGTGGCGCGCGCGTGCCGCACGCTCGGCGCGCGGCAACTGCAGCAACGACAACGCGACGTTGGCCAGCGCGTCCAGGTGCGGCATCAGCGCGTAGCTCTGGAACACCAGGCCGACGTGGCGGCGCTGCGGCGGCAGGAAGAGCCCTTGCGCGGTGTCGCACCAGGTCTGGCCGCCCACCACCACGCGGCCGGCGGTGGGCCGCATCAGCCCGGCCAGCACCCGCAGCATCGAGGTCTTGCCCGCGCCCGAAGGCCCCACCAGCGCCAGCAGTTCGCCCGGCTCGCAGCGGAAGGCGCCGGACAGCGGCATGGGCAGTGTCTGTTCGACCTCGACGACGAGCGCGGCGTCGCCGGCCGGCGGCGCTGTGGCCGCCACCGTCTCTTCGGCGGCTGCACTCACCGCCGCACCGCCAGCCGCGCCGAGGCGAAGAACGACGCCGCCACCGCGCCCAGCGACAGCAGCAGCAGCAGCAGCGCCATGCGGTCGGCGCTGGCCAGGTCGAAGGCCTGCACGCGGTCGTAGATGGCGATGGCGATGGTCTGGGTTTCGCCCGGGATGCTGCCGCCCACCATCAGCACGACGCCGAACTCGCCCAGCGTGTGCACGAAGGTCAGCACCATGGCCGAGAGCACGCCGGGCCAGGCCAGCGGCAGTTCCACGCGCCACAGCGTCTGCCAGAAGCCCAGCCCGCTGACGGCCGCGGCCTCGCCGAGCTGGCGCGGTATGGCCTCGAAGGCGCGCTGCACCGGCTGCACGATGAACGGGATGTTGAACACCACCGAAGCCAGCAGCAGGCCACCGAAGTTGAAGGTGAGCGAGAAGCCCAGGTGCTCGCCCACCCAGCGACCGAGCGGCGAGGCCCCACCCAGCGACACCAGCAGGTAGTAGCCCAGCACCGTGGGTGGCAGCACCAGCGGCAGCACCACCAGCGCTTCCACCGCCGCCTTGCCGGCAAAGCGTGTGTAGGCCAGCCAGCGCCCCAGCGCCAGCCCGGCGGGCAACAGCACCAGCAGCGTGGCCGCGGCGAGTTCCAGCGACAGCGTCAGCGCCTGCCAGTCCATCAGGCGCCGCGCTCCGTCACGTGGTGGGCGGCCTCAGTCCTTCGGCATCGCGAAGCCGTAGCGTTGCATGATGGCCTGCGCGGCCGGCGTCGAGAGGTGGTCATGGAAGGCGATGGCAGCAGGGGGTGCATTCTTCATCAGCACCATGCGCTGCCGCAGCGGCAGGTGCCAGGCCTCGGGGATGAGCTGGAAGTGGCCCAGCCGGGCTACGGCCGGGGCCAGCGCCAGCGACTGCGCGATGATGCCGCCCTGCGTCGAGCCCGAGGTGGCGAACTGCGCGGTCTGCGAGATGTTCTCGCCCAGCACCAGCTTGCCCTGGATGGCGTTCCACAGGCCCGCGTGCTGCAGCGCCTCCTTGGCCCGCGCGCCGTAGGGGGCATGTTCGGGGTTGGCGATGGCGAACTTGCGCAGCCGGCCGTCCTGCAGCGCCGCGGCCAGGTCCTTCAGTTCGCCGTCGGCCTGCAGCGGTGAACCGGGCGGCACGATGATGCCGATGCGGCCCACCGCGTACGGTCGCCCGCGGTCGACGGTCTTGCCGGCATCGGCCAGCTTGAAGACATAGGTCTCGTCGGCCGACAGGTAGAGGTGGAACGGCGCACCCTGCAGGATCTGGGCGTGGAAGTTGCCCGACGAGCCGAAGACCAGCCTGAGCTTGTGGCCGGTGTCCCTCTCGAACAACGCGGCCACTTCTTCGAGCGCGAACTTCAGGTCCGATGCCGCGGCTACGGTGGCCACCGGCTGCGCATGCGCGCGGGGCGCCCCTGCCGTGCCGGTCAGCGCCACGCAGCCCAGGCAGAACGAACGGCGCGTCGGGTTCATCGCGTGGCATCTTAGCCGCGCCGACTTCTTCGCCTTGGGCGGCCGCGGTGGTGGAGGATGGCGGCGCGCGGTGGCCCGGTGTCATGGGCGCGCCAGTGGCGACCGGAAAGCGGCGTTCCGTCGCAAGCCGGCCGATGCGCACACGATGGCCGTTATCGTGCGCCCCATCGCTTGTCGCCTGGAGCCGTCTTGATCCCTTCCCCCATCGCCGCCGCATGTCTGGCCCTGCTGGCCGGGGCCGCCGCGGCCCAGGATGTTCCGGGCGCGCCCGGCGCCCCCACGGACGCCGCGCCGCGCCCCGGCGCGCGCATCGAGCGCATCGAGATCACCGCGCGCCCGCAGTCCGACACCGAACTGCGCCGCCGCGCCCCCGTGGCCAAGCAGGTCTACGGCCGCGAGGAGATCGACAAGTACGGCGACACCAGCGTCTCCGACGTGCTCAAGCGCCTGCCGGGCGTGAACGTCCAGGGCGGCGCGCCGCGCATGCGTGGCCTGGGCTCGGGCTACACGCTGGTGCTGATCAACGGCGACCCGGCACCGCCCGGCTTCCAGTTCGACCAGCTCAACCCGAGCCAGATCGAACGCATCGAGGTCACGCGGGGCCCCACCGCCGAGCAGAGCGCGCAGGCCGTGGCCGGCGCCATCAACATCGTCCTGAAAGATGCGCCGCGGGTCTCGCAGCGCGACCTGCGCCTGGGCGTGGGCTACAACGCGGTGCGCCCCACGGCGTCGGCCTCGTTCACTTACGGCGAACGCGCCGGTGGCCTGGCGCTGTCGCTGCCGGTGTCGCTCTTCCAATGGCGCAACATCAACCGCAGCGTGATCGAACGCCAGACCGCCGGCCTGGATGGCCAACCCTCGGCCGCCCTGCAGACCAGCCGCCAGGACAACTGGGGCCGCGGCTTCAACACCGCACCGCGCGTGAACTGGAAGATCAGCGACGACGAGTCGGCCTCGGCGCAGTTCTTCGCGCAACGCGGCGAGTGGAACAACCGCACCGCCTACGCCAACCAGGTGCTGCTGGGCCAGCCCAGTCTGGAGCCCGACAACGTCTTCCAGGGCAGCTGGCAGAACCTGCGCAGCAACCTGCAGTGGAACAACCGCTTCAGCGAAGCGCAGCGTATCGAGCTCAAGCTCGGCGCGCAGGCCAGCAAGGGCACTTTCGACGGCCTGACGAGCACGCAGCGCCGCACGGTGGGCGACAACCGCGACCGCAACCTCACGCAGTCGGGCAAGTACGGCCAGTTCATCGGCGAGGCGCACACCCTGTCGGCAGGCTGGGAACTGGAATGGCGCCGGCGCGACGAAACCCGCACCATCACCGAAAACGGCCAGCCGCAACTGCCCGGGTTCGAGGGCCAGCCTTTCGGCGCACGCATCTCGCGCCAGGCGCTCTACGTGCAGGACGAGTGGGAAATGTCGCCGCAGTGGTCCACCTACCTGGGCCTGCGCAGCGAGCGCATTCAAACCCGCAGCCAGGGCCTGGCCGAGCCGGTGCGCAACTTGAGCCGCGTGACCACGCCGCTGTGGCACTTGAACTACAAGCTCGACCCCAAGGGCCGCGACATCATCCGCGCCAGCCTGACGCGCAGCTACAAGGCGCCCGAGCTGAACGCGCTGCTGGCACGGCCGGCGCTCAGCGGGCTGTTCACCGACACCACGCGGCCCAACACCGAGGCCTCGCCCGATCGGCGCGGCAACCCCACCCTGAAGCCCGAACTGGCCACCGGGCTGGACATCGCCTTCGAGCGCTACCTGACGGGCGGCGCCATGTTCAGCATCGGCGGCTTCCACCGCAGCGTCACCGACCTGGTGCGCAACGTCACCTCGCTGCAGACCGTGCCCTGGGCGACCGTGCCGCGATACGTCTCGACGCCGGTGAACTTCTCCAAGGCCCGCACGACGGGCCTGGAACTCGAACTCAAGGGCCGCGCCGGCGAACTGCTGCCCGGCGTTTTCGACACCAAGACGGCGCTGAACCTGCGTGCGGCGCTGAACTGGTACCGCTCGCGTGTCGACGCGGTGGCAGGCCCGAACAACCGGCTCGACAACCAGCAGCCGTGGTCGGGCAATCTGGGCTTCGACTACCGCTTCGCCGGCCTGCCATTGAGCGTGGGCAGCAGCGTGGCCTACACGCCGGGCTACGAGACACGCCAGACCCCCGTGCAGTCGCTGGAACAGACACGGGCCCGCGCGCTGGACGCCTTCGCGCTGTGGAGCTTCAGCCGCACCCTGTCGCTGCGCGTGTCGGCGAACAACATCGCACCGCTGGACACCGCATCACGCAGCTTCTTCGAGAGTGGCGACGCGACCCGCACCGAACGCGAGGGGCGCACGTTCTTCGGGGCGAATCTGGAGGTGAAGCTCTGACGGGCTGGCCGCCGATCGCCTTCGGCTGCGCGACCCCCTCGCGGGCTCGATGGGGCGCAGGGTGTCTTCGGCGCAGCGCGTGCGGTTGTGCACGGTTGCGGTGTGCACCGGGTGGCCGGATCCTTCAGCCCATCCGCTGACTGCCGTTGCCCAAGAAGGCGGCCCACCGGGGTGGCCGGGGAGACTGCAGTGAATTCGCCCGTCATCGTCCACGAGCGCCGACGCGATCTCGAGTTGCGAGCCGTGTTCGACGCGGTCTATGCCCGTGTGGAGGGCTTCTTCGATCCCAGCCACACCTGGGGCGGCGCGCCGCTGACGCTGTGGGTCTACCGCGTGGTGCGCGAGTCGTATCCGCAGCTGGACCAGGCGCAGGTTCACACCCTGGTGGCGGCCACGCAGCGGGTCTACCGAGCGCGGCATGCACCCGGCGCACCGGCGCACGCCATCGCGCCGGCTGCTGTGGCCACGGCGAACGAAGCGGACTGACTGCGCACGGGAGATCCTTGTGGGTGCGGCATGGGCAGGTCGTCGGTGCCCAGGTCGATGCCTTCGAGCGGCGGGCAGGCCACCGCCGCATCGGCGGCCTTGGCGGCGCGTTCGGGGCCGCCGGGCACGGCCGCGCCCCTCATCGCTTTGACGCGAGCTTGATTCAGCTCAACTTCCGGCCCATGCGTGTGTCGGCCACGCGCTTGTTGGCGCTGAAAGCAGTACAAACCCCCACGGCGCGATGGGCCATCGGGGTCATGCTGGCCCGGCGCTCGCGAACAGCGCGCAGGCCCAGGCACTGCGCGGGCCCGCCGCGAACTTCACACCCTGCAGGAGATGGCGACATGACACATCAAGGTTCGCGTTCACTTTGGCTGACAGCGGCCGCACTGGCGGCGCTGCTGCTGGTGCCGCTGGGCGCGGCGGCACAGGCCGTCAAGGGCAAGGTGATGGACGGTGCCAGCCTGCCGGTGGCCGGCGTCACGGTCTACCTGGTGCCCGGCGCCGACGTTGCGAAGATGAAGAAGGCACCCAGCTTCGACATCCGCCGCAACGTCAACGACGACGAGCCGATGGAAGACAACCTGGCCGGCAACCGCGACAAGTACGCGCAGGGCCAGACGGACGCCAAGGGCAACTTCAGCATCGCCAAGGTGGCCGACGGCCGCTACTACGTCTATGCCGAACCCACGGGCAGCACCTACCTGCCCGGCGGCAACCTGTCGAACAAGTCGATGACCACGGCCGAGCTGCGCGCCAAGCCGCTGGAGATCTCGCTGTCGGGCAACATCCCGGCCAACGCCACCTTCGTGGGCAGCACCGAGTGCCTGGAATGCCACGAGGAGCAGGGCAACCTGAGCAAGACCGCGCACAAGCTGGGCATCCAGGTGGTGGGCAAGCCCGGCAAGCTGCAGGACCTGTCGCGCTTCCCGCGCGTCAACGACGGGCTGAAGTTCCTGCAGGCCGGCGCCAAGTTCTACCTGCACGGCTACGACAAGTCGCGCGGCTTCGACAAGTACCTGGTCACCACCAAGGCGCCGGCCGACCCCGCCACCCTGAGCTTCACCGCCACCTTCTTCAACGAAGGCGGCAAGCTGATGCTGCGCACCGAAAACGCCCGCGACCCGGCCGACAAGCCGCGTGTCTATCCGGTGGACATGACCTACGGCGGCGCCGTCTACAAGCAGCGTTACCTGCTGCGCGTGGGTGATGCCACCTACCCCTTCCTGCAGTTCAATCCCGAAGGCAAGGACGACTACGCCGACCGCACGCGCAAGCCCTGGCGTGACTACCACGGCGACTGGCTGTTCAACGAGGCCACGGGCAAGCTGATCGACCCGCCGAAGAGCAAGTCCTTCGAGATCCAGTGCGCTTCGTGCCACTACACGGGTTACACGCTGACGCCCACGGTGGGCGGTGGCTTCATCGCCGGCGCCGCGAACGATGTCGGTGGCGAGGCCGACATCGACGGCGACGGCGTCAACAACGAGTTGAACCTGGGCTGCGAAACCTGCCACGGCGCCGGCTCGGCGCACGCGAAGGCCAAGAACAAGGCCAAGCCGGCGCTCATCGTCAGCCCCGGCCGCCTGGCCGCCGAGCGTGCCACCGTGATCTGCACGCAGTGCCACAGCCGGCCGCAGGGCACGATGAACAACGACCAGCCGATCAACAAGGACAACCGCATGCTCACGCCCGGCATCAGCCGCAACGAGTACCTGGTGAACCACACCTCGCGCGAAGACGCGGCGCAGAAGGATTTCTGGCCCGATGGCGTGCATTCCAAATCGCACCACCAGCAGGGCACCGACCTCATCCGCTCGAAGCACTACGCCAACGAGTACCAGACGCTCAGCTGCAACAGCTGCCACGACCCGCACGGCGACAGTGGCCTGAAGCACCAGCTGCTCAAGCCGGTGCGCGACGGCAAGGACTCGCTGTGCGCCACCTGCCACAAGGTCGACATGAAGGCGCACACCACCAAGACCGTGGGCGAGGCGCACACCAAGGACATCGCCTGCGTGGACTGCCACATGACGAAGACCATGCAGACCGGCGCCGGCCTGGGCAAGGGCATCGCGGGGGCGGGCGGCAAGAACTACTGGATGAACGACATCTCGTCGCACCTGTTCGACGTGCCGCGCATCACCAACAAGGCGATCAAGGGTGTCGAGCCGGGCAAGGCCATGCCCAACCCCTACACGAACGCCTGCGGCGAGAGCTGCCACAAGGCCGAGAAGATCCCGACGCAGTAAGGCCGGCGGCTGCCCAACCCCAAGGGCCCGCTCCGGCGGGCCTCTTTCGTCGTGGTCCAGGCAGACCGGATCGGAACTGTCGCCTCCCGCGATGGGTCAGCTGACGCCACCTTCAGGCCAGTGCCTGCGGTTGATCGCGTAGCCCGCGACCTCGCCGCGGAACGGCAACATCAGCATGCCCGACAACTGCGCCACCTCGCGCGGATCGCGGCGGCCGTGGATGCCGATCGTCATCTGATCGTGTCCGGCACGTGGCTGGGCGCGGTAGGTGCCGAAGAGCCGGTCCCACCAGGGCAGGTTGAAGCCGAAGTTGGAATTCGTCTCGTCGTCTTCCACCGAGTGGTGTACCCGGTGCATGTCGGGTGTGACGACGAACCGGCGCAGCGCGCGGTCCAGCGCGGCCGGCAGCCGGATGTTGCCGTGGTTGAACATCGCGGTCGCATTGAGCAAGGCCTCGAAGATCACCACCGCCAGCACCGGCGGCCCCAGCACCGTGATGGTGGCGAACTTGATCAGCATCGACAGGCCGATCTCGATGGGGTGGAAGCGCGCGCCGGTGGTGAGGTCGTAGTCGAGGTCGGCGTGGTGCACCTGGTGCAAGCGCCACAGCGCGGGTACGGCATGCACCATCACATGCTGCAGCCAGATCACGAAATCCATCGCGATCACGGCTACCGGTACGGCCAGCCAGAAGGGCACGTGGAAGTGGTTCAGCAGACCCCAGCCGTTGGCGGTGGCAAAGGCGGCCATGCCGACGGCGGCCAGCGGGAACAGCAGGCGCAGCAGCACGGTGTTCAGCGCGACCAGCCCGAGATTGGCCGACCAGCGCTGGCGCTTGGGCACCGTCAACGCGCGGCGCGGCGCCGCGAGTTCCCAGAGTCCGACGACAGCGAATATCGTGATGAAAGAAGCCAGCCGGAGGGCCGGCTCATGGGCGAGGATGAAGGCTTCGATGTCCATGTCAGGCTCCCATGCGACAAACCGCTCAGGCCCTTGCCGGGCTCATTTGCTATCAATCGCAAGATCGTTAGAATGTACATCATGGACAACCGGACCCTCAAGGACCTTCTGTACGAACAGGTCGCCCGCGTGGGCAAGGCCCTGGGCAGCCCGAAGCGGCTGGAGATGCTGGAAATGCTGGCGCAGGGCGAGAAGTCGGTGGAAGCGCTCGCCGACGCGGTGGCGGTCGACATCAAGCTCGCCAGCGCACACTTGAAGGCCCTGAAGGAAGCGCGCCTGGTGCAGAGCCGGCGCGACGGCAAGCGCATGCTGTACCGGCTGACCGGTCAGGACGTGGCCCAGCTGGGCGTCACATTGCGGCAGGTCGCCGAAGAGCACCTCGTCGAGTTGCGCCTCGCCGTCCAGCAGATGATGGCCGAGCCCGAGCAGCTGACCAAGGTCGGCCGCAAGGAGCTGATGGCACAGGCCAAGCGCGGCGAGGTCGTCGTGCTCGATGTGCGGCCTTCGCCGGAGTACGAGACGGCACACCTGCCCTATGCGCGCTCGATGCCCTTGGCCGAGCTCGCCCACCGGCTGTCGGAACTGCCGCACGACGTGGAGATCGTCGCCTACTGCCGCGGCCCGTTCTGCCTGATGTCCGACGAAGCCGTGGCGCTGCTGAAGCAGCGCGGCTTCCGCGCGCGCAAGACCTTCGATGGCGTGAGCGAATGGCAGGCGGCAGGTCTGCCGGTGACACGGCCGTAGCGCCAGGCTGAACCAGGAGCCCCCATGACGTCCACGCTCTTCATCCTCAACGATGCGCCCTATGGCAACGAGCGGGCCTACAACGGTCTGCGTCTCGCCGTCGCCCTGGCGTCCCAGGACGGGCAGTCGGTGCGCCTGTTCCTGATGGCCGACGCCGTGGCCTGCGCGAAGAGCGGGCAGAAGGTGCCCGAGGGCTACTACAACGTGCAGATCATGCTGGGCAAGGTGGCGCGCAAGGGCGAGGTCGGCCTGTGCGGCACCTGCATGGATGCACGCGGGCTGCGCGACGAGGAGATGATCGACGGCGCCCGTCGCGGCACGCTGGCGCAGCTGGCGGACTGGACGGCCGGGGCCGACAAGGTCCTGGTCTTCTGACGCCGGCGCGCACGGACATGGCTCCCGAACTCGGTGTCATCGAAGGCTACTTCGGTCGGCCGTGGAAGCACGAGGACCGCAAGCAGGTGATGTCGCGCCTGCACGCTATGGGCTACGGCTTCTTCCACTTCGCACCGAAGGCCGATGCCTTTCTGCGGCGCCGCTGGCGTGAGGCCCACCCGGACAAGGCACTGGCCGAACTGTCCGAGCTTGCCGCACACGGCCGAGCCCTCGGCCTGCGTTTCGGCGTGGGCTTGAGCCCTTACGAGCTGTACCGTGACTTCAGCGGGGCCGACAAGGCCGCCTTCATCGACAAGGTCCGTTTGCTGGACGCGGTCGGCATCGACGACCTGGCGATCCTGTTCGACGACACACGGGGCGACGTGCCCGACCTCGCGGCCCGCGAGGCCGAAATCGTGCACACCGCGATGGCCCACACGCGCGCGCGCCGCGTGTTCATGTGCCCGACCTACTATGCCGACGACCGCATGCTCGATGTCGTGTTCGGCGAGCGGCCCGCAGGCTATCTGCAGGACCTGGGTCGCCGGCTCGATCCCGGCGTGGGCGTGTACTGGACGGGCGAGGAGATCTGCTCGCGTGAGTACAGCCCCGGCCACCTGGCCCGGGTGACCGACGCCCTGGGCCGCAAGCCGACCTTGTGGGACAACTACCCGGTCAACGACGGTCCGCGCATGTCGCGCTTTCTGCACCTGCGCGCCTTCACCGGGCGGCGCGCCGAGATCGCGGACCACGTCGCGGCGCATGCGATCAACCCGGCGCTGCAACCGCACCTGAGCCTGATTCCGGCGGCGACGCTCGTGGCCAGCTACCGCGAAGGCCCGGCCTACGGCTACATGCAGGCCTTCCGCGAAGCTGCGCGGGCGCACGCGGGCACCGAACTCGCCGCCATGCTCGAGCAGGACCTGCATGCCTTGCAGGACCGCGGTTTCGATCAACTGGGCGGCGACCGCGAAGTCCTGCGGGTTCGTTATGCGGCCCTGGACCATCCCATGGCCGCGGAAGTGGTGCGCTGGCTGGACGGCGCCGACACCGTCGACGGCTGGGTCGAGCAGGCATGAAGCCAAGCTGCGGCGTCCCGATCTGCCGGCCGCGATGATCACTTTCACTTCGACCCCTTGGAGAAGCGCTTGCCCGCACGCCGACTTGCCCTGAGCCTTGCCGTTTCCACCCTGGCATGCCTGCCCCTCGCGGTGCACGCCCAGGCGGCCGACAAGGCCACGACCAACGCCCTGGAGGGCGACTTTGACTTCGCGGACGCGAACGCCGGCACGATCCTGCCCGAGCAGATCCCGGCCGAGGGCTACAAGAAATTCCATGTGCTCGACGTGCGCGACGCGGCCCAGGCGGCGATGGCGCTGCGCATGGACGGCTTCGAGAACGTGCGCCTGCTGTACGGCGGCTTCAACGAATGGAAGGCGCGCGGCGGCATGGAGGCCCAGGCGCGGGCGAGCAAGAAGAGCTGACGCTTGAGTTCCCTTCTGCCGCCCTGGCGTGCTCTGGCTGCGGACCTGCAGGCCCGGGCCGCGGCGCACGGGCGCCGTCCGCTGTAGCGGCAGGACCTGCATTGGCCCTGCGCACACCTGCCGTGCCTTACGCCGGCGTCAGCCCCGCCGTCGGCATCGCCGTCACCCTGGCCCTGCATGCGCTGTTCTTTGCGCTCGCCTTCATGCAACTGGGTGCGCTCAAGGAGCCGACGGGCCCGCTGCCACGCGAGCAGACGATCACCTTGCTGGACCTTCGGCAACTCGCGCCCGAGAAGTCAGCCCCGGAACCGGAACCTCGGCCCGTCGAGGCGGAAGCGCCCCTCGTGCCACCTGCACCCCTCCCGGTGCCGGAGGTCAGCTCGGTGGTCGAACCCGCAGCGCCCCGCCGGCTTGCATCCATGGCGGCGCCGCCCGCGCCGACGGCGGAAGAATGGGCCTTCGCCTCCACGTACAAGCTCAAGAACAGCAAGGGCTACCGCTACACCTGGGGCCAGCAGGTCCGCAGCATGATGGGCACCGCGGTCGAAGGGCCCGACCAGGGCATGGTCCGGTTCCGCGTGGAGATCGCGCCCGATGGCAGCCTGGCCAGGCTCGACACGCTGTGGTCGACATCGGCGGCTGTCGAGCGACAGGCCCGTCAGGCGGTCGGCAGCATGCCGCGATGGCCACCGACCCCGACGGGCAAGCCCTTGATCTTCGAGAAGACCATCTCGTTCACGCCGTATGCATCGGACGGCCCGCCGCTCTACAAGGACGACTGTCTGCCCGACCCACCGGCGTTCGGCAATCCGTTCGCCTGGGATGGCAAGTCGGCCCGCGTGCAGGTTCAGGCCGCGCCGCCCGACAAGCCGGACGCCCAGACGCTGGAAGATTGCCTGCAGCAACTGCCGAAGGACACGATCGAAGCGGAAAGCGCGCGCGACCAGCGCCTGATGGACCGATGGGGCTGGGGCGCCGTCAAACCTGGACGATGAGCGCTCGGCCGAACCCGGCAAGGGCCCCGGGTCGAGCGCGCGTCCTCAGTCCGCCTGCTTCCTGAGAAACGCCGGGATCTCGATCTCGTCCATGCCGTTGCTCGACAGCGCCTCCACCTTCGCGCTGGCCTGCGCCCGCGCGCTGCGCCACACGCTGGGCGTGCTGAGGCCTTCGTAGCTGTGCTGCTGCGGCTGTTGCGCCTGCATCGCCGGGCCGGGCTGCGCGACGTTGTTCAGGATGGGCAGGTTGTCGGTGCCCGTGCGCATCACGGGCATCGAGGGCTGCTGCACCACGCTCAGCGGCGGCTGGATCACCGCCTTGCGCGCGCTGCTCAGGCCGGTGGCGATCACCGTCACGCGCAGCTGGTCGCCCAGGCTCTCGTCGTAGGCCGTGCCGAAGATCACGTGCGCATCGTCCGCGGCGTAGCGGCGGATGGTGTTCATCGCATTGCGGCTCTCGCTCAGCTTGAAGGTCGCCTTGTTGGCCGCGATCAGCACCAGCACGCCGCGTGCACCGGAAAGATCAATGCCTTCGAGCAGCGGGCAGGCCACCGCGGCATCGGCGGCCTTGGTCGCGCGGTCCGGGCCACCGGCCACGGCCGTGCCCATCATCGCCTTGCCGGGCTCGCTCATCACCGTCTTCACGTCCTCGAAGTCGACGTTGACGAGGCCGGGGATGTGGATGATGTCGCTGATGCCGCCCACGGCGTTGCGCAGCACGTCGTTGGCGTGCGCAAACGCCTGCTCCTGCGTCACGTCGTCGCCCATCACTTCGAGCAGCTTTTCGTTGAGGACCACGATGAGGCTGTCGACGTTGGCTTCCAGTTCGGACACCCCGTCGTCGGCCTGCTTGCCGCGGCGCTTGCCTTCGAACTCGAAGGGCTTGGTGACCACGCCCACGGTCAGGATGCCCATCTCCTTGGCCACGCGCGCGATCACCGGCGCCGCGCCCGTGCCCGTGCCGCCGCCCATGCCGGCGGTGATGAAGAGCATGTGCG